>Ga0210384_10006025_pt1 | contig 12986 bp, 6 predicted proteins | sample IncBWH2MmetaG_FD_160574 | JGI IMG/M metagenome (GOLD analysis project Ga0210384, IMG submission 160574) | Forest soil microbial communities from Barre Woods Harvard Forest LTER site, Petersham, Massachusetts, United States - Inc-BW-H-2-M | ecosystem: Environmental > Terrestrial > Soil >... | reverse complement strand
CGTCATCAACGATCCGAAGCAGTACGCCACCACCGAGATGACCACACTGTTCCTGCATGAAGGACAGCCGGGCCACCACTTCCACCTGGCACTGATGCAGGAAATGGAGATGCCGAAATTCCGTAAATTCGGCGGCAACAATGCCTTTACCGAGGGCTGGGCGCTGTATGCGGAAACCATGGGGCGCGAAATGGGCTTGTATGAAGACCCGAATGCCTACGTCGGCCATCTGACCGACGAACTGCTGCGCGCATCCAGGCTGGTGGTGGATACCGGTCTGCATGCCAAGGGCTGGACCCGCGAACAAACCATACAATACCTGCGCGCAACGCTGGGCTACAACGAAGCCGATGCGCGCAATGCTACCGAGCGCTACATGGCGTGGCCGGGCCAGGCATTGGGCTACAAGATCGGTGCGCTGAAGATCATGGAATTGCGCCAGCGCGCGACTGCAGCCCTGGGCTCAAGGTTCAACCTGAGCAGGTTTAATGATGCAATTTTGAGTGACGGCACCTTGCCGCTGGCTTTGCTGGAGGTGAAGATGGATAAGTGGATTGCGGAGCAGCAGAAGCTGTAAACTTGTTTATATTGGCATGCGATATCGTGGTTACCGCTTGAATACTATGCCTCGCTTCGTGGGTACAAGTCGGGGGTAGCCCGACAGCTACTCACTTTTTCTTGCTTCGCCAAGAAAAAGTAAGCAAAAAGAAGGCGACCGCAAGCCTCGCCCTTCGGGTTCCCGATTGTGCAGTACAAAAAATGGGAAATGGCCGAAACTCGCTACGCTCAAACAACGGCCATTTCTGATCCATTTTCTGTACCGCACAACCGGCGAGGCTCCAAGCGGATGAAGGTCAAAAACAACAGCAACAGCAACAGCAACCAGGTTCTCCCACTTCAAAAGAATTTTATCTTTCAAAGTTGCGATGGCTGATGTTGGTGTTGTGGTTGCTTTTGACGTTAATCCGCTGGGGACGCTGCATTTTGTGCGTTACAGAAAATGGATCAGAAACAGACGTTGTCTGAGCCGAAGGCGAGTTTCGTCTGTTTCCCATTTTTTGTAGTGCGCAAAATGTGATGGCGCAAGCGCCATCACCCGTGGGGCAAGTCTGCGGTCGCCTTTTTTGGCTTACCTTTTTTGGCGAAGCAAAAAAGGTAAGTGGCCGCCGGGCCACCCCCGGCCAGCAATCATAATAAGTACCCTGATTATCATGCACCCGACATCCCACTACCTCACCTGCCACAACCGCGAACTCCACTACATGCAATGGGGCTCCCCCAATAGGCCCTCGGTAATCCTAAGCCACGGCCTGGCCAGGACCAGCCGCGACTTCGACGACCTGGCCGCCGCGCTGGCCAACGACTACCACGTGATCGCCCCCGACATGCCGGGCCGCGGCCTGTCGCAATGGAGCCCCGACCCGGCAAAGGAATATTGCCTGGAATTTTATGTCAAGCTGCTGACCGAGCTGGCGGATCGGCTCAAGATAGACAGCATGCGCTGGGTAGGCACCTCGATGGGCGGCGCCATAGGCATGGTCGCCGCCGCCACCACGCTGCGCAATCGCATCACCCACCTGGTGCTGAACGACAACGGCCCGCAACTGGCGGAGGCGGCGATCCAGCGCATCCGCAGCTACGCCGGAGCGCCGGCCAGTTTCGATACCGTGACCGAACTGGAAAACTACTTCCGGCAAGTCTATCAACCCTATGGCTGGCTCAACGACGAGCAATGGCGACGCCTGACGGAAAGCTCGGTACGCCGCTTGCCCGACGGCAAGGTCACACCGCACTACGATCCGAACATGGTGATGCAGTTCACATTGCACGAGGACGACTACCTGCGCTGGAACGAATACGACAGCCTGGTTTGTAAAACCCTGGTGCTGCGCGGCGAACACTCGGACCTGCTGCTGGCCGACACCGCGCAGGCGATGACAGTGCGCGGCCCCAGGGCCACACTGGTGACGGTGGCGGACTGCGGTCATGCGCCGGCGCTGAATGTGCCGGATCAGATTGGAATAGTGCGCGATTTCTTAGGTTGACGGGACGGCGACGCCGAATAAATCCTCCTGCGCGGCGCGGCTGATCGCCAGTACGGCAGGATGGGTCAACTTGCGCTGCACCGAGATTGCATAAAACTGCTCCCGGATCTCTTCGGTGCTGCCCACCTGCAGCACGCCGTACTGCTGCATCACCATGTCGGCAATCGCGGACGGCGCGGCAAAAAAACCGGCGCCGGCCTGGCCGAAAGCGCTCATCAGCGCGCTATCGTCAAACTCGCCGGCAATGCGCGGATGCAATTGCTGCGCATTGAGCCAGTGCATCAGCTTGGAGCGGAGGGCCGAGTCTTCGCCCGGCAACAACAGCGGCGCAGCCTCCAGGCAGGCCGGGAATTCCGGCGCATACTGCTGCGCCAGTGCCTCCGTGGCAAAGAAGCTGGTGCCGCACTCGCCCAGCAAATGGCTGAATCCGCGCACGTTGACGGTGGGCGGCATGGGACTGTCGGTGATCACGATATCCAGCTTATGCACCGCCAGCTCCGCCAGCAGATGCTCCAGCTTTCCTTCACGGCAATTGATGCGCAAGGTTTGCGGCAGCCTGAGCGCCGGCTCCAATAGCCGGTAGGCCACCGGCTTCGCCACCGCATCGGACACACCGACCCGCAATTGCACGGTGCGTTCGGTAGGCCGATGGTGCAGCACCTCTTCCAGCTCTTGCCCAAGCGTAAAAATTTCTTCGGCATAGCTGAGCACCAGCCGCCCGGCCTCGGTCAGCACCAGGTTGCGGCCGCTCTTCTCGAACAGCTGCTCGCCCTGGATTTCCTCGAACAGGCTGAGCTGGCCGCTGATGGTCTGCGGCGTCAGGTGCAGTTGCTCACTGGCGCGCGCGATGCTGCCGGCCTTGGCGACTACCCAGAAGTAATGCAAATGCTTGTAGTTCAAGTTACTCATGGCAAAGCGCTCCCAATTCATCGTTTTTTACGATGTATTAGTCAATTATATTCGACTTTTTTTGTTAATGTGCAAGCACTACACTGTTGCTACCTTCTTTGGGAAGGTGAAAAGCTGCAAATCAGCAACAGGCAATACGCCGCAGCTTTTCAACATTTCAGGAGAAAAGCATGAAATTGAATATGACCCGCGCCGCCCTGCGCAATGTGCAAACGGTGGACTACATAGACAGCAGCGCGGGCGAAAGCCATAAGGTATTACGCAATACCTATATGCTGTTATCGATGACCCTGCTGTTCAGCGCACTGACCGCCGCCGCCAGCGTGGCGCTGGCGCTGCCCGGCCCCGGCGTCGTCATCACCCTGGTCGGCTATTTCGGCTTGCTGTTTTTGACCACCAAATTCCGTAATAGCGGCCTGGGCCTGGCCTTTGTATTCGCGCTGACCGGCTTCATGGGTTATACGCTGGGCCCGATCATCAGCCACTACCTCGGCATGGCCGGCGGCAGCGGCATCGTGATGGGCGCGATGGGCATGACCGGCGCGATCTTCCTGGGCTTGTCCACCTATGTACTGGTCAGCAAGCGCGACTTCAGCTTCCTCGGCAGCTTTCTGGCGGTGGGCATCCTGGTCACTTTTGTCGCCAGCCTGGGCGCAATCTTTTTCCAGATCCCGGCGCTGTCGCTGACCATCTCCGCAGTGATGGTATTGCTGATGTCTGGCATGATCCTGTTTGAAACCAGCAACATCATCCGCGGCGGCGAAACCAATTACATCATGGCAACCGTCAGCCTGTATATCACGATCTTCAACCTGTTCATCAGCCTGCTGCAGTTGCTCGGCTTTGTCAGCCGCGACGAATAAACACGAATAAGCACCGCGTGGGCACCCAGTGCCCGCGCGCTTGCCTTATTTATATAACAGCGCGGACAGCAAGTCCTGACGCAAAAAGGAACAACAATGATACAAACCATCGCCCAGCCCTGGATGTGGGCCGTCTTTATCGCCTTTGTACTGGGGATGCTGCTGCTGGATGTGTTTGCACTGGGCGGCTCGCGTTCGCACAAGGTCGGCGTCAAGGAGGCCGCGATCTGGTCCGGCGTCTGGATCAGCCTGGCCCTGCTGTTCGACCTGGGCCTGTGGCTGTACCTGAAAGAGTCTTTCGGCGCCACCGTCGCCGATGCCAAGGCGATGGAATTCCTGGCCGGCTATGTGATAGAAAAATCACTGTCCGTCGATAACGTGTTCGTATTCCTGCTGATCTTCAGCCATTTCTCGGTGCCGCTGCAATATCAGCGCAAAGTGCTGCTGTATGGCGTACTCGGCGCGATCGTGATGCGTATTGCGATGATACTGGCCGGCGTCTGGGTAGTGACGCAGTTTGCCTGGGTACTGTATCTGTTCGGCATCTTCCTGCTGTACACCGGCTTTCGCATGCTGGTCTCGGCAGAGAAAGAACCCGATCTGAATGCCAATCCGGTGTTGCGCTGGGCTAAAAAGCTGCTGCCCTTTACCGACGGCTTCCGCGCCGAGAGATTCAGCGTGGTGGAGGGCGGCAAGCGGCTGTTCACGCCGCTGTTGCTGGTGCTGATCCTGATAGAAATATCGGATGTGATCTTTGCGGTGGACTCAATCCCGGCGATCTTTGCGATCACGACCGACCCGTTCATCGTGTTCACGTCGAACATCTTCGCGATCATGGGCTTGCGCGCGCTGTACTTCCTGCTGGCGGACATGGCGGAACGCTTCCACCTGCTGAAGTTCGGCCTGGCCTTTGTATTGATGTTTGTCGGTATCAAGATGCTGGTGGTGCAATGGCTGCATATCCCGACCGCGATATCGCTGCTGGTGATAGGCGGCATCCTGGCCATCTCCATCGCCGCCAGCCTGATTGCCACACGTCCGGACAGCAAGAAGCCTGAATAGAATTTAACGGTTCCCTTTGGGGCGTATCACCGGCATGCCGGCGATACGCCTTTTTTTTATGCCGTGCCGCCGCCATCCTGTTTATGGCATTTTGTTGCTTTAGCTATATTGCCCGTCAAAACGTCGCCGCGAAATCGGCCCGGCCCGCGCCGGCTACACCCAAGCCCTTGATTTGACGTATAATTTACCTCTGTTGCGCCGATTTGAGACTCAGATTGCGGGCGCGTAATAAGTGCAGCTAAAAGGACATCGCCCGATCCGCCTGCATAAGTCGATCGGGTTTTTTGTTTTATGAAATCAAGATGATGAATAGCCCTGCCGCCGTGTCTACACCTGTAACTGCTACCGAAGCCCATCTGCGCGACCTGCTGTCGCGCCGCATCCTGATACTGGATGGAGCGATGGGCACCATGATCCAGCAATATAAACTGACCGAAGCAGACTATCGCGGCGAGCGCTTCAAGGACTTCACAGGTCCCGGAAGGGAGCTGTTCGTCAAAGGCAACAATGAATTGCTGTCGCTGACGCAGCCGCATATCATCCAGGAAATCCACGAGCAATACCTGGCCGCCGGCGCCGACCTGATAGAGTCCAATACCTTCGGCGCCACCACGGTGGCGCAGGACGATTACCATATGGCGCACCTGGCCTATGAGATGAACCTGCAGTCGGCCAAGCTCGCCAGGGCCGCGTGCGACAAGTACAGCAGCGCCGACAAGCCGCGCTTTGTCGCCGGCGCGCTGGGGCCTACGCCGAAGACGGCGTCGATCTCGCCGGACGTGAACGATCCTGCAGCGCGCAATGTCAGCTTCGACCAGCTGGTCGCCGCCTATCTGGAGCAAACCCGCGGCCTGGTGGACGGCGGCGCCGATGTGCTGCTGGTGGAAACCATTTTCGACACGCTGAACTGCAAGGCGGCGCTGTTTGCCATCGACACTTATTTTGAAGAAACTGGCAAGCGCCTGCCTATCATGATTTCCGGCACCGTCACCGATGCGTCCGGACGTATCCTGTCGGGCCAGACCGTGCCCGCATTCTGGAATTCGGTGCGCCATGCGCGCCCGCTGACGATAGGCCTGAACTGCGCGCTGGGCGCAACGCTGATGCGCCCGTATGCGGAAGAGCTATCCAAAATCGCCGACACCTTTGTCTGCATTTACCCGAATGCCGGCCTGCCCAACCCGATGAGCGACACCGGCTTTGACGAGTTGCCCGCCGATACTTCTTCGCTGCTGAAAGAATTTGCCGAAAGCGGCTTCGTGAATATCGCCGGCGGTTGCTGCGGCACCACGCCGGCGCATATCAAGGCGATTGCCGAGCTGCTGCAGCCGATTGCACCGCGCCAGATACCGGAGGTGCCCGCCAGCATGAAGCTGTCCGGCCTGGAACCGTTCACGGTCGACCACAACTCGCTGTTCGTCAACGTCGGCGAACGCACCAACGTGACCGGCTCGAAAGCCTTCGCCCGCCTGATCCTGAACGAGCAATACGACGAAGCGCTGGCAGTGGCGCGCCAGCAGGTGGAAAACGGCGCGCAAGTGATCGACATCAACATGGATGAGGCGATGCTGGATTCGCAGGCAGCGATGACCCGCTTCCTGAACCTGATTGCGTCGGAACCGGACATCGCCCGCGTACCCATCATGATCGACTCGTCCAAATGGACGGTCATCGAGGCCGGCCTGAAGTGCGTGCAGGGCAAGGCCATCGTCAATTCGATCTCGATGAAAGAGGGCGAAGCCGAATTCCTGCGCCAGGCCACGCTGTGCAAGCGCTACGGCGCCGCAGTGATCGTGATGGCCTTCGATGAAAAGGGCCAGGCCGACACCTATGAGCGCAAGATAGAAATCTGCAAGCGCGCCTACGACCTGCTGATCAAGGAACTGGACTTCGATCCGGAAGACATCATCTTCGACCCGAATATCTTCGCGATTGCCACCGGCATAGAAGAGCACAACAACTACGCGGTCGATTTCATCAACGCGACCCGCTGGATACACCGGAATCTGCCGGGCGCCAAGATCAGCGGCGGCGTGTCCAACGTCAGCTTCAGCTTCCGCGGCAACGATCCGGCGCGCGAAGCCATCCACACCGTCTTCCTGTATCACGCGGTCCAGGCCGGCATGACCATGGGCATCGTCAATGCCGGCATGATGGGCGTGTATAGCGAACTGGATGCGGAACTGCGCGAGCGCGTGGAAGACGTAGTGCTGAACCGGCGCGACGACGCCACCGAACGCATGATCGAATTCGCCGCCACCTTGAAGGCCGGCGGCAAGAAAGAAGAGGCGACGCTGGAATGGCGCCATGATCCGGTGGAGAAGCGCCTGGCGCACGCGATGGTGCAAGGCATTACGCAGTGGATCGTGGAAGATACCGAAGAAGCGCGCCTGAAAATCATGAACAACGGCGGCCGCCCGATCCAGGTCATCGAGGGCCCGCTGATGGCCGGCATGAACATCGTCGGCGACCTGTTCGGCCAGGGCAAGATGTTCTTGCCGCAAGTGGTGAAATCGGCGCGCGTGATGAAGCAGGCGGTGGCGCACCTGATTCCTTTCATCGAAGAAGAAAAGAAACGCAGCGGCGACAACAAGCCCAAGGGCAAGATCGTCATCGCCACCGTCAAGGGCGACGTGCACGACATCGGCAAGAACATCGTCACCGTGGTATTGCAATGCAATAATTTTGAAGTAGTCAACATGGGCGTGATGGTGCCCTGCTCCGAAATCCTGGCCAAGGCCAAGGCCGAGAATGCCGACATTATCGGCCTGTCCGGTCTGATCACGCCTTCGCTGGAAGAAATGGCCCACGTCGCCAAGGAGATGCAGCGCGACCCGCACTTCCGCATGCTGAAGATTCCGCTGCTGATAGGCGGCGCGACCACCAGCCGCGCCCATACCGCAGTGAAGATCGCCCCGAACTACGAAGGCCCGGTAGTGTACGTGCCGGACGCCTCGCGTTCGGTATCGGTCGCGCAATCGCTGCTGACCGTCGAGCAGCGCGAGCAATATGTGGAAGAACTGGCAATTGATTATGAACGCATCCGCGTGCAGCACGCGAACAAGAAGGCGATTCCTATGCTCAGCCTGCGGGCCGCGCGCGCCAACAAGGCCCAGCTGGATTTTGCCGGCGCGTCTGCGCCGCGCAAACCCAAGTTCATCGGCCGCCGCATCTTCAAGAACTATGACCTGGCAACGATAGCCCAGTATATAGACTGGGGCCCGTTCTTCCAGACCTGGGATCTGGCGGGGCCCTATCCGGCCATCCTGAAAGACGCCGTGGTCGGCGAAGCCGCCGGCAAGGTGTTTGCCGAAGGCCAGGCCATGCTGAAAAAAGTCATCGACGGGCGCTGGCTGTCGGCCAACGGCGTGATTTCCCTGCTGCCCGCCAATAGCATCAACGACGACGACATCGAGGTGTATACCGACGAAAGCCGCAGCCAGGTTGCCTTCACCTATTACGGCGTACGCCAGCAAACCGAAAAACCGGTGATCGACGGCGTGGCGAGGCCGAACCAGTGCCTGGCCGACTTCATTGCGCCGAAATCTTCCGGCATTGCCGATTACATAGGCATGTTCGCGGTGACCGCCGGCCTGGGCATAGAAAAGCACGAGAAACGCTTTGAAGACGCGCACGACGACTACAGCAGCATCATGCTGAAGTCGCTGGCGGACCGGCTGGCGGAAGCCTTCGCCGAACACCTGCACGAAAGGGTGCGCAAGGACTTGTGGGGCTATGCCGCCGATGAAAACCTGAGCAATGAAGCCCTGATCAAGGAGGCCTACCAGGGCATACGCCCGGCCCCCGGTTATCCGGCCTGCCCGGAGCATACGGTCAAGGCCGATGTGTTCAAATTGATGCAGTGCGAAGAAATCGATATGCATATCACCGAATCCTTTGCCATGATCCCGGGCGCGGCGGTATCCGGTTTCTATTTTGCCCATCCCGCATCCAAATATTTCAGCGTCGGCAAGATAGGCGACGACCAGGTGAGCGACATGGCAAGACGCCGCAACGTCAACAAGGAAGACGTGGAGCGCTGGCTGGCCCCGAATCTGTAGCGTCTGGAAACTATTAGCAATCATTTACCAGTCGGCGGCAAATAGCGGCCGATTATCAATTAAAATACCTGGGCCTGTTAGCCATTAAATTAGGTGTGCGAATGGGTCTAAAACATTGCAGGGCTAGGCACCGGCCGCTTGGTTGACCAAGCCAGCGGCCCGTAACAACGCCCTGCGGTGTTTTAGACCCATTCCCTCCGGGTTCAAGCCTCGGCGGCCCCACCAAAACGCGCGCTGGACTGCGTTGCACTCCTTGCCAGCCCGCGTTTTGGATTGAACGCATCTCCCAATTTAATGACTAACAGGCCCTGGCAAGCCATCTTTAACCGGGTCCGGATAAAGATGGCCTGCTTTTTTATACTTAAGCGCCTGGATTTGTCGCCAAAAGCTGAGCAAATTCCAAAAGTGATGGATTTTTCCTATTTCGCATGCTAATAATACAAGCAAATAAACTAGGCAATATGCGGGTTCACGAAGGCGGGCATAAACTGCAATGGCTACATGACTGATACCTACCCACAATTTATCGATCTTTCCCAATTGCGCGTCGGGATGTTTGTGTACCTCGATATCGGCTGGATGGAGCATCCATTTCCGGTCAACAGTTTTTCGATTAGCAGTCCGGAGCAGATATCCACGATACGTTCGCTGGGCCTGGAGCGCATACGCTACTCCCCGGAAAAAAGTACGCCGGAATCGCAGCCGCAAGCGGCAAGCAAACCGCCGGTTGCCGCCGCAATACTGGCAGAAGTTGAATCCCCCAAGGCGGCAGAGGCGCGCAAGCGGCGCGAATTGCTGGCGAACCAGCAAGCCAGCCTGATGGCCTGCGAGAGGCAGTTCAACCACGCGACCCAGACCTTCAAAATGGTCATAGACTCGGCGCACGCGCAACCGCAGGCTGCGCGGGAGCATGCAGAAAACCTGATCCAGTCCTTTTTGCAGGAAATCCTCACCGAAGACGAAGCCGCGATACAGCTATTATCGGAAAAAGCCGGCGAAAAAACTTCGCTGCACTCGATCAATGTCACCGTCATCTCGTTGCTGCTGGGCAAAGCCATGCAACTCGGCAAAGCCGAAATGCTGGAACTGGGCATAGGCGCCTTGCTGCATGACATAGGCAAGATGGAATTGCCGGACCGCCTGCGCTGGCTGGACGAACAATTCGGCTATGCCGAGCGCCAGCTATACCAGTCGCATGTCGCGCACGGCGTCACGATGGGGCGCAAGATGGGCCTGTCCGCCCATGCGATGCTGCTGATAGGCCAGCATCACGAACACGTCGACGGCAGCGGCTACCCCAGCCAGATCAAGGCAGAAAAAATGTCTCCCTTGAGCAAGATCGTTGCGCTGGTCAACCGCTACGACAACCTGTGCAATCCCGGCAATCCGGCGCTGGCGATCACGCCGCATGAAGCGCTGTCGCAGATATTCACGCAGTTCAAGGCCCAGTTCCATGTGCCTACGCTGACCGCCTTCATACGGATGATGGGCATCTACCCGCCCGGCTCTGTGGTGCAACTGACCGATGAAAGATATGCGATGGTGGTCTCAGTCAACTCGGCGCGCCCGATCAAGCCGCGGGTATTGATACACAACTCTGAGGTTCCGCGCGACGATGCACTGGTCATCAACCTGGAAAGCGAAACCGCTCTCGGCATACATCGCAGCCTGAAACCGATACAACTGCCCAAAGCTGCCTACGACTACCTGTCGCCGCGAAAGCGCCTGTGTTATTTTTTCGAGCGCAGCCGTGAGCTGCCGTCTGCCGGAGAGGTGCTGTGAAACCGCACCAGTGGCAGCCGCTGATAGAAGGCATGCTGGAGGCAGTGTTACTGGTCGACCCCATACAATTGCGCATACTCGGCGCCAACCGCTCTGCGCACACGCTGCTGCGCCTGCCTGCGGATTCACTGATGGGCACCGCCGTGGTGGACCTGGCAGCAGCGCCGGAAGACCTGTTCTTTTGGGAAGATGCGGCGGCCGGCCTGTCCGACAATATTTTCTCGGAAACCCTGCTGCAACGCCAGGACGGCGGCACGATACAGGTGGAACGCCGGGTATCGCTGGTCAAGGTAGGGCTGGACAATTCCGTGTACGTGGTGGCAATCCGCGACCATACCAGCCAGCGCCAGGTGGAAAACGAGCTGGAAAAACTGATTGCCGAGTTGCGGGCGACGCTGGAATCCACCGCCGACGGCATCCTGGTCACCGACCTCGACGGCGCTATCCGCAGCTATAACCACTTGTTCGCCAAATTGTGGGGCTTGCCCGAGGATTTGCTGACGCAGCGCGACGACGCCGCCATCTATTCCTGGATGGACAAATGCATGGTGGACGCCGGCCACTATATGGAGCGGCTGGGCACCATCGCCCGTTCGCCGCTGATGGAGGCGACCGACGTGCTGGTGCTGCGCTCGGGGAAAATCCTGGAGCGCGTGACCTTGCCGCAATATGCGCGCGGCCGCCCGATAGGCCGGGTGTATTCCTATCGCGATATCACGCAGCGGCTGGCCGACGAAGCGCGCCTGCAGCTGGCGGCAAAAGTCTTTGAATCCAGCACCGACGCGATCTTCATCACCGACGGCGAACAAAGGATCATCACGACCAATCCCAGTTTTGAGCGCCTGACCAGTTATCACGAAGAAGAGATGATAGGCCAGACGCCGCGCGACTTCTTCTCGGAGCAAAGCAACGAAGAACAGGTGGAGCAATTGCTGCAGGAGCTGGAAGCAAAGGGCTTCTGGGAAGGCGAACTGTGGAACCGCCGCAAGAGCGGCCACGCCTACCTATGCATGATCTCGCTGGTGCGGGTGCAGGATGAAGACGGCAGGACCATACACTACATAGGCTTCTTCAAGGACAGGACCGAAACGCATGCCGCCAAGCAGAAAATCGAGGAGCTGGCTTTTTCGGACATCCTGACCGGCCTGCCGAACCGCCTGCTGCTGGCCGAGAGGATCAAGCAGTCGATAGGGGTCGCCAGCCGCAGCAACAGCACGTTTGCGCTTTTGTTCATCGACCTGGATCATTTCAAGCAAATCAACGACTCGCTCGGCCATCCGTTCGGCGACCGGGTGCTGATCGAGGTCACCGAACGGCTGAAGAAATGCATACGCCAGGTGGACACCGCATCGCGCCTGGGTGGCGACGAGTTTGTCTTGCTGCTGCACCAGGCCGACGCCGGCGGCGCCGAAATCTGCGCCCGCAGGGTGCTGGAAGAATTAAACGTGCCGTTCACGCTGGACGGCATGAGCTTTACCGTCACCTGCAGCATAGGCGTGGCGCTGTACCCGGCGGACGGCATGACGATGGACGACCTGATCAAGAATGCCGACAGCGCGATGTACCATGTCAAGGAGCGCGGCCGGTCCGATTTCCGCTTCTACCAGCGCCAGATGAATATCGGCCTGCTATCGCGCATGAAGCTGGACCACGCGATGCGGCAGGCGCTGGAGCATGACGGCTTCCGCCTGCACTACCAGCCGCTGATCGACCTGGCCAGCGGCCAGGTATTCGGCGCCGAGGCGCTGCTGCGCTGGAGCGACAAGGACCTGGGCGAAATCAGCCCGGCGCAATTCATCCCGATCGCTGAGGAAACCGGCGTCATCGTCGCGATAGGCAATTGGGTGATGGCTACCGCGATACGCCAGGCGGCCAGATGGAACCAGGGCGGGCAAGTGCTCCGGGTATCGATCAACGTGTCGGCGCTGCAATTCCAGCAATCGGATTTTGTCGACAACCTGGCTGCGGCATTAAAAGAGGCCGATTTGGCGCCCGACCGCATAGAGCTGGAGCTGACCGAATCCATCCTGATCAGGGACGCCGACGAAGCGCTCAGGGTGCTGGAATCGCTGGCGCAGCTGGGCGTCAATATGGCCATCGACGATTTCGGCACCGGCTACTCCAGCCTCAGCTACCTTAAGCGTTTCCCTATCAGCAAATTGAAGATAGACCGCTCCTTCGTGCAGCATCTGCCCAACGACGAAAGCGATGTCGCGATCGTGACGGCGATCGTCAGCCTGGCGCATGCGCTGAAGCTGAAAGTG
>Ga0210384_10006023_pt1 | contig 12990 bp, 7 predicted proteins | sample IncBWH2MmetaG_FD_160574 | JGI IMG/M metagenome (GOLD analysis project Ga0210384, IMG submission 160574) | Forest soil microbial communities from Barre Woods Harvard Forest LTER site, Petersham, Massachusetts, United States - Inc-BW-H-2-M | ecosystem: Environmental > Terrestrial > Soil >... | reverse complement strand
GTCTTTGGCGTTCCTTCTACTCGCAGTCTCCCTGCCGGCTCTGGCCCAGGCTAACTGGGAAGTTAAGAAGACACTCCCCATCGGCGGCCAGGGCTCATGGGATTACCTCACCGTCGACCCCGCAACCCATCGCCTCTTTGTCCCGAGAAGCACTCACACCATGATCATCGACGCCGACTCCGGCAAGACCCTCGGCGACATCCCCGGCCAGAAGAATGCCCACGGTGTAGCCATCGTCCCTGAAACAAATCGCGGGTTCATCAGCGACGGAGGAGGTGACGGCGCCATCTTCATCTTCGATCTCAAAACCTACGCCACCCTCGGCAAAATCGCCGCGCAGCCCGACGCCGACGGCATCATCTACGACGCCAGCGTCAACCGCGTCCTCGTCGTCTCAGGAGACGGCGGAACCCTGATGTCGTTCAAGCCAGACATCGATCCCACCAGTGGAAAGATTGAAACGCCAATCGAACTCGGCGGAAAACCTGAGTTCCTGGCATCCGACGGCAACGGCAAGCTCTACATCAACCTTGTGGACAAAGACAATGTAGCGGTCGTGGATTTCAAAGCTAGAAAGGTAATCGCCCACTGGCCCGTAGCTCCCGGCGGCTCCCCTGTCGGAATGTCTATCGACACCAAAAACCATCGACTCTTCATCGGTTGCCGCAAACCCCAAAAGTTGATCGTGATGAGCACCAATGACGGCAAAGTGATCTCGGACCTGCCCATCGGAGCAGGCGTCGATGCAACCAAGTTTGATCAGGGTCAGGTCTTCGCCAGCTGTCGCGACGGCTCACTCGCCGTAGCTAAAGAAACTTCGCCAGGAAAGTTCGAGATCGTCCAAACCGTAAAAACTCCCCAGGGAGCTAGAACCATGGGAGTAGATCCCACCACCCACACGATCTACCTACCCACTGCCGAATTCGAGACAGGATCGACTGGCAGACCGGCGGCGAAGCCAGGAACTTTCATTATCGTTGTGGTCGCGCGGCCGTAGGACTTACCCCACCCAGCCCACCATCACCCCCATACCATTTACACTAGATGGTGGGACAAAGTGCGCCCACGAAGGACACCCGTTTTGCTCAACAAAGCTATAGCTAAGGTCTTTGGCACCAGTAACGAACGCGCCGTCAAGCGCCTCATGCCGTTCGTCCGGCAGATTAACGACCTCGAGCCCGCCACGCAGGCGCTCTCTGACGAGGCCCTCCGCGCCAAGACCGCCGAATTCCGCCACCGCATCGCCGCCGCCCTCGAAGGCATTGAGAATAGCGACGAGCGCATCGCCGCCGAAAAAGCCGCCCTCAACGCCATCCTCCCCGAAGCCTTTGCCGTCGTCCGCGAAGCCGGCAAGCGCGCCGTCCAGATGCGTCACTTCGACGTCCAGCTCATCGGCGGCATCGTCCTTCACCAGGGCAAGATCTCCGAAATGAAGACCGGCGAAGGCAAAACCCTCGTCGCCACCCTCCCCTGTTATCTGAACGCCCTCGCCGGCCACGGCGTCCACGTCGTCACCGTCAACGACTATCTCGCCAAACGCGACGCCGAGTGGATGGGCAAAATCTACGGCTTCCTCGGTCTCTCCGTAGGCGTCATCGTCCACGATCTCTCCGACGAGCAGCGCCGAGAGGCGTACGGCTCCGACATCACCTACGGCACCAACAATGAGTTCGGCTTCGACTACCTGCGCGACAACATGAAGTTCGAGCTCAAGGATCAGGTCCAGCGGGGCCACTACTACTGCATCGTCGACGAAGTCGACTCCATCCTCATCGACGAAGCCCGCACTCCGCTCATCATCTCCGGGCCCACCGACCAGACCACCGACAAATATCTTCGCGTCAACGTCATCATCCCCAAGCTCTTGCAAGGCGAGCTCATCGAGACCCTCGAAACCAAAACCTGGTCCGGCGATTACGTCGTAGACGAAAAAACCCGCTCCATCACCGTCACCGACGAGGGCTGGGAAAAAATCGAAAAGCTTCTCGGCATCGGCAACATCGCCGACCCCGAGAACTGGGACCTCAAGCACCACGTCGAAACCGCCATCAAGGCCCACTCCCTCTACAAGCGCGACGTCGAATATGTCGTCAAAGAGGGCGAAGTCATCATCGTCGACGAGTTCACCGGCCGCCTCATGCCCGGCCGCCGCTGGTCCGATGGATTGCACCAGGCCGTCGAAGCCAAGGAAGGCGTGGCCGTCCGCAAAGAAGACCAGACCCTCGCTACGATCACCTTCCAGAACTACTTCCGCATGTACAAAAAACTCAGCGGCATGACCGGCACCGCCGAAACCGAGGCCGCCGAGTTCGACAAGATCTACAAGCTCGACATCGTCGTCATCCCCACTAACCGCAAGATGCAACGCATCGAGAACGCCGACGTCGTCTACCGCACCGCGCAGGAAAAATACTTCGCCGTCGCCGACGAGATCGCCCGCCTCCACGGGGAAAAGCAGCCCGTACTCGTCGGCACCACCAGCATCGAAAAATCCGAGCTCCTCAGCGAAATCCTCAAGCGCAAGGGCGTCCGTCACGTCGTCCTCAACGCCAAGTTCCACGAGAAGGAAGCCGAGATCGTCGCCCAGGCCGGTCGCATCGGCATGGTCACGATCGCCACCAACATGGCAGGCCGCGGCACCGACATCCTCCTCGGCGGCAACTCAGAATTCATGGCCCGCCAGGACCTCGTCCGCAAGGCCCAGGCCCGCGCGGTCTCCGCTGCCGAAGGTGCCATCTCACCCGTCGCCGGCCCCGGCATGGTCCGCTTCTACTACACCGGCCAGGAATTCGAAACCACGCAGGCCGCCTGGGATCAGGCCATCGCCTCCCACGAAGCCGCAGCCAAGAAGGAGCACGAAGCGGTCATCACAGCCGGTGGCCTCCACATCCTCGGCACCGAACGCCACGAGTCCCGCCGCGTCGACAACCAGCTCCGCGGCCGCGCCGGCCGTCAGGGCGACCCTGGCTCCTCTAGATTCTTCCTCTCGCTCGAAGACGACCTCATGCGCATCTTCGCGCGCGAGTGGGTCTCCACCCTCCTCCAGCGCCTCGGCATGGAAGAAGGCGTCCCCATCGAATCCGGCATGATCTCCCGCCGCATCGAGGCCGCACAAAAGGCCGTCGAGAGCCAGAACTTCGAATCCCGCAAACACGTCCTCGAATACGACGACGTCATGAACAAGCAGCGCGAAGCCGTCTACGGCCTCCGCCGCCAGCTCATGGAGGGAGTCGACCAGAAACAGCTCATCACCGACGACTACCTCTCCACCATCCTCTCTGGCATCCTCGACGAACACGCTCCCGAAAAAGTCCACGCCGACGAGTGGAAGCTCGAGCCGCTCTTCGCCCAGATCTACGACCTCTTCGGCGCCCACCTCGAAAAGGAGATCGACGCCACTCAGCTCAATCGCCACGAACTCGGCGAAGCTATCTTCGAAAAACTCCGCGCCCGCTACGACATCAAGGAACAGATCTTAGGCGCCCAGCAGATGCGCTACCACGAGCGCATCGTGATGCTCTCCGTTCTCGACGGCCTATGGAAGGATCACCTCCTTGCCATGGACCACCTCAAGGAAGGCATCGGCCTCCGCGGTTACGCGCAACAGGATCCCCTCGTCGCCTACAAGCGCGAATCCTTCGAGATGTTCGAAGGCATGATGATGCGTTTCCAGGAAGACACTGCCCGCCATCTATTCCGCATGCAGATCATCGGCCCCGACGGCACCCCCATCGAATCGGCCGAGCAGCTTGTCAATGCTCAGGCTCACGTCGCAGCAGCCGCAGCGCAGTTGCAGGCCCAGCAGGAGCTCGCCTCTGGCAACCCCGCCAATCTCCTGCCACCAGGTGCGCCTCCACAGCACACCAATGCCCCAGCAGCACGCCAACCCATCCCAGCGCCCGTATCCAACCGCGCCCCATCCACCACCATCGACGCCCTGGAACGCGAGTTTCAGAAGAAAAAGCAACGCGAACTCGAGCAGGCCCGCTCCGTCAGCTCCGCCTCAGCCGACAGCAACGGCGCAGGTCCCCGCCGCACCGGCGAAAAGGTCGGCCGCAACGATAAATGCCCCTGCGGCTCCGGCAAAAAATACAAACACTGCCACGGCGCCGACGCGTAAAAGCAGCAAGTTAGTAAATTAGCGATCAGCAAGTTAGCCGATTTGGCTGCCCAACTAACATCGTATGAGGGTTCCGAATCACCAATCCTCCGTCATCCTGAGCGAAGGCGGCGCTTTTGTCGCCGTAGTCGAAGGACCCCGAGACCGCCCGCCAGTCCATACCCTCACTCAATTTCTAGCCACCACGCATCTCCACAGTTAGAGCGCAAACCTTTGGGGTGCGCCACCAACCTGCTAACTAGCAAACTAGCCATCCCGCTGACTAGCTAATCAGCTGCTTCCTACTTCTCCAAATCATCGAGCAACAACTTCGCTTTCGTTGCCAGCGTCTTCGCCCCCTCAGCGTCCCCCGTCTTCAACGCCTCCTGCGCATCCTTGAGGAAATTCCTCACCTTGCTGACCTGTGCCTTCTCGTCCTCAGCCTTCTGCGCCGGCAGCGCATTCAACCGTTTCTCGCTTGAAGAAATCAGATCCGCCGCCTCCTGCTTGGTCTGCGGATTCGCCTCTCCGCCCGCCGTCAGTGCGCCGATCGCAGTCTCCTCCGGCGATGGCGGTGGCGTCACGGCCGCTATCTGAACCGGCTCCGGAGCAGGCGCCTTGGGAGCCGGTTTCTTCTTCTCCCGCTTCGGCTTCTCTGCACTGGCCACAGCCGGCACCGGCGGCAGGTTCGTTTGCTTAACCTCTGCTACCATCGGCAAATTTTCCGGCTCAGGAATTTCCTCCAGCGCCACCGGGGTCAGCCCTGCCGGCAAGATCACAACCTGTGTCCTGCGCCGGCATCCTCCAAGTCCAATGGTCAGCCCAAAGCAGAGCGCAACGCTTGCCAGCGTTCGCATCAATTTTACAAATCCGTTCAAACTCGCTCCTCTAATCCTTTATGAGAGGCTCCAACTGCAACCACTTTCCTTCCTTCACCTACAACACCAGCCACGATCGGCAACCGGAACGTGAACACAGTCCCCCGCTCCGGCGAATTGGCTTCGGCATTGGATCGCACCTCCATCGCTCCGCCATGCAGCTGCAGAATCCGGTAGGTCATGGCCAACCCGATTCCGCTCCCCTTTGGCTTGGTCGTGAAGTACAACTCGAAGATACGCGGTAACAGGTCTACAGGTATACCCTCTCCATCATCCGCGACCTCCACTACCGCAAACTGATGCTCCCGCCGCATCCGCACCTGGATCGTCCCACCCCCCGCGGGCATCGCCTGCATTCCATTCAGCAGCAGGTTTAACACCGCCTGCTGCATCAGTTCCGCGTCCGCCCTCACCATCATCGGCTCGTGTGGAGCGTCGATTGTCACCTCGACTGCGCGCTCCTCCATCTCCACCGCCGTCAGCTCGATCACCAGGCCGACGACCTGCCGCAAATCATGCTCCCGCAGGTGCAGCTCCATCGGCCGGGAAAAGTCCGCCAGCGTCTGCACCACCCGGTCCAGCCGCTGCATCTCTCCCGCGAGAATATCGACATGCCGCTGCGCCCCGGCAAACGCCTCTCTCCCTCCCGCAACCAGCTTCCCGCGCAGCAGCTCCAGATGCACCACCATCGCGTTGATCGGATTCTTTACCTCATGCCCCACACCGGAGGTCAACTTCCCGATCGCCGCCAGCCGTCGAGCTACCTCCAGCTCCTGCCCCAGTTGCGCCGCCGACTCCATATCGCGCAGCGTCAACAGCGTTCCCATATTGCCTCCGCCCCCCAGCCCATCGTCGATCCGGTCCAGCGAAATCTGCACCTGCCGCCCATCCTCGAGCGTCACTCCCTGCGCACTCACTTGCCCGCCTTCGGCAAACGCCTCCAGCACCGCCGCTCCCAGCGCCGTCTCCGGCGCGAAGATCTCCTCCAGCCGCTTCCCCACCATCTCCTCATGTTCTTCACTGACAGGCGGAGTTAAGAAGTAAGCCACTGCATCCGACACCATCACCGCCCGCCTGTCTGCCGTAAACAGCATCACGCCATCCCGCAGCGTATCGAGCATCTGGTTCAGATTGGTCTGAAGCGCCGTATACCCAGCCTCCTGTGTGCGCATCTGTTCGCCCAGCCGGTCGATCGTCTTCGTCACCCGCACCACCGTATCGCTGCCGGGGCCGCCAGCGAGCAGCCGCGCCGAAGAATCGCTCTCCAACTCGCCGGTTATGCGCGTCAGGCTATCCAGCCGCGCACTGATCGCCTCCAGCGGACGCAGCGCAACATTCGCCAGCGCCCCAGCCACCAGCATCGCCGCCAGCGCAGCCGCCAGCGCAAACCATAACGCATCCCGAAGCCACGGCTCATAGGAGTTCTTCAAAAACGTCGATCGCACCCCCACATGCGCCACTAGAAATGGCATCCCATTACGATCCAGCGCCTGCGAGGTATCCAGCACGCGCGGCTTGCCGAACACCACCCTTATCTGGCGTTCCATGCCGCCACCTTGCAAAGTCTTGAGGCCGAACCGGAACGCCGCCGGCTGATTGATCGCGTCAGGATCCGTACTCACCAACGTCATCCCATGCGCATCGGTAATGCTCACGTCCTGCACCGCCTCCGAGTAGCGCACAATCGTATTCATCACGTCCGTCAGCGGCTGGTCCCTGCGCAATGCATCCGTTACTGCTTCGTGCAGCGCCTCGTCGCTCTTGTCCACTGGAGGACTCGCCCGCAGCCCTGTCTCCACCGCCCGCCGCGTCATCAGGTAAACCTGGTGCGCAAGCATATCGTTGGCCTTCACCGTCTGCTCGACCCGCTGCCGCATCAACTCGCTGACATACAAAACCGACAGCAACAGCACAAGCGCAAACGTCAACGCCGATGCCGACACCTCAAGCTTTGTCTTCAGCCGCATCTTTACTCCGTCGCAGCAGCCGTATTCGAATATTCCTTCAACTTATTCTGCAGCGTCTTCGAGCTGATCCCCAGTATCTCAGCAGCCTTCGTCTTGTTGTTATGAGTCGAGTGCAGCGTCTTCAAAATCAACTGCCGCTCCGCCTCGTCGACCGTCGTCCCCACCTCGACACGCACCGAGTTCGACTCATCGAGATACCGCTGTACCTCGCTGGACTGCGCCGTTGGCCGAGAACCAAAACCATCCGTACTCGCGGCCCGGGTTGGCGGAGGAGCAAACCCCGGCTCCCCAAAGTGCGGCGGCAGATGCTCTTCTCCCAGCATCCCCGACCCCGCCAGAATCACCGCCCGCTCAATTGTATTGCGCAGCTCACGCACATTGCCCGGCCACTTGTAATTCTCCATCCGCGTCATCAGCGAGTCCTTCAGCCCTGCCACGGTGCAGTGGTGCCGTTCATTCATATCATCGATCATCTTCTCCGCAATCGCCGACACATCCATCAAATGCTCTCGCAACGGCGGCATCTGAATATTAAAAACATTCAGCCGGTAATAAAGATCTCCCCGCAGATCCCCATTCGCCACCGCCTTCTCCGGATCCTTATTCGTCGCCGCAACCACCCGCACATCCACCGGCGTCTCGATCTTGCTTCCCAGCCGCCGCAGCCTTCTATCCTCCAGCACGCGCAGCAGCTTCGCCTGAGTCGCGATCGGCATCTCGCCAATCTCATCCAGCAGCAGCGTCCCTTCCTCCGCCAGCTCGAAGCATCCCGCCCGCCGCTCCAGCGCCCCGGTAAACGCGCCCTTCTCATGCCCGAAGATCTCGCTCTCAATCAGCGTCTCGGGAATCGCCGCGCAGTTCACCGCGACAAACGGCTTCAGCCTTCGCGCACTCAAATCATGCAGCGCTCGCGCCACCAGCTCCTTGCCCGTCCCGCTCTCTCCCGTCACCAGCACCGACACATTCGACGGCGCCACCCGCTCAATCAGCGTAAAAATATCCTTCATCTGTGGCGATGACCCCACCAGCTCGCCCAGCACGCCCGTATCCCTTAGCTGCCGCCGCGTAGCCTCGAGCTCAACATCCGCCTCCCGCTGCCGGCTCGCATTATGAAGAATCGTCTTCAGCCGAATCGGATCTACCGGCTTCGGAATATAGTCGTACGCCCCATTCCGCATCGCTTCCACGGCCGACTCGATCGAGCCCTGCGCCGTCAGCATCACCACCGCAATCCGCTGCGGCAGTTCCCCGACGCGATCCAGCAGTTCCATCCCATCCATCCGCGGCATCTTCAGGTCGGTCACAATAATCGCGGGCGCCCACGCAACCGCCTTCTCGAGCCCCTCCATCCCATCGGCAGCACACTCCGCCCTATAGCCCCAGCTCTCGATCAGCTCCGTCAGGCCGCTCCGGGCATGAACCTCGTCTTCAACGATCAAAACCTTCTCCAACACACTCTCCAAGACAGTCCCCTGTTCCTATTCAACTATTTAACTGAACGCGTGCTAAATAAGATGCATCCATTTAGCCGCAGGCAACCGAAAGGCATCCAGCTCAACCCTAGTCTCAAGCCCATCTATAAGGATATCCTTGAATCCATGCTAGAACCCGAAATCACAACCGAAGCCTTCGCAAAACAGCGCCAGCAGCCCAACGCCCCCATATTATTGGACGTCAGGGAACCTTGGGAATTCCAGACCGCCAGCCTCCCCAACTCCCTCCTTATGCCGATGGGAGAGGTTACCTCCCGCGCCCACACCGAACTCGATCCCGACGCCCCCATCGTCGTCATGTGCCACCACGGGGCCCGTTCCCTCAGCGTAGCCATGTGGTTACGCGAACAGGGCTTTACCCACGCCCAGTCCCTCGCCGGTGGCATCGACGCCTGGTCTCGTTCCGTCGACCCCGCCGTTCCCCGCTACTAACAAGCCGCCCCAGCCTCCGTAACGCCCCCACGCGGCGGCCTGGTACCCAAAAATACGCAGTACCAACAAATTTCCTGCAGTCCATCGAACCTCTGAAGTAAACTTCGCATCATACAGCTAGCGGTTGTGTAACTTTCTGAGCTTTACTCCTGCCACACTGCTGCATTGTTAATGCCTTGGGTCTTTCTGGAGTCTGAACATGAGTACCGGTAGTGGCTTCACCGGCGATGCCTCGGTCCCCACGCCACATCTATCCCCGGAAAGACAGCTCAACACTCACTCCGTCCAGTTCTACGAACAGGACTCTTTTCTCCTCAACTCGCTCACAGAATTGATCGGCACAACCCTCATGGCAGGCGATGTCGTCTTCGTCGTCGCTACGCTGGCGCATCGCGAGGGACTGGCAGAACGCCTGAAGGCTCGCGGGCTCGATCTTGAAGTCTCAGCCAAGCTCGGCAGATATTGCGCCTTCGATGCCGCTGAAACCATCTCCGGTTTCATGGTCAATGGCATTCTCAATACCGCCCTGTTCAACTCCTTCGTCAACTATATCCTCTCTTCCGTCCGCCCCACTGCCGAAGGCAACCGCCCCCGCGTCGTCTTCTTTGGCGAGATGGTTTCCCTTCTATGCGCCGACGGAAATATCGACGCCGCCCTGAAGCTCGAGCGGCTCTGGAACGATCTGGCTCGCTCCCACTCCTTCCAACTCTATTGCGCCTATCCCATGAAGAGCTTCCGTGAGGAGAGTGACAGCCAGGCATTCCTCGACCTCTGCGGCGAGCACACTCACGTTATTCCCACCGAAGACTACACCGCCCTCGCCAGTGAAGACGATCGCCTACGCCATATCGCCCTGCTACAGCAGCGTGCCCTTACCGCCGAAACCGAAGCCGCCGGCCGCCGCCGCGCCGAAGAGGCCCTTCGCCGTTCCGAGAAGCTCGCCGCTACTGGACGCCTTGCCGCCAGCATCGCGCACGAGATCAACAATCCCCTCGAAGCCATCTCCAACGCAATCTATCTCGCCCGCTCCTGCGCCCCGGAAGAAAGTGGCGTGTACCTGAAGGTAGCCGACGAAGAACTCGCACGAGTCGCCAAAATTACCAAACGGACCCTCGGCTTCTATCGCGAAACCGCAACTCCGGGTGTAGTCAAGTTATCGGCTCTACTCGACGACCTCCTCATCCTGTTCAACCGCAAGCTGGAAGCGAAGAGCCTCACCGTCAAGAAACAGTATCGCGACGAGCTCGAAGTTTGGGGGCTGGAAGGCGAACTGCGCCAGGCCTTTGCCAACCAGATCGCCAACGCAATCTACGCCATGCCGCAAAACGGCTGCCTCACGATAAGAATCCGGAGATCGAAATCGTGGAGCAACGGCCAATGCCCTGGCACCGCCGTCAGCCTCGTTGACAACGGCTCAGGCATCTCGAAGGAATCGCTGCCGAAAATCTTTGACCCCTTCTTCACCACCAAACAGGATGTCGGCAACGGTCTCGGCCTGTGGATCACACAAGACATCGTCATCCGTCACGGCGGCAGCATCAAGGTCAGAAGCAACGCCCAAGCCATCTCGAGCGGCACCATCTTCACCACGTTCCTGCCTCACCACAAAGAGCTCTGCACCCCTTAATTCGCTTGATTCGCCCATCATCCTGCTTTGCAGGTTCCCGCCGCCTCTGGATGTAGCGTCACCACGCAGTACTGGAGCGCTCCAAATCTCGCCGCTACAACTTACTGCAGAACGATCAGGGCTATTTCCGGACCTTTCGTACTTCAGCGGCAACTTCCTCAAACTGAGAGTACGGCAGGCGCTTCGCTAATACGTCACGGACGACCTGACGGAGCTTGGAAAACTTGTGAGTGGAGAGATTCGGCTTCCGTTCGCTGAGTTCCCTCAACTTCGCTTCCCAGCCGCCTGGTCTTGCAGGATTAGAAGCAAGTGGTCGACGACGCGGTCAGAATGTTCACACGCGTCCAAAAGAAAGGAAATTAATTCAACTTCAACGGAACGCGGCTCAGGAAACTCCAAGGTCTTCATAGCAAAAGGTTGGCAGTTCTATCCGTAGGAGAAAATGCCACATTCCGGGCGTTCTGGCAGCCCCTGATTTTGCTCAAAATCCTACCCGCCCAGCAAGCCTCTGGGTGGCAGATATCCTGCTATTGATAACGCAATCGATAATCCATCCCGGTCTATCGTCTGACAGTAGCAATGCGCCCGTAACCTCCTACTCCGGTTGCGTCGACTGCAGCGGAACTGCCTCCAACGGCACCTCCGGAATTTCCTGAATACGCGGCTCGGCCTGCATCTCGTCTCGCGTCTTCACGTCCCGCTCGATGTCCCGGTTCAGTTCCTCCTGCTGCCGCTCGGACGCCGTCTCCTGTTCCTGCAACAGCCTCGTATCCTGTACTCTCTGTCCATCAACAACCGCCTCATTCTGCACATCCGCACGTTGCACCTGCACCGGCTGCACCTGCAGCGGGGGCGCGGCGTGATCGACCCTCGGCCTCGCACCAGTATCGACGTCTTCCACCGGCAAAGGCCCCACAGGAAAATCCAGCTGCACTCGCGGCAAACTAAGCGCCGCCGGCTGCACCGAAGCCGCAGCAGGCTGCTTCCTGCACCCCTGTGCCGCAATCAAAGCCACCCCGGCGCCCATCGCTACAATCCACTTCGCAACAGATCCTCGCATAACGTCGAAACCTCGCATCCTTAATTGGATGCACCACCATCCCGATGCGCCTCAGCCCCCATCGCCAACGAATGCCTGCCAACGCCCGCCTGTTCGCAAGCGTAAGCATCTTCGCAACATCCGTCTTCACTTAGGCCAACTCGTCTTGTCGCAAACAGTCCCAATCAGCGTTCGTAAAATCGGCGTTGAGAATCCATCCACCAACATCGCAGCAAGAAGGCTATTTACTTCGCTCGAGGATGCGTCTCGTCGTACACCTTCTGCACCTGCCCCACTGTCAACTGCGTATATCGCTGCGTCGTCGACAGCCGCTCATGCCCCAGCATCTCCTGAATCGCTCGCAGATCCGCCCCCTCCTCCAGCATGTGCGTCCCAAACGCATGCCGCAGCGTATGCGGATGCACATCCGCCGCCAGCCCCCGGCTCAAGGCAATCGCCTTAACGATCCGTCCCACACTCCGCGTCGTCAACCGGCAATCCCCCCGCATCCGCAGGTTCATCATCAGCGGCCCATTCGCAACCAAAGCCCCTTTGCCTGCAGCCAGAAGCTTCACCTCCCTCAGCGGCAGATAAGCCTTCAACGCCGACGCCGCCTCATCCCCCAGCGGAACCAGCCGTTCCTTTCGCCCCTTGCCCCGCACCAGCACGGCATCATCCCGCCACTTCACGCTCCCCATATCCAGCCCCACCAGCTCCGAGTTCCGAATCCCGCACCCATACAACAACTCAAAGATCACACGGTCCCGCTCCGGCCAGGCCGCCGCATCCTGTTTGTCCTTCGCAACCGCACCCTCACCCGACCCACGACCATCCAGCGAGTTCAACACGCGATTGACCTCCTCCATGCTCGGCACCCGAGGCAGGTGCTTCGGCAGCTTCGGCGTACTCACCAGCAGCGCCGGATTCTGCGCCACCTTCCCCTCCTTCGCCAGCCACTTGAACCAGCTCCTCACCGCTGCCAGCGCCCTCGCCACACTGGCCTTCGTCAACCCCCGCTCATACAGCACCCCCAAATAAGCGCGAATATGCAGATGCTCCACCTGCTTCACCGAAGCCCCATCCCCCAGCGTCTCCCGCAGATAATCCGCAAAGCTCCTTACCTCCCGCGCATAAGCCCGCACTGTATGCGCCGACGCCCCGCGCTCATTCGCCAGCATCGCCAGAAACGCCTCAACCAGCCCCGATATCTCATTACTCTTTTCCCGCATCAGCCTCAACCTTCCCAGATCCCGCCCTGAAACGCTGTCATCCTGAGCGCAGCGAAGGATCCCGAAGAACTCAATCAACCACAACCATTCGGACCCTTTCCCCAAATCGTTCAAACCACCTGATCGGGTGCGCCATTGCTCAATTTTGAGATGGGTGCATCGCGCGAAGCGCGACCGCTTCTGCCCATCTAACCCGCAGCAACTCGTCTCTTCCCTCGCGGATGGT
>Ga0210384_10006022_pt1 | contig 12994 bp, 14 predicted proteins | sample IncBWH2MmetaG_FD_160574 | JGI IMG/M metagenome (GOLD analysis project Ga0210384, IMG submission 160574) | Forest soil microbial communities from Barre Woods Harvard Forest LTER site, Petersham, Massachusetts, United States - Inc-BW-H-2-M | ecosystem: Environmental > Terrestrial > Soil >... | reverse complement strand
ACTCGGTCACCGAGTGCTTCAGGTGGTAGATGCGATCGAGCGAACCCGGAGCCGCCTTCTCGATGATGTCGTCCTCCATCTGGTCGACCGTGTTGTCGATCCGTTCCAGAACCGGGAAGGTTGCATCGACCAGCGCGTCGATCACTAGATAGGTCAGGAAGGCCGGCTGCCCTTTGGTCAGCTCAGGACTCTTGGCAAGGCGGTCTTTCAACGTGGCGAGCACCGGTGACGGGTCGAGGTGAACGCTGATCAGATAGTGAGGCCCGACAAACAGATGGTCCTCGTGGAACGCGATGTCGTCGCCCGCCCAATCGGCCTGAAATATGACTGCGAAGTTGTAGTCGGGGTATTCATCGACCTTAGGCCTCTGATTCTGGTGTTGGATGTCCTCGATCGTCAGCGGGTGGAACTTGAACGTCTCCTCCAGCAGCTTGTAGTCGTCGGCGTCGGGGCGCTCGATGTCCAACCAGAAGCCCTCTTTATGGGCATCCGCAAAACACCGGGTTAGAGACGCGATGTCGGCGGAGTCAATCCTGCCTGCTGTCGTTAGCAGCGTTCTCATTGCTGGTCATCCTAAGGCGATACGCGAGCTTGATTGAGGTGAGGGAAAAGAGGTGGGCCGGGAAGTTCCCGGCCCATCCATTCGCTTCGATTACGCCGCGGCGAGGATGCGCTGGTGTTCCTTCTGGCTCGGGGTCTTCACGCCCACTGCGAGCAAGTACACGAGCAACGAGACTTCCGCAATTGCCGTCGGTATGACGCCGACGAAGGTGTGGATCGCTTTGCCGAAGTCTGGCGCCAGGAACAGTGCCAGGAGGTCAACGAGGTAGCAGACGCCGCCGGCGATGACCAGGACGCCCAACCACTTGGGAAACATGCCCGCTGATTTGTATGCGAGATAACCCATCGGCACCAGCCACAGGCCGAAGAAGACTTGAGCGGCGAGGGTTCCGTAGTGCTGAATGTCGAGCAGGAGCAGCACGAGAGCATTCGCGCCGGCGACGCCGAAGGCGGCGGTGTACGTGCTGTCGGTTGCCACCCGCAAGCCCTCGAACTGGAAAACCGCGTTGAGACAGATGATTCCGGACGCGAGGGCGACCAGGACCACCATTGCCCTCGCGACACTCTTGTGCACCTGCTTCAGCAGGACGTAGAGGGTCAGGGCGACGAAGACGAAGAATGCCGAGTCCAACAGGTGGGAAACAACGCTCATGCGGACGAGCTCCGAGTTCGCGATCACGTTCCCGGCCGTGGCCGCCGCGTTGCCGGCAACGTACATCTTGGGGTCGACGAATCCTTCGGCAAAGCCGCCGAAGAGGGCGACGAACAGGTAGAGGACGCCGGCGATTCGGGCGAGGCGCTTGGGTGAGGTCACGGGGCACTCCTTGTCCTTGAATACGGTGGGGGCGGCCCACAACCCGATAAACATACGATGTAAGCTTATGGCGTAAGTCTAGACGTACACTGTAAGCTTGTCAAGAGGATTCGAGATGATTGCCCAAACCGACCCGAACTCCAGGCCCCGAGCCCCGTTGAGCCGGGTGCGGGTGCTCGGCGCCGCCCTCGTTCTTGCCGACACGGGCGGCATCGACGCACTCACGATGCGCAAGCTCGGGCAGGGCGTCGGGGTGGAGGCGATGTCGTTGTACAACCACGTCGCCAACAAGGAAGACATCCTCGACGGCATCGTCGACCTTGTTTTCAGCGAGATAGAGCTGCCTGCTAAAGGCTCTGACTGGAAGCCGGCCATGCGCCGGCGCGCGATCTCGGCTCACGAAGCTCTGCTGCGCCACCCCTGGGCGCCCAGCCTCATGCAGTCGCGGACCAAACCCGGTCCTGCCACCCTCCGACACCATGACTCGGTGCTCGGCAGCCTTCGGAACGCTGGGTTCACGCTGGTCATGGCCGCGCACGCCGTCTCGGTGATCGACGGGTATGTCTATGGCTTTGCGCTGCAGCAGATAAACCTTCCGCTTCAATCCCGAGAACAGGTCGCAGTGGTCGGCGAGAGCATCCTCCGTCAGCTGGCCGGCGAGTATCCGCACCTCGCCGAGATGATCATCGACCACGCCATGAAGCCCGGCTACGACTACGCGGACGAATTCGAGTTCGGGCTGGATCTGATCCTCGACGGCCTCGAGCGCCTCCGAGGATGAACGCCTTTAGCCGAACCCGCAATCGAGGGTGACTTTTTCCAGAGCGCTCTCGAGAGCCGCGAGCTCCTGATCGTCAAGTCGCGCGACGAATAGTTCGGCGACTCCGCGCAGGTGGACGGGGACGGTTGCGGTCAGGCGGCCCAGTCCAGCGTCGGTGAGCGCCACCACAACGCCACGAGCGTCGCCGTCGGCGTGGGCTCGACGTACGAGCCCTTCGTCGACCATCCGGTCGATGCGGCGTGTCATGCCCGAACGAGAGCTGAGGGTCCGGTCCGCGAGCTCCGTCATGCGCAACGCGCCACCGGCCTCCGCCAGCTGGCCGAGAACGTCGAAATCGCCCAGCGACAGACCTGTCTTCTTTTCGAGATCCGTCGCGAGCTGGCGGAGCAGCGTCGCTCGCGCCTTCAGCAGCGCTCGCCAGGCGCCCAATCCGCGCCGGCCGGGAAGCTCCTGCGCCACCAATCGATCGAGAAGGCCGGCCACGTCGGGTTCGGAAAGTATTTGCATATGCAATAAACGAGCCGAAGGCGATGTATTTGCTGATGCAAGTATACGGTCGGAAGTTGGAGGTCAGATGATCAGCGAGCTCAAACCGGAACTCGATCCTTCGGCGAGGCGCCGGTTCGGGACGCCGGCGGACGAGGCGAGCGTCAACCGGGCTGCCGCGGCCCTAGAGGCGAATGGGATCGAGGTGCTCCGAGCTGCGAATGCTGCCGAGGCAAAGCGGATCGTCCTGGCCCTCATTCCCGATGGGTCCCAGGTGCATCACGGCGCCTCGCAAACGCTCGAAGTCGCGGGAATCATCGACGCGGTCGACAAGTCTGGCCGCTACGAGCCACTGCGCCCGCGGCTGTGGGGCATGGACCGCAAGACGCAGAGCGACGAGATCCGCCGCCTTGGCGCCGCCCCCGACGTGATGCTGGGCAGCGTCCACGCCGTCACCGAGACCGGAGCGTTGATCGCGGCTTCGATGGGGGGCAGCCAGCTCGGTCCTTATGTCAGCGGTGCCGGCCGGGTCATTCTGGTGGTTGGGACGCAGAAGATCGTGTCCGACGTGGAGGAGGGCCTTCGCCGTATTAACGAATACGCCTTCCCCCTCGAGGATGCCCGCGCTCAGCTCACATACGGGATACACAGCGCGGTGAACAAGGTGCTGATCATCAACCGCGAGGTGGTCCCCGGGCGCATCACGGTCGTCTTCGTTGACGAGGTTCTTGGGTTCTAGCCCGAAAATAGAGGAAAGGCGGCGACCCTAAAGCCGGCTGCGCACCTCGCTGAGACGGCGTTCGATGAGCTTCTGGACGAGGGTTTTTGGAAGCGGCTTGTCGATTGGGAAGTGCAGTGAACCCTTCGTGCTCCTATACCCGGCCAGATCGTCCGAGAGCTTCTCAAGCACCGATCCGCTGTGAGGCAGATAGCTGAGGTGGGTCTTGAACGCGGCGAACCCTGCGACCACCTTCCCGTCCAAACGGTATGCGGGCATGCCATACGAGATGCACTCTTCGGCATCCGGGACGATGCTGAGGATGGCCTGTCGCAACTCTTGCAGCGCGATCCGTTTCGGCTCGTCCAGCCCTGCCAGGTATTTATCGACGCCGTGGCTTCGCACCCGGCGCTTTTTGGTCAACCGGCCACCGCGCAGTCTGGGCAGAGCCCCGTGAACACCAGGTGGTGAGCGAACACCTTGTACCCAGTGGCCTGGCCGACTTTTTCGGCAGCGTTCTCGAGCAGGCAGCGCGTCCCGCTCTCCGAAACCCGTCCGCAGCGTTCGCACTGCACATGGTCGTGATGCCGATCGGCCGTCTCGTAGCGACCGCGTCCATCCCCCATGTCGACTCGTCGGATGAGGTTCTTGCTCTCTAAGTAGGACACGGCACGAAAGACTGTCGAGTAGTCCGCGGTGGCCACCTCCGCCCGGACTCGCGCGAGAAGCTCCTCGATCGTCCAGGCGTGCAGCGAACCACCAAGCACGAGGGCACGAACGCGATCGCGCACCGGACTTGGTCTCGGCATCGGTGTGATTGTACACGTTCAGCGCAAGGTGGTTGCGCATGCAACATGCGCAATTGATATGCTTCAGCGATGGTGCGCACGCGACCGGCCCTGATCGCCCTGGCCGCACTGAGCTCCATTTTGTTGGTGGCGATTGCCTGCGGGAACCCGTCGCCCACAGCCTCCGGAACGATCAATGTGGTCGCCACGGAGAATTTCTGGGGCAGCATCGCCACCCAGCTCGCCGGCTCGCACGCGACTGTCCTCAGCATCATCACGAATCCCCAAACCGACCCTCATGCGTACGAGCCGACGGCGAGTGACGGCCGCGCGATCGCGGGCGCTTCATTCGTGATCGAGAACGGCGCCGGGTACGACCCTTGGGCGCAGAAGCTCATCGACGCCAACCCGAGCAGCTCACGTGCGGTGCTCGACGTGGGCAAGCTCAACGGCGTCGCGGTCGGAGGCAACCCGCACATGTGGTACAGCCCGACGTTTGTGATGAAGGTGATCGATGCCATCACGTCGCAGCTGCAAAGGCTGGACGCGGCCGACGCCGCCTTTTTCACGACACAACACGACACTTACATGTCGAGCGGTCTCAAGACCTACAACGATCTTCGCTCGGAGATCAAGCAGAAGTACGCGGGCACGCCGGTCGGTGCCACTGAGAGCATCTTTGCCTACCTGGCGACCGACCTCGGCCTCAACCTGATCAGCCCACCGGATTTCCTCAAGGCGGTCAGCGAGGGAACCGATCCGACAGCCGCCGATAAGGCGACCATGGACAGCCAGATCGCAAAGAAGCAGATCAAGATCCTGGTCTTCAACAGCCAGAATTCGACACCCGACGTGCAAGCCCTGGTCGACAAGGCAAGGGCGATCGGCATCCCGGTGCCGTCCGTCACCGAAACCCTTGAACCCGCAACCCTCACGTTTCAGGACTGGCAATCAAAACAGCTGCGGGCGCTGCGGGATGCGCTCGCAAGCGCGAAGTAGGGATGGTGCAAATCGCGCCTGGCCACCAGCAGGCCGCAGTGGGGACGGCCGCGCTACGCCTTGAGGATGCTGCCGTAAGCCGCGGCGGGCGAGCCATCTGGAGCGGGGTGAGCGTCCGCGTCGAGCCGGGCGAGTACGTCGCCGTGCTCGGGCCGAACGGCGTCGGCAAGTCGACTCTTCTTCAGGCCATCCTCGGGCTCCTGCCGCTCACAGCCGGCAGCATTGAGGTGTTCGGGCGCCCGCCACGCCGGGCAGCAAGCCTGGTCGGATATCTTCCGCAACGACACAGCTTCGACTCATCGCTGCGCCTGCGAGCCCGCGATCTGGTCCGTCTCGGGCTCGATGGCAATCGTTGGGGCCTGCCGGTTCCATTCGCGCCGGGCGGGAGAGAGATCGCAAAGCGGCTCGACGAGGTTCTCGAGGTGGTCGGGGCGAGCACATACGCGCGGCGCCCGGTGGGAGAGCTGAGCGGAGGCGAGCAGCAGCGCATTCTGATCGCCCGTGCTCTCGTGCGCCGTCCACGGATGCTGCTCATGGACGAGCCTCTGGAAAGCCTGGACCTGGGCAACCAGCAGGCGATCTCGTCGCTCGCAGCCCACATCTGCCGGACCGAAGGTGTGACAGTGATCATGGTTGCCCACGACGTCAATCCGATCCTCCCCGACCTGGATCGCGTCATCTACATGGCGGGTGGCAGCGCGGTGATCGGCCGGCCCGAGGACGTCATCACGACCGAGAAGCTGAGCGCGCTGTACAACGCTCATGTCGAGGTGTTGCGCACGAGCGACGGCCGTTTGTTCGTTGTCGGTCAGCAGCTCGAAGCGGTCTCGTATCACGCCCATGATTGATGCCCTAGGCGAGCTGTTCTCCTACCAGTTCATGCAGAACGCCTTCTTGGCGGGAACCGTGGCTGCAGTGGTAGCCGGGATCGTCGGCTACTTCGTTGTCGTCCGCGGCGAAGCCTTCGCCGGTCACACGCTGTCGGTCGTCGGATTTCCCGGCGCGGCGGGAGCGATTCTGTTGGGGTTGCCGCAGCTGCTTGGTCTGGCCGTCATGTGCACCGCCTCGGGCATTGGTATTGGGGTGCTCGGACGTGGGGCGGTGCGTGACCGGCATGCGGAGTCCGCGGCGATCGGGACCATCCAGGCGTTCATGCTCGCGCTGGGATTTTTCTTCGTCAGCCTCTACAAGGGCCTCCTCGAGGGGGTCTACAGCATTCTGTTCGGCACCTTCCTCGGCATCACCCGGCAACAGGTGCTGCTGTTGCTGGTCATTGCGGTCGTCGTCTGCGCCGTGCTGGCCGTCGTCGGCCGTCCGTTGCTGTTCCTCTCCGTGGACGAGTCCGCCGCCGCCGCCGCCGGAGTTCCCGTTCGGGCGCTGTCGATCGCGTTTTTGGTCCTGCTCGGTCTGGCCATCGCGAGCACCGCGTTGATCACCGGCGCGTTGCTCGTATTCGCCCTGCTGGTGATGCCCGCGGCGGCTGCAAACCAGCTCTTGGTCCGGCCGGGGCAGGCGATGATCGCGTCGGTCGCGATCGCCCTGATCATCATCTGGACCGGCCTGACGATCTCCTACTTCACAGACCTGCCGATCGGATTCCTGGTCACAGGGGTCGGGTTCGTCATCTACCTGTTGGCGCGGCTGATGCGACGGTTCGCGGCGGCCTGAGCGTGGACTTCTTCGGTGGCATGTTCGCTCACGAGTTCATCCAGAACGCCCTGCTGGCGTCGACCGGGATCGCGCTCGCGGCGGGACTGGCCGGCTACTTCCTTGTCCTGCGTGGTCAGGTATTCGCAGCCGATGCGTTGAGTCATGTCGCCTTCACAGGCGGCGTCGCGGCGCTGGCCTTCGGCGTCAACGAGCTCTTGGGCCTGATCGTCGCAACGGTGCTCGCCGCCGTGATACTCAACTCGCTTTCCGTGGCGTCTCGTGCGGGCGACACCGAGATCGGAGTCCTGTTCGCCGTTATCCTCGGCCTGGGCGTCCTCTTCATCTCGATCTACGTCTCCGGGCATGCGACCTCCAACAGCCGCGGCGGAGTCGGAGTTCTGTTCGGCAGCGTGTTCGGGATCTCGTCGGCGCAGGCGCGGATCGCGGTCGTCGTCAGCGCCGGAGCCATCGTCTGCCTGTTGGGCATCGCCCGGCCGCTGCTCTATGCCTCGGTTGACGCCACGGCCGCCGCGGCGCAGGGGGTTCGGGTCGGCGCGCTCGGCGCCGCGTTCCTCGTGGTCGTCGCGGTGATCGCCGGCGAAGCCGTGCAGGTCACCGGCGCGCTCCTCATCCTGGGCCTGATGGCGACGCCTGCGGCTATCGCCCGCTACCTGACGACGCGGCCCTACGCCGGTATGGCGCTGAGCGCCGGTGTCGCCCTGACCGCGACCTGGACGGGCCTCACCCTCAGCTATGCGGTTCCGACGCTGCCACCCAGCTTCGCGATGATGGCGGTGCTGTTCGGCCTCTACCTGCTCTCAGCCGGCAGCGCAACCGTCAACGGCGTGCGTCGCTCAACGCGAACCTCATCACCGCTGACCGGCCGGACGCAATCAGCGCAGGTCAGGCTGAACGAGCCGAGCGACAGCTCGTGACCGCACTCGGTGTGCGACAGTCTTGGGGCTCGATCGGCTGCTGAGCCCGTCGTCCACTTCTGGCCCCAGCTCCCGAGTGCGGCGATAACCGGAAGTAGACCTCGGCCCTTGGCCGTCAGGACATATTCGAATCTTTCGGGATGGCTCTGGTAGGGCCGGCGCTCCAGGATTTCGTCCTCGACAAGCCGCTTCAGCCGGGCCGACAGGATGTTGTCGGCGATGCCGGTGGCCCTGAACTCCTCGAATCGTCGGGAGCCGAGCAATGCATCGCGAACGATGAGCAGGGTCCACCACTCGCCGATGACATCGAGCGTGCGTGCGATGGGACACGGCATGTCGGCAAGGCTGGTCTTCTTCACGTCCCCTACGATAAACGAGGGACTTGCATTATGCAAGTCGTGCTGTTAGGGTTCCTTTAATAACGAAAGGGATCGCGCCTTTGGGCGTGATCTCCCGATCCCCGAAATCAACGTGGAGGTGGCGGAGCGTGGAACAGAAAAGGAACCCCTGGTTGGCGCTGCTGGTCCTGTGTCTCGGCTTCTTTGTCATCCTCCTCGACACGACGATCGTCAACGTGGCGATCCCGACCATGCTGGATTCGCTTCACGCCAGCCTGGATCAGATCCTGTGGGTGGTCAACGCCTACCTGCTGACCCTGGCCGTCCTGATCGTCACCGCCGGCCGGGTTGGCGACATTCTCGGCCAGCGCAACATGTTCGTGTTCGGTCTGGGCCTGTTCTCGCTGGCCTCCGCGTTGTGCGGTTTGTCACAGGATGCGAACCAGCTCATCGCCGCCCGCGTCCTGCAGGGCATTGGCGCCGCGATCATCTCGCCGCAGGCTCTCGTGATCATCTCCGTGTTGTTCCCTCCCGCGCGCCGAGGCGCCGCGTTGGGTTTGTTGAGCGCAGTCACCGCGTTGGCATCGGTTGCGGGCCCAACCCTCGGCGGCCTGATCGTCACCTACCTCGACTGGCGCTGGATCTTCTATGTCAACGTGCCCATCGGGATCATCGGCATCGCGCTCGCGTTCCGGTTCGTCCCTGACATCCGCCCCGGCCGGACGCACAGCCTCGACCTGGTCGGGGTTGCGCTCGCCACCACCGGCCTCATGGGGATCGTGTTCGGTCTGATCGAAGGCCAGCGCTATGACTGGGGCGCGATTGCGGGCTCGGTGGTAACCATTCCAGAGGTCATCGGCGCGGGGCTCTTGCTTCTCGGCGTGTTCCTGGCCTGGGAGCGGGCCCAGCGCGAGCCACTCGTTCCCCTGTCTCTTTTCAAGAATCGCAACTTCTCGATCATGGTGTGGCTGAGCGCGGTCATGTTCTTCGCGATGTTCGGCTTCATGTTCACGACGACGATCAATCTCCAGTCGGTTCTCGGGATGAGCGCAATCCAGGCCGGACTCACGACGATCCCTCTCACCGTCGCGATCATGGTCGCCGGCCCGTTCGCCGGCCGGCTCACCGACCGCTTCGGTGGGCGCTACATCCTCATGCTTGGCTCGGTTCTGTTTGGCGCCGGCATCGCCGGCGTGGCGCTGGTCGAGTCCCTGACGGCGAACTCATTCACGTTCGCGCTGCCGCTGGCGGTCGCAGGGCTGGGGATGGGCTGCATCATCGCCCCGGTCATGACCGAGGCCATGCACGAGGTCCAGCCGGCGATGGCCGGCGCGGCTTCCGGCCTCCTCAACACCAGCCGGCAGCTGGGAGCCGCCGTCGGGTCGGCCGTTATCGGCGCCGTCCTCCAAAACCAGCTTGCAACCTCGATGCACAATCGCGCTGTCGTCGACTCGACTCAGCTGGCGCCACAGCTTCGGCAGCATTTCATCGACGGTTTTGCTGCGGCGGCCAAGAACGGCTTCGAAGTTGGTCGGGGTCAGAGCGGCGGGGCTCAGATCCCAACCGGATTGCCTCCGCAGGTGGCTCACCTTGTGCAGCAGCTGATCCACGACGTGTTCGTCAACGGCTTTGTGACGGCGATGCGGCCAACCCTGGCCGTGCCGGTGGCGGCACTGCTGCTCGCGGCGCTTAGCTGCACCTTGATCGCGCGCCGCGTCCAGCGCCCCAGCAGCATCGTGCCGGCCGACGCAAACGCACACGAATTGATGTCGGAGCCTGCCGCCTGACGCGAGCCCGTCAGGGGGCAGGCGCCAGGTCCGTGTAGTCGTTCACGATCACCTGGCCTTTGGCGAGTCCCCAACTCTTGGCGTACGGAGCCGTCGCCTGCGACACCACGTTGCCCGAAGCGTCCCTGGTCGTGAGGGTTGCCGTCCCATGAACGCTCACTCCGATCAACCGTGAAGCCTGCGAGGTGAACTTCGGGAGGAACAGGCGCAAGCTGACCTGGTCGATGCTGTAGGTCTTCTGGATGATCTTCCCGTCGGCGATGTCCTGGTTGATGACGTCCACGAACTCCTGAAGGCCATCGCCGATGGCGCCGCTCTCGGCCAGCTTCAGGTCGTGGGCGCGGCGCGCCTCCGACTCGATGATCAGGTCGAGCACCACGTCATGTGCCATCTGGGCGGCAGCGTCCTGATTGATGGAGGGGTCGAACGCGGTCACGTTCGAGGCTATGGTTACCGCCGGCAGCGGCGGAACGACCCACACTCGAGCCGAGCCGGAAACCGGCCCTGAATCCTGCGCGGGCGGCAAGGCGGCCACGGCGGTGTCGAGAACCCAGCTCCCGATGGTGGGGCCGCCGCCCACGGTGAGCGCGACCGCCGGCGTCGAGCCGTCTGACAGCCCGGCCGCCGGCTCCGGGCTGCGCGTGGAGAGGTCTGCGGATACGGGGACGGCTCCAATCAAGACGACGGCGACCGCGACTGCGGCAGGCACCTGCCAGCGAAAGCCGCCAAACAGCCACTCGCGCCATTCGACATCCTCGAACGGGGCCAGGAAGTCGGCCAGGGCAAAGCGCAGCGCGCAGGCGATGACCAGGCTGGCGAGGATTGCGGTCTTGGTCCAGAACTCGAGCGTGGTGGGACCCAGAAGCAACACCGCCAATGTTGCGACGATGACACCGAAGACCACCCGGGCCAGCGGCCCGTCCGGCACCGTCCTTGGATCCGGGACCATGAACAGGGCGAAGATCAGTATCTCCGGTGACGTGACCAGGACCTGCCAGAGGTCCCGTCCGCACAACGGAGTGACGTGCCAGCTGGCGACCATGCAGTGATCCGGAGCGCCGGCCAGCGCCAAGACGGTCAACGCGGCGAATGCGACCATGAAGCCCAGCTCGAGACCAAGGAGCCCGAGCTCAAACGCGATCAGGAGTCCGCCGCCGATCAAGATGGCGTACGTCGCGATCATCCACGGACCCATCGGAATCCACCACAGGTCAAGCGGCTCGGTGTGCTGCGGGCCAAGGACCACAAAAGCGAGGACCAGGGCCACGTTGGACGGGTTGAAGATGTGCCTTCCGTGCCAGCGGATGAAGTACTTCGACGCCATCCCGAGCGCGACCACGCCGATGAAGATCTCGATCCCGTGGGTGCTCCACCACTGGCCGTGGAGGGTGCCCGGCACCCTGAGGATGAAGGCTGTGCTGTTGCCCGTGAGCAACCCGCTGGCCGGCCACATGATGGCCTTGTCCTTGAAGACCGCGACGACGAATTCGATCAGTGCGCCGGTAGCGATGCAGGCGAGAATCTGGGCGATTGAGAGCCGGAACCCGAGGACGGTCTGACCGAGCACTTGAAGCGACAGCAGCACCGCGGCCACGTGGAGCCGCGGGTCGCGAATGCTGGGCGGCAGCACCACGTAATCGCGACCACCTATGTGGATCGATCTGCGCGTGCTCGTCACAGTCCGGTAACGGTCAGAGTACGCGGCGCGTTACAGAAACGAGCATCGTGGAAGGTCCTCGCTCCCGTTCAAATCTGTCCGTGCTCGCCGTGGTGATAGGAAGCGTCGGCCTGGTCGCGCTTTCCGCCTGCTTCCTTCCAGCCGGCCTCGGTCAGCCGACGACCCGAGCCCTCGAGAGCGGATCAGCGGACACGCTGAGCGCCGCAAAGAGCTTCGAGATCACGGGCTCGTACACCGATTTCGGAGCCGCCGCTCAGCCGCCGGCCAGCGCCGCGCGCGTGAATGTTCCGCCTAAGGCTCCGACCTGGACGATCGACTTGCAGGTGGTTCGGCCCGCCACCGAGCACGTGACCGTCAGCGCCGCTGACATCAAGCTGGAGGCGATTGTCCTGGGCAGTGATGCCTACTTTCGAGGGAACCAGTTCCTGTCCCTGCACATGGGCAGTGATCCGCTGTCCCGGAACCTCGTCAGGGCAGCCGGAAACGCGTGGTGGAAGGGCGCGGCCGGGATCGTGCCGCGCCTGCCCGACTTCACCGACGGAAACGCCTTCAAGTCGACGTTCCTGGGCACGGCCGTCACGCAGCGCTTTGACCATGTTGCGGTCGACGGCGTTGACGCGATCAACCTGTCCGGCTCCCGCGCTGACGTGTTCATCGGCGCGGCGCCTCCTTACCACGTGCTGCGCGTGCGCATGAAGAAGGGCGCCGTCATCGACGGCGTGAGCGACGCCGACCTCCGTTTCGGCAACTTCAATCGGGACTTCTCGATCGCGGCGCCAAGCGACGTGATCGATTTCTCGAACCTATCCACGCTGCCTCCCGTGTACAGCGTCGAATCCGTAGATACATCGGGCTGCGGTTCGCCGTGCGTCGTCTCGGCGGTGCTCAAGAACCTGGGCGGAGCGACCGGCGCGCGGGCGCCGTCCACGATCACCTTCACCATGACGAGCACTGCCACCGGCAGCGTGATTGGCAGCTGCCAGAGCCAGGTCGTCCCCGACGTCGGCTTCAACGCCACGACCACCGTCACGTGCACGATCGGCAGCCTGAGCGGCGAGCAGGCCAACGCCGCGATCGTCACCGCCGTCGCCGACAATCCCGGCCGTTCATAAGAACCTGATTCGGAGGCGCGCCGGCCTCGGGAGGTCAAATTTCCTACTGGAGATTGACGCAGTTCGCCTGTAGACTGCCCCCCAACCGTTAACCGGGCGGCAAGCGCCCACCAGGAGGGGGATCTATATGGCAGTCAGCAGCTTACTGAATGCTGAAATCGCCGCGGGTGACGTCACCACCGCGGCGGTCGAGGAACGGGCTAAATTCCAGCGTCATTTTGCGCGGTTCGACATGCTCTTCTTCCTTATCTGTGCCCTCGTCGGGCTCGACACCCTGGGCACAGTCGCCTCTTACGGCGCCCAGGGCTTCACCTGGATGCTGTTCATCGCGATCTTCTTCTTCCTGC
>Ga0210384_10006020_pt1 | contig 12998 bp, 13 predicted proteins | sample IncBWH2MmetaG_FD_160574 | JGI IMG/M metagenome (GOLD analysis project Ga0210384, IMG submission 160574) | Forest soil microbial communities from Barre Woods Harvard Forest LTER site, Petersham, Massachusetts, United States - Inc-BW-H-2-M | ecosystem: Environmental > Terrestrial > Soil >... | reverse complement strand
TCTTCGGCATTTGGGGGTTTTCGTGGGTGGTTGGGGCCAAATCGTAGGGTTTCTCCGGAAGGAGCGGTCGCGCGTCCTGATCGCTGCTACCGTCGGCCTCACCGTGTTGTTATTTGGCGCTATTTTCTACTTGCGGCACGCGGCGATCACCGGCTCCGCCGAGATTTACGTTTATTTGGAAGCGGGCGGCACGCTCCTCAGCTTTTGCTATGCAGCCAACGCGCTGGTTCGGTTCCGCGGTACACACGACCGCACTGCGCTTATCCTGGCGTTTGGATTTGTGCTTTCGGGAATTATTGAGGCCGTCGGTTATTTCGGCCTGAACGATGTGCTCCAAGCCGGGCCCGCTGCTCTGACCAGAATCCCAATGGGCTGGATGGTTGGCCGCACTATTCTCGCCGTTTTCTTGCTCTCTGCCATCGCTGTTGAACGCTATATACCCACCGCCCGGCAACCCAGCAAAGAGACAGCAGGTGCATTGCTGGTGGTTGCCATTGCCACGTATCTTACGAGCGCAGCTTTTCTGGCAGCCCCTTCGGCGCCTCTGGCTCATGCCGCCAGCTTTGTTTCTCGCCCCTGGGATTTGCTTCCGGGCGCGCTGTTCTTGTTCGCTGCCGTATGCTTCGGGCAGCGTCTCGAGAAGAGCAAAAGCGATAACAGCGCCGGGAGCCTGTACGACTATTCGTTATTCGCAGTGGCATCGCTCAACGTGGTTTGCCACGTGTCAGCCGCATTTTCCCGCCATCTCTTCGACGGCCCGTTCTTTCTCGCGGAATTGAGCAAGACCGCCAGTTACGTCGTTATGCTTTCTGGGGCACTGCTGGATCAGGCGCGTCTCTTTGACCAAGTGCGTTCCATGGCGGTGAGCGATCCGCTCACTGGTCTCGCCAACTATCGCCGACTCATCAGCGTACTAGAGGCGGAATTGGACCGCTCGCGCCGAACGCAACGCCCTTTTAGCGTCGTGCTTCTCGATATGGATGGCCTCAAAACGATCAACGATCACTACGGCCATCTCACCGGAAGCCGCGCGATTGTTCGCCTCTCGAAGATTCTGCGTAGCCACTCTCGGGCCATTGATACAGCCGCGCGCTATGGCGGCGACGAATTTGCTCTCGTTTTGCCGGAAGCTGGCACGGACATTGCCGCGCGCGTCGTTTCCAGAATTCGCGAGCGTCTCTCGGCGGAAGCTGAGCCGCCTGCGCTGTCCGTTAGTGCAGGCGTTGCCGCATTTCCTGAAGATGGCGATACGCCGGAAAAGCTTTTGGGCGCCGCGGACCGCGCGCTCTACGGCATGAAGCGTCGCAGTAGCAGCAGCAGCGTTCAAAATCTAACGCGGATTGCCGCGTGCCTGTGAGGATGAATGCCGGCCAGCTTCAACAGGCGCGCCTTTCCTTTCAACCGCGTCGAACGCCGCGTCCCCATGGAAATTCCCGTCCTTCTGGACGGCCATCGCCGGATGCCCGGCACGGAATCGACTTTTACGGAAAATGTGAGTGCGCGTGGCGCGCGGGTGGTGAGCACCCGCCGTTGGGAGTTGGGCGAACGGCTGACGTTCGCATCGCGCACCGGAGAGTTTCGCTCCTCGGCCCGGGTAGCCTACTGCGAGCCATTGCAAAGCGACGGCTTTGCAATAGGCGTCGAGTTCCTGGAACCGAAAGGGCGATGGATTGTTTAATCTCTAAGATAGCTTGACGTAAAACGACGAGCGGATAGGAGGGAATGCCTGGAACAAGAGAAGTCAGAAAACTTGCGCAAAATTAAAAAAGTGTGAAGCGCCGTGCGGAAGGAGAAGGAGCCGCCCGGCGCTTCATCTTTTTTGGGAAGTCCTTTCTACCCGGGGTGCTCACGGCTCCTCGCCCGGCCGGCGGACCTTACCGGGAATACGGGTGAGTCTTTGCCTTGCTTCCTAAGACTTCCTGGTAAACTCGGATCATTCCATCGACCATCCGCTCTGCAGAGAAACTTCGCGCAACCCGCTTGCGCCCTTCTTTTCCAAGGCTCGCCGCAAAATCCCGGTTTTGAAGAACTCTCCTTGTCGCGGCGCAGATTTCTGCTACATCCGGACCGGAAACCAGCAATCCGCTCTTTTCATTTTCGATGATTTCACCGAGCGCCCCTTTATTGAACGCGATCGAAGGAATCTCGTAGGCCATCGCCGCCAGCAAAGAATTGTTCAGGGCCTCGAAAAAGGACGGCAGCAAGAAAACGTCCAGAGCCGCGTATACACTCTCCACGTCCGTGACAAAACCAGGAAACAAAACGGCGTCGGCAACTTCTAGTTCCTGCGCCAGCGCCACCAGTCTCGCTCGGCACGGCCCGTCGCCCGCCAGTAACAGCTTCGCTAGAGGCAACTGCTTTCGCAATTCGGCAAGCGCGCGGATCAGCCACTCCTGGCCTTTGTCAGGCAGCAACACTCCGACGCAACCGAGCAATGGCGCGTCGCCGGAAATTCCCCAGCGCTGGCGCGCAGCGCTTCGCTGGGCCCCTGTGAATAGCGGCGGAATCTCCGCGCCTTCATAGACGACCGTCAACTTATCCCGCGGCGCACCAGAGCTCGCCGCCTGTTCCGCCACCCACCTTGAGTTTGCAACGATACGCGCCGCGGTATTGTAGCGCGCACGTGATGCATGGCTCTTTCCGATGGGGTAGCCCACGCGGCGCGAAATCAAGAACGGAACGCGCTTGTGCCCGCCTGCCAGCCACACTGCGGAAACTGCATGGGCTTCATTGGCATGCACGAGATCAAATTCGTCACCGAGGATCAAGTCGTGAATCTTGCGCGCCGCGGGCAGGCGAAATAGTCCACGCGAGACAAAATGTACGCGCACGCCATTCTCGTGCGCACGTTCTCCCAGAGCCGATCCCTTGGCGGCCACGATCTCCGCTTGATGGCCACGTGCACGAAGGCCCTCTAGAATCAAGAGCGCTTGATTCTGTCCGCCGCGCCAAGCTGTCTCGAGGTCGACCAGCAGCGCCTTCACGGCTTCTCTCCGCTCTTGCCTTGTTGCGCCTGCGCGATCAATTTGCCCAGCTTCGCGTACTTCAAACGCACCGAGCGCGCCGCCATTTGCGAAATGAGGGCGCCACGGTATCCATCGAGGAATCCGCCCCTCAGAAAATAATTCTGAAACCAGCTCCACGGCGTAGCCAGCCACATCGCGCCCTGCCAGTTTCGTTTCCCAGCTTCGAACATTTGCCTCGCCGCGAGCGCCGTGTAGCGCTCGACATTCGCCTCGTGTTCGGCGAACGACCGCACCGTGTAGTGCAGCAAGTCCCCGGAAAGTTGCCCCGCCTTGCCTTCGAATTTCAGCGACTCGTGGATGATTCCTGAAAATTGTGCGGCGTCCCGATGGTACAGCCGCCGCTGAAAATCCGGATACCAGCCGGAGTATCTGATCCATGCTCCTAAATACCAGGTCTTGCGTGCCATTTCGTACACGCTGAGTCGGGGTTCGTGTTTTTTCCAATCGAGCAAGGAAGTTTGCAACGCGCTGCTAAGCTCTTCATCCGCGTCGATCGACAGAACCCAATCGTTCTTCGCGCAGGCCGCCGCGAAATTCTTTTGCTCCGAATAGTTTGTCCACGCGCGCTCGAAAAAGGCCGCGCCATGCTCGCGAGCGATGATTGCGGTGCGGTCCGTGCTTCCGGAGTCCACCACGACAATTTCATCCACGATGCCCTTCAGAGACTCCAGGGCGCGCGGCAGATTATGTTCTTCGTTGAGCGTAATCAGGCAAGCGGAGAGGCGATTCATCGGGTGCATCGAAAGTGCAACGCGATCGTAGGTATCTTACACTCTCGATGCACGGAGATTGCGTCGCAATTTTCAAAAACGACAGACGGCGAAAGCGTCATTTTTTCTGAAGACTGACACGAATGCGACTCTCGCCAATGCGAAACTCCGAGCCGTCCTGCAGCATGGCCGCTCGCACGCGCTCTTCGTCATAAAATGTGCCATTGGTCGAATCGAGGTCCTTAAGGTTGATGACCTTGTCGCGCACTTCTAACAGGCAGTGATGCCGCGAAATTTCCGGATCATTCAGCGGGATGTCAGCGCCTGTCCGCCCGATGACGACGCGCGGCTTGCCCAGCCTGAAAACCTCGCCATTAGCGGGACCGGATGTGATCGCCAAGACAAATACGCCATTCGCAGGCAGTTTCATGCCAGCGTCCTCCGGAGGGAGGGTCAAATTGGAACTGGAAGCGTCGGCGCGAGCAAAGGTAGGCAACGGACTGATCACCACCGTCTGGTCTGGGCGCCGCTTGACCTCCACAACGGTGGTCTTACCACACTTCGAGCAGCGAAACTGCACTTTGGGATGGATAGTGGAGTCCGCATCCTTCAACTTGTGCTCGGTTCCGCAATGGACACACGCAGCTTGCATTGCTTAAATTTAACACCGGCGCCCCGGCCGTGTTCGAGTCTCTTCGCGGCTATGTTGCAAGGGTAAATTTGAGGACTCTGCGAACAGCAGCCGTAGTGCGCAGGCGGCTGGCCCACGTCTTGTGCTACGATTGGGCATTCCAAGACAAGCAGGAGAGCATTTGTGCCTGAACATATTTCGCGTAAGGAACTGAAGAAAGACAAGATCCACGATGCGATCGAGCATGGCGCCGATGCCGTTTTTTCGCACACCACCGTTCTCGCGGCGGCCATCCTGGCTGTCGTGATCGTCGCAGTGGGATACGCCGGATGGCGTTTTTATACCGATCGCAAAACGGTGCAGGCCACCGCCGCGCTCGACGTCGCAACAAAGGCTTACAGTGCGCGCATCGGCGCAACTCCCGATCCAAATGATCCCGGCGAAGCATTCTATCCAACGGAAACCGCGCGCGCCGAGGACGCCGTTCAGAAATTCTCGGCCGTGGCCGAGAAATATCCAAGCACCAATCCAGGCAGGCTCGCGGCCTACTACGCGGCCCTTTGCTATGAAGATCTGGAGCGGCACAATCAGGCTCTCGAGCAATTGAAGAAAATCAGCTCCAGCAAGGACAAAGAACTCGTAGCCATGGCCCAGTATCAGACGGGAGTGATTTACGAGCGCACCGGAAAGACCGCTGAGGCCAGCAAAGTGTTCCGCGACTTGGCGGAGCACTCCTCAGTTTTCGTGCCGCGACCTCTCGTCCTTCTCGAGCTTGCGGAGACTTTGCGCCAGAGCGATCCGAAGGAAGCCGCCAGCGTTTACGAGAAGCTCAAAAAAGAATTTCCCAATACAGCTGTCTCGGAAGAGGCTGACCGCGGCCTGGAAACGCTCGCACCAAAGTCCTGAAACTTGGCTTCGCTGCGTAGCAAATTTGAGCGCGCATTTCGTGTCATTCGAAAGAGTTTGAAGGCCTAGAAAACGCGAGCGGACATGCATGTTTATGCCGGTCGCCGGAGCCGCTCATCGAACCACTCCCGAAAAGAGCGCCGTGGGCGATGCGTGCGGAACTCTCACGCGGCCGCCGCTATTCCGAACCACCGCATCCCTACCGCAGCGATTATGCGCGGGACCGCGATCGCATCGTTCATTCGCGCGCCTTCCGGCGCCTCGAAGCCAAGACGCAGGTTTTCACCATCCGCTATTCCGATCATTTTCGTAATCGGCTTACTCATACCCTGGAAGTTTCGCAGATCGCCCGTGCGGTTGCCGCGGCGCTCGGCCTCAACACGGAACTGGCCGAGGTTCTCGCTCTCGTACATGATATTGGGCATCCGCCCTTCGGCCATGCCGGCGAACAGAAGCTCGACGAACTGATGCGTGCTCATGGGTCGCGCTTCAATCACAATCTCCAGGCACTCCGTATCGTCGAGCAATTCGAGAGTCCCTATCTCGATTTTCCTGGCTTGAATCTTACCTTCGAAGTTCGCGAGGGGATCGTCAAACACTCTCACGATTACACCGCCGCCGAATTGCCGCATCTCACCGAGTATTTGCTCGATCTCCGCACCCCGCTCGAAGGCCAGCTCATCGATTGGGTCGATGAAATCGCCTACAACACGGCGGACCTCGACGACGCGCGCGAGGCGGGCCTTCTCGATCTCGACGCCGCGCGAAAAGAAGTTCCGATATTCGCGGAGGCCTACGCTCAGATTGATGTTTCTTATCCCGACGGGCGTGACAAGTTGAAATTCAACGCCGCCCTCAGGCTCGTGCTCGATCACCTGGCCACCGATCTCATCGAAAATACGCAGCAGAGTGTACTCACTTCAGGAGCGACAACCGTGGACGATATTCGCCGCGCCCCACGCAGGCTTGCTGGTTTCAGCGATGCCTTTGCCCAGCGCAACGCGGAACTAAAACGCTTTCTCTTCAAGCACACCTACAATCATCCGGCCATCACCGAAGACCGCGACCGCTCCGTACGTTGCCTCGAAGAGCTTTTTGTCTACTACCTTAATTCGCCAGGCTCGATGCCCTCCTCTCACGAAGAATCTGTACGCACAGAAGCCCGCCACGAAGTCGTTTGTGACTACATCGCCGGAATGACCGACCAATTTCTGCTGCGCAAGCACGACGAGCAGCTTGCTTCTCGGGCTTCTTCTGCGGCGGATCAAATGCCCGAAAACTTCTGAATCCCGTGGAGAACCATACCCTGCGCTATGGAACACACACACTTTGAATCGCTGGTCACGATGTATGACAGCGCCCCGATCAACAAATGGTTTCGTCCGCTGCTCCGAATTCCCGAGGAAGGACGCGCGGAGATTGAAATGCCTGTTCGCGAGGACTTCCACCACGCCGCTCAGGCGATTCACGGATCCGTTTATTTCAAGGCGTTGGACGACGCGACGTTTTTCGCCGCGCAATCTGTCGTTAGAGACTTCTTCGTAGTAACTTCCTCGTTCCAGCTTTATTTCTTGCGCCCGGTTTCCGAAGGCCATCTGCTAGCCCGCGGCCAGGTCGTCAGCCGCTCGAAACGTCTCTACATCGCCGAAGGTGTCCTCTTCGACAGTCGCGGCAAAGAGGTTGCTCGTGGCAGCGGCACTTTCATGCCGAGCTCCATTGAACTCGGCCCGCAATTGGGCTACCGCTGAAACGCTCCGATCGGTTGTGCATCGCGCCGGCGGCATTGCTGCGACCAATCTCCACAACCGGTTGTGATAGCCTTAACCGTCCTCAGCAGCGAAAAGGTAAAAATGCATGTCGCCAGGCCCCCCCACTTTTCCTGTGCTCCGATGGTTCAGCTTGCTCTGGATGATCGTCTGGCTTCCCGCGTATTTCCGTGTGTGGGGCTGGGCCAATCTGCTGCATCTCTGCGACGTCGCCGTGATTCTCACGTTTGTCGGTATTTGGCTGGCGAATCCCTTGCTGCTTTCAAGTCAGGCGGTCAGTTCGCTGGCGGCGGGCTTTTTTTGGATTTTGGATGTCGGCTGGCGATTGACGACGGGTCGTTTTCTTGTAGGCGGCACCGATTACATGTGGGACGCGCGATACCCCCTGTGGGTGCGCCTCCTCTCAACTTTTCACGTTGCGCTGCCACTGGTGCTTCTTTGGACGCTACGCAAAGTCGGCTACGACCGACGAGCGTTCGGTCTGCAATCCGCGATTGCCATCGTTCTTCTAATTGTCTCGCGCTTCCTGTCAGCGGAACTCAACATGAACTATGCGTACCGCGATCCGGTCTTCTATCGCGCCTGGGGACCAGCTCCGGCGCATCTTGCGATGATCTTCATCCCGCTGGTTGCATTGATTTACTGGCCGACGCACTTGCTGCTCGGTTGGGTTTTTCGGTCGCCGGTTTTGTCAAAGTGAAGGAAAGCCACATGTTGAAGAGAAATCGTTCATTGCTGCGAGTTCTCCTGCTCGGAATCGCTCTTCCTCTGGCCGCTGCATCGCGAGCCCAGACGTCGCGAACCTCAATCGACACCGCCATCTCGCAACTCGCCGCCCGTGTTGCAATCCCTCTTCAGAAAGTTCATGCCACAAAGGTCGTCTTTGCCGATTTGAAAGGCCCGGACGACCAGACCCACCCCGTCGGCAGATGGCTCTCGGACCAACTCGCCGATTCTTGCAACAAGGATTTCCCTGGTCTTGAAATCATTATTCGTCCACCGCATGAAGACTCGGCAGAGGGCCTAGACGAAGCCGGCCATCAAAAACAGGCATTCAAAAGCATCGAAGAATGGGCGCGTAGTGTTGGCGCGAACGTTTTCGTAATGGGGACTTTCGCAAGGGCAGCAGACGGTATAGGGCTTTCGCTGCGGGCTTTCTCTACTTCAGACCCGCGCATCTCCCTTGTGGAAGCGACCGGTCTCATCCCAGTTTCAGACGAGATCATAGGTTTGTCCCCCGAACCCATTCCCTCTCCGAAGGGTCGAGTGGCACGGGCTGGCGTTGGAGGCGTGGGCGTTCCCCGCTGCATCTATTGCCCGGCTCCCAGGTATTCGGGTGATGCGCGAAAGGCGAAAGTAGCGGGGACGGTGGTGCTTCAGGTTGTTATCACAACCGATGGCCGTGCCACAAACGTCATGATCGTAAAAGATCTCGGCAAAGGGCTGGGCATGCAAGCAGTCGAAAGCGTCCGTAAATGGAAATTTAAACCAGCGGCCGGACCCGATGGCAGACCCGTCGCAGTTAGCTGTCCGGTTGAAGTCACTTTTCGCCTGTACTAAAAGAAACTTCTTGATTTGCCCTGCTTGCCAGCCCGCTGAAACAACGCGGCTGCCTCTGAATAGATTGGCGCTAATCCGCGAGTTTCAGTTTTTCCATGTAAGCGTTGAATGCCGCTTTGACTCTGGCTGGGTCTGGAGGTTTTGTTTTGTACTCTGTCAAAGGCAGCACGAAATCATCCATCGCTTTGTCGATCTCTTCAAACAAATCGGGATGAGTTTTCTTTAGCGCGGTATCGCCGCCGTAGTCTTCGGCCTTGTCCCACACGCGTTCAAGGCTTCGAGCGAGCTGAGCGGCAGCTGCACTATCGCCCTTCTGGAATTCCAAAAATGCGTGCTGAGCTAGGGCCCGATAAGCGCCCATTTTGGTGTTATCCACACCGGCGGTTTGGGGATTTTTCTTTTCCTGGGCCGAAGCCGGGGAAAGGGCCGCCACTGCTATGAAGAACGCGGCCGCGAAAATTTCCAGGGTTGGCGCAAGGGCCTTACGGAAAAGGTTTGTCACGTATCCTCCCACGAGATCTTTACTTCCCCTGATAATTTCTGGAAGGCCTATTTTCTCAATTTTCCTACAGCTTGCGTTATGGAATTCACTAGAAGGCAAGCAGCTTTGTATACAAAAGAATACGTATCCATCCGGGCTAGGTGCGCAAGATTCCGGTGCGTTGGTGGGGACGTTCCAGAGCCGGGTCGTGATGGGCCCACCACGCGCGCCAGGCATTGGCGTCGTTGCCGAGCGCGGCGCCCGTAATTACACGAAGCGTTCCATACACCAGTTCTCGCGTCGTCGTGTTCAGCGAATCGTCGTCGGCAAAATTTAGCAGATGCGGGACGGCCGCCAGGCGCTCTTCCCGCGTCAGCAAACCAGATTGTCCCAGGCTGTTTGCGGCGCGTTCACGAACCCGTGAGGAAGGATCGTGGGTCAGGAGGTCGAGCAGCGGCGCGATGGCGGCGTCGTTGCCAAGCATGGCAAGCCCTTCCACCGCCCAGTAGCGCGTGTGTTCGCTGGGGTCATGCACATAGTTCAGTAGGCTGTTGAGCACTTTTTCAGGCTCAACTCCGCGATTTCCCAGCGAGCCGAGCCGCCACAAGGACATTCCCCGGCCTGCGGGATCTCGCTGCAGCTGGCGGATCAGTCGGGTAACGCTTTCCGGTGACTTACTCAAGTTGTTCGCCGCAAGGTCCAGGTCAACCGCTGCCGTCCGCACACGAAGGTCACGCGAATTCAGCGCTGCGAGCACAAGGTCAAAAAGCCGGTCGGTGTTTTTCAGCTGGCCTCGCCAACCATCGACTTTTTCTCGAAGCAGCTTCAGAGAAGATTCATCACCGTGTATCGCTCGCTCGAGCAATAGATCCGCTTGTTGCTGCGGTGGCAGCCGGTTGAATTCCGCTTCACCCTTTTCCTCGCGACCGGGCATGCGCACCGGCGATACAGCGCCAGTAGCACCCTGTTGCGTAAGCCCAAAATTCTGCTCGACCGTTGGCAGCGTTCTGCGCGCCGTCTCGAATCCCGCGACCAGCGAAATGCCGCCAAGCAACGCGAGCAAGGCCGCGCCGCGGATCACGCGGCCCGCCTTTGCCTTCGGGTCACTACCTTCTTCTAGACAGATTTGAGTTTGCCCCTCGTTCATTCGCTATGACCCCGCCAGACGTGGTCGCAACAAAAGCACGACCTGCGTGTAGCGAAGTTACGAGGTGCGATGGCGTGTGGATATGGTACGCCAGGCCAGATTGTCGCTGGTGAGCGCCTAAACTACGTGGTTTCAGCAAGTTCAAGCAGTTACTGATAGGCGAAACCGAAGCAAGCTCCGTACCAATGTACAGGTATCTGCAGTCGTCGGCTTTGTGCGAGATTTCTCGCGATACCCGCTCTGTGGTGTCGGTCTTTGCGTGGCGTTCTAGGGGACTGTCTGTGTTGGCTGGACTTTGGTGTCCTTCTGGGTGAACTCAAAGCGCAGGCGCCATTCGCTGGCCACGCTCTTTCCATTCACTTCCGGTGGTGTGAAGGCCCATTTTCTCGCAGCCTGCAAGGCCAGATCAGCAAAAAATTTGCTAGGTCCTGGAGAATCGAACTCAGCCGCGGACACTCCGCCCGACGGATCAACGTGCACTTTTACGCTGACGCGCACTTTTCCGCGGATACTGGCTCGCGCTTTTTGCGAGACGTCCGGCAAGACTTGATCGAGAACCTCACCTTTGGCCGATGCAATCCCTGCAGCGACCGGTTTTCCGGCTTCCGCAGTGACCGGATTCTTCGGCGAAGCAGCGGTAGACGGACGCTCTTTCTCACTGGTCGTCTTTAATGAGTCTGCAGCCGCTGGCGCCGACCGCAGATCAGCCTTTGGCGGCCGAGGAGCAACGGACTTTGCCGTTTCGGCGGTTGCTGGTTCAGACTTCGCGATGGCCCTCTTCCTTGACGCAGCCCCGGACTCGGCGGGCTTCTGAACAGCCGGCCGACCAGGCACCTTCTCCGATGCAGCTGTAGGCGCAGACTGAACCTCCGGGCGATGCGTGAGAAGTCTCGGCACCGTCAGAATTCCAGCAAACAATAGAGCCCCAACGATAAGTGGAACAAGGAAGCGTGATCTCGAGCGCGAGTCTCTATATGGCGGCGGCCTGTGGGGACCATTCTGCATTCTTGCTGCGCCCGGAGGGAGCACTGGCAGCGCGGCCAGCGGTCCGGGCGATACCGGAGAAGCCTGACTAGTTACCGATACCGGGCTCACGCTTGGGCTCGAGTCCGGAACCGCGCGTGATACGGACGCAGTAGCCGTCGTCGCGCGTGAGTTCAGCTGTGCCCCAATTTCAGCCGCACTTATGCGCTCCTGAGGCGCAAGGCGCAAACATTGGCGAGCGATTTCCAGGAAAGGCGCTGGAAGATTGGCGGGCACCAGCGGTTCTAGATTAGACCCGGGCTGCCATTCCGGCAGACGCTGCGTCAAAACCTCGACCAAAGCTGTCCCCAACGACCAGACATCGGCCGCCGGCGTCAACATCCCACTGGTTGCTTCGGGTGAATCGTATGCGCTCGCCGGTTTTGAAGCGCTCTGCGATTTGCCAACCCGCGAAATCGCGTCGCTCGAGAGTTTCAGCCGGTCCCCGGCAGCCAATATATTTGAGGGCTTCAGGTCACCGTGCACCAGACCATTGCCGTGCAGGTATTCGAGCGCATCCAGAACCGGGCCAAGCATGTCGCGTGTCTCTTCGGGCGTCAGCGCGCGTTGCGGAAGAATCTGGGAGAGATCTTCTTCGGCGTACTCCATCACCAAATACAGCAAATCATTGCCGTCGATCCTCGACCGGCCGCTGCGGAACAGTCGCAGCAGATGCGGGTGAGCAAGGTCTGCGGCAAGTTCCCATCTCGATAGTTGCGAATCCGCGGTCACAGGATCGGCCGGGAAAAGCTTGATAGCAGCTTTTTGCGGATGGCCCTCGCGGTACTCCGTCAAAAACACCGCGCTGTGATCGGATCCCCCAAGGAATTGCCGCAAGGGAAAAATCCCTTCGACGATTTGTCCTTCCCATCGTTTCAAGGCATCGGTCATATTGCACCCCTGCCTGACCGCGAAATTCTTCGGGTCAAGGCGCTTCTTTTGGCACTTCGCCCTGGAAGGGTTTGCGGCTGGATGCCTTCATACTACCAATACTGCCTGCCCTTTCAACTGACCGTCAGACCAGTAGTTTTTTTCGATTCCAATAAGATACTCTGGCGGCGATCACAGGATTCGATTCCCGCGAAATGGGAGACCAGCCGTGTTCTGCGACCGTTGCGGACTGAATTTTCTGCCGAAGCAATCCGTTTGCACCAGGTGCAGACGCGTTCCTACGCGCTACTGGTTCCAGCTGATGAGCTTGGTTACATTGCTCGTTGCCGTGGCGTGCAACGGTCTTGTCGCGATGTTCCTGCTCCCGCGCTACGCCATGGGACACAATGCGCGTTTCGTCTTTCGCGCGTGGTGGTGGTTCGATCAAAAAGCTGCACTCTACGGATGGGTGCTGTTCGCGGTCGCGCTCTTGGCTTGGGACTACTTTGTGTGGAAAGAGGCGCGGCCAAAAATCAAGGGTTGGTTTACGCGAAAACTGCTTACGCTTTCCCTCGCCGCTGGCGTTGCTCCCATGATTCCTTGGTGGATTCCCGCGGGCCAGCCTCCAGGCCAATTTCTTTCCATGATCGGCAGGTATCCCGGCTTACCCGCTATTCTCGCCTGGGGAGTCGTCCTGGTTGTTTCCGTTCTTCTCTGCATCGACGCGGAATCGCGTGACTATCTTCTAGGACACGGAAGAATCCTCAGTGTTGTGAGCACCGCAATGCTGCTGCTCGTGCTGACGCTGACGATGGTTGGATGGTCGCTGGCCTACTGAGCCGAGATTGTAAGACTCTGTAGGGGAGGGGACCTACCTC
>Ga0210384_10006018_pt1 | contig 13006 bp, 16 predicted proteins | sample IncBWH2MmetaG_FD_160574 | JGI IMG/M metagenome (GOLD analysis project Ga0210384, IMG submission 160574) | Forest soil microbial communities from Barre Woods Harvard Forest LTER site, Petersham, Massachusetts, United States - Inc-BW-H-2-M | ecosystem: Environmental > Terrestrial > Soil >... | reverse complement strand
CTATTCTTCCACCCGGCGGCACTTGACCCACTGGGCGCGCCGCAATTTGCGGAACCCGCGCACGGGTCCGGGCACGCGGTGCGACACCGGACAGAACGGGCACACAAAGCGCGTGCCCTGAGCGTTCGGAGTCTTTTCCACGGTGACCGCCCATCCCGGCTTGCACAGCCGGTACAGCACCTGCACGGGAACGACTGGGGTAAAGCGGCTGACGGGCTTGGCCAGCTTGGTGGCCGGCCGCGCCGCGCGAGCGGGCTTGCGCGTCCGCGCCACCCGCCGTGCCGCTGGTCGTGATCGTCTCGTTCGTGATGCGCTCATCATAGTTTTCTCAACTTCCCCTCAAATACCCGCCGCGCCAGGCTGAGTATTTTTACATCCGTCCGGAAAAACTTTGCCGACAACTCTTACGGCTTCCTGCGCTGCACAATCTGGCGGTCGGAACGCCGGTTGTGGCGCGTCTTCGCGCCCAATGTGGAAAATCCCCAGGGCGTTTGCGGATGGTTGCCCTTGACGCGCCCTTCTCCTCCGCCGTGCGGGTGGTCCACCGGATTCATGGCTACGCCGCGCACCGTGGGTCTGCGGCCGTGCCAGCGCGTGCGGCCGGCCTTGCCGTAGGTCACGTTTTCGTGGTCCAGGTTTCCGACCTGGCCGATGGTGGCCATGCAATCGAGCGAAAATTTTCTGACTTCGCCCGAGGGCAGCTTGACGAGGGCCACTTCGCCCTCCTTGCTCAACAGTTGCGCCGAGCCGCCCGCCGCGCGCACCAGTTGCGCGCCCTTGCCGGGCTGCAGTTCCAGGTTGTGCAACTGCGTTCCGGGCGGGATGGCCCGGATGGCCATGGCGTTGCCCGGCAAAATGTCCGCGCCTTCGCCCGTCTGCACCGTCATGCCCACTTCGAGGCCGATGGGATGCAGGATGTAGCGCTTTTCTCCGTCGGCGTAGTGCAAGAGCGCGAGGCGCGCCGAACGGTTCGGGTCATACTCGATGGCTGCGACGCGCGCGGGAATGCCTTTTTTCTCGCGGCGAAAATCGATGGCCCGGTATTGTTTCTTGTGCCCGCCGCCGCGATGCCAGATGGTGATTTCGCCGTGGGCGTTGCGCCCGCCCGAGCGCTTTTTGGGTTCGACGAGAGCCTTCTCGGGCGTCTGTTTGGTCACCTCGCTCTTGTCGAGCATGGTGATGAAGCGCCGCGAGGCGGTATATGGATTGAACGTTTTCAGTGCCATAACGTTAACTCTCTTCCTCAGTCTTGCTCAGGCACGCTCCGCGGGCCCCAGCCGGCGGGCCCCTTTTTGTGAAGAAGGAGCGGCCGCCGCCAAAACCCCGGGCTACACTACAAATTGTCGGCGTACTCGATCATCTTCTCGCCGGCCGCCAGCTTGACGTACGCTTTCTTCCAGTCCCGCCGGTGGCCTTCGGCGCGGCCGCGGCGGCGAAATTTGCCGTGAAATATCGCCGTGCGCACGCCCGCGACTTTTACCTTGAAAATTTTCTGGACGGCTTCCTTGATCTGCGTCTTGGTCGCCGCCGTGGCCACCTCGAACACCACGGTGTGCTGGGTCTCCTTCACGCCGAGACCCTTCTCGGTGATGATCGGCCGCCGTATCACTTGAAATGCGCTGATGCTCATGGCCTCGCCCTTCGCTCCATTCCTGCGATTCTGTGCCGGGCTTACTTCTTGCCCTTGCCCTTATTCTTGGCGGCCGGTTTTTTAGCCGCCGTTTTCTTTGCCGGGACCTTCTTTTCCCTGGCCGCGGGTTTCGCGGCCTTGGCGGGCGCGGCAGGCTTCGCCGCTTCGATGGATACAACGTCCGGCGCCGGGGCGGCGCTGCGCGGCCCGAGGCCCAGCGTTTCGCCGAGTCGCACGGCCGCGTCTTTGGACAGAAGCAGGCGGTCATGCCGCAGCAAATCGTAGGGCTGCAGGGCGTGCGGAGCGACCAGCTTCACGCCTTCGAGATTTCTGCTGGCGAGTTCCAGATTGCGGTTCGCCGGGATTTCCACGAGCAGCATGGTTTTCGTCGCGCCGTCCAGGCGGCCGAGCGCCTCGCGAAACGGCTTGGTCTTGTGCGACTCGAGTTGCCAGGCGTCCACCACGGTCAGTTTTTCGTCCGCGAGCTTGGCCGAGAGCGCCGAGCGCAGCGCGCCCAGGACCATTTTGCGCGGCAGGCGGTAGGCGTAGCTGCGCGGCACCGGGCCGTGCACCGTGCCGCCCTTGCGCCAGATGGAGCTGCGAATCGAGCCGACGCGCGCGCGGCCCGTGCCCTTCTGCTTCCACAGCTTTTTTCCCGAACCGGAAACTTCGCCGCGGCCTTTGGTCTTGTGCGTGCCCGCGCGCTGCGCCGCCTGATACCAGCGCACGGTTTCGTGCAGGAGGTTGGGGTTCACCTTGGCGCGGTACACGTCGTCGGGCAGATCGAGCTGCCCGACATTCTTGCCTTCCAGATTCTTGATGTCCACTACCGCCATCGTCGTCGCGTCCTTAGACTTTCTCGACAAACCTTCGCCACAGATTTTTGTTACTTCGACTTGCGCGCCTTGCGAATAAGACAATACGTGCCTACCGGACCCGGCACGGAGCCGAATACGAGGAGCAGGTTCTCGTCCGTGTCCACTTTCACCACGCGCAGGTTTTTCGCGGTCACGCGCGAGTTGCCCATGTGACCCGGAAAATGCTGGCCGGGCCAGACGCGCGACGGAAACGAGCTGCCGCCAATGCCTCCCGGGGCGCGGTGGTGCATCGATCCGTGCGTCTCATCGCCGCCGCGGTAGTGCCAGCGCTTGACGCCGCCGGCAAATCCCTTGCCCTTGCTGATGCCGGTCACGTCGACGAGTTCGCCGGGAGCGAAGCGCTCGACGAGAACGCGGTCGCCAATCTTGGTTTCGTCGGCGGAATCCTCGAGGCGCACTTCGCCCAGGCGGCGCATGGGCGCGACTTCGGCCTTTTTGAAATGCCCGGCCATGGGTTTCGTGACGCGCTGCGGCTTGATGAATTCGACGAGTCCCAGCTGCGCGGCGTCGTAGCCGTCTTTTTCCTTGGTGCGCCGCTGCACGACGACGCAAGGCCCGGCCTGGAGCACGGTGCAGCCCACCGCTTGCCCGTCGTCGGTGAAGACCTGGGCCATGCCCAGCTTGATTCCGAGTATTCCGTTCACAGCCATCGAAGTTGCCCTGCCTCTTCTTTCTTTCCCGCCTCTTTGCTTTTCAAGCCTTTGGTTCTTCTTATTTCTTATTTCTAGTTTCCAACTTCCAATTTCTAACTTCCAGCTCTTACTTGCCGCCGTGCTCGCGGCCGAAGGCCTTGATTTCCACGTCCACGCCGGGTGGCAGATCGAGCTTCATGAGCGCATCCACCGTATCCGGCGTGGGCTCGAGAATATCGATCAGGCGCTTGTGCGTGCGCATTTCAAACTGCTCGCGCGATTTTTTGTCCACGTGCGGCGAGCGCAGCACCGTCCACCGGTTGATGGTGGTGGGCAGGGGAATCGGTCCGGCAACGTTCGCGCCGGTGCGCTTGGCGGTCTCGACAATCTCGCGCGTGGACTGGTCGAGAATTCGGTGATCGTACGCCTTCAAACGAATGCGAATTTTTTCTCCGGCTGGCATAAGTTACTCGATGATCTCCGAAACCGCTCCGGCGCCGACGGTGTGGCCGCCTTCGCGAATCGCGAAGCGCAACCCCTTCTCCAGAGCCACCGGCGTGATCAGGCTGATTTCGGCGCTCACATTGTCTCCCGGCATCACCATTTCCACGCCGGTCGGCAGCTTTACGTCGCCCGTCACGTCCGTCGTGCGGAAGTAAAACTGCGGTCGGTAGCCCGTGAAGAACGGCGTGTGACGCCCGCCTTCTTCCTTCGTCAATACGTACGCTTCCGCCTTGAACTTCGTGTGCGGCGTGATTGAGGCCGGCTTGGCCAGCACTTGCCCGCGCTCCACTTCTTCCTTTTCCGTCCCGCGCAGCAACAGCCCCACGTTGTCGCCCGCCATCCCTTCGTCCAAGAGCTTGCGGAACATTTCGATTCCCGTCACCACTCGCTTCATCGTCGGACGGAAGCCTACAATCTCCACTTCCTCGCCCACCTTCACCTTGCCGCGCTCGACGCGCCCCGTCACCACCGTCCCGCGTCCCGAAATCGAAAAGATATCCTCGATCGGCATGGCAAACGGCTTGTCCACGTCGCGCACCGGCTGCGGAATGTATTTGTCCACCGACTCCATCAGCGCATCAATCTGCTTTTCCCACTTCTCTTCGCCGTTCAACGCTCCCAGCGCCGAGCCGCGAATCACCGGTATGTCGTCTCCTGGAAACTGGTACGTCTTCAGCAACTCTCGGACTTCGAGCTCGACCAGATCGAGCAGTTCCGGATCTTCCACCGCGTCGCACTTGTTCATGAACACCACGATCGACGGCACGCCCACTTGCCGCGCGAGCAGTATGTGCTCCCGCGTCTGCGGCATCGGTCCATCCGTCGCCGCTACCACCAGGATCGCTCCGTCCATCTGCGCCGCGCCCGTGATCATGTTCTTCACGTAGTCCGCGTGTCCCGGGCAGTCGATGTGCGCGTAGTGCCGGTTGGCCGTCTCGTACTCCACGTGCGACACCGCGATGGTGATCCCGCGCTCGCGTTCCTCGGGCGCGTTGTCGATCGAATCAAACGCCCGGAAGGCCACTTTCGGGTTGTGCTTCGACAGCACCTTGGTGATCGCCGCCGTCAGCGTGGTCTTGCCGTGATCGATGTGCCCGATCGTCCCGATATTCAGGTGCGGCTTGTTTCGCTCGAATTTTTCCTTCGCCATCGCTCTGTCCGCTCCTCAGCTTGTGCGTTCGCTGCAATCCACCCGGAATTAGTTATCCCTTGCGCTAACGAGTCGCCCTTCCAGTCGCCTTCGATATGACTTCTTCCGAAACAGACGCGGGGGCTTCCGCATAATGCGAGAAATGCATGCTAAAGCTGGCGCGGCCCTGGGTGCGGCTGCGCACATCGGTCGCGTAGCCAAACATCTCGGCAAGAGGTACCTCGACGCGAATCACGTTCGCCCCGCCCCGGCTTTCGGTCCCCTGAATCTGACACCGGCGCGAATTGAGATCTCCGAAGACCTGCGGCATATACTCTTCCGGTGTAACCACTTCGACTTTCATAATGGGCTCGAGCAAAACCGGCTTGGCCTTGCCGCACGCTTCCTTAAACGCCATTGAGCCCGCGATCTTAAACGCCATTTCGGAGCTGTCCACATCGTGGTAGCTGCCGTCGATCAGCAGGACGGCGATATCCACCATTTCGTAGCCCGCGAGGATGCCGGTTTCCATGGCTTCGCGGATGCCCGCGTCGATCGGGGCGATGAATTCCTTGGGAATCGAGCCGCCCACAATCTTGTCGATGAAAAGCATGCGGTGCTCTTTGTCAAAGCGCCATTTGCCGCCGGAGCCGGCCACTTCCTTGGCCAGGGCGTCCAGTTCATCGGTGGACATTTCATGCATGTTTTCATGCACCGAAGAAGGCAGGGGCAAGACTTCGATCTCGCAATGGCCGTACTGACCGCGGCCGCCGGTCTGCTTGATGTATTTGCCTTCAGCCTGAGCGCGCTTGCGAATCGTTTCGCGATAGGCGACTTGCGGGCGCCCGACGGAGGCCTGCACGCCGAACTCGCGCATCATGCGGTCCACGATAATTTCCAGGTGCAATTCGCCCATGCCCGAAATGATGGTCTGTCCGGTATCTTCATCGCTGTGCACGCGGAAGGTGGGGTCTTCCTGCGCGAGTCTTTGCATGGCGCTGCCGAGTTTATCCTGATCCGCCTTGGTCTTGGGCTCGATCGCCACGGAGATCACCGGCGCGGGGAATACAATGTTCTCGAGAACCACGGGCTTGTCTTCATCGCACAGGGTGTCGCCGGTGGTCACGCTTTTCAGGCCCACGCACGCGGCGATATCGCCCGCGTAAATGGCGTCGATTTCCTCGCGCTTGTTGGCGTGCATGCGCACGAGACGGCTAATACGCTCGCGCGCCTGTTTCGTCGAGTTATAGACGTAGCTCCCCGACTTCAGAACACCGGAGTAAACGCGAATGTAGGTGACGTGCCCCACGAACGGGTCGGACATGATCTTGAATGCCAGGGCCGAAAACGGCTCGTCATCGCTCGCGCGGCGCAGCACCACTTCATCATTGGCGGTCGTGCCCTCAACCGGAGGAACATCGAGCGGCGAAGGCAGGTAATCGACCACCGCATCCAGCAGCGGCTGAATGCCCTTGTTCTTGAACGCGGAGCCGGCCAGGACGGGAACCAGTTTCAAGGCGATGGTCGAGCGGCGAATGGAAGCGCGCAACTCATCGGCCGTGATTTTTTCGCCGTTCAGGAATTTTTCCACCAGCGAATCGTCATGCTCGGCAATGTATTCCACCGACTTTTCGCGATGCTCTTTGTAGTAGTTCTCGTCCAGTGCGGAAAACTTCAGCGCGGCGGCGATATCGGGGCGGGTGGCGATAAAGGCGGGATCCCACAGCTTGGCCACGTCGAACACTTCAAATTTCGCGCCCAGCGTTTCCTCGAGCCAGATAATGGCCTTCTCTTCCAGGAAATCGATAACCCCGATGAAAAGATCTTCCTTGCCGATGGGACACTGAATCGGCACCGGATGAGCGGCGAGACGGTGGCGCATCGTTTTGATGGAGTGCTCGAAATCCGCGCCGGTGCGGTCCATCTTGTTGATGAACGCGAGCCGCGGAACGTGATATTTGTCCGCCTGGCGCCAAACCGTCTCCGATTGCGGCTGCACACCGGCAACCGCGTCGAAAATCGCTACGGCGCCGTCCAGGACGCGCAGCGAACGCTCGACTTCCACGGTAAAATCCACGTGGCCGGGCGTATCAATGATATTGACCAAAAACTCTTTGCCATTGCGCTTCCAGGAAGCGGTGGTCGCGGCGGAAGTGATGGTGATGCCGCGCTCGCGCTCCTGCTCCATCCAGTCCATGGTGGCGGTGCCTTCGTCGACGGAGCCAATCTTGTACGTCACTCCCGTATAAAACAGGATGCGTTCGGTCGAAGTGGTCTTGCCGGCGTCAATATGCGCCATGATGCCGATATTCCGCGTGTCCGCGAGTTGTGCCTTGCGTGGCATATCTGGATTACCGCGACTTTCTCCCCTGAACTTGCAAAACTACCCACCGCCCCCTAAAACCTTGCTTGAAAAAATCCAAAAACCAGCCACTTACCAGCGATAGTGCGCGAAGGCCTTATTGGCTTCGGCCATGCGGTGCACGTCTTCCTTCTTTTTCATTGCCCCGCCGCGGGCGTTGGCGGCGTCCAGCAGTTCCTCGGCCAGCTTGTCGGTCATGGTCTTGCCCGAGCGCGTACGCGCGTAAAGCAGCAGCCAGCGAATCGCGAGTGATTGCCTGCGGAACGGATTCACTTCAACCGGAACCTGGTAGTTCGCGCCGCCCACGCGTCGCGTCTTCACTTCCAGCACCGGCTTGACGTTCTCGATCGCTTTCTTGAATGTGGCCAGGGCTTCGCCGTTGGTTTTCTGGCCGATCTGTTCCATGGCACCGTAGAAAATGCGCTGCGCCGTCGAGCGCTTGCCGTCCCACATCATCGAGTTGATGAACTTCTGCACCAGGTCGCTGCCGTATACGGAATCGGTGGTGACCTCGCGCCGTGGAACGAATCCTTTACGTGGCATTCGCTTCTTCTCCTCGTTTCCGCTCTACTATTTCGCCGCGGCCTTGGGCCGCTTGGCGCCGTATTTCGAGCGCCCCTGCTTGCGGTTCTCGACGCCTGCGGCGTCGAGCGTTCCGCGAATAATGTGATAGCGCACGCCGGGTAGATCCTTCACGCGGCCGCCGCGCACGAGCACAATGGAGTGCTCCTGCAGGTTGTGGCCGATCCCGGGAATGTAAGTCGTGACTTCAATGCTGTTGGTCAGGCGGGCGCGGGCGACTTTTCGCAGGGCGGAATTGGGTTTCTTCGGCGTCTGCGTGTACACGCGAATGCAAACCCCGCGCTTTTCCGGACATCCCTGCAGCGCAGGCGACTTCGTCTTGGTCCGGATCTGATCGCGCCCGGATCGTACCAGTTGTGCAAACGTCGGCACGGCTCTCCCTCAAACGAGCTAGATTTCACTTCACTTTCCACCGCGCGGAATTGCGCGCGATGGAGTGTCGTGGAGTTCAATTAAAGAAAGGGTACAGGTGCGTTTCCGGAGCACCCGACAACAATCTCCGCACTACTCCCAGTGAGCAGATTCTACTTTCTGGTCGAAGCGGAGAGGGTTACTCGGCTTTGCGGGGCTGGCGCCCCATTCCGGCCGCTCTTCTTGTCCCGTTCCGTCTTACTTTGTTCCGGGGCGCGAAGACTATCCCTTTCACTACAGGGCAAAACAATCCCTGACGAAGCCGACAGTATAGAAAAAACGAATGCGTATGTCAAACAGAAAGCAAGGCTTGGCAGTGGAAAACGTTTCGACGATCTCTATTAGATTGAAAGTGGGGTTGTCGACAGCTCCTGATACATGTCCAGCGACGACATGAAAACCCAGGCACTTCATAGACAGCACGAAGGATTTACCATCGACTATCTGTCATGTTATCAATGAGCTGCGGCGCCCGTTAAAGCTTCGCTAAATATTCTACCCCCCTTCCAGTCGAATTTATTCCCGTCCCAATAAAGGAACACCCCGCGTCCGTCTCCGTTAAACCACGCCAAAGTATCGAATTTCAATTCAGGATAAATTGAAAGGCGCTTGCTGCCTTTTCGAATCAACATCCAATCGTCAAACGGCAAAATATCGTCTTTCCAAGGCAGGGGGTTACCAGCTCCTATAAGGGACGAGTCTCGCTTTGCGAGGCACAGAAGAATTCCTTGCGCACGGCCCTTACTCGTTTTGACTTGGACAGCAATATCGGTGAAACCGTCTCCGTCGAAGTCGCCACTTATGTAGTAAGGGTTGATGCTTGCATTGATTTCAAGCCCGGGCCTTGCTTTCAAGCAGGCGGTGAGCCCGTCGGGAGCGTTGTAAGGAGTTGCTGTTTCTGGGTTCGGAAAATTAGAAAACAATGCCACTACCGAAATCAGCCCAACGAAAATGGACTTGGCCCAGAGATTCATTTCACCTCCCGGGAAAATATCGGTTCAGTGTCGATGATGCGGAAGTGGATGGCGCGCTGCAAGTGAGCAGCCAACTCTCTTGGTCACGCGACTGAGTTGGAGTATATCATTTTGGCATCCCCCACTGAAGAAAGGTGGTTGGGGTGCGGCACCCGCGCTTCATTTCATGACATGTTAATCTTTATGAAACCGCTGAACATGCATTTCGTTGGAGGGAAGCCGTGAAGAAAGTCCGAATCATCAAGTCCGGAAGGGGCCAAATCATTCGACTGCCGAGGCAATTCCACTTTCGTGCCAAGGAAGTGGAAATCCTGCGCCGCGGAGATGAAATCATCTTGAGGGAACCAAAGCGGTCGCTGAGCAGGGCATTCGGACGTCTGGCTTCCCTGCCTCGCGATTTCAGGGTAGACGGGAGGAACGATAGTCCTCCTCAGGAAAGAAAGTCGCTGAATATATGGAGTAACAACTTCGGCAAGATGCGCTAACCCAGGAAAACCTTACTTCACTTCCAGGATTTCTTTTTCTTTTACGGCGCTGAGGTCTTCGATTTTCTTGGTTTCCGAGTGCGTCAGCTTTTCGAGTTCATCGAGCGTGCGCTTCTGCTCGTCCTGGCTGATTTTTTTCTCTTTTTCCAGTTTGTCGACGGCTTCCTTAATGTCGCGGCGAATATTGCGCACGGCGGTGCGGTGATTTTCCAGGACTTTGTGCAGATGCTTGACGATGTCCTTGCGGCGATCCTCGGTCAATGGAGGAATCGGCACGCGGATGACTTTGCCGTCGTTGGTGGGATTGAGTCCCAGATCGGAGGTGCGGATGGCTTTGTCGATCAGCGGCACGGCGCCCGGATCCCACGGCGAAATGACGATGGACATGGGCTCGGGGACGGAGAGAGAGCCGAGCTGGTTCACGGGCATGGAGGTGCCGTGATAATCGACGCGGATGTGGTCGAGCAGCGAGACGTTGGCGCGGCCCGTGCGCACGCTGGCAAGGTCCTTGCGGAAATCCTCGACCGCTTTTTCCATGCGCGTGCGCGCCTGCGCCATGGCTTCCTTGCTGTTGGAAATCGTGCTCATCGCTGCGAGCCCCCGTTCATTCCGCCGTCACCGTGGAACCCACTTTTTCGCCCATCACCGCGCGGCGGATATTTCCCGGCATGTTCATGTTAAAGATGATGATGGGCATGCGGTTGTCCATGCACAGCGAAATGGCGGTGGAATCCATCACGGCGAGGCCTTTTTGGATTACGTCCAGGTATGTGATGCGTTCAAACATTTTTGCGCCGGGCACTTTTTCCGGGTCGGCGTCATAAATCCCGTCCACGCGCGTGGCCTTCAATATGACGTGGGCCTTGATTTCCATGGCGCGCAGGGCGGCGGCCGTGTCCGTGGAAAAATACGGATTGCCGGTGCCCGCGGCGAAAATGACGACGCGGCCTTTTTCCAGGTGGCGCATGGCCCGGCGGCGGATGAAGGGCTCGGCCACCTGGGCCATGTCAATCGCGCTCAGCAGGCGCGTGACCACGCCCTGCTTTTCCAGAGCGTCCTGCAGAGCGAGGCCGTTGATCACCGTGGCCAGCATGCCCATGTAGTCGCCGGTAGCGCGGTCGATGGCCAGAGATTTCTGGCGCGAGCCGCGGAAGATATTCCCCCCGCCCACGATGATCGCCATTTCGATGCCCAGGTCGCTCACCTCTTTTACTTCGCGGGCAATGCTGTGAACGGTTTCGGCGTCAATGCCAAAGCCTTGCGAACCCTGAAAGGATTCTCCGGAGAGTTTCAAAACGATGCGCTTGTAAATGGGCGCAGGCGGGGCGTTTTTTGGGTTGGGCGTTCGTTCGTCTTTGCTCATGCTCTCGGCGGGCATTCTAGCAAAGATTCATCGCTGCTTTCTCATGAATTTCTCGGTGTCCTCTGCGTTAAGTTTTTCCGGCCCTAACCGCAAACCTTAACACAGTGAACACGGAGAAAAACGAGGGCACGGAGAGGGCTGGATGATCTAAACAGAACCCGTTAGCGCGGAGGAACCGTCTAGGTGGCGGCCACGGCGGCGGGCGGCTCTTCGGCGGGCGCGCTGGCGCTTTCGCCCACCTTGAAGCGGACGTAGCGCCGGATGGAAATGTTCTCGCCCAGCTTGTGGATCATCTGGCTGACGAGTTCTCCCACGGTCACCGATTCGTCTTTGATGAAGTGCTGCTCGTAGAGGCAGTTTTCCTCGTAGAACTTTTCCATCTTGCCGTTGACGATTTTTTCAGCCACGGCTTCAGGCTTGCCGGTCGCGCGGGCTTGCGCTTTGTAGATTTCGCGCTCGCGGTCGAGAATTTCCTGGGTAACGTCCTCGCGGCGTACGAAACGGGTATCGAGCGCGGCGATGTGCATGGCCACGTCGTGGCAGAGACGCTGGAAATCCTCGGTGCGCGCGACGAAATCGGATTCGCAATTGATTTCCACCAGCACGCCGATTTTCCCGCCGGCGTGAATGTAATGCCCGACCAGGCCCTCGCTCGCCTGACGCGCCGCTTTTTTCTGCGCGGCCGCCTGCCCCTTCTTGCGCAGGACGTCGATCGCGCCTTCCATGTTGCCTTTCGTTTCGACCAGCGCCGAGCGGCAATCGGCAAAGCCCGCGCCGGTTCGCTCGCGAAGTTCCTTCACCAGTTGCGCGGAAATATTGACTGGATCGGATGGATTTGTCATGGCTCTATGGCATCCCTTTATCGGCAAATTCTATGAGTTAAGTACACAGCGGTGCGCGCGATTCCGTGAGTGGAACGTGCGGGTCCATCTTATTCGGCGGCGCCTTTTACGGATTTGTCCGGCTCGGGTTCCAGTTCGGGTTCCGGCAGGGGTTCGACGACGGGTTCCGAGTCCGGTTCGACGAAATCGCCTTCCTGCTTTTCATATGATTCGTACTTGCTGGTATCCTGGTACTCGACAGTCTCCGCGCCCGCGGAGGCATCGGTAGCGGCCTTTTCCTGGGCGATTTGCGACCGCTCGTATGCCTGGCGGCCTTCGATCACTGCGTCGGATATCTTGGAAGTGAACAGTTTGATCGCCCGCAGCGCATCGTCGTTGCCCGGAATCACCCAGTCCACCTGGTCGGGATCGCAATTGGTGTCCACGATGGAGACCACGGGAACGCCCATGCGCCGGGCTTCGCGAACAGCGATCGCTTCCGCATTGGAATCAATGACGAACATGGCGTCCGGCAGGGCGGACATATTTTCAACGCCCGACAAATTTTGCTTCAGGTGTTTCATTTCGCGATCGAGACGGGCCGCTTCTTTCTTGGAGAGCTGCGCCATGCGCCCGTCTTCGGTCATGGCCTTCAAGGTCTTCAGGCGCTTGATGGATTTTTGCAGCGTGGACCAATTGGTCAGCGTGCCGCCCAGCCAGCGGTGATTGACGTAAAACATGCCGCAGCGGTTGGCTTCCTCAGCCACGGCCTCTTGTGCCTGGCGCTTGGTACCCAGGAAAAGAATCGTTTTGCCGTTGCCGCTCTGCTCGCTCACAAATTTAGCGGCTTCGCGAAACAGCTTCAATGTCTTTTGCAGATCAATGATGTGGATTCCATTGCGTTCGCCGAAAATGTATTCCTTCATCTTCGGGTTCCAGCGGCGGGTCTGGTGGCCGAAATGAACTCCAGCCTCCAGCAATTCCTTCATCGTTATTTCAACTGCCAAAGTTCCTCCTCAGGAGATAGATGTTTGCGAGCCCCGGAGCGTTTCAAATCACAACAAGCCCGGGACCGAACATCCTATTGCCGGCTCCTTGCCGGCCGTGAATTTGTCCCGTCCCGCGAAGCGGGACGGGACAGAACTCTTTACATTAGCGCTTGCTGAACTGGAAGCGCTTGCGGGCGCCCTTCTGCCCGTACTTCTTGCGTTCTTTCATGCGCGAATCGCGCGTGA
>Ga0210384_10006017_pt1 | contig 13006 bp, 7 predicted proteins | sample IncBWH2MmetaG_FD_160574 | JGI IMG/M metagenome (GOLD analysis project Ga0210384, IMG submission 160574) | Forest soil microbial communities from Barre Woods Harvard Forest LTER site, Petersham, Massachusetts, United States - Inc-BW-H-2-M | ecosystem: Environmental > Terrestrial > Soil >... | reverse complement strand
GCTCGGCGGGCTCGACTGGATCTCGTTCCGCCTGGCCAATGCCTACGGCCCGCGGAACCTCAGCGGCCCGCTGCCGACCTTCTATCACCGGTTGAGCAGCGACAAGCCGTGCTTCGTCATGGACACGCGGCGCGACTTCATGTTCATCGACGATCTGATCGAGGTGGTGCTCCGGGCCCTGGACGGTCGAGGGCGCCCGGGCCCCTACCACGTCTCCTCCGGCTCCGACGTGTCCATCAAGGAGCTGTTTGATGCCACGCTCAAGGCGCTGCAGATCAAGCTGGACCGTCCGGTGGAGGTGCGATCCCGAAACCCCGACGATGCCTACACCATCCTGCTCGATCCCTCGAAGACCAACACGGACTTCGACTGGCGCTCGGCCACTCCACTCGATACTGGGGTGGCCGCGGCCATCGACTGGTACAAGCGATTCGGGATCCACCAGACCTTCACTCACCTGAAGCTCGGCGAGGAGAAGAAATAACGATGGCGGACCGCGCCGCGGCCGAGCCGGACGCGGAGGCGCTCGGCGGGCTCACGATCCTCGTGGTGGGCGGGGCCGGCTTCGTGGGGAGCAACCTCGCGCGCCGGGCCCTGACGCTGGACTGCCGGCGCGTCGTGGTGGTGGACAACCTGCTCTCGGCGGAGCGGGAGAACCTGCCGGACGATCCCCGCGTGGAGCTGATCGAAGGCTCCATCGCGGACGATGCGGTGCTGGCCCGGCTGAGCGACGAGTTCGACTACGTTTTTCACCTGGCGACGTATCATGGCAACCAGAGCTCCATCGCCAACCCGCTGGCTGACCACGACAACAACCTGATCACCACGCTGAAGCTCTACGAGCGGCTCAAGGGCTTCCGCCGTCCCCGCAAGGTGGTCTACGCCGCCTCGGGTTGCACGCTGGCCCCCCACACCTTCGGCCAGGCCGAGGCGACCGCCGAGGACGGGCCCGTGCCCCTCGAGCTGGATAGCCCCTACCAGATCTCCAAAGTGGTGGGGGAGTTCTACTCCGTGTATTACCACACCCAGCAGGGCCTGCCGACGGTGCGGGCGCGCTTCCAGAACGTGTACGGCCCCGGGGAGATCCTGGGGGCCGGCCAGTGGCGAGGGACTCCGGCCACGGTGTGGCGGAACGTCACGCCCGCCTTTGTCTACCGGGCGCTGAAGCAGATGCCGCTCACGGTGGAGAACGGCGGCATGGCGACGCGGGACTTCATCTATGTCGAGGACATCGTGCATGGGCTCATCCTGTGCGCAGTGGCGGGAAAGCCCGGTGATGTCTACAACCTGGCAAGCGGCGTCGAGACCTCCATCCTCGAGCTGGCCAAGCTGGTCAACGAGCTGACGTGCAACCCGGCCCCGCTCGACTTCCGACCGCCGCGAGAGTGGGACCGGTCGGGCAAGCGCTTCGGCAGCACCGAGAAGGCCAAGCGCATGCTCGGGTTCGAGACTCGGATCGCACTGCGCGATGGCCTCGATCAGACCATCGCATGGACTCGCCAGCACGTGCCACTGATCGACCGTTGTATCGGGAAGCATGCGGGTCGAATCCCGCCCTTCTGAGCTAGGAATCGCGGTCGCGGGCCCGCAGGTGATGCGAAAGAAGCTGATCTACTCGGTCGCGAGCGCCATTGTTGCGAGCATCATGGAATATCTCCGTAAGTATCGGCAGATACTCGCGGAACGACGTCTTGTGTGTCAACGGGACGCACGGCGGCCGGCTTGGCGTCGAGCTGAGCGAGTTCGATGCCGTATGGCTGAACTATTGCTGTCAGCGGTGCTTTCCGGGTTACATGAGCTCGGACGTGAGAGTCGCTCTCAGGACATAAAGTGAGTACGACCGAACCGAGACGTTGAGGAAGGGGATCGAGCAGCCTTATTGTCAATTGGGGATGATAGATTGTGGAAGGCTCGCGAGGATCTCACCGGCCATTCTGGTCCACAGAAACTGCTTGGGGCGTTCGTTGATCAGCGTGATGTAACACGCAATCCGCCGCCTCCAGGTGGCGCTTACTGCGTTGGACTCCACGTCGCAACTGCTTGTCGGTCAGCGTGGCGAACCAGCGCTCGATCGGGTTGATTCACAACCCGCCGGTTGGAGTGAAGGGCACGTGGAACCGACGATAGCGAACCAGCCACCGATGGATCATGGGCCTCTTGGTTACTGCTGTAGTTGCCGATGATCAGGTGGACCTAGAGGGAAGAGGGAGTGCCACGTCGATGGTGTCACGGAACTTGCGGGACTACATCGGAGCGGGTGTAGTCGTTGGCGCGGCGCTCCCTCCCCCGGGCGCATCGGCAATACTTGCTAGGTGCGATCCAAGGTTTGGACTTGGGCCCTCTCGTCGACACACAGCACCAGGGCCTTGTTCGGCCGATTGGTGGTCCTCCTTCTATCGGAAAAACACCCGACATCCGCAAGGTCTTCCGTTGAGTTACGATTCAAGACACTAGCTGGCTCGTGGGACGGTAGCAACGCACATGGATCACCACTCACAAACGGGCGCCGAAAGATTGCGGATCCTGGTGCTCTGTGGTGTCCGTGAGGGTGCGAATACGATCCGGGACCACGTCGATGCGTTGAAGAATCACTCCAGGCATAAGGTCGAGATTCTCTGGAATCTTGGAGAGCTTCCGGACAATGTCGAGCTGGATGGTTTCGACGCGCTAATCATCCACTACTCGCTAATCGCTTGCCATGACACGTACCTCGCTCCTTCAGCCCGGCGTCGCATCCGTGTCTTTAAGGGAATCAAGGCGGTTTTCATTCAGGACGAGTATCGGTTTATTAACCGTACGGTGGATGCGCTCGCATATCTTCGTATCCACCTTCTTTTCACTCTAGTGGACGCCGAGATAGCTAATGAAGTGTACCCCGACTCGAAACTTCCTGGGGTAGAGAAGATCACAGTTCTCACCGGGTACGTGCCCGAAACCCTTGCCGGTGCGCGGGTTCCCGACTTCGAGCATCGGCCTGTGGACGTAGGGTACCGAGCGAGGCGGCTTCTGGCATGGATGGGCGAACATACGCTACAGAAATGGCAGATCGCGGAAAAGTTTGCCGCCGATGCGCAGCGATACGCATTGCGAGTGGACCTGTCCTGCCGCGAGGAAGACAGAATCTACGGTGACGCCTGGGTGCGGTTCATCAGCAACTGCAAAGCTGTGCTGGGCACGGAGAGCGGGGCGAGCGTTTGCGACTTTACTGGGGAGATCCAGAAACAAGTCGAACGACACGTCGCACGGCATCCCGACGCATCATTCGATGTTCTTCGTGAGCTGTACTTCAAGGAAGAGGATGGAAGGCTGTTGATGAACGTTGTCTCTCCCCGCTGCTTCGAAGCAGCCGCACTCCGAACCTTGATGATCCTTTACGAGGGGCGGCACTCGGGCGTCCTCGAGCCGTGGAAGCATTACGTGCCACTCATGAGGGACCACAGCAACATGGACGAGGTGGTTGCGGTCCTGCGCGGTCCTCTCAGGGCGAAAGCCATTATCGACAGAGCGCACCAAGATCTCGTCCTGAGCGGACGCTACAGCTATCGAGCAATGGCTGAGCTGGTGGATCGAAGCATTGACGAGAAGTTCCAGGCTTCGATGCGGGACCAGCGCCGGCAGGCTTCCGAGCCCACTGCACGCTGCAACGGGGAAACAGCTTCGCCCGCCCATTCGTCATCATTGGGCGCGGAGAGTCGGAGGAGTCTGCGAGAGACTGTTGTCGTCAGGGACGCGTCTGCTGCGAGTAAGACGTCGATGATGTCTTTCATTCGCCGGGTACTGGGAGTGGGAGCGCCGTCCTTGCACCCAACCGCCCTTGGCAGCGAATTGAAGCTCATCGGAGAGCTGCAAAGGTTCTTTCGCGCGGATCCGAATGCGGAAGCCCGTTTAGTTTTTGGGCATGACGTGGGTGTGCTGACGCTTGCAGGAGTCTGCCCAGGCGTTGAGCTGAACGCCGGGGATGTGGAGCTGCATCGGAAAGTACTCGAGATGGCGTTTCGGCGGAAGGAAATCAGGTGCATAGAGTGGCTCAATTGTGATCCGCTAGGGCTCGGACGGCGCCCGCCGTTTCACGCGTATGTGCCGTTCGAAGCACTCTCTCGGCTGGCAATCCAGGAGCCCAGGGTCATTGCGACCGCCGTACTAGGCAGTGAGTATGACCGCCCATGGTTCAGGCGAATTGTTGGGGTGAGCGGGCGCGTGCTCAGCGCGCTGGCGGAGCAGGCCCTGACCATATCCGACTCCGACCGAGGACGCCTGGAATTCGAAGTGCCGCTCGATGCGAGCATGTTTAGCAGTCAACTCGAGTTCTACCCGAAGCATGACCTCTCCTGCGGCGTGGATGGTCACGAGGAGACCTATGTCGCAGCGGTCGACGGCCAGGCCGTACCTCAGAGATTCGCGTTGTTCCTGTTTAGGGACTATAAGCTGAGCCAGCTGCGATTGCGATGGGAGAGCGACGCAAACATGGCGTGCGATTTCTCCGTCAGGATCAAGCGTGGACGAACACCGGTCTGGGCACACCGGGTTGCAGATAACCGAGAGGCTACCTGCGAACTTGCGATTGGAGGTCTCTGGGGCGATTGCTTGGAGGTGGAAATAGCAGCCTACAGAGGCCAGAACAGGCTCCTCTTGCGAAGTTTGGCCCTATTGGCAATCCGGGATGACTCATCGACATGGCGCTCTCGGGACGTCGGCGTGGGAAAAGCCCGACCCGAGGATCCTCGGCGAGAATAAGCTGGTTTGAGGGGTGAGTGGAGACGTAATCAGTGCAGATTGTGATGCTCGCGGGCAACGACTGGCTGGACGATTCCAGAATAATTCGCGAGGCGGAATGCTTGGCTAGCAGTGGGCATAGGGTCCATGTCCTGTGCGGGGGGCAGATCAGCGAAGGAACTGTTGAAGAGTACCATGCCGTGACCTACCACCGTGTTCCGATAGGTCGGTTGTCCTTGCACGCGAAAGCTCGGGTGATGAAAATTCACCTCGCAGTCGCGTTGCGCGCTGGCCGTTCAGTCCCAGGGGCGAGAGGGATGTCGGCGAGATTCCGTGCGATGCAAACTCTGGTCGCCACCGCCGGGTCGCTCGCCTTGGCGTGTCCTATCCTTTCTCTCGTGCTTCTCGAAAGGATGGTGTCCCAGCGCCTGGCAACATGGCTTAGGAGTCGACTTAAACCCTTCGTGTCGTATCTTTCACAACCATTCGTTCATCTGGATGAGTTCGCCGCTCGTTGCTTGGACACGATTATGCAGTTGAAGCCTGACGTTGTCCATGCGCACGACATCAAAACGTTATCGGCTGGTGTGGTGGCGGCTGACCGGCTAGGATGCCGACTCGTCTACGATGCGCATGAGCTCGAGACGCAGACAAAGTACCAAGGGATGAATGAATGGACGAGGTACTGGATTGCGGAATACGAGAGGATCTTGATCCGGCGGGCGGATGCTGTCGTGACGGTGTGCGACAGCATCGCGGGCTGGTTGGCTCGCGAGTATGGTATTCGGAGACCGGTGGTTGTTTTCAACGCTCCAGCCGGGGGATCACCTGTGTTGTCGCCAGCTTCGCCGAAGGAGCATCTGCGGGAGAGGCTGAAGCTTCCACCTGAGGCGTCCCTCATCGTGTACGTGGGCTGGGTGACCGTGGAGCGGGGTCTTGATCTATGCGTCAAAGCCTTGGCCGAGCTGCCCGGCGCTCATTTTGCGACCGTGGGTCCACGACACGCTGCCACCGAAATAAAACTCCTGCAGACGGCACACGATCTTGGACTGTTGGATCGAGTACACCTGGTCGATCCAGTTCCCCACGATCAGGTGATGAGGTTCATCTCTAGCGCTGACTGTAGCGTTATCGCAATCCAGAATGTTTCTCTCAACAACAACTTCTGCTTTCCGAATAAACTCCTTGATAGTGTCATCGCCGGAGTTCCAGTTGCCGTGTCAAACCTCGTAGAGCTGCGAGAGTTTGTCTTGAAACACGAGGTAGGAGTGGTCATGGACGAATCCGATCCACACTTGATTGCGGCGGCGATCGGGACGCTCTTGCGCCAGCAAGAGCAGTATCGACCATCGCCAGCGAAGGTCGTCTCGATCGAGCGCCAGTATGGATGGGCGGTACAGGAACAGAAGCTGCTTGATCTGTATCGCGGGCTTTTGTGAATACTAGGGCCGCGTCCGGGGGGGAAACTACCTGGTGAGTGAAGACCCATGGACATCCTGATCCCGCATGCTGTCCCGGGAACCGCTCCAGGTAGGCATGGCCGGACTGACCTTACCCGGAGAGACTGGACCTTGCAGATTGGACGCAGAAATGTCCAGATCTTGATGGGTACGTGCTCTCTAGGGGGCGGAACGTCGTTCCCCGTGAAGAGCTGCTCGGTAACATCGCCAGTGTTCTCGGGAAGGATCGGTACGTCCGTGGGATGCTGAACCCCGGAGGCACGGAAGGGGGCCGCGCCGGGCTGGCTGACGTTCCGATTTTCAGCTTCCGCTCTCCCGGGATCGATGTCCTACGGGGTCTTCTCGCTTCCTGGGTTCTCTTCGCCCATCTTTTTTGCCTGGTCAAACGGCCCGGATCAAGGCAGCGTTGTCGGGTCGACGATCTTCGAATGGCTCGCGCGACTCTTCCAGTCGAGTGGCGAGACGCATCCTGCCGTGCTCGGATTCATCGTCTTGAGCGGGTACTGCATTCATCGGACCGGCTTTCGCCGTCGGGGCGGCAGCCAAGTCTCGGCCTACGCCACACGCAGATTCTTCCGGATCTGGCCGGTCTACCTCCTCGCGACGTTCGTCGGAGTCGTACTCTTTCTCGCCGCCCATTCCGAGAACCCCGAGGCCGCCTCGAGCCTCTCGGGAACCGTCCGGATCAGCGCGGGTTGCGTGCTGGCTAAGCTGTCGGGAGCGTCCGTGTTCCGTCCGTCGCTCCACGTATGCAGCTTTCAGGGCAACGCGCCGCTGACAACTGCGATGGTGGAGGAGTGGCTTTACGTCCTGTACGCTGTCGTCTTCCACTCCATGCTCTTGCGCGGGAGCGAAAAACCCTTCTGGATCGCGATAATGATTGCATGGTTCGGTGGGCTGATGTACACGAGCTCCCATGCCGAACATCTCGGGTGGTGGCACAACGGCAGCTTGATCGGATTCTTGCCTTATTGGTGGATGGGCGCGGCATTTCTCGGAGAGCGAGTCCGCGCACTCGCGGCGCGCGTGAAGTATCCGTTGATGGCAACCTGGGGACTGCTGACCCTTCTGCTTCTCGTGGGGCGCGTCGATTCCTTGTTCGTGGTGGAAGGCCGAAAGGCAATCCTCGCGTGCCTTTTCGGGCTGAGTATCGCAGCTCTCGACTCAGTCAGGGCTCCAGGGTGGCTCCGCCCGGGCATGCTCGTCGGTCGCGCCGGATACAGCGTATACGCCTTCCACGCACCGCTTTTGGTATTGACCTTGACGCTCGGCGCGCCTTGGTGGGTCGCGGGAGCGGCGGCGATTGTCGTGAGCCTACTCGTGCATCTTCTGTATGAAAAACCTCTCACCGATCTCGGGAAGAGTCTCGCCCGGAGATTCGGCGCGCCACGGTCGTCGGCATCGCTTCCGCTCACGTCGACCTGAGACCGGACCGGACCCGGCTTCAGAGGGACGACCACCCATCGTCTACAACGGCGAGATCTAGAATGTCGTGGAACTTCGACGTGAACTGGAATACGATCTTGACGGTAATCAAGACGAATCTCTCGTGGGAATAGCGATGATGGAACAGCCTGGGCGAGTGGCTTGCGCTGTTGGGTCGAGGGCATGGCATGAAGCTTCGGCTAGCATCCCTGTTGCGCTGTCCGGTCAGTGGAGGGGCGTTAGCGTTAGAGGTATTCGAGTCCACGCAGCATCCGCTCAGTGTCGAGGACGCCGCGGAATGTCTGGCGCGTGGGGTCGAACGGAAAACCGTGGAGACGGTGGTCAAGACAGGCGTACTCCGTTGCGCTGAAACCCGCACGTGGTACCCGATCGTCAACTACGTGCCGGTGATGCTCGATTTCGATGCCCCGGTCTTCGCCTGGTTTGAACGGGAATACGCCGACCGGCTCGCGGACCAGCCAGACTTTCACTCGCCGCGCGGCACGCCGCGGCCTGGCGAAGTGCTCACGCAACGGAACTTCAGCGCTCAGTGGAACCTGCTGGGCGACGATGAGCTAACCTTTTCCTACACGCACAAGGACCGCGAAGACTTCATTCGCATCGAGCTGGACTGGCCAGAGGGCATATGCGGGCAGCCCAATACGCGACTACTGAACGTAGGCTGCGGCTACGGCTTGGAGGCCCAGTTCCTCCGTAAGGTCACGCGCTCGGAAGTGTTCGGCACGGAGCTGAATTTGTCGCTGCTGAACAGCGGCCCCTTGTTCGCGGCACAGCCGTTCGTGCACGTGGTGATCGCTTCTCTGTTTGCCCTGCCGTACCCACAATGCAGTTTCCAGTTGGTCTACAGCCACGGCGTGCTGCATCACACCTACTCCACCGAGAAGGCGTTTGAGGCTATACACGGGTTCCTGGCTCCAGGCGGCATGATCTACATCTGGGTGTACGCGCATGAAGACCGCGACGTGAGCATGAGGGTGCGCCTCGGCTATCTCTTCGAGCTCTGGGCGCGCCCTAAAATCGCCGCTTTGCCCTCGTCGCTCCAGTCGGCCGTCGTGTACGTGTATGCACTGCGACACTATCGTATTTACCGGCGCCATGGCCACAACCGCGACAAGTGGAAATTCAAGAACTCACTGCACTCGATGCGCGACCGCTGGACCCCGCGATATGCCTATCGTCATTCGTTCCATGAGGTGCTTTGCTGGTTTCGCCGCCACGGCCTGGCATGCCGCGTCGTGGACTCCTGGGCATACCTTCAACGCTTCGGGTTCCCGCTCATCGGGATCGGACTGCGCGGCGTCCGCGAAGACCGCGGTCGCCTGCTGATCTTGACGCACGACCAGGTGGAGTATCTGGATCGGCGGATCATCAACGAGGCGCGTGTCTTCACGGAACGGGGCTGGACCGTGCACTTGGTGCTGACCGCCGAGAAAGACCCGCGCGCTCGCGAACTAGAGCCGGGCATCTACCTCGACCCGGTGCGATCCTCGGAGATCGAACCGGTGCCCGATCCGCTGTGGGGACCAATGTCACCGGGACCCTGGCCCAAGCAGCATCTGGCTTGGATCAAAAGCTGCATCCCGGGGGGCCCGGGTAGCTCACTCTATGCAATCCTCCGTCGGTGCTACCGGGCGGCACGAGTACCGTGGCGCGCTGCCCGTGCAGCGGTGCGTGCGCTGGCGGCGGCCCCGACCGCGATGCAGACATCGGATGCTGCGCCGCCTCCGCCCGTGGAATGGTACCCCCTCTTCGTGACCACGTCCTTCGTCAAGAAGGCCGAGGACGTCCCCGCAGACGCCATCATGGCTTGTGATCTGCCGTCTCTTCCAGCGGCCCTTGAGCTAGCCAACCGGAGGCGCGTGCCGCTCATCTACGATTCTCACGAGCTCTACGTGGAACAGGCCGTCTTCACGCCCCGGCAGAGACGGGTGATGGAAGTCCACGAGAAACGTGGCCTCGAACGGGCCAACCTGGCATTCACCGTGGCCGAGCGGATCAAGGACGAGCTGATGTGCAAGTACCAGCCCTCGCGTCCACCCCGCGTGCTGTACAACGCGACCGTGTTCAACAGGCTTCATGCCAAGGCCAGACTCGACATCCGCGCCCACCTCAGTCTACCCAAGGGCGGCCGCTATCTGCTCTACCATGGCGGTATCACCCCCGGTCGCAACCTCGAGCGGCTTGTCGCCCAATTCGTCGCCGGCGCACCCGCCGGGATGCACCTAGTGATGCTTGGCTACGGCGACTACTTCGACCGCTTCGAGCGCTTGGCCGCCACCTCACGAGGCGGCGTGATTGTCCACCCCGCCGTGCCCCAGGAAGACTTGGTCGACTGGGTCGGGCAGGCCCTGGGCTGCGTGATCCCTTACTTGACCGCCGAGAAGGCCTACGAGTTCGCCATGCCCAACAAGCTCTTCGATTGCATCGAGCTGGGGGTGCCGTTCATCGCCAACCAGTCGCTGCTGTCGATTCGCGACCTCGTGAACAGGTACCAGATCGGCTACCTGGGCCCGATGGATACAGATGATGGGATGCGGCAGACGCTGATCGCGGGCCTGCGCTTCATCGAGACGCGCCCAGACCTGAGCGGCACCTTTGCCGAGGCGCGCGCGTGGTACGGTTGGCAAGCGCAAAAAGACAATCTCTGCCGCTGGTGCGCCGAGATCGGCTTGCCCGGGTTCTAGTAGCTGCCGTTCCGCAGTTGTCTTCGGGGCTGGAGGCTATGTCTGCTTGAAATGAGCTCTTGCCGCACGGGCTCGATCCGCAAATCACCCTTGATCAGCCGTCGGAGGGTGCTACGCTCAAGCGCATCAGAGGGGCCTCCTAGGTGTGTGACGTGGGTGCGTCCTCCCTTACGACCGGACAGGGGGCCTTCCTGCTTATGATTCGTCAGGAGTTCATCCCGCGGTTATCTTCCTGAGATCGGGGCTAAATGTACGTCCTTGTTCTGTATTGGCATTTCGACACAGAGGAAACCCTGCGCCCTGCCATCCGGCAGCATTTACACGCTCTGGATTTGAGCAATTCGCACTATCACATCATCTACTACAACGCGGTAGGTGGCGCACCCGCGTGGCTGCGCCACTTCCACTTCGATGCGGTCATTCTTCATACGACCTTTCTGGCTTTGCGGTGGAGCCGCTATTTTCGCGACGGCTGGAAGAAACAATTGGGATGGTTGAGAGACGTGCCCTGTATCAAGATTGCGATACCTCAAGATGAATACGACCACTCGGAGATCCTGGATGAATGGCTAGAAGAATGGGGCATTTCCGCGATCTTTACAAATTTCGACATCAACCAGCGGGCGATACTTTATCCTCGCCTGCATGCGCAAGCCCGGTTCTTCAAATGCCATACCGGATACATCGATCCCATCCTGGCTGAGCGGTATGCCCCGAAGCTTCTGTCTATCCGTGACCGTTCAGTCGATATTGTCTACAGGGCCTCTCATTTGCCCTATTGGGTCGGAAGCCACGGTCAGCTCAAGCACCAGATCGGCTCGGTGGTCATGCAACACGCTGCTGAACTGGGATTGCGGTGCGATATCTCGACCCGGCCAGATGAGGTGATCATTGGCGAGCCGTGGTTTGATTTTCTGGCTTCCGGGCGTGCCGTCCTGGGCTGCGAAAGCGGCTCAAGCGTCCTCGACCGCCGTGGTGAAATCCAGGCAAAGATCAATGCGCTCGTCACAGAGAAGCCGGACCTGAGCTTTGAAGAGGCCAGCAGCCAGATGCCTTCTGGCTGGGACGATCATCGCTTTCTCGCCCTCAGCCCGCGTCATTTCGAGGCTGTCATTACCAAGACCTGCCAGGTGCTCGTCGAGGGTGAATATGAAGGTGTGTTCAGACCGAATATCCACTACATCCCACTCAAACGTGATTTCTCGAACGTGGAAGAGGTTTTGAAAAAAGTCAAGGATCATTCCTATCTGCAGCAGATCGTAGATCGCGCCTACTACGACATCTATCAATCGGGTGACTACACCTATCGTAGTCTCGCCCGCGACCTCGGGAGCCTCATTGGCGAGAGGCGGCAGATGAATCTCGTTTTCACGGTACTCCGCAGCATTCTTTGGCCATTTCGACACCTTGTTAGAGACAGCGAGCGCCAGCGTCTTGGGGATTTTCGAGCCGCGTTTTACAGCCCGGAACCAATCAATTGGAATCGTTTTGACAAACCTAGGCTGCGTAGAGTCCTGGTGCTGCATCAATAAGCCAAAGACGCCGCGTGTGGCGATGCCGGTGCCGGGGAGGCTCACGGTTGAGGACTTTCGGGCGGCGCTGCGACTCTGGCGCTGGAAGGGCGGATGGCCGGCCAGCCCGAAGGCGCCCCGCCGGCGTCTCGAGCCTCCGGGATCCAGCCGACCGAGACGGCCGGTGCGCCATGGGCTCCTCGACGGACCGGGTAGCCCGGACGCGCCGGCACACGGCATGGCGCCACGCGCGACCCGAACGAGGCTATCCATCGCGGTGATGATTTGCGTGGGTAGATGGGCTGATGTACACAAGCGCACATGGCAAACACCTCGGAGCCTGGGTGACGACGATTGCCGTGAGCCTGGCGAGTTGGAATGGCCGGATCGCCTGAATCACGGCCGCTAACGTCGGTCGGAGATTGGGCCGGATCGGGTTCCTGCCGGGCTAGTGGCTGACGCGTGATTGTCCAGCAGCTCAGGTCTGTCCCGACACAAATCGTAAGCGTTGACCTCACTGATCAGCCGCGCGAGGTTGTGCTCCACCTGATCCGCGGTGACGCGAAAGCGATCCGAGGCGATCGAGTCGACGATCCACTCGTTGATCGGGCGGTCGTAGTGCACGGGATCTGTGTAGTTGGCCAGATCATGGGTAACCTCCGTCGCCAGCTGGAAGTCAAAGACGCGAACGGTGGGGAATGGCGCAAGGTTTTGCATCACCATCCGCTCGAACGGGATCTGCGCTGTGAGTTGGGCCGAGTCACCCGGGATGTACGCGAGGATGGAATAGGGGGGAAAGAAGAGCCGGAAGCTGATGTGGGGATTGGCGCGGATGACCCGGATGAGATTGTCCTCGATACTCTGTTCCATGGCGCGCAGGCTCGGCGGCCCCGGGAGTGCGGCGGGAGTGAACTTTTGCGTGAAGTGTTCACAGCGGCCATTCCAGGCTCGGAGGACATGAAAGGCGGAGAACGCTAGCCGCCTGTCCCATGTTTCGAGGGTCTCGAGATCGTGCTCCCCGTGGCCTTTCAGCACCACGAGGGAGTTGCGAATCGTCTCGACGGCAAGGAGATATTCGACGTTGAGGGGCCTCGGCCAACGGTACATGTAGTACGGGAAGGGGGCCTGGTCATCACGAACGCCTTTCGGTCCGAAGGAGAAGGCGCTGGGCTCGATCGCCCACAGGACATTC
>Ga0210384_10006016_pt1 | contig 13010 bp, 6 predicted proteins | sample IncBWH2MmetaG_FD_160574 | JGI IMG/M metagenome (GOLD analysis project Ga0210384, IMG submission 160574) | Forest soil microbial communities from Barre Woods Harvard Forest LTER site, Petersham, Massachusetts, United States - Inc-BW-H-2-M | ecosystem: Environmental > Terrestrial > Soil >... | reverse complement strand
GTGCGAGATAACAACGTGGTGACGAGCGCCGGCGTTGCTTCCGGCATAGACATGGCGCTTGCCCTGATCGAGGAGGACTGCGGTCCGCACATTGTGGCCAAGGTGGCCCGGGAGATGGTCGTGTACTTGCGCCGGGAAGGGGACCGCGAGCAGACCAGCGTCTATCTGGACTACCGGACCCACCTCCACGCCGGCGTGCACCGAGTGCAAGACTGGTTGATCGCGCACCCGGATCGAAAGCCCACGCTCGCCACGCTCGCCGATCTCGCGGGCATGAGCGAGCGGAACCTCAGCCGGGCCTTTCGCCGGGCGACGGGCATCACCCCGAAAGTGTTCGCAAGCAAGGTCAAGGTACAGGTCGCCCAGGAGCTGCTTCAGACCCCCGGCCTGACCGTCGAGGCCATCGCCGCGAACTGCGGTTTCGAGGACGCCCGCCAGCTGCGGCGGCTTTGGAAACAGAGCTTCGGCGTGAACCTTTCTCAGTGGAGACGCGAGGTGGAGACGGAAAACGGGGGTGTCTCATGTCGATGACCAGGAGCGGGGGGAGACTCATCTGCGCGCTGCCGCTCTTGGCCCTCCTCGCCGGCAGCGGCCCCACCGCCTTGGCCGGGGATGCCCGGCCCTCCGGCAAGGGCTACACGCGCCGAGTGGCCATCGTGCTCTACAACGGCGCGGAGGTGCTCGACTTTGCGGGCCCGACCGAGGTTTTCGAGGCGGCCGGCAACTTCGGCAGTTTCCGAGGTCAGACCGCCTTCGCCCCCTACACGGTAGCCGCTTCCGTGGCCCCCGTAACGAGCCAGCGCGTTCTCAAGATCGTGCCCGAGCATTCTTTTGCCGATGCCCCCCCTCCGGACATCCTGGTCATCCCCGGCGGTGACATTAGCTCTCTCGAGCGGGACCCCGCCTTCGTCGCCTGGTTCCGGGAGGCGTCTAAGAACGCCGAGGTCACGCTCACCGTGTGCACGGGGGCCTTCGTGCCCGGAAGCCTGGGTTTGCTGGATGGCCTCGAGGTCACGACCTGGTACGGGGCCATTCCCGCCCTGAGGGCCAGCGCGCCCAGAGCTCTGGTCCAAGAAGGCCGCCGCTTCGTGGACAATGGCTCGATCGTGACGACGGCGGGGGTGTCCGCAGGAATCGATGGGGCCCTTCACACCGTGGCCCGGCTCGCGGGGCGGGGGGTGGCGGACAGGACCGCCCGTTACATGGAGTACCACTGGACGCCAGAATCCTATCTGGCCCAGCGGTATTCCTACCTGAACCCCAGCCTGGACGGGGACGGGCGGCTGCTCCAGCAGGCCGAGCTCGATGCGGACGCGAAAAACTACGCGGAGGCCTCGCGGGGGTATCACGCCCTCCTGGAGCGGGACCCCGCGGACGCTTTCGTGTGGTACCGCTTCGGCAGACTCCTCCATCAGATGGGGAAGTGGGGCGAAGCCATCGACGCGGCCGGCCACGCCCTGGCCTCCCCCGAATGGCGACCGGAGGCTCTCTACAACATGGCGTGCGCCTATGCCTTGAAGGGGGAAGCGGATTCGGCCCTGCACCACCTCCGAGAGGCGGTCGACGCGGGGTTCAAGAAGAGGTGGGCCCTGGAGGGCGATCCCGACCTGGCCAGCCTGCGGGGAAGCCCGCGCTTTCAGGAGCTTCTGAAGAAGCTCTGACCGAAGGGCCTGTCCAGGGGAGGGCCAAAAAAGCAACCAGGCCCGCGTCAGAGCCCCGAGCCTCCTCGATCCGATCCGGCGGCGCGAGGGAGGATTTTCCGCTAGTGTCGCCCTGGTTGGGGGACAATCGGCGCGGGGGGACTTGGGCATGGCCGACGCTGGGATCGCGCAGACACCGAAAACACCGTACTACGCGGTCATCTTTACCTCGGTTCGAACGCCCGTGGATGAGGGTTACGCGGAGACGGCGGAGCGGATGCTCGAGCTCGCGGCCCAGCAGCCCGGCTACCTCGGGGTGGAGAGCACACGCGAGGGAGCCGTCGGCATCACGGTCTCCTACTGGCAGGACCTCCCGTCGATCAAGGCTTGGAAGGCGGTGGCCGAGCATACGCTGGCCCAGCGGCTGGGGCGCGAGCGCTGGTACCGTGCCTACAAGACGCGCATCTGCAGGGTTGAAGACGACTACGCCTTTACGCGCCCCGCCTGAGGCGATGACCGAGGACCAAGGGCACGCCGAAGCTTCGGGCTCCCCGGCGCTTGGTGAAGCCGGCCCTCCGCTTGAGGGCTCTAGCCCCTCCAGGCCCGTCCCCGCCCGCGTAACCCCAGACGCTTCATCTTTTCGCTGAGCGTGGTGGGGAGGACGCCGAGCTCCTTGGCCGCCAAGACCTGGTTCATGCCGCAGGCTTCGAGGGCGGAAATGACGAGCTCCCGCTCGTATTCCTCCAGGCGGGTCCTGAGATCCACGGCGCGCTCGTTCGGGGGCCCGACGGGGTCGCGTCCGTTCACTTCGAGGCGCCGTTTCAAGTTCTCGACCAAGCTGCCCACGAGGCTGTTGACGTTGTCGGCGGTCAGCTGAAGGCGCCGGATCCTTCGGCTCAGCCTGTCCGGCAGCGTGTTGAGGGTCGCCTTCGGTGAGCGGGAACGGTGGCGGCGGGAGGCCTCGAGGGCGGAGATCAGGAGTTCCCGCTCGTATTGCCCGAGGCCCATCCTCAACTCCTCGGCGAGCTCTTGGGCTTCGCTGGTGATGAGCTTGAGCCCCTGGTGGATCTTCCGGCCCAGGGTCTTTGGCAGCACCTCCTCGAAGACACCCGCTGCCAGGTCGTCCGGCGGGGCCAGGGTCGGGGGAGCGGCTCCCCGGGGAAGGTCGAGACCGCCCTCGAGCGGTGCGTCGTCTGCTATCTGAAGCGTCGTCCGGGTCTGGATCATCGCAGTGCCGGCTCAATGGGCATGGGGGAACGCTTCACCAAGATCCGGCCCCTCGCCTGCGGCGCCGCCATGGTCTGCCCCTTCCTGGACGGCTGGGAGAAAGCCATCAGGCCAGCCGGCCTCAAGGGTAAGGTGGGCCCTGGGAGAGTTTAAGCAATGTGTTGGAGCGAGGTTTCCGCTGAGTTGAAGCTGAGCCGCTAACCGGCTGTCGGAGCGGCGCTTTCCGGCAGGTGTGAGCAGCCCTGGTTCGAGGTTTCTCGCTCGCCGCTGCGGATGGGGAGTCCGTCAACCGGGCCCGGACACTCGCTACCGGACATCCTCGGCCACATACAGGTCGGAAAGCATCCGCGCGCAGCTGTAGGCGTAGGAACGTCCGTCTCGGGAAATCGTGACGTTGCCCACACTGACGAAGCCGGTCCGATCCGCGGGTCCGAGCACCTTCCAGGGCGTGCTCTTTCCCGTGGCCAGGTCCACTCGAAGAATCGTCGCCACACCCTTCTCCTTCGAGACCCTTCGTATGTAGAGGCGCCCATGGCTGTCCACCGCGACGGGCGACGACCCCTTCTCGATGTTGGGCAGGGGCTGGGGCTCTCCGCCCTCGAGCGGGTAGAGACAGAGCCCCGCCTCGCAGCCGCCCACGAGGGAGCGCCCATCGGGCGTGAGGACGTACTTCCCGAGACCCACCCCCGGGGCGGTCACGGGTCGAGGCTTCGCCTCCTCTAGACCCCGCAGGAAAGTGCGTCGCTGGCCGCTTGCCTTCTCCCGGCCGGTGAAGAAAAACGAGCGCCCATCGGGGTGCCACCCGGCCGTCTCGTACTCCGCGATGCCCTCGTCCTTGACGATGCGCGCTTCACCCGGTCCCGTGGGCAGGAGGTCGATGTGGCTCGGGTCCTTCAACGGGATGGTGAGCACCCACTTCCCATCGGCGCTCAGGCCCATCGGGCGCCCGGGGCCGATCCGGACGGGGGGAGAGCCGTCCGTCCTCCGAACAAAGACCGTGTAGTCCGGCCCGCCGCCCTCCCCGCTCTCCCCGAATAGCAGCAGCCGGCCGTCGGGGGAGAGATCGCTTGCGCTGGTGAAGTCCAGCCAGGAGAGATCCCGCTCTTGCGTGTCCTCCTCGGAGCGGAAGCGGGTCTCCATGCGCACGGTCGCCCGCTCGATCAGGGCCCGGCCGTCCCGTGACACGTCGTGCAGAATGAGACGACCCATGGCGGGCGCGAGCGGGCGCTCGTGCCCACCCAAGTCGACGGCGTAGAGGGCGGAGTCGCTCCCCGACCGCGCCGCCGTGAACCAGACCTCGTTGCCGCGGGGAGACCAGGCCAGGCCCTCGATGCTGCCCCAAGGGCCGGAGAGCCGGGTCGCCTTTCCCGCGCGGTCCACGACGGTCACGTACCCGCGGTCGTCCCAGAATATCGGGTGCTCGAGAAAAGCCACGCGGTCGCCCTTCGGCGCTATCCGGAGGTGGGTTGGGGAGAGCGCTTCGCAGAGGACCGTCCCGATCGGGAATTCGATGCGGCTGCGCCCGGCGTGATAGCGAACGACTGCGAAATCGGAACCGTCCGGCAGCCAATCGGCCTGGACCACATTGTCCAAGATCTCCTTCGCGGGGCCCCCGGCCAGCGGGGCCCGGGCCAGCGTGGCGTCCCTCAGGAAGGCCGCCTCACCGCTCCGGGATATGCCCACGAGCCGACCGCCCGGACCGTCCAAGCGCCGAACGTTGCGGTTCTCGATCTGGACCGTGAAGAGAGCGGATGGCTGGCCCTCCCAGGACGCTGCGTAGACCACGTTCCCATCGGAAGCGAAACGGGCCGATTCCACGAAGCCGCGGCTGAAGGTCAGGCGCCGGAAACGGGGAACCGGACTCGGCCCACGTTGGACGATCAAGTAAGCGAGCACGCCAAGACCGATCAACGCCAGGGCCGCGGCCGCGGCCAGGAGCCACCGCCGATGCGCGTAGGTCGCTGTTTCGGGAGCGGTCACCCGGGGTGCAAACAGGCCCGTCCGCTCGGCCCCCCCGGCCACGGTCCCGATCGGAGTCACGGGCGCGACGCGCTGCCCCCCGACAATCGACTCCGATGGGCCGATCCAGCGATAGCCGCGTCGGGGGAGGGTCTCTAGGTAACGGGGCGAGAGCGCGGAGTCTCCGAGCGCGCTGCGGATCTGGCGAACGCAGAAATTGAGCGACTGCTCGAAGTCCACAAACGTGCCCGCCGGCCAAAGCTCCTTCTGGATCTCCTCGCGGGTCACTAGCTCTCCCGCCCGCAGGGCAAGAAGCTCGAGCACCTTGGAGGGCTGTGGCTGCAGATGAACGAGCACGCCGGAACGCCGAAGTTCACCGCTCCGAAGGTCGAGTTCGAAGGGCCCGAAGCGCAGGGCCTGCACCGCCCTCTCGCCGTTCAGCGGACGTGCGCTCTCTTCGGTCCTCATCTTTATATTCTGAGTCTACCGAAGTGAGTGTTCGCGCGCGATCCAATGAATTGGATGCTAGGCGATGTGCGGAACGTCTCTCGGGAGCTCGGGTGACACTTGGCTCCGGGGACCGCACCCGGATCGCCGGCCCCGGGTCGAGGGGGGGCCGGGGGGAGTCGGGGCCGCCCGGCCGGCTCCCGTCCGCTTGACCCCATCGCGATGTGCGCCTTACGCTTCCGTCGGGGCCCCAGCCGGGCTGGGCCGTGCCCGCACACCCAGGCTTCCCTTCTCGGGGAGAGTCAATGCCGCTCGACTGGCGTGGGGGATCGCACGAGGAGTCGATCAACGACCTGATCGTCCGGAAGAAGTATGCCCGGGCCATCGAGCTGCTGAGGCTTCATCGTCGGAGGCGGGGGCGGAGCCCGGTGGTGCGGTTGCAGCTTGCCGACACCCTGGTCATGGCTGGCCGAAGCGGGGAGGCGGTGCCGATTTTCCTCGGGCTCGCGGACGAGTTCGCCGCCGACGGGTTCATGGCGAAGGCGGTGGCGGCCCTCAAGCGTGTCGAGAAGATCGAGCCCGGTCGGCCCGACGTGGAGGCCCGACTGAAGGGTCTTACCCGTCGACCGACGGCCCCTACTGCGCGACCGAGCCCGAGCCCGCGGGCCGTGACCCCATCGCGGGATACGGAGATTGGGATGGAGGAGGTGGGGTCCGCGACGCTGGAGCGGCTAAAGGGGCCGGGACGGCGGTCCAGCGGCGAGGCGGCCCAAAACGCCCCTTCCGCAGTCGAAGCGGGCTCGAAAGCGGTCCCGGCCGAGGCCCTCGTCCCGAGGCTGACTCCCGAGCGCGCCGTGCCGGCCTTGGCTTCGGAGGCCCCTCCGGGGGGACCGACGCAGGCACCACCCTTGGGGCCGGTCGGCGAAGGAGAAGGCGTTGCTGACGAAGCGCCGCTCGTCCAGGCAAGCGGAGCCCCCCAGGGGACGTCGCCCGCCCTCACCTCTCGCATTCGGGGCGCCTTCCGCCGCTTCCTCGCTTTGCTTCCGGTTCCGGCCGGCGCTGCCACCGGGCCGGCGCCGGAAGCGCCGCCCCTGCCGGAGGGGGCGGCCCCGGTTCCAGAGACAGGAATGGTCCCGGCTCCGCCTGGACCGTCCGAAGCCTCCAGCGTCGGGACGGGAACAGCCCTCGAGGCCGCCGGCCCGCCTGCCTCGGCGGAGGCCCCGAGCGGACCGAAGCCCCCTCCCGTCATGACCCTCGAGCCGCCGCCGCGAAGGAGGGAGGCGGAGCCGCCCGAGCTCTTCCTTGAGTTGCCGCCCGCGGACGGTGCGTCCGCCGAAGAGGAGCTCCCGGCCCTCGAAATCGACGTGGCGGAGCCGGAGAGCGGCATCGTTGTCTCGCCCGGCGGTGCCGAGGACGAAGGTCTGCCCCCGTTGGAGATCGAAGAGGACGTTGTCGGGGAGGCCGCTCCGCTCCCTGCCCCGCCCCTCGTCGAGCATCCGCCCGAGCCGGCGCCCGTGGAGGCAGCCACAAGGGTCGATGTCGCGGCCGCCCCCTCCGGACCGAGCATCGACGGGGCGGTGACGGGAGCCCCCAAAGACGACTTCTTCACCATGCCGGACGAGGCCTTCCAGGACCGGGTCACCGATCTGATCGGGGAACTTCTCCATCCCGCGGAGGGGGGGACCCGGACGGGGGAGGGCACCCACGAGACTCCGCGCCCCCCGTCGCCTCTCTCGCTCCTGGCCGGGCCCTTCCTGGAGGACCTTACCGAGGAAGAGCGGCTCTCGGTCCTCCAGGGGCTGCGCCTCCGCGGCGTCGAGGCGGGCGACATCCTCCTCACGGAGGGCGAGTCCGGCCAGAGCCTATTCCTGCTGACCACCGGTGAGGTCAAGGTCTTCGCAAGGGATCCTAGCGGGCACAACGTCCGTATCGGTGCCCTCAAGGAAGGCGACGTCTTCGGGGAGATATCGGTGCTCCAGGGCCGTCCGCGCACGGCCACCATCACCGCCGCTGCGCGCGGGGAGCTGCTCGAGCTGGACCAAGACGCCCTGGCCCGTCTGGCTCGGGATCACCCCCGGGTCATGGCGAAGATCGACGCTTTCTCGCGCGAAAGGAGTGATGACCGAGAGGCGGCCGCCGTCCGGGCGGGGTCGCGGCCTCCGGAGCGCGCGCAGGCCAACTTGGTTCCCGATCTGGACGTTCATTTCGGGGGCAAGAGACTCGAGCCACGCTTGCGGCTGCGGCTGGCGGACGCCTTCCTCAAGGCGGGGGAGGACCGGCAGGCGGTCCAGATACTGGTCGCCCTTGCCGACGACTTGGTGCAAAACGACTTCATCGAGAAGGCGGTGGCCCTGCTGAAGAAGGTGGAGGAGATCCAGCGACGCCGAGCGGCGGCGCCTCTCGGGGAGGCGGCGCACGCCGCCCCCCCCTCCGGCCGAACGCCACCCGCCCCGCCTGAACTCCCCTCCGGGGGCGGCGACCCCGCGGTCAGCGACCGCTTCCAGGATTGGCTGCTCGACCTCGTCCGGGCTACGGTCCAGCGCCGGCCCGGCGGGCCGCCGGCGCCGGTAGCGCCCCGCCTCCTGGACACGGAGGCTCTCCGGGCCTACGGCCGCGGCCTGCTGGCGAGCCGCCTCTTCAAGGGTCTCTCCGAGGAGGAGCTCCTCGCCGTCATCCAGGGCCTGCGACTCTCGACCTTCGAGCCGGGGGACATCGTCCTCACCGAGGGTGAAGCGGGGGGGAGCGTCTACATCCTGGCCACGGGGCGGGTGAAGGTCTTCGTGCGGAACCGCTCGGGACAGGACGTGGCTATAGACGAGCTCGGGGAAGGAGCGTTCTTCGGGGAAATGGCGGCCATATCGAGCCGGTCACGGGCCGCCACCGTCACCGCCGCCTCCGCGTGCACATTGCTTGAGTTGGACGGGCCCGCCCTCCGCTCGATCCTCCAGTCATACCCGGCCGTGCGGGACGTTCTCGAGCATGTCTTCATAGAGCGGGCCACCGATCCTCACGCCGCCTCCGTGCGAGGCCTGGAAGGGCGCTAAGGGGAGGAGCGAGTTCGGCCGCGCGCAGAGGCCATGTCGCTAGGTTTCGGGCCTCGTTCCCCCGCCGGTGGCGATGGTCATCGGCCCTCGAGGGGGCGGAATCTGTTGACGCGGTTGGTTTAGAGCTTCAGCCAGCACCACTCCTTGGTGTAGGGGACGCGGCTCATTCGGTAGCCGGACTTCACGCCGACCACGACGGTGTCGCTCCAGTTGAAGCCGCAGCCGTGCTCCGTGTCATAGAGCCCGGGTTCTTCGGAGAAGCACATGTTTCGACGAAGCATCGTGTAGTCGCCGAGGGCCAGATACGGGGGTTGGTGGCCCTCCACTCCCTCGCCGTGCCCGGGTCGGTGGTAGATGTACTTCTGGACTCCTTGCTCGAGCTGGAACCTCAGGATCTCGTGGGCCACGTGGGAGCAGGTGGAACCCTCCACGGACAACTCGACCTGCATGTCGCAGCTTCGCTGGCTCACCTCCCACAGCTTGCGCATGTGGGCGTCGAATCCGCCCGCGGGGTCGGCCAGGATAAAGGCCCGGTAGTTCTCCCCCCCGTAGCCCCCGATGGAGGCACCCCCCGAGACCTGGAGGGCCATGTTGCGGCCGATCCGGTTGAAGTAGGGCTGGTTCGGGTGCGGGTAGGCGGTGACCGGCCCTACCCGGACCTCGATCCCGATCGCGGTTCCCACGCCGTGATGGGGTGTCCCCCCCGCCAGATCGAGGTCGGAGTAGACCTGGTCGTTGATCCAGAGCTCTGTGGCCTTGGCCACCTCCCAGTCCGTGACGTCCGTCCCGTGGCTGAGGATGTAGTCGCGCGCAAAACAATGCGCCCGGTCGAAGTAGACGTAGGCCCGGCGCCAGAGGGCTAGTTCCTCCGCCGTCTTCACCTCGCGCATCTTCATAAGGACGTCTGAGATGTTGACGAAGTCGACGCCGCCCAGGATCTTCTTGGCTTTCTCGAGCTCCGAGGGATAGAGCTCGCCATCGATCCCGATCTTATTCCCCTGGACGCCGTGTTCCTTGATGCCCCGAAGCAGGAACTCGAAGAGGTCGACGGTGTCTCCCTGATCGATCGTCCCTTTGTAGGGGTAGGCGCCCTCGGCGTGGAGGAAGTCGAAGTACGTCCAGCCTCCACCGAACCACCAGCCCGTGACGAGGTCGCGGTCCAGACCCGGATAGAGGTACCAGGGAGCGGCGTCGTCCTTGTTCATGAAGGCCGCCTGGGGCCGCTCCGTCTCGATGTGCCAGTATCCGGTGAGGTAGATGATGTTCAAGTGGTCACGGATGAGGAAGGCTTGGATGTCCCGGTCGGCCAGCTTGGCCTTGAGGCGCGCGACGGTGGCCTTGTTCCAGTCCAGGGCCAGCCGGTCGGCCTTCGCGGGGGCGGGGGGGCCTTCCTCGCCGGGGCGCGGCTTGAGGAGGAGCGCCTCGCTTTTCCCGGCCTTGGCCTGATCCCCGAGCATCCGCGTGAGGGACGACGCCCCCCCCGTCTGCATCGCCGCGACGTGGTCCACGCGGGAGAGAAAGCCCGAGCCCAGGAGCGCTAGACCGCCACCTTTGATCCAGCGACGCCGATCGCTATCCATAGACCATCCTCCTGCCTGATAAGAGGGTGAAGCGCGGCCCTCGGTTTCGGCTCTCGCCGCATCGTGAGGGACGCCGGCGCCAAGGATACAGCGAATAGGCTTTGCCGAGGAACGGGACTTCCGCCGGTGAAAGCCAAGTTGGGGGTTCGGCCTCGCTCGAAGCTGTCTCTCAAGAGGCGCCACGCTCGGCGCCCAGGGACCGTATCCAATGGATCTGGCGCGTGGCTCACCGCACGCTTGGAGATCCTCCTCCGCGATACGAAATCTCGTAGCGATTCAACTTCGTGGACTTTTGAACGTGGCCGGTTCGGGGTGGCTGTAGCTGTAACCAATTGAGACCTTTAGACCTCCAGAGCAGACTATCGCTCCTTGCTCCCTGGCTCGATCCTTGCTGTTGAAGGAGTCATTCGTTGACCTTCATTGAAAATTGAGACCGCACTCTCAAATAGGGAGGGTTAGTAATGAGAAAAGGCTTTGGCTGGTTCCTGGCTCTCGCTCTGGGCCTGGCGCCTGCCGTTTGGGCACAATCCACGGGTGGCAACGTGTACGGAACGGTCGTCGACCAGTCGGGTGCCCCGCTGCCCGGGGCCACGGTCACGATCGGGTCCAGCGAGCTCGGGGGTACGCGCTCCTCGGTGACGGGGAGCGTCGGTGAGTTCCGCTTCCTGAACCTGGATCACGGCTCCTACAAGCTGACCGTCGCCGTTCAGGGCTTTGCCACCGTGACCCGGGACGTCATCGTCAACACGGGCGTCAATGTCGAGCTCAACTTCAACATGAAGGTCGCTGGGCTCCAGGAGACGGTCGCGGTAACGGCCGAGACCCCGGTGGTGGACGCTAAGAAGGTCGGAACGTCCACCACGCTCACCAAGGATGAACTGTCCGAGGTCCCGCAGGGACGCGACCCCTGGGCCATCCTGAAGAACGTGCCCGGCGTGGTCGTGGATCGGGTGAGCATCGCCGGGAGCGAGGCCGGACAACAGTCCCTCTTCGTGGGCAAGGGCGCCTCGGGAAACGACACGATGTGGAACCTGGACGGCGTCGCGATCACCGACCCGACCTCGTTCGGGGCCAGCTCGGCCTACTTCGACTTCGATTCCTTCGACGAGATCAACGTCACCACCGGCGGCGGCGACTTGCAGGTCCAGTCCGGAGGAATCGGGCTCAACTTCGTCACCAAGCGCGGGACCAACGCCTTCCACGGTAACGTGCACCTGTTCGGCACGAACCACAAGTTCGGCGAAGGCACGAACGTGCCGAGCAGCATTCCGAGCTCTAGCCTGCGAGACGGGCGGGCGGACCAGATCCGGCAGATCGCCGACTACGGCGGCGATCTGGGTGGCCCGATCATCAAGGACAAGCTTTGGTTCTGGGGATCCTACGGGAAGCAGGACATCCGCCTGTACCGCTTGCTGGGGCAAACCGATGACAGAACCCTCATCAAGAGTATCAACGGCAAGCTCAACTGGCAGGCGGACTCGAACACCATGGTCTCCCTTTTCTATTTCAACGGCGGAGAGAAGAGCAAGTTCAACCGGGACCCCGGCCAGGCCGGTAACGAGGCGGCCTCCTTCCTCTGGAACCAGGGGACCTTCTTCCAGACGCAGGACTGTGGGCTCCCTTGCGGCATCCACGGCCTTTGGAAGGCGGAGATCAACCACACCTTCGGTCCCAACCTGTTCATAAACGCCAAGTACGCTTACTACAACTGGGGCTACGGGTTCGATCCCGTCGGTGGTACGGGCCAGGACGCGAGCGTGGACAAGGTCGCCGACACGGCCGCCGGTTCGTGGGTCAGGACACGGTTCTTGAAGGCCTGGCACACCGCGAACCTGGACGGAAGCTATTTCTTTAACGGCCTCAACGGAAGGCACGAAATGAAGTTCGGCTTCGGCTACAGACATTGGCCGAACTCCTCCTCCATCGCCTTCAGCGGGAACGGGATTGTGGCCTACCACAACAACGACAACCCCGATGATCCAACGTCCCGAGTGGCCTGGGTCACCCGCCCCTTCGTGGCCACGTTCAAGGGGGACAACCTGAGTGGCTACCTGGGAGACACCTACTCAAGCGGCCGACTCACGGTGAACGGCGGCGTGCGCTGGGACCTGCAGAAGGCTAGCAACGGACCGAGCGTGGCCCCCGGCAACACGCTCTTCCCCGACCTCCTGCCGACGCTCAACTTCGACGGCAACGTCCCTGGGATCTCGTGGAACGACTTCTCACCCCGGGTCGGGGTCACCCTGGCGCTCGACGACGCACGCAAGACCGTGGTCCGTGCCTCTTACGCCCACTACGCCGGCTCCCTGGCTTCCCCCGACGCCACGTTCAACAGCCCGATCACCTATGGTTACACGTACCTCGCCTACAAGTGGGTGGACCGCAACGGGGATGGGTTTGCACAGAAAGACGAGATCCTCACCAACCAGGGTGTGCTCTATGCCGGCAACGTGAATCCGAACAACACCACGTCGCTCAAGGCTCTGAACTTGCTCGATCCCAACTACCACGCGAACCATGACGATGAGATTGTCGTTGGCCTCGAGCGCGAGGTGATCCCCAACTTCTCCGTGGGCGTCGCCTACACCTGGCGCAAGGGACAAGGCTATCCCGATTGGTTCCCGCGAGTCGATGCGAACGGAAACCTCCTCACCCCGGCCGACTACACCGCGAACGCTCCGGTATCGTCGAACGGCTACACCGTCCTGACCTACTCGCCAAATCCGAACAGCATTGGCAACAACGCCCGGATGCTGACCAACCGAAACGACTTCAACCAGACCTACAACGGAATCGAGCTCACGGCCCTGAAGCGCCTGTCCAACAAGTGGATGCTCCGTGCCGCCGTCTCCTACAACGATTGGAAGGAGCACCTCACCGGGCCCGGGGCCTTCCAGAGCCCGACCCCCACCGACGTGGAGAATTTCGGAGGCACTCAGAACCTCATCGGGAACGGCGCTCTGATTGACGGTGGCATCGTGGCGCCCAAGTCTTACGGAGCAAAGACCAACTCGTTCATCAACTCGACGTGGCAGGTTACCGCGAGCGGGCTCTACCAGCTCCCCGCGGGATTCGAGGTGGGAGCGTCTTTCTTGGGCCGGCAGGGGAACCCG
>Ga0210384_10006014_pt1 | contig 13012 bp, 14 predicted proteins | sample IncBWH2MmetaG_FD_160574 | JGI IMG/M metagenome (GOLD analysis project Ga0210384, IMG submission 160574) | Forest soil microbial communities from Barre Woods Harvard Forest LTER site, Petersham, Massachusetts, United States - Inc-BW-H-2-M | ecosystem: Environmental > Terrestrial > Soil >... | reverse complement strand
TCACCGTAGGTCTTCATTCCGTCGGCTTTCTCGCGGACACCACGGACGAAGCCGCGAAGACGTTCTTTCCAGGCTATGCGCACACATTTACCGAAATCGGCAAGGAACGCGGCTGGCCACCCGCCACACGCGCTCAGTTTGACGCAGTCCGCGGACCTACTGGTGCACTGCTGATCGGCGACGCTAAAACGGTCGCAAAGAAGATCCTTTACGTGAATGAGATTCTCGGTGGCATATCCCGTGTCACATTCCAAATGGGTGTTTCGACGCTGCCACACGAACAAATGCTGCACGCCATAGAAATCCTCGGCACTCAAGTGGCACCTATTGTCCGGAACGAGCTGAGTGCCGCTCCTGTACACGCGTGATGAATCGAGCTCTTCAGATTGAGTTCCGTGCCAGCCGTTCGCAGAGGGATTTGAAACCATTGCTTAGACTTGCTGAAGCCCTCGGGATAACCAGGGTTGTGACTTCGGTGCAAAATCCATCATTATTTAGGTAGTCTTTTCGGGAGTAAACTGGCGGCCTTCGACATATGGCCATGAGCACAGAAGCGGAACTTCAGCGTCAAAACGAGCGGCTTGCGTTGCTCCTCAATCTGACGAGCAAAATCACGTCGAGCCTCGATCTACGGGAGGTTCTGCGCGCGATTGCAGCGAACATACGCGAAGTCATACACGCCGATGCCGTAACAGTTGCGTTGCCCGATGCAGCTTCGGAAAAATTCAGAGTATTTGCCGTGGATTTTCCGCACGGCAAAGGGGTCATCAAGGAAGAGTTGCTCGTTAAGCCGAGCGCGGCCGTTAAGAAAGCGATGGACACCTTGAGACCTGTAGTCTTTGACGCGCGCGAACGTGACAAACTCGCGCCTGAGACATATGACGTCGCGGCTGCGGAGGACGTAAAAGCCGCTTGCAACATTCCACTTGCGACCCACGGCCGGGGTGTCGGCATTCTGTCAATCTTGCGCACGACTGAGGCACCGTTTTCACTGGAAGATGTTGATTTCCTTAGCCGGGCGGCAGGGCAGATAGCAATCGCAATTGAAAACGCCTTGGCGTACCGAGAAATTTCCGAACTCAAGGACAAGCTGGCCCAGGAGAAATTCTATCTGGAAGAAGAATTTCGCAGCGAGATGGGCTTTGAGCAGATCATTGGAAACAGCAAAGCGCTAAAGCACGTTTTGCAACAGGTTGAAACAGTTGCCCCTAATGACTCGACCGTTCTGTTGCTTGGTGAAACTGGAACCGGGAAAGAGTTGATTGCTCGCGCGATTCACGACCGTAGCCGCCGCAAACAGCGGACACTCGTGAAGCTGAACTGTGCTGCGATACCAACCGGGCTGCTAGAAAGCGAGTTGTTCGGGCATGAAAAGGGAGCGTTTACCGGCGCGATCAGCCAAAAGATTGGACGGCTAGAGCTTGCGGACCAAGGCACTCTGTTTCTAGATGAAGTCGGGGACATTTCGATTGAAATTCAGCCGAAGCTGCTACGGGCCTTACAGGAGCGCGAATTTGAGCGTCTTGGCAGCACCCACACGCGAAAGGTGAATGTGCGCGTGGTCGCGGCTACGAACCGCGATCTCGAAAAGATGATTGCGGATCGAGAATTTCGCAGCGACCTGTACTATCGCCTGAATGTGTTTCCGATCCGCATTCCGGCCCTGAGAGACCGCAGAGAGGACATTCCCTTGCTGGTCAGTTATTTCGTCCAAAAGTTCTCAAAGCAAATGCAAAAGAACGTTGAAGCGGTGCCCACGGCGGTAATGAAGGGGCTGACAGCCTGGGACTGGCCGGGGAACATTCGCGAACTTGAGAATTTCATTGAGCGCGCGGTGATCGTGACGCGGGGCAAGTCCCTTGAGGCGCCGCTCGGAGAACTGCGAAAGACGGACACGGATAAAACCACGCACGTTGTCCGCAAGGAACAGCAGCAAATCGTTGAAGAAAGTAGCGATTGGCGAGTCGACAAAAATGGCGTTGCTGAGGAGTATGCCAAGAAGCAGCGCGAAGAGATCATACGCGTGCTTTCCGCATGCAAGGGGCGCGTCGGGGGTGCCGATGGCGCTGCGTCGCGCCTGGGAATGAATCGCACAACTCTGCTCTCTCGAATGAAGAAATTTGGCATCTACGCAAAGCAGTATGCTTAGTCTGCTGCCGGCCACTTTGTTGTAGCCCCGGCCGTAGCCTCGACAGTTTCGACCCTTTCAACTTCTTCAACATCGACATTCTCGACTTCTCGCGATCTTTTCCTGAAAATTCAGCGGCTTACAGCTTCACGCCTTTGGCGCGAACATTGCCGTACCTGCATGTGTAAGAACTTGCTGCCGGGAGGTGGCGCTACGTCACTGGTTCTCGTATTCATCCACAACGGCACGAGTCGTTTCGGGTGCTGCGCTACCGCAACGGATTCGGAATCCTGGATTCAGTGCGCAAGAGCTTTTTGGCTGGCGCACACAAGTAGACCAAAGGTGCTGCCGTGATTGACGCACGTTCAGCGAATGCCAACCGCACCTTTTGTAGTGAGGAGAAGATTATGAAATTGCGAGAGCAGGCCACGAATGCTCAGAACACGCGGCCAAGCCGTGCCCGGTCGGACGTTCCGGAAGAAAGAGGCAAGAACGTGCCAACCCCGGACGAAATCCGTCGGCGCGTGCTTGAGATTCACATCGAACATGGCGGTCACGGTTACGATCTGGACGAGTACCTCGACGAGTGGCTGCAGGCGGAGCGCGAGCTCCGGGAAAAATACAACAGGAGTAACGATGAAGGCGCAAAAGAGAAATGAGATGGGCGTCCGGAAGGAAGGCAAGTGAGAGGAGAAAATCACATGCTCTTGACACTCGGTTTTATTGGCAAATGGACACAGTGGTATCGCGTGCTTCGCTGCCGCAAGGGCTTTGGACGTTTTCATTCTGTGCGGTATGGGCTGTGGCTGGCGCGCGGCTCAAGGTGAGGATGCATCATGGCTCGAACGGAAGCCTCGAACAGACGCCCGGATTTGCGAGCGCATTTGGCCAGGACACCCGGGAGCGGAAGCCTGCTAGAGGTCGAAGCGTGGATACCGAGTGAAGTTAAGGCCATCTCCCCGTTGCTGGACCGCTTGATGCGGCTCATCGAGGGATCGCACTGCGTCACCGGCGAGGAACACGCCGTCGAACTCGCGCTCCGGGAAGCTCTCAATAACGCAGTCGTTCATGGCAATCGGCTGGATGCCCACAAGTTAGTTCACGTCCGCTGCCGCTGCAAGGTCGGGGAGGGAATCTCGCTGACCGTCTCAGACCAGGGTCAAGGGTTTGATGCAAGCAGCGTTCCCGATCCCGTGGCTGTCGAGAATCTCTTGGTGGAGCACGGACGCGGTATCCACATCATGAAGTTGGCGATGGACCAGGTCTCGTTCGACGAGCGAGGCACCGAGGTTCACATGTGCAAGAGGATAGCTTGCAATCCAAGAGTGGGTCCCCAGAGCGACTCATGTGGTTCTTAGGAGGTATTCATGGGGGCGCAAGAACGAATCGGCACGTGGTGCGCTTGGGGCATCATTCTCCTTTCCTGGATTGCGTTTTTCCTTGTGCTAGCGCTCATGTTCAGAGCTACCGGCTGCAATCGCAGCAGTGAAGCGGGAACTCAGAGCGTGGACATCGTCGCTGAATCGGTGGGCTTCAAAGCGAGAGCTAAGAACGGCGCTTTGCAGCGGGTGCAACAAGGCAGTCTCAATTCCCAGCCGGTGTCGTGGTTCTGTTCTAAACGCCGAGACCACTCAGTGGATCGACACTGGCCATGTCCGCGGAAAACTGGTGCTTAAGGTCGCCGAGCTTTCAAGAGCTCTCACGAGTAACGCGAAAGACGAAGCCTGAAGGAGGCACAAATGCGAGTACAACAAAACGGGAGACACTTTTCATGGGTGTTGGTCGCAGCACTGCTGTTGGCAACAGCGGGGACATTAGCCGCGCAAGAGGTTCGGTACAACTTCATGCCGAGAACAGATTTCTCGAAATACCACACGTATAAGTGGGTGAACACCGCCGGTGCTCACCCCGATCAGATTATGGACGCGGAAATCAAGCAGGCCGTGGACTCACAACTGGTGTCGAAAGGTCTGACCAAAACGGACAGCGACAAGGCTGATCTGTGTATCGGGTACCAGACCATCATCCATCAGGAAACACAATGGGATGCTTGGGGCTCACGAGCCTTCGGGATGCACACGGGATCATGGACTAGTTCGACGATCAGCGTCGGAACTCTAGTCCTTGACATGTATGACCCGGGAACGAAGCAGCTCGTCTGGACTGGAAGCGCGACCAAGACAATCGACCCCGGCGCAAACCAGGAAAAGAACATTAAAAACCTGGACAAGGCCACGGCGAAATTATTGAAGAACTATCCACCTAAACATAAATAGAGGTCAGGACCTGCACAAATCAGGGAACGACAACGTGGCCGCTCAAGCTTCGGCGGAGAATTCCACGGAGGGGGTTTCCATGGAGGCGGGCGCAGGTAATTCCTACTCGAAATAACTCAAACAAGAACTTACATGGAGAGAAGGTCATGCAAATAGCAAACACAAGACTACACACACCTGATCGGTTCTGGTTTTTCTGGCTCCCGCTGACGATTGCTGTCGCTCTCTTCCTGACACTCACAATCTGGGTCAGGATGTCGCTTGGGCAGGGACGACCGCAACTGACCTATGCATCGCCCGAAGAAGCGAGTCAGGCGCTCTACGAGGCGGCCCAAAACGACAATGAGCAGGCGATTTTGCAGATCCTCGGAGGCCACAGGGAATTAGTCTTTTCGGGTGACCCACAGGACGACAAAGCGGCTCGAAGGCGGTTCGCTGCAAAATTCAAGGAGGTGCATCGGTTTGTCCGGCAATTTGACGGAACGTTGGTGCTGTACGTCGGCGCGGAGAACTGGCCGTTCCCGGTACCGTTGGTGCGGGAGGCAGAAAAGTGGTTCTTCGATGCAGCCGCGGGCGCGCAGGAAATCTTGTTTCGTCGAATTGGTGACAATGAGTCCGTCGCGATCGAAGTCTGCCATGCTTTGACGCGCGCCAGCATGGAAAATCATCGCGAATCGACGAGCGATGATGTCGTCACACAATATGCGCTGAAACTGGTGCACGCCAAGCGGGCTGATGGCAGCCATACTCTGGCGGATCCCTTCCGTGGATATTACTTCCTTAGAGTGAGCGATGACACTGATATAGAGGATGGGGCTGTCCTTTTCGTGGCCTATCCTGTCAAGTATCACTCCTCCGGCGTGATGACATTTGTAGTCACTTCCGATGACGTCGTCTTTCAAAAAGATCTCGGCCCGAACACGGCACAACTCGCAAGGACCATCAGCAAAGATACACCGGATTTGAGCTGGCAAGTTGCCGAATAGGCGCAAGCACCAATTGCCGTGACGAGACCTGATCGCAACGAAGCTGAGTAGCCGATTAACTGCCGAACCAAGGCCCAGTTGGCGACACCGACGGAGCTGCGGCCCGCATCGGTATCAACCGCACGACTCTCATCTCTCGGTGAAAACCTGGGCGTCGATCCCAGGCAGTACGTCTGAACCGTCAGCTCTTAATCGCGTCCTCGACTATCAGAGTTAACTTCGACAGTTTCGACCCTTTCAACTTTTTCCACCTCGACACCTTCGACTCCTGGCCGGTCTTGTCCTGAGAATTCAGCGACTTACAGTTCCGCACGTTTGGCTCGGGCCTTGCCCTTATCCGATGCGTAGCGAAAAGGCGGTTTTCAAGCTGGGCTCGCCTTTTGCTGCCACATAGCTGATCAGGAGGCTCGCTATGAAGCACAAAGCAGAACCAACTATCGCTTGCATGAGTGATCCTGCAGGCGAACGAACACTCGTAGCGGCCGCCAAGAACGGAGACGAACAGGCGTTTGAAACCCTGTTCAAACGTTACCAGCGAAAGACCCTCGCCGTTGTGCTGCGGTACACACGTGTGGTGGAGGACGCGGAAGACATCGTTCAGCAAAGCTTCTACAAGGCTTTCGCGCATTTGTGCCAGTTCCAAGGAGAATCCTCCTTCTCCACCTGGTTGACGCGCATTGCTATCAACGAAGCGCTTATGTTCCTACGACGCATAGGTGCGGTGCGCGAGGTGTCGATCGACAGCATCGGTGACGCAGAAGGAAGCCCCGCAATTTTGGAGAAACCCGACTCAAATGCCGACCCGGAAACCCACTACTCGCAGCGAGAGGAAGTCCGGATGCTCTCGAATGCGGTTCGGAATCTGCGCCCGGGGCTGCGCACAACAATCGTGTTGAGAGAATTTCGTGAGTTATCTACAAGCGAGACGGCTCGTCGCATGGGGCTCTCGGTCGGCACAGTCAAAGCGCGCATATTTCGCGGAAAGCGGCAGCTCCGCCAAGAACTACGGTCTTATCTGAAGCCCAATGCGAAGCCCGGGGCAGATATCACCAGGGATCTTCCGCAACCTCACCTCTGCGACGCTTCCGGTTTCTGAGGAAAACACCGTGTTGAAGATCAGCTTTAGCGAAACACCTGCGGAAGAGAAATGGATCCTAGAAGGCCGCCTCAGTGGGGCTTGGGTTCGAGAACTAAGGGCGAGCTGGAAGAAGAACCACCAAACCGACAAGAAGCGTGCGTGCGTCGTGGACCTGAAGGAAGTCGCATTTATCGACAAGACTGGCGAGAGACTGCTGCGCGCGTTGCACAACGAAGGCGCGCAGTTCATCTCGGACGGTTGCTATGTCCGGCACATTATAGAGCGGCTAAAAGTTCGGCGGAAACGCAAGACTTCCAATCTGCTGGCTTCCTTTCTGGTCGTGTTTGTGTTGGTGCTGTTCGATGCAACAGGAACAAGCGCGCAAAGCACAACCGTGTTGGGAAGCGTGCCGAGCGGCCCAGCCAGCGATGAACTTGTCCAGCTGACTCTCCGGGACGCCATTAAGATGGCGTTGCGATACAACCTCGGAGCCATCGAAAGCGGACAAAACGCGCAGATAGCACGCGGTCAGAAGCTACTAGCGCTTAGCAATCTGCTGCCGCAGGTCAGTGCAGGCGCTTCGGAGAACGTCCAACAAGTGAACCTCGCGACCTTTGGATTGAGCGGGCTGAAACTCCAGGGAATTCCCAGCGTTGTTGGACCATTCAGCTACAGCTCAGTGGATGCAAGCGTCAGCCAAACGCTATTCAGCTATGAATCCATCCAGCGGTTTCGCGCAGCGCGCACTGCCGAACAGGCCGCCCAACTCAGCTATCAGGACATCCTGGATGTGGTCACACTCACGGTCGGCAACGCCTATTTGCGGATCATCGAGGCAGACTCTCGAATTAAGGCGCAAGAAGCCCAGGTGCAGAATGCGAGAGCTCTCTACGATCGCGCGGTCGATCAAGTGCAGGCGGGCGCCGCTCCACGAATCGACGCAACACGCAGCGAAGTTCAGTTGCACACGGAGGAGTACAACCTAAGCATAGCCCGCAACAACTTCGCCGTTGCAAAACTAGCCCTTGGGCGTGCGATCGGACTCCCGCTCGGGCAGCAGTTTGAGTTGGCCGACGCGCTCCCATACTCCGAGATCACTCCCTTGAGCGTCAACGATGCCCTGCAAATTGCGTTCAAATCGCGCAGCGATTTCCATTCTGCTCTCGATTCCCAAAAAGCTGCCGCGCAAACCCTTTCTGCTGCTAAAGGCGAACGGTATCCAACTGTGGCGGTCAATGGTAGCTACGGCGATATTGGACCGACATTCGGCAACTCGCACGGAGACTTCACGTTTCAAGCAGGGATCAGGGTTCCACTCTTCACTGGCGGACGGATTAAGGGCGATATCACGCAAGCCGAAGCAGAATTGCGTCAAAGAAAGGCCGAAGCTGAAAACATCCGCGGGCAGATTGACCAGGACGTCCGCACAGCCCTACTGAATCTAAATGCCGCAAAAGAACAGGTTGAAGTCGCCAAGCAAAATGTCGAGCTTGCCAATGAGAGCCTCGCTCGGTCGAAAGATCGCTTCACTTCCGGAGTAACTGACAGTGTTGAAGTGGTCCAGGCCGAGCAGGCTCTTGCCAGCGCCAACGATCAATACATAACCAGCCTTTACAACCACAACTTCGCCAAGCTCTCGCTCGCTCGCGCCCTTGGGGTCGCACGCACCAACTACAACCAATATCTGGGAGAAAAATAATGTCCAACGACAGTCAAGACGACAACAAGCGCTCTGGGGTGGTAGATGGCGATGTTCGCATTTACGTGGAAGCCAAGCCCGATTCTCAAGATCCATCCAAGGATAGCGGTAGAATCACCAGGCTTCTGCATGGCCTGCGCGAACATCCACTAAAGGTCCTTTTCGTTGTTGTTGCAATGCTGGCAGTCCTGATCATTGCCGGGTATCTCGTTCGCAACGCGTTCCTCTACGAAGATACTGACGATGCACAGGTGGACGGACACGTGATGCCCTTGAGTGCCCGGATCAACGGACAGGTAATGAAAGTGAACTTCGTCGAAGGCCAACTGGTCCATGAGGGCGATCTCCTCGCAATCATTGACCCTGCGGATTTTAAGATCGCCGTGATTCAGGCTGAGGCGGCGCTGGCAGACGCGCAAGCCAGTGCCACGAGTTCTCGTTGGAATGTTCCAATCACCTCTGTGACCGCGCAAAGCAATCTCGATTCGGCACAGACCGCCGTGGTTAACGCTGAGGCGGGACTTCGGGCAGCCGAGCATAATCACGAGTCGACTAAGGCGTTGTTGACACAGGCCGAGGCCAATGCTGCCAAGAGTGACGCAGACCTCGAGCGCGCCAAAAAGCTCGTCGCGAAAGAAGTTATCTCGCGCCAGCAATTCGATCAGGCGGTCGCTTCCGCAACAGCAAACCGAGCAGCAGTTGCTTCGGCCGACGCCGCTGTCAAGGGCGCCGAGCAGGCTGTGCGCCAGGCGGAGGGGAAACTCTTGCAGACCAAGGCCGATTTGCGAAGTGCCCAGACTGCGCCGCAACAGGTGTCTCTGAGGCGCGCCCAGGCAGACGCCGCAGATGCGCAAGTCGACCAACGCCGCGCTCAATTGGCCCAAGCACAGCTTAATTTCAGCTACACCATCATTTGCTCGCCGGTGACGGGAATCATCGGAAAGAAGAGCGTTGAAGTCGGTCAGAACGTGAGCATTGGCCAGGAAATGTTGGAAGTCGTACCCCTCGATGACATTTGGGTGACCGCCAATTTCAAGGAGACGCAGCTTGCGCATATGCGCCCTGGTCAACCCGTTGAGATCGACATTGATGCATATGGCCGCAAGTGGAAAGGCCATGTAACTAACATGGGTGGAGGAACCGGGTCGGTTTTCAGTCTGCTGCCTCCGGAGAACGCGACGGGCAACTACGTGAAGGTCGTGCAGAGGGTACCGGTGCGTATCGATTTCGATCGCACCGCGGGACGGGATTTCAATGCAGGAGGAATGTTAAAGCCGGGATTGTCAGTCGTGCCAGACGTGAGGGTGCGATGAGCACAGCGGCATCTCTCACGGTCGAGCAACCGACGTGGCAGCCAAAGGTCAACCCATGGATCATCGGCGTCGCGGTTTCGCTGGCTGCGTTCATGGAGGCGCTCGATACCAGCATTGCCAACGTGGCCCTTCCGCATATCGCAGGCAGTATGGGGGCGAGCAATGATGAGAGCACGTGGGTCTTGACCAGTTACCTGGTGTCGAACGCCGTTGTACTTCCGATCAGCGGCTTCCTCGTTGGCTGGCTCGGACGCAAGCGTTTCTTCCTGATGTGCGTCGCCTTTTTTACAGTTAGCTCGTTTTTGTGCGGCGTCGCGCCGAGCCTCGGACTGCTGCTTCTTTTCCGAGTGCTGCAAGGCGCCTTCGGTGGAGGACTGCAGCCAATGACCCAGGCAATCCTGGCGGACACTTTCCCGCCGGAGAAACGCGGGTTGGCCTTCGCATTGTACGGAATCACGGTCATCTGTGGCCCAGCCATTGGTCCGACGCTGGGCGGCTGGATTACCGATAACTATTCTTGGCGCTGGATTTTTTATATCAACGTTCCAGTGGGAATTCTGGCCGTCTTCCTGGTTTCTCAGCTACTCGAAGATCCACCCTACTTGTCCCGTCGGAAAGCTACCATTGCGAAATTCGACTACATTGGGTTTGGCCTACTCGCCGTCGGCGTAGGCGCTCTCCAGGTTGCGCTCGACAAGGGACAAGAGGACGACTGGTTGGGGTCGCGGTTCATTACCACACTGATCCTTCTTGCCGCCGTGGGTTTGCTGTCCCTCGTGATCTGGGAATGGCGCCACAAGGAACCCATCGTGGATGTCCGCCTCTTCAAACAGTTTAATTTTGCAAGCTGCAACCTGATGATGTTCGTGCTTGGCGCCGTTCTGTTCAGTTCAACCGTCCTTCTTCCCCAGTTTTTGCAAACCCTCATGGGTTACACGGCGCAAAAGGCCGGCATGGTCATTTCGATGGCAGCCATTCTTCTGGTCTTTCTTTTACCGTTGGTCGGGCGCCTCGCCGGACACTTTCAAGCCCGGCACCTTCTCGCTTTCGGCTGGATCGCACTCGCGGTGGCCATGTATTTCTCATGCAAGCACATCGATCTGCTCATCAGCTTTCGTGCTGCTGCGTGGATGCGCATTTGGCAGTATCTCCCGGTTGGATTTTTGTTCGTTCCGCTCACCATGGCTGCCTATGTCGGCCTGCCCGAGTCGAAAAGCAACGCTGCCGCCGGTTTGATCAACTTCACGCGCAATATCGGGCAGAGCGTAGGAACCTCGGCTGTGACTACGTTGCTTGCACGCCGAGGGCAATACCATCAGTCCGTTCTCACCGGGTACACACGCTCTCATCGGTTCGATGAGGCCGTCGCAGGCTTGACGAGCCGTCTGACGCATGCCGGTCTCAGCATGCACTCGGCTCAACAACAAGCAATGGCCAGACTGTACAGCGTGGTGATGGCACAGGCTCAAGCACTCTCCTACGTCGATATCTACTGGCTGCTAGCAGCGACCTCCGCGCTGATGTTTCTGTTGTGCTTCCTGCTAGCCAAAAACCAACCGGGTAAAGGCGGCCCGGCCGCCGTTCACTGAAGATTCCTCTTGATGGCTTTAGTTCGTGAAATCGGCATAGCGGTTTGTATCGTGATAATCACACTGTGGCTGCAGTCTGCCGGGATCGCGGCGCTCATACATTGGGTCAGACACACCCTTGGCAGTGATGAGCACAGACTTGGGCCGTTTCGATCTGCCGTACTAGTCGTGCGGCTCACGGCCGCGGTAATCGTTTTGCATGCAGTATTGATTCTATTCTGGGCGAGTTGCTATCGCCGGCTTTGCTTCTCGTCCTGGGAGTCCGCCGTGTACTTCTCGGCCAGCAGCTATGCCACCGTGGGTTATGGGGACGTAGTCCTACCGTCAAACTGGCGCATGCTAGGGCCGCTGGAGAGCATCATTGGCGTCCTGATGTGCGGAATATCGGTGAGCGTATTGTTTGCGACGATCACTCGGCTCGTCAACCCCGAAGATGCTCGGCCAGGCGCTCGATGACGCAAAACGAGTTGGACACGCGCGACAATCTGGATTGAGCTGAATGAGAATCTCGATTGTGCGTCCTGCACGCCACTGGTCCATGTCGGCGAGCACTTCTTGCGAGAAAAATGCCGACAGAACCGCACCCGTTCCGCTTGTGTTCGCCTCTGCTCAGCAGCAAAGAGCAGCATGGATTACTTCTATCACTACTCGTGCCCTCCGCATCTGCATTCCGATGATATAAGCTGCCATGGCCATCTAGCGCTGACCAGCGTTCTTAGACGTTCGGGAAACTTGGAACGCTACTGCGCGATGAGTTTTTGACCCCGCTCCGGTATTACAAGTGAGGATCGACGCCGATCCGTCGGCGTCGCTGGAACGGAGGTACACAGTGAACGAGTTCGGTAGCAATGTCGAGCGTCATCGCCGCGAGCTGCTGGTCCACTGTTACCGCATGCTCGGCTCCTTACCTGACGCCGAGGACGCGGTGCAGGAGACCTTGCTTCGTGCCTGGCGGTATCGCGACAGCCTGAAGCAAGGCGCGCCACTGCGCCCATGGCTCTACCGCGTGGCCACGAACGCCTGCCTCGATGCGATTGCCCGCGATGAGCGGAGGGCGGTCCTCGGTGCCAGGGCCGAGGCGGACGATGGCTGGGCCGGCCAGCCGGATGATGTTGTTTGGCTAGGGCCGATTCCGGACTCAGTGCTCGAGCCGCCGGCCCCGCCAACGAACACGCCGGAGGCGATGACGCTGATGCGCGAAACCATCGAGATCGCCTTTCTGACGGTAATTCAGCTCCTCACACCGCAGCAGCGGGTGGCCTTGATCCTGTGCGACGTGCTGGACTGGTCCGCCAAGGATGCGGCCGACCTGCTCGACACCAGCGTCTCGGCCGTAAACAGCGCATTGCAGCGTGCGCGGGCTAGGCTCCGCGAACGTCTGCCGTCGCACAAGCCGCCGTGGCCCACCAGCGTAGATGCCAGCGCCGCCGAGCGCGATCTGCTGAAGAAATACGTCGAGGCGAGCGAAGCGGCGGACTTTCGCGCCTTCGAATCGATCATTCGTGCGGACGCGACCTTCCGCATGCCGCCCGACTTCGGCTCGGCCGAAGGCCGTGAAGCGATGTTCAAGCTATGGATCGAAGGCGGATTCGGCTCCGAACAATTTGGTCACGTGCGCTGCGTTGTGACCCACGCCAACCTGCAGCCAGCGGTCGCCAACTATGTGCGCCGGCCCGGGGATTCCACCTGGCGCGCCATGGCGCTGGATGTTCTTCGAATCGAGGAAGGATTGATCACGGAGATCGTGACGTTCGTGCCGGACACTTTCCCACTCTTCGGTCTTCCGATATTGATGGACCCGGCGGCGGAGATGGACACGTGTCATTGATCTACTCGATGCTCGGCGAGGTGCGGTCGTTCTCCGCTACGCCGGCTGTGGCTGATCGACGATCTAGTTGGGACCTCGATACCTTCGTAAGATGTCAGGCGCACGTATTCCACAT
>Ga0210384_10006013_pt1 | contig 13013 bp, 9 predicted proteins | sample IncBWH2MmetaG_FD_160574 | JGI IMG/M metagenome (GOLD analysis project Ga0210384, IMG submission 160574) | Forest soil microbial communities from Barre Woods Harvard Forest LTER site, Petersham, Massachusetts, United States - Inc-BW-H-2-M | ecosystem: Environmental > Terrestrial > Soil >... | reverse complement strand
GAGTCCGATGGCTTCGATATAGTTGATCGGTACTCCATTCTTCAGCGTCAATCCCGCGACATACGCGCGCAGCGCGAGACGGCGATCGGGCGGCAGGTTCCAAAGATAAATTGTCACGCCGCGGCCGACCTCGGCCCGCACCACCGACCGCGGATCGCCGAGCGTCGTGCCGTAAAGTTCGCGGTAACGCACCAGCATGACTTCGCGGATCAGGTCCATGACCTGCTCACCCTGCTTGCGCGAAAGCCGCGTCAGGCGCGGTGGACGCCGTGCCAACTCCGCATCCAGCGACACCCGGCTTCGGCGGATGAGCGGCGTTGTGTGAACAAAAAAGCTGCGAACCGGCTTCCAGTTGCGCGTTCGCGAGATGACGGAGTTCTCGAGACTCCAGCGCAAGGGCACGCGCAAGGATTCGTACAGCTCAGCTTTTTGTGGAGCGGGCAACGGCAACTGTTCGAAGCGCGAGATCAGCCACGCCGGAACACGCTTCTTGCCCGCGGCCGCCTCGAGCCATCGGCGCCACGGCGTGTCGGCCTCGACATACCCATCGTCCTCAAGCAAGGGAATGAAGCGTGGACCGATGGTTCCTAACTCTCGTCCCGGATCGTAATTTTCCCAGGCGATTTCGACTTTACCGGGCATGCGCCGGATGTTGATGAGCCAGTTCGCAACATCGAAGCTGAGTGTGTCTTCCATTTGCGTTCCGGCAATGCCGGAGACTTCGAGAGTGTCGAAGTTGTCCATGTCAGCGCCGGCTTTACGTAATGCTTCAACTTTCTTGTGGAAACTGTTCAGAATGCGCTCGGTGACGCGAACCACGGATGGACCTTGCGGAAAAGCGCGCAGGAAAAGTAGCGCTTCGTGGAAGCGGATCAGCGACGGGGAATCAGGAAAGCTCCCAGCGTCGAGCGATTTCAGCAATTTCACCACGCGAGCCGCTTCGTCGCGGCCGAAGCGATAGCGGAAGGCTTCGAGTTCGGTGAGTTGGTGATCGACGGCGTTCGCGGCCATGGAGATTCCCGACAAGAGTACCTCATGACCTGCCTGCGCAGCGTTAACCTCACAGGTGATGCCCAGGGCCGCTGCGGAAGCGTGACGTCCCGGCTGGACCTGCGAGACGCCCGTCGCCCACCGCCGGCGTTCATCTATTTTTAACTCGCCGTTCATCTACCTTTAACCCGCCCGAAATGCGCGCGCAATAGGCTTCTCGCTCAGATCCATTCTTTCAGGAGGCTTTCAGTGACCGCTCGTCGCTTTTTTCCCGCTCTGCTTGCCGTACTCGTACTTGCGTGCCTGGTTTCCACAACCGCCGCTGCGCAATCCGGCAACATCAAACATGTGCTTCTGATCAGCGTCGACGGTATGCATGCCCTCGACGTTGCGAATTACGTGGCCAAGAATCCGCAGTCGGCTTTGGCCGAGCTCTCCAGTCACGGGATCACCTTCACCAACGCCCGGACGCCCGCAAATTCAGACTCCTTTCCCGGCCTGCTCGCGCTGGTGACTGGCGGCTCTCCCGTCAGCCACGGGCTGTTCTATGACGTCAGCTACGACCGCACGATCTTCGCTCCCGGCAACGTCACCTGCTCGGGGCCGGCGGGCAATATGATGGTTTTTGACGAAAGCATCGACCTGTACAACCCGCATAACGTCTCGCAAAACGTGATTGACCCGGCCAAGCTGCCGCGTGTGCGCGACAAATTTGGCAACTGCGTGGCCCTCTATCCGCACAGCGCGCTGCGTACCAACACTATTTTTGAAGTAGCAAAATCGAAAGGCTGGCACACGGCATGGGCGGATAAGCATCCCGCCTACGATCTGGTGAATGGGCCTTCGGGCACGGGAGTCGACGATCTCTATACGCCTGAAGTCACCAACGTCGGCGGACTCGACAACACCCATAGCGTGGTCTGCACGGCGGAGAACGATCTGAAAAAGGTTCACGGGATCATCAACGAGATCCATGGCCTGACCCACGACGGAAAACCTGCGCCGGGCGCTCCGGTAATTTTTGGGATGGACTTCCAGGCGGTGAGCGTGGGACAGAAGTTGGTCACCGACAATTACGACCACAGCTGTGTCAGCGACACCGACCCAACGATCAACCAGCAGCCCGGCGGCTACACCGACGGCTCGGGCACGCCGAGCGCGGTCCTGGCTTACGGCTTGCAGCAAACCGACGCGGCATTGGCCAGCATGATCGTCGCACTGAAGAACCAGGGCCTCTATGACTCGACCTTGTTCATCGTCACCGCCAAACACGGCCAATCGCCGATCAATCCGGTGAAGGTCAACAAGCCGGGCCACTTCGCGGATCTGGTCGCAGCGTTGCCGGACGCGGGCAGCAATCCCGCCGCAATCGCGATCGCCAACGCCAACAATTGTTCGACGGGCTCGTGCGGTTTCGTGCAGGACGATGACATCGCGCTCGTCTGGCTGCAGGGACAGAACATTTCCGGCCAGCAGGTTACCGACTACCTCAACACCAACGCCGTTCCGCTGTTCATCGACGAAGTGATGGGCGGGGCCGAACTCACTCTCAAATTCAACGATCCCGCCGCCGACAGCCGCACTCCCGACATCATTGTGGAGCCGACGTACGGGACCACTTACACCACCTCTACCGCGAAGAACTCCGAGCACGGCGGATTCAGCTACGGCGATACGAACGTTGGACTGATCGTTTCCAACCCGGCGTTCAAATCCAGTGTGCTGAAGACCCTCGTCTCCACCGCACAAGTTGCACCCAGTATTCTGCACGCGCTCGGAGTCAGTCCGAGTGCGCTGAAGTCAGTTCAGATCGAGAAAACTGAGGTGCTGCCCGCCCTGCCCTAAGTACCGCCAAGTGCCCTCTTCGCCGCGCCAGCGGGGGAGAGACCGATAGTGGAAAACGACGACGGGCTGCGCCATGCAGCCCGTCTTTTCATGCGATTTTCCCTTAACAATTGACGCTTTAGGGACAAGCTAGCGAACCATCAGCCGCACCACTGTTCCGCTTTCCTCTTCTCCGCAGTGGTTCGACCGAGGTAGCCATCGAGCCGAGGTGTGCCGCCTCATCTCCGGCGGCGTCGTCGACTGTACATCCCGTTCCGTGTAACCCGTCCAACCAACCGAACGCCCCGATGGCATGGGATGGCATGGGATGGCATGGGGCGAGGGAGGAATGCACCTTTCGTCCCATGCTATAATCCGTATTCGCCTGAACGTTTTTACGTCGAGGCTGATCTGTGATTTCCTCCGCGGGCGGATCCATAATTCCGAGAATCAGCGCAATCAAGCTCTAGTTTTATAGACACGAGGTATCGCCATGTCCGGCCATTCGAAATGGGCAACAATCAAGCACAAGAAGGGCGCGCTTGACGCTAAGCGCGGCAAGATCTTCACCCGTCTCATCAAGGAAATCGCGATGGCGGCGAAGTCGGGCGGCGATCCCGACATGAACCCGCGCCTGCGCACGGCGATTCTGGCGGCGAAGTCTGAGAACATGCCGGCCGACAACATCAAGCGCGCCATCCAGCGCGGCACCGGCGAACTGCCGGGCGCAAGCTATGAAGAATTTGTGCTTGAGGGCTACGGCCCGGGCGGCGTTGCTTTGCTGGCGGAAATTTCGACCGACAACCGCAATCGCACAGTGAGCGAAATCCGGCACGTGTTCGGGAAGAACAATGGCAACATGGCCGCGGCGGGCGCCGTCGCGTATATGTTCCACAAGAAGGGCGACATCATTATTCCCAAGTCGGCCGCCAAGGAAGATGATCTGATGAATATCATTCTTGAAGCAGGCGGTGAAGATTTGAAGGACGATGGCGAGAATTGGGAAGTCCTGACGGCGCCTTCCGCCTATGAAAGCATGCTCGAGGCCGTGAAGAAGGCCGGCATTACTCCCGTCTCCTCGAGTGTGAGTATGGTCCCGGATACCTACATCAAGCTCGAAGGGCAGCAGGCGGCGCAGATGATCCGTCTGATGGAAGCGCTCGAAGACAACGACGATGTGCAGAACGTGCATGCCAACTTCGACATCGATCAGAAGACTCTGGAAGAAGTTGCGGGCTGAGGTTGCTGGCTGGAGATGCCAGTGCATTTCTCTCGCTCTCAGTTCGATCGTAGAGCTGCGCTTCGAGGCGGGTGTTTTCGCATACGAGTCTCCGATCTTCTATAGCAAGCCATAGCAAACCGATTGCCGCTACTCCGTCGCCGTTTTCAACACTGCTGAGGAAAAGTCTGTGGAAAAGCGGCAACCTACTCCTGTAACCTCTTGTCAACGAACCGCTTTCGACACTCTGCACAGCCTAGGGTGCTTGCTGTATTGCGCCGCGCCGGCTTTCGGTGCACGGCTCTTTCGTAGAAACGCGGCTTGTCGCGTCTCCCGGCAGCGACTGGGTCGGCGCTGGCAAGGCGGGGCAAGCCCGGTCTCTGCACAAAGCGAGTGAAGTATCCATCTCAGTGAAGACGCGTCTCGACAAACTGCTCGTGGACCGTGGGCTAACGCCGTCGCGCGAGCGCGCGCAAGCGCTCATCCTGGCCGGAAAGGTTCTCGTCAACGAGCAGAAGATCGAGAAAGCGGGTGCATCGATTGACCCGGGCTCAACCTTGCGCCTGCTGGGCGAGGATCTCCGCTACGTCAGCCGCGGCGGGCTCAAGCTGGAGAAGGCTATCGAGCACTGGCACATCGATCTTCTTGGCAAAGTATGTCTCGACATCGGCGCTTCCACAGGAGGATTCAGCGACTGCATGCTGCAGCACGGCGCCACCAGGGTAATTGCCGTTGACACCGGTTATGGTCAGATGGATTTCGGGTTACGCAACAACCCGCGTATTCGGCTTCTGGAAAAAACCAACGCCCGCTATCTCGCGCCCGGCGATGTCGGCGAGCCCATTGACTTCACTGCCATGGATGTCTCATTTATTTCTGCCACGCTGGTACTACCGGCAGTGATTGGCGCCGCTTCCTCCAGGGCTAGCCTGACTCCCAAACTCGCTCAGCAGATTGTGGTGCTGGTGAAACCGCAGTTCGAAGCGGGCAGGGAACTGGTCGGTAAAGGCGGAATCGTGCGCGACGAATCGGCGCAGCGAGGCGCCGTGGCCAGGGTATCAGCGAAGCTCGCGGAACTGGGATGTGTGCGCTCCGAATGGATCGAGTCTCCAATCCTCGGCGGCGAAGGCAATCGCGAATTCCTGCTCCACGCAGAGTTTTCGCCGCGCGCCATCGAGTGATTCTGTACAATCGGAAGTCCGATGTCAGAATGATGTCAGAATCGAAATCAGAAGACATGCCCGAGTCTCCACAAAACTCATCCGCCCAGAAAGTCGTTGCCATCCTTTCGAAGCCGGACCGTCCCGAGCTATCCGAAGCGCTGCCGGCGCTAGAAAAATGGCTCCAGCAGCACAACTACATGGTAGTGGTGGACCAGGGAAGCACCGCCTACTTCTCGGCGTCCAACGTGGTGCCGCGAAACGAGTTGGCCGACCGGTCGCCGAATCTGGCTCTGGTGCTCGGCGGCGACGGTACGCTGCTTTCGGCGGCGCGCGCGGTTGCGAAAGCCGGAACCCTGATCCTCGGCGTCAACCTCGGCACTCTCGGATTCATGACCGAACTTCCACTGGCTGACTTGTACCCCGCTCTAGACGCGATCGAGAAAGGGCACTATATCGTCGACAACCGGTCGATGTTGAGTTGCTCGCTGGTGCGCGGCGGCGGGATTGTCGCCACTCACACCGCCCTGAACGAACTAGTGGTGAGTAAAAGCGCTATCGCGCGTTTGAATCACTTCGAACTTTTCGTGGACAGGGAGTTCGTTTCCAGTTACAAAGCCGATGGCCTGATCATCGCGACCCCGACCGGCTCTACCGCGTATTCTCTCGGAGCGGGTGGGCCGATCCTCGAACCGGACGTGGATGCTTTTGTTATTACACCGGTCTCGCCCCACGGATTGACGCACCGCCCGGTAGTTGTGCGAGATACGGTAGAAATCGAAATCCAGGTTATTACCAGGGAGGAAGAGGCGTATCTGAGTCTCGATGGACAGGTCGGCATGCCAGTGCGGGACGGCGATATCGTGCGCTGCGTTAAAGCGGAACACCCGGCCCGGCTGTTACGTTTTCAGAAAACATTTTTCGAAACGCTCGCCACCAAGCTCAAGTGGGGAGAGCGCTGACCACGGGGCTCCAAACGCTGACCAATCCGCTCTCTGGAGAAACCATGAAGCGATGTTTCCTGCAAATCGTCGTCGTCGTTCTCGCTTGCGCGCTGTGCAGCTTTGCGCAAACTGGAGCGGCCGCGGACTTCATCATCCAAAACGCGCACATCTGGACCGTCGATCCGTCGCGCCCCGAGGCTGAGGCGCTTGCCATCCTCGGCGACCGCATCGTTGCCGTCGGATCGAAGCAGCAGGTGGATGCCTGGCGCGGGCCCTACACCCGCGTGGTCGATGCGGCCGGGAAGCGCCTGCTGCCGGGCTTCAACGACGCTCACGTGCATTTCATGGATGGCGGGTCGCAACTCGACAATGTGGAACTCAACGACGCCACTAGCCCGCAGGAATTTGCCCGCCGCATTCGCGAGCGCGCCGCGAAAACTGCCAAGGGCGGATGGCTGCTCGGCGGCGATTGGGACGAAACCAAATGGAATCCAGCGGAACTGCCGACCAAAGAACTGATCGACGCGGCAACGCCCGAAACCCCGGTGGCCGTCAATCGCTATGACGGCCACATGATTCTGGCGAACACTGTCGCGTTAGAGTTGGCGGGCATCACCGCGAAAACGCCGGATCCGGCGGGCGGAGTGATCGTCCGCGACCGGCAGGGGAATCCGACGGGCGCGCTGAAGGATGCAGCGATGGATGTCTTGTTCAAAGTGGTGCCACCTCCCAGCCACGATCAGCGCCGCCACGCCATTGAGCGCGCACTCGAACACGCCGCCTCGCTCGGAGTGACCAGCGTGCAGAACATGAACCCTGACTATGCCGACATTGCGATCTACTCGGAGTTACTCGACGAAGGCAAGCTGACCACTCGCATCTATGCCGCGCCGTTGATCACCCAGGTAGACGACCAGGTGAAGGTCGGCATCCGGCGGGCATTTGGCGGTTCGTATCTGCGGATCGGCGCGGTGAAGGCCTATGCGGACGGTTCGCTCGGCTCAGCCACGGCGTATTTCTTCGAACCTTTCTCGGACCAGCCAGAAAATCGCGGCCTGCTCTCTGACGAGATGCATCCCATCTCGCTGATGCGTGATCGCATGATGCGGGCCGACGCTGCGGGATTGCAGATCTGCGCGCACGCCATCGGAGACGCCGGAATTTCGGCGATCCTCGACATCTATGCCGAGATCGAGAAAACGCATGGCAGCCGTGATCGTCGCTGGCGCGTCGAGCACGCGCAGCATATGGCGGCCAAAGACTTCGAACGCTTCGCTCAGTTGCACGTCATCGCGTCCGTGCAGCCCTATCACGCCATTGACGACGGGCGCTGGGCTGAGCGCCGCATCGGACACGACCGCTCCAGCCGCACCTACGCCTTCCGCACATTCCTCGACCACGGCGTTCGCCTCGCCTTGGGCACGGATTGGAATGTCGCGCCGCTCAATCCGATGCTCACGCTGTACGCAGCCACAACGCGCGCGACGCTCGATGGTAAGAATCCGAATGGATGGTTTCCCGGGCAGAAGTTGACTATTAAAGAAGCGGTTGAAGCCTACACTATGGGCTCGGCCTACGCGGAATTTCAGGAGAGCGAAAAAGGGTCGATTACTCCGGGGAAACTGGCCGATATGGTATTGCTGAGTGACGACGTGCTCGGTATCGATCCCGTCAAGATTCGGGACGTCAAGGTGCTCAAAACCTGGGTCGGCGGCAAACTGACCTACGACGGCGGGAACCGGTGAGCGTTGTGATCTCGTGTGGGCGTGTGGGGATAGGCGGGGACGCCCGGCTCTCCATTAAAACTTCTCCATCCGCACCTGATCTTCCACGCTTTCTGGTCGCCGTATCACTCTCGCCTTCGCCCCATCCACCAGCACTTCCGCCGCCCGGCCGCGCGTGTTGTAGTTCGATCCCAGCACTGACCCGTACGCGCCGACGTCCAGAATGGCCAGCAGATCGCCCTCGCTCGCCAGCGGAAGTTTCCTGTCCCGCGCGAAAAAGTCGCCGGTTTCGCAGACCGGGCCGACCACGTCGGTAGTCTCGGTTTTGCGCGACCCGCGGCTTACCGGGACAATCTCGTGATACGCGCCGTACAGAGAAGGACGCAGCAGATCGTTCATCGCTGCATCCACAATCAGAAAGCGCTTGCTATGATTCGTTTTGCGATAGAGGACGCGCATCAGCAACACGCCTGCCGGTCCCACGATGGAGCGTCCTGGCTCGAGCAGCAAATGCAGCTTCAACCCGCGCAACGGACCGAGCACCGCCTTCGCGTACTCTGAAATTTGCTTCTTGAAGCTTCCCTGCGCTCCCTCGTACGAAATTCCCAAGCCGCCGCCGGCGTCGATATAGCGAATGTCATGGCCCTGCTGGCGCAGCACGCGAACCAGAGCCGCCACCCGTTCGATCGCCGATTGAAAGGAATTGACATCGGTAATCTGCGAACCAATGTGGACGCTCACACCGGCCACTGTCAGATAAGGTTGTTCCGCGGCCTGCGCGTAGAGCGCCAGTGCCTCGGGGATCGGCACGCCGAACTTGTGCTGATGTAGTCCGGTCGAAATATAGGGGTGAGTTTTCGCCGAGACGTCGGGATTGACCCGCACCGCCACCGCCGCTCGTTTCTTCAGCCGGGTCGCGGTCGCTGAAAGCAAGGTCAACTCCGAAGCGCTTTCGATATTGAACAGGAGTATCCTGGAGCGCAAAGCGAGTTCCATTTCCGCGGCAGTCTTGCCCACGCCTGAGAACACAACCCTGCTCGCGTTCTTCCGGCCAACGCGGAGTGCTCGTTGCAGTTCTCCGCCAGAAACCACGTCGAAGCCTGCGCCCTGGCTGGCCACGAGTCGCAGAATCGCCAGCGACGAATTGGCCTTGACCGAATAGCAGAGCGTGTGAGGAATGGACCGAAACGCGTTGGCGAAGGCGTTCAAGCGCGCACGAATCATCGCCGCGGAATAAACGTACAGCGGGGTTCCGTGCCGCACGGCTAGGCTTTCAATCGCCACACCCTCGCAATAGAGTTCGGTTGCGCGGCCTCCCGCAATTGCGCCGCGATACGCAAACGCGGGCGGGCGTAGCGCTTGCGATTCGCGGGCGCGCTTCACTTGCGTTTGCCCGGCCCGGCTTTCACTTTGATGGCGACCACCGTCTGATCGTCAAACGTGTCTACTCCGGCGGCATGTTCGGTGACCGCCTTGAAGATCTCGTTCACCACGCAGTCCGCTGCCTGGGCGGCGCAGCCGGCGACGATCGCTGCCACACGCTCCGGCCCAAAAGAATGACCATCGCGGTTGCGCGCGTCTAGAATACCGTCGCTGTAGAAGACAAACAGGTCGCCCGGCTTCGCCTTGAAATTGAGTTCGTCGTAATCGGCTTCGTCGAACAGCCCCAGCGGAAGTCCGGTCGCCTCGACAAACTCAATCTTGCCGTCATGACAATAGATGGGTCGGGGCAGGCCGGAATTCGCCACCAGCAGCGTGCGCCGCTCGTCGTCCCAGACCGCGTAGATGATCGACACGAACTGCGCGGCAATCCTGCGTTCCGCGAGCGACAGATTCACCGCCGAAAGCATCTCCGCCGGGCCCGGCTCAATCGGCGCGTGGGAACGCAGAATGCCGCTGACCAAGGCGGCATAAATGGCAGCCGGCGCGCCTTTGCCGCTTACGTCTCCAATGGCGATACCGAGGCGTGACAAGGAATAAGGAACGAAGTCGTAGAGATCGCCGCCGATGGCGCGGGCCGGAACAAACTTCGCCTCGACGTCGAGATGCGGCATTTTCGGAAGCGAATGCGGCAGCAGACGAAATTGCAGTTCTCGCGCCAGCGCCAGATCGCGTTCCAGCCGTTGCTCTTGCCGCGCAATCTCCTCGTACAAACGCGCGTTTTCAATTGCGATCGCAAGCTGCGCCGCGAGCGTGGTCAGGGTCCGCTTGTGATCCTCGGTGAAATAGCCGCGGCGCGTGTGCTCCAGATCGAGGACCCCGATTACTCTCTCCTGGTAGATCAGCGGGACCGCCAGCTCCGAGCGCGTCTCCGGATTCACCGCAATGTAGCGGTCACTCTTGGCAACGTCGGGCACCAGGACCGCTTCCTTGGCCTGCGCCGCAAATCCCACCACGCCGCGTCCCATCGGGATGTCGTGCTTCAGATGCAATCGCTCCTCGAAGCGCTGCGAGAACCGGTGTTGCAGTTTTTCTCCCGTCTCATCCAGTAAAAGGATGCTGAACATCTGGTAGTCGATCAGCCGGTTGAGCAACTCGGCGATGCGCCTGAGCAGTTCGTCCAAGTTCAAGATCGACGTGAGTTCGCGTGCAATCTCGTTCAGCAGCAGCAGCGTTCGAGCCTGGCGGGTTGTGCGCGTGTGCAGTCGCGCGTTCTCGATGCCTACCGCCATGCGCGACGCGATCAGCGTCAGCAGGCGTTTGTGCTCTTCGGTGAAATATCCCTTTTCGCGCGCCTCAATGTCGATCACGCCAATCACCCGGTTCTTGACGATCAGGGGGATGGCCAGTTCCGAGCGAACGTTGGGCACGGCCTCAAGGTAGAAACTTTCCTGCGTCGCATCGGCGACCAGCACCGCTTGCCGAGTCTGCGCAGCGCGTCCGGTAACGCCCTGACCCATCTTGACGCGCAGGCGGTCGGCGACTTCCGGCGGATACCCTACATGGAAGCGGACGTACAATTCCTGCCGTTGCTCGTTCAGCAGCAGGATCGCGAAAATTTCGTAGTCAATGACCTTACGGACCAGTTCCGCCACCCGCTTTAGCGTGGTTTCCAGGTCGAGCGTGGTGTTCACCACGTCGGCCACTTCCAGCAGGAGGGGTTCCACCTCGGAAGAGCGTTCAGTTTCGGAGGCGGTCATTTTCACAAGCTACATCATAGCAGCCGATGGGAACGGCTCTTCCACAGGCTCAACTTGCAATTGGTGATTGGTGGTTGGCAATCTGAGACTCGGAGACGCAGGTTGTTTACACTTGCCAATCCAAACTTTAAAGGTTTTCCAGCACGCAGATATCCGGAAGATTGCGGTAGCGTTCCGCATAGTCCAGTCCATAACCGACCACGTAGGCATCGGGAATCGTGAAGCCGATATATTGCGCCTGAATTGGCTGCTTGCGGCGTGAAGGCTTGTCCAATAAAGCCGCGATGCGCAGCGATCTTGGTCGATGCCCCTGCATCAGCCTCGAAATGTAGTTCAAGGTCAGTCCGGTATCGAGGATGTCTTCGACTAGAATCACGTTGCGGTCCGCCAGCGACTGATCCAGGTCTTTGGTCAAACGGACTTCGCCCAGCGAATCCCACGCCGCGTGACCCGCCGGGTCTTCTTTCGCCGTGGGCCGGTTTCCATAACTCGAAACCCCGATAAAATCGAAGGTGGCGTCGAGCGGAACCTGACGCGCAAGATCGCTCAAGAAGATGGCCGCGCCTTTGAGGACGCCGACGAAGATAATCGATTGGCCGCGAAGATCGCGCGCAATCTCCTCTCCCAGCTCGGCGACCCGCTTAGCAATCGTTTCGCGTGACAGCAACACTTTGAGGTCGGGCATTGAGCACCATCTTATACACGAGTTTGGACGCAACCGAAACTGTTTAAATCCAATCCAATATCCTCGAGGCCGGGTTGCGCTCGTTGCGCGCTTCCGCCCGCGTCGCTAGAATGCTAATTCGCCCGTCGCCCCGGGGGTGTTTCTTGAATCTTAAGGGAATCCAGCTTACGTGGCTTGGCCACGCCACCTTCCGCATCCAAACGCCGGAAGGGAAGACCCTCTACGTCGATCCGTGGATTGCCGGTAATCCCAAGTGCCCGGAGAGTGAGAAGAACGTGAAGAAAGCCGACGTGCTGATCTGCACCCACGGGCATGGCGATCACATCGGGGATGCGGTCGACGTGGGCAAGAAGCTCAATCCGATCGCCGTCGGCATCTTTGAGCTCTGCTCGTGGCTGCAGAAAAAAGGCGTTAAACAGATCGCACCCATGAACAAGGGCGGCACGCAAACCGTCGCAGAAGTGAACATCACCATGGTTCACGCGGTGCATTCCTGCGGTATTCAGGATGGCGACCAGATCGTCTATGGCGGCGAAGCGTGCGGCTATGTGCTCGAGTTCTCGAACCGAGTCAAGCTCTACCACGCGGGCGATACCACCGTCTTCAGCGATATGGCCATCATCCGCGATCTCTACGCGCCGAAGATTGCCCTGTTGCCCATCGGCGACCATTTCACCATGTCGCCGCGCGAAGCCGCGTATGCCTGCAAACTGCTGCAGCCGGAAACAGTCATTCCCATGCACTTCGGGACGTTTCCTCAGCTGACGGGAACGCCAGGCGAGTTGCAGAAACTGGTGCCGGAAGTGAAAGTGTTGGAATTAAAACCGGGGCAGACGATTTCATAAATCTTGACTATTCTCAACCTTAAACATTCTTAACCTTAATCATTCTTAACGATGATTTCAGAAACCTTTAACAATGGCGTCGTATCCTTATGTTCACCGAGCCGTGGCAAATCGCGGCAGGGTTGGATCGCAAGGAGCAACAATGACCGATCAATCCGCAAACGCTTATTGGCGAATGGGCGGCATCACAGTTCCTGAAGTCGAAGACTTTCTGTACGCGATGCTGCCGCCCCGCGACGCAGTTCTCGCCGAGATGGAGGTTGATGCCGGCAAAAACGATGTGCCAATTGTCGGCCCCGCCGTGGCTCGCCTGCTTTATCAACTGGCCACAATCAGTGGCGCGAAGAAGATCTTCGAAATGGGATCGGCCATCGGCTATTCCACCATCTGGTGGGCGCGCGCCGTGGGCGACGGCGGACGCGTGGTTTACACGGACGGCGACCAAAAGCGCGCCGATCAAGCCCGCCGCTACTTCGATCGGG
>Ga0210384_10006011_pt1 | contig 13015 bp, 12 predicted proteins | sample IncBWH2MmetaG_FD_160574 | JGI IMG/M metagenome (GOLD analysis project Ga0210384, IMG submission 160574) | Forest soil microbial communities from Barre Woods Harvard Forest LTER site, Petersham, Massachusetts, United States - Inc-BW-H-2-M | ecosystem: Environmental > Terrestrial > Soil >... | reverse complement strand
GGCGCGGCGAATGGAAAGCAGGTGGTCCCCTCCCCCGACATCGATCGTATGGAGAGTCCCAAGAGCACCTGGGCCGCCAAAGAGGGTTTAAAAGCCGGATACGGCCTCAGCAATTTCTGGAGTGTTGAAGATGGCTTCGTCTACCACGGCCACGACGGCGGAGTCGATGGAGGCCTCACCGACATGTCCTACATGCCTGACTACGGCGTCGGATATTTTTTCAGCATCAACAGCGAAAGTGGTGATGCCTTCGAAAAAGTGGGCAAAGCGGTCCGGGCTTACATTACGCACAGCCTGCAGAAACCGGTGGTGCCGCCAGTTGCCCAGTTACCCGTCAATGCAGCGGACTACGCTGGATGGTATGAGCCCGATTCCCCTCGCACTGAACTCTCACATTTTATTGGACGCCTCGTGCGTCTGAGCCGGGTTCGGTTCGAAGACGGCAAGATGATCTCCTCCGCGCTAGGAAGTTGGCACCAGGTCCACATACCGCTCGAAGGGGCACAGTTTCGTTTCGAGGATAAGGAAGCCCCGCCGGACCCGGTCGCAACTCTTGAGTTGCTGACCCCCAACACAGAGGGTCGATTCATCCAAACCGATTCGCAAACTACGATGAGGAGGATTCCGGGGTGGTTCGCGATCGGAGAAATTCTTGTTGCTGGGTTCGTCGTGCTCTCAATCTTCTCGATCGTTCTCTACGCGCCGTTCTGGATGATCGGCGGCCTAATGCGTAACCGACGCCGTCCCGCCGAGCGCGCCATGCGCTGGTGGCCACTAATTGCGGTTTTGAGTCTAGTTGCCTTCGTTGTGATTTTTATCCTGTGCAGCGAAGACCTGATGGAACGGCTGGGAAATTTCACCGTGTGGTCGGCTGCGTTGTGGATGGTGTCTCTTCTGTTCGGATTGGCGTCGCTCGTGAGCCTTCTGGTTGCTCTACGAGGCTCAAGCGCGGGAGTGCGTCCAGGCGTGCGCAGGTTCTCGCGGATCGTATCGCTTGCCCTGGTGATCGCAGCGGCGTATTTCGCCTATTGGGGGATTATTGGGGTGCGGACCTGGGCCTGACCATCCGAGCGTGGTAATGCGTCTATCCTTCGGCAACGCCCGCGACCGATGCCAGGCTTTCGACGCGCGCTGGAAAAATGGGCGGTGCCGTGCACCAGCAGAACGCTCGTTTTATACTCACGATCTCAACAAGAACTCGGCGCTTCCATTCACTTTCTCATGGGTGCCCCGGAGGGGGTGCCCCAAACCAAGGGATCAGCAGCGGAGGTTCGCGGTGGGTATCGAACGTGAGCGACCGACCTTTGGTTTATGAGCATCGTGGGAAACTGCAAACTCAAATACTTTGCGGCGCAGATGACAACCCACGAAGACGCATGAGTACTGTGCGTTCAGGATAAGGTGACCCAGATTTGACCTACGTGCTTTATCGCCAAGAAGGTGCTTGAGCCGCTTGGCATCGACACGCCCTACAAGCTCGATCAACCTCCCTTGCGGCGGTTTCGCCATCAGTAACGATATCTTTGCAAGAACGGATCAGATAATTCCTCCAATAAAAAGGGGGGAACGTCCAACGTAAGGACGATAATTTGTGGGAGAATCGTCGGCCAACCGCGAGCTCTCGGCTTCCGGGCCGGTATTAGTTCTGTGAGGTTGGCTTGTGGAAAGGAATCCGTAGCTCCTGGATCACGAGCAATACGGAACTAGATCCTTTTTGATCGTCTGCCGGATTGGAAATCGAAATTGTCAATTCGGATCGTTGCAGGTTGGCAGAAGTTGTTGAACGGAAAGATTTTTAGGTTGCAGGGGCCTGCAACCATCCGAATTTGCTAGTCCTGCCTTTCTGCTTTCCAATGCTTCGTACAGCCGCATAGGCGTGGGTCCCGGTATCGAGCAAGTCAAGCAGAGCGTTTGGGTTTCATATGGTCAGTTTAGATTCTGTCCGGTTTGGCTCCTCGGCCAGCTCCATGCGTACCAGACGATGAGTGCTGTGAGTGTAATCTCAATTAGTCCAAAAAAAATGTAGAAGTGCCAAGCGCCCTTTATCGCCAAGATCATGACCAACGTGTACACGATGCCCAAAATGATGTTCATCCATCGATTTACTTGTGGAGGCAAAACGAGTGACAGGAACACCATAAGGCTCGGAATTGCCAGCAGCGCAGACATTCCCAATAGGACACCCTGCGTGATCGCACCGAGAGCCATCCTTCCACCGATCATTTCTTGCAATTTCCCGGGCTGGTAAAGCTCGAAATAGTCTCCGTAGATGTAAAAAAACATTACCGAAGACCATAAGGCAAAGAGCTTGAATTTTACGTGGATCTTGATGTCATCTAACGCTGGGACGGCTCTCTTATCTGTAATCACGGGCTTCCTCTCCCTTGAAAATCATAACCGTTCTTCTCCGAACAGTCTTCAGAGGTCCCCTTTGCATCCCTACGCCGCTACACGAATCATCGGGAAGCGGAATGGCAGGACTAAGGCAACCGGCATTTGCCGTGCGCCGGCAATTCGTGAATAGGTTCTACAACAGGAACTTACAACAATGCGGGAACTGCCAAAATAGCTGCAAGTCGTACGAGACATCAGCTCTCGTGGGGTTGGGTTGTGGGTAACGTTCTGAATCTGCCGTGGATAGGGAGAGGCGGCCACCAGCACGGGATAGCCTCCGGGTTCGGCCGGACGATGCACGTCCGCAAGCAACGTAACTCCGTCACGCATTGGCACCGCAACGTCGTCATCCTGTGCCATCGCGTGGGTCGGCCGCGACAAATTGCGATATTCGCGGCCGGTGCTCTGCGGGCCGTTCAGTCGGCGTTGACCGGGTTCTATTCCGGATGCTGGAACGTTGGCCATGCTCTCTCCTGCTGGCGAATCCGTAGAGTTTGTCAACTGCCCGAAGAGGGCAGGGGCCTCGGGAGCGGATTTTCCTAACTCTAGCCACGAGTCGATTGGAGCGTCAAACTGAAATGCGGCGCGGTTTTGGCGCGAGCTGCTGGAACGGCTCCGATTCAGAACCATCGCATCAGCGGCCCTGACTACCCTGGAGCGCCAATTGAATCAAGATCGGCAACCAATTCAGCGGGAATCTGCAGCGACGCAGCCTTCAAATTCTCGCGGAGATGCTTGCGGGAAGATGTCCCCGGAATCAGCAGGATGTTGGGCGAGCGATGGAGAAGCCACGCAAGCGCGAGCTGCATCGGCGTTACTTTGAGTGATGCTGCGGCTGTGTCGAGTGCTGAAGATTGCAATGGAGTAAACCCGCCCAACGGGAAAAACGGAACATAAGCGATCCCCTGAGCGGCGAGGTCGTCGATGAAGGCGTCATCCTTCCGTTGCGCCACGTTGTAGAAGTTCTGCACGCAAACGACCTCGGTGATCGCCTGCGCCTCAGCCACCTGCTTCGCTGTTACGTTGCTCAGACCGATATGACGGATGAGTCCCTGACTCTTGAGCTCAGCGAGGACGGTTAGCGGTTGCTCAATCGATCCCTCAGATGGTTCTGTAAATCCGCCGACCCGAAGATTGACCACGTCCAGAGCGTCAAGGCCGAGGTTCTTCAGGTTGTCGTGAGCGCCGTCAATCAGCTCCTGTCGGGATAGAGCGGGAATCCAGGATGCGTCCGCGCCTCGTCGAGCGCCGAGCTTGGTAACGATAACTAGACCTTTCGGATAAGGATGAAGCGCCTGCTTAATGATCTGATTGGTGACGTGCGGACCGTAGTAGTCGCTCGTGTCGATGTGGTTCACGGCTGACTCCACCACCTCCCGCAGGACTGCAATAGCTTCTTCTGTGTTCACTGGCGGTATAGCTGACGTACGGACGCGCCAGGGTATTGTCGTGGCGGACGAAGCTGGGGTTCTCAATGCCGTGCAGCAACATATTGGTGACACAAAGCATGTGAGGGAGTTGCTTCTTTTCAACGGCCCGTAATGCCTCCTGCATTCGCTGTGCATCCTTTACCTTTTTCACGTACCGATCGCGCATGTGTTGAAGGGCGCAAGTGAGAAAACCACCTGTGCCGCACGCAGGGTCCAGCAGAATCTCGCCGGGACGAGGGTCGATGCGGTCCACCATGAATGCCGTAACGGCACGGGGAGTGTAGTATTCGCCCGCGTTGCCGGCGCTCTGCAAGTCATTGAGAATTTGCTCGTAGATGTCGCCAAAGTTCTGCCGTTCGGCGAGGTTGTTGAAGTCTACCTCGTTAATTTTGTTAACGACCTGCCGCATTAGCTGGCCGGACTTCAACTAGTTGTAGGCATCCTCAAACACATCCCGCACGACTTTGCGGCGGTCACCCTGCTTGCCCGCTATGGTCAGTTTCTTGAGCTCTGGGAAAAGCTGAACGTTAACAAAGGTGAGGAGTGCCTCGCCCGTGATGCCCTCGGGATCAGCCGCCCAGGCCTGCCACCGAAGCTCCTTCGGGATGGGTGACCGATATCCGTCCTGCATCAGTTCCAGCTGTTGGTCCTGATCGTCGATGATTTTGAGGAAGAACATCCAGCAGAGCTGCGAGATGCGCTGGGCATCTCCATCGACGCCTGAATCTTGGCGCATGATATCTTGTATCGATTTGACGGTGTTGCGAACGGACATTGCTTAAGCTTCCTTCTGGTAGAGCGCGGACTGTAGGTTCTGTACAGCGAACATGAAATCCGCGCGGGTCCCGAATTCCTTTATCAGCTGCATGGGTGTCCCCATCGTATCAAGCGGCGGGATCTGTAGGATTCTCGGGTCGCAAAAGTCGATCACGCCCTCGTCCTGGTATTTTTGCAGCAATGCTTCAAGCACGGCGCGGGCCTGGGGACCGTATTTCGTGAAGACATCCCGCTTGCGTACGTTGTCTGCACGCTCGCGGCGCGTGAGTGCGGGTTGGTCAAATGCCACATGGCAGATAAGGTCAAACGGGTCGAGATCCTTGCCTACTTCATCGGCCAGCGGTTCGAGAGAAAGGGCTTCGTTTTCGAGTTCCTCGATTACGGCTTGTTTGCGCTCTGCATCTTTCCAGCGTTTGAGGAAATCATCCAGGCTGGCGAAGCGCTTCTTTAAAGCCCGCTTCGTGAAGTCTTTCAGGCTTTCGGTAATGAGCTTGCCGTTCTCATCGAGGTATTCCACGCGCTCGGCGACGATGGTGGCCCCTACCCCATCGACATAAATCTTCCTGGGCGGCTCTACCTCCATGTTGATGTTGATGTCGGGTGGTTGATCGACTATCACCTCATCCGCTTCCGGCTGAGGCGCAACGGGATTGCCGTTTTCATCGGTCGGGGGCACGTCATCGGGTGGAACGATCGGGTCATTCTCGCCGGGCTCATAGATCTGAACCGGCTCGCCGTCAAAATCCGGGTCGGCGAAGTGGTTGGTGGCGCCCCGGAAATCAAGCAATGTGAAATAGAACTTCTTGGCGTCCTCGTGAACGCGCGTACCGCGCCCGACGATCTGCTTAAACTCCGTCATCGAGCCCACGGAACGGTCGAGCACGATGAGACGACAGCTCTGGGCGTCCACTCCCGTGGAAAGCAGGCGCGATGTGGTTATCAGAACGGGATATGTGGCTTCCGGGTCGATGAAGTTACCGAGCTGCGCCTGCCCCTCTGCATCGCTGCCTGTGATTCGCATAACGTAGCGGTGATTTTCATTGCACAGGTCTTTGTTTTCGTTAATCAAAGCCTGGCGCATCCGCGCGGCATGTTCTTCATCGACGCAAAAGATAATCGTTTTCTGGAAGCGGTCCTTGCTCTCCTTGAGAAAATCGGAGACCTTTTTGGCCACGAGCTTGGTGCGGTCGTCAATGACGATATTGCGGTCGAAGTCCTTGGTGTTGTAAATGCGGTCTTCGATTTCATTGCCATCGCGGTCCGTATCGCCCCTCTCCGGCCGGTAGCCCTGCACATCCAGGTCAATATGGACCTTGATGACCTTATACGGGGCCAGGAAGCCGTCCTCGATGCCTTGCTTGAGGGAGTAGGTATAGACCGGCTTCCCGAAATAATGAATATTGGAGACGTACTTGGTTTCCTTCGGGGTCGCCGTAAGTCCGATCTGGGTGGCGGCCGAGAAATATTCGAGGATCTCGCGCCAGGCCGCATCGTCGGCGGCGCTGCCGCGGTGGCACTCGTCAATGACGATAAGGTCGAAGAAGCCAGGCGAGAATTCCCGGAACAGCTTTTGACGCTCCTCCGGCCCGGTGATGGCCTGATAAAGTCCCAGATAAACCTCGTAGGCGGTGTCGATGCGGCGTTTTTTGTCGAGCGCCGTTGTAAGTTCGACCTCCGTGCCGTCCTGCCGCTCGATGGTCTTCGCCCCCGTGCTCAGCTTCGCCATTGCAGGGCCAAAGGGACGGAAATCGTTCACCATCGTCTGATCGACCAGGACGTTGCGGTCGGCGAGGAATAGGATGCGTTTCTTGCGGCCGGCCTTCCACAGCTTCCAGATAATCTGAAACGCCGTGTAGGTCTTGCCCGTGCCGGTGGCCATCACGAGCAGCACGCGGTTCTGGCCTTTGGCGATGGCTTCTATCGCGGCATTGATGGCGTTGGTCTGGTAGTAGCGCGGTGCCTTGCCACTGCCGTCATCGAAGTAATCTTGCAGGATGATTTCTTCTTCGTCAGGGGTGATGCCTTTCCACTTGCAGTATTTGGACCAGAGCTGCTTGGGAGTAGGGAACTGGTCAAGCGTGAGGGAAGCTTCCGTTTCGGCGCTTAAGCCCGTGCGGTCGTGAAAGACAAACCCGTCGCCATTGGACGAAAATACGAATGGAATATTGAGGGTTACGGCATAATCCAGGGCCTGCTGCATGCCGTCACCGACGCTGTGGTTGTTGTCCTTGGCCTCGATCACGGCGATCGGGATATTGGGCTTGTAATAAAGGATGTAATCGGCGCGCTTCGGCTTCCCGCGCGTGACCAGTTTTCCGCGGACGATGATGCGCCCTTTGGTAAAAGCGACTTCCTCGCGGATCTGCATCATCCCGTCCCAGCCCGCACGTTTGACGGCGGGGCCGATAAACTTGGAGCAGATGTCGCGTTCGCTAAGGTCCTTCTTGTTGACTGAGCTCTCGGTCGTATCGCCCTCTCGCAACGGGATCTTCGCAACTACATTTTTCACTGCGGAAGCTTCATTTCGTCCCAATATCCGAGGAATTCCGCTAATGTCCCCTGGGCAAATCGGCGTAATCGTGTCCGTTCGTCTTCGTCAGTTGTAGTCATCTCGAAAATCGCATACTGCGACGGGCCGCGGTGTTCAGGAGTCCGGAAATGGGTTCGCAGATGGTTGATGGCGACGGGCACGTCCGGATGATTGATAACCGGGCTCTCAGCAATTCGTTCAACGCACGATCGAGGTCCTTCTCTGTAGGCGTTCAACGTCCAGACAATGTCATACGAATCCTTGCTTTTGTTCCTTTCGTCAATGGCAAACGCCTTCAATACGACAAACGGGAGAAGATTTCCCACTCGGGCGATTACCGCCTCCTGAATGCCACCGTGGTCCAATAACTCTCCTTGCAGAGTGACCTCAAAATGGTCTAACCCTGCCAGCTCGGCGCCGCGGGTCCGCACCGCGCTGATTTTCGATCCTACATTCTCACCAGGATTTCTCAGGAGCTGACCGGGCTGACCAGTACCTACCGGACAAAAAAACTCCAACAGAACCCTGACGCCATCCACGTTGCGTTCCCAGCGAAAAGTTTCTTCCTGACCTGTATCCGGGTTTCTTGCTGGAGCGAACTGAGCACCCCTGAGATTCTGCTGAAGGGTTCGATAGGCTTCCGCTTCTTCGGTTTCAAGGTTCACGCCGACTACAATGTCCAGATCGGTGCTGCCGATGTGTTCCCTCATCTCTTGCGGTATTGTGCCGACGAGATACCGGGGAGTCATGCCACCAATCAGGAACAGTCGAGTACCCCACGGACCAATGTTTGTGAGGATCGTGCGGAGCGCCTTCTCGCAGGCAGCCAGAGCTTCTGGCGTATAGACCAATCGGGGATCCGTGGGTTCAGGAGACGCCATTGGAAACTATCCTTTGGCGGAGATTTTGAGCCACTTCGGGTCCCCTGCCTCCTGCATTGACTGTTTCGATATACGCTCGTGGTCGAGAAATGATCCGAAGGTCCTGAATCGGAAGATTGTCTACACTGTGGCTAGGAGCCCAAAACGTCGCGTTTTCGAACACTAGATTGCTCTTAGATTGGAGAATCTGCAAATTTGCTCCCTTATCCACGACCTCACCGCCCAGAACTGTTGCCACTTGTCGCGCCGCAAAATGAGACTCGATCCAAACACTTGGGTCCGGGTATGTTGTGAGGGTCGGAGCATATAGGTTCGCTGCGGCCGTGCCTGCCAATGCCCAATGCCCGTCAAGTTGATTTAGCTGGGGGAGTTTCTTTAATAGTTCTTGCGGTGATCGGCTCCAGACGTACAGACCGGTAATCTGCCCTCCAGATTGTTCTTCTGAAGCCCACAGGTCCAATAGTCCCCCGGCGTTCGAAACTTTCCAGAACCTTTGCGGACCTGCGCCATGCGTATCGAGCAACTTGAGCTTTGAAAGGCGCGTTAGGACTCGGCTCGCTAATGCAGTGGACACGTGTGCCTGCTTCGCGACATTTGTGAGGCGGATTTCCTTATGAAGTAACTTCAGCAGCAAAGTCTCTGCTACAAGACCTGACCGATCTCGGAGTCGAGCGCGAATCGCGGACTCTTTCTGCCCGACTCCTTCGAGTTTGACATCGACCAACAGACCTGAAGCAAATAAACGGCAAATTCCTGTCCGTTCTTCTATCCAGGAAATTCCGTTTCCGCGAAGCAACTCTCGAGTCGCAGAAGACAAGTACCGAGTGGCAATCAGTTTGTTCTGGCGACTACCAGTGCGGGCGGAATCCTGCCATGAACGAACGAGTTCGTCGGCCTTCTCTTGGCTTAGAACTGGGATAGAGACGACCTCAAAATTCGTCCGATGACCAGCTTTGACACTGACACAGAGAGAATCGGGTTCCGAGCCCGGATGGGCCTCAAGGCCTTCGATACCCTGCAACATGCGCGATACCCACTCGGTTGGGGAGACGTTGATGGTTAGCTTCACAGGGGTAAATTTACTCCAGTCCGCATATTTACAGCAACAGTAAATATTGCGCTGCAAGTGTATTTGTATGTATATCAATAACTTATAGCCATGCGCTCCACGTGAGACCCCGGGGAGGTCTCCGCGTCTTGCTCACAGACCTTTCCGGCCAGAAGCGGCGGCTACCATCGCACCCGCCCCAGCGCCGCCACCACCACCTCATCCGCCTCTGCCACATCCGCTACCGGCGCCGTCGCGGCCATGGCCGTCGCCGTCGTCATCTCGACCCTCGCTATGCTGAGAGGCCACATCACGAACCACCATAAATAGGATCACCGGCAGGATAACAATGACCAACCCCTACGCCACCGCGATCACCATCATCACCATCGCCGTAGCGAACACAATCACCACCCTCCAACCCACAGCAACACCACAAAACAGTCCCAACCACGTTGCCGCGCGCGCGCGCGCCGAAATGCATCGGCTTCGAGTTCCAAAACTTCTCCACATTCCACCTCTACGCCATATTCGTCGCGCGCGCGTCTTGCCACAAGTCCCGTTCTTCGGGTGTACGCTCCCTCCCAAACTCAATTTCATATTTGGTTGCCTGACTCTGAGATCACAGGGACGCAGCCTCAAAACCGAAGTCGACTGAGTATCGGCAGGCGCGCTCTCAGGGAGATTCTTAGATGTTGTAGAGCGGTTGTGCGCTAGCTGTGTGCCGAGAAGGCACTACTCTTGTTTCTGGACTCGGGTTGGATGCGGCAGCCGAGAGACAAGAGGATTTGGCCGGAACTGCTGGACTCTAGGCTGCAAATGAGGTATTTCAGTGCAGCTCACGACTTGCTAGATCAAACAAAGTGCTTGAACAACGGTGAGCACGAGCAGGGCAGTAGAATTAGCAAACCGTTGCCCTCGCCGAAGTCTGATCATTCAGACTTTGTGATCTCCCACGGTCATTGAAGATCCAACCACCATCTCTTTCCTGTTTGTCATTGCTAGTAATAGCCGCGCGCTATCAATTCGTGATGGCAAAGTCTTTTACGTGCAGATGGGGAGAGGTTAGATTCGGTCAATGAACGGGAGTCGCATTGCGTATGCAAACCAGACCCGAATCGGATGAAGTTTCAACCGCCACCGCCAACAATTCCCCTCTCCTGACACCAGATGAAGTGGCCAAGGCTCTCAGAGTTCATCTGAGCTGGGTCTATGCCCATCAGCAGGAGATCCCTGGCTTCGTCCGGCTCGGGCGTTACGTGCGATTTCGCCGCGTCGCCATTGATGAATTCCTACACGCGAAAACCTCTTGCCAATGATCCCGGGATGTTGCTAAATCAGAGTCACGATTGGAGCACCACAAGAAGGAGCTATGTGGTGCACAAACGGCGTCACCAAAGGCCCAAAGTCAGTTCCATAGGGGCGAAGTGGAGGATCACATACTGGGATTACACCTCAGGCGAAGCACGGAGACGCACAAAGGTCTGGAGCAAGACTGTGGTTCGCTCGCAGTGGGAAGCACAGAGCTTGGCAGATCACTTCATGTTTGAGGTGAATTCCCGAAACAATCAACCTGAAGCGCTGATTCCGGCGCGAGATACGGTCAAAACACTTTACGACTCGTGCCGGCAGCTCACGTGGAAACATCTTAAGAACTCAACGCAAGGGCAGTACGAGTTCTTGTTTACGACGTACATTTTGCCAGAGTGGGGTGAGGTGAGATTGAAGGATTTGAGGACGATGGAGCTTCAGAAATTCTTCAACTCGTTTGATCCCCGGCTCTCACCGAAAACCATTCGTCTGATGCACGGCAGTTTGCGGACCGCTTTGAGCCAAGCTGTGGTCTGGGAGCTGATTCCAAAGAACCCGGCCGTGGGTGTGAAGCTGCCGCGCAGAAAGGCGCGAAAACCGCCATTGGTCCTTTCGCTTCCCGACATTCGGCGAATGATTGAGGCTGTTCCAGAACCGTCCAAATCCCTGGTGACGCTAATTGTCTTTGCGTCATTGCGGGTAGGAGAAGTTCTGGGACTTCGATGGAAGCGAGTAAAAAGCGACCGGCTGCTCATCGTCGAGCGGGTTTACGACGGAGAGTTCGACGATGTCAAAACTGACGCGGGTCACCGCGAGGTTCCATTCGATCAACGCGGAGTGATTGCGGAAGTTCTGAAACGATGCCGCGCAAGAAGCAAGTTTCTTGGACCGGAAGATTTGGTTTTTGCCAACCGTGCAGGCAAGCCCATCGACCGGCACAATCTGTTAAATCGGCAAATCAAGGTGGCTGCAGTGAAGCTGGGTTTGCCCAAAACAATTGACTTCCGGAGCTTCCGGACAATGCATTGCAGTCTGATGCTGCGAACCGGCGCTCGTCCAGAAGTCACGCGAGACAATATGGGGCATGCCAATATCGACGTGACGCAAAACGTCTACGGTCGTAGTTGGTGGGAGGAACGAGTCGAGGCGGTCACACGTACAGTCGATGCCGTTTTCTGCCAATTGGAGCCCCAATTGGAGTCCCCGGACTCAGCCGCTGTCCCAAGTAATTGAAAGAATTGGTCGGGGAGAGAGGATTTGAACCTCCGACCCCCTGGTCCCGAAGATTGGTTTCACAAAGAATTAAGACTTTAGCGCAGTTTGGATGCGTTCGGATGCGATAGTAAAAATGCGGGTTTCAAGCACTTCGCCCCACCTCTCAACTCAACGCATCCAAGCCGCCACTGGGCACAATTTTGGGCACAGCCTGTTGGGGTTCAGTCCACTGTCGGGCCGTGATCGGTATTTTCTCCGCACTTTCTCCCTGCAGGACCTCGGAGCATGGACCCGTCAAACGCGCCTTCCAGCGCGGAAATTCGGATTCGCTTCGCTCTGATTTCGGCGCAACTGATGAAGCTGACGCTTGCGATGGAGGGTTTTTAGTTGTCCGGGTGGTCGGGGTGCGCGGGAGCGTGGACTCATTTTCGCCCTTTCGATTTGGGAAAAAAGAGAAAAGAAAAAATTACAAAATCACGAAACAAGTTGTAAATCAGTAGTTTGCAAATTGCAAAGGTCGAACCTAAGAACCACCACCAAATCAGAATGGCAGGAACGACCAAGATGAAGTGCATTGGGGCGGGCAGTCTCAGCACATTCGCAACTGGCATTGCAATCAAGTACGCAGGGCCATTAAGTAGTCGCAGCAGAATGTCAGAAGTTTGATACGGCCAAATATCACACGAGCATTATGGATGTCCCAAAGTATCAGCGGAATGCTCAGGCCGCCTATCACTGCTGGGAGGACGATTCTCAGCCGTGTGCTCATGAAACATTAGACACCGCAGGTGTGCGGAACCCTCGCATTATTCCTCTACTCGATTAATTGGCGAAACCAGCGTTTGCACTCATTGACCAAAGGAACGAGAAGGCGATTTGCTCAATAGCCATTCGAAAGAGCGCCTTTCCTGTGCGTGTCGTAAAATCAGCATTCTTGTCTGTTTGGGCTGAATTCGACCGCTTACGCGTCATCCTGGTGGCTGCGCGCAACCCTCTCAACATTGGCGCAGCCGCTCGCGCCATGAGCAACTTCGGTTTCCGCCACCTACGAGTGGTATCCCCATATGAAGTTGCTTTTCGTGAGGCGCGCTCCGCTGTCGGTGCGGCGGCGCTGCTGTCGAGCGCAGAGGAATACACGAGTGTGGCCGAGGCGGTGGCGGACTGCACGCTGGTAGTCGGAACGACTGCAGTTGGTCAACGCGACTTGCAACATCCGCTCAGACGACTGGAATACGGAGCGCGCATTGTGCGCAAGCAACTCGGTTCGAGCCGTGTCGCGCTCTTGTTTGGATCGGAGAGAGCCGGGCTCTCAAACCAGGACCTCAGCCACTGCCACTTGTTGCTGCGCATTCCGACTCGTGAAGCAAACATCTCGATGAACCTGGGGCAAGCAGTGGCAGTGTGTCTCTATGAGCTGGTGCGCAATGGG
>Ga0210384_10006009_pt1 | contig 13016 bp, 8 predicted proteins | sample IncBWH2MmetaG_FD_160574 | JGI IMG/M metagenome (GOLD analysis project Ga0210384, IMG submission 160574) | Forest soil microbial communities from Barre Woods Harvard Forest LTER site, Petersham, Massachusetts, United States - Inc-BW-H-2-M | ecosystem: Environmental > Terrestrial > Soil >... | reverse complement strand
GCCTGGTTTGCCAGGTTGCCAATTCAGGGCCCCCGTTGAAATAGCTAAGTGATTGTGGCGCCTTGCCTTAGCTTATTTTCCCCACGGTTCGCAATGAGGAGGCCGGGGGTTCGAATCCCTCTCGTCCACCAGATTTCAAAGGTCCATCAGTGTCGGCACTTCAATTCCAGTTTCCCATCACAATGAAGGGAGCCCAGTAGTAGGGGTGGCATAGTTGGCTTGTGATGAGACAGAGTTATCAGAGCTGCCCGCTTTGCTCCATCCGAATTAACATTAGGCGCGTCCCAGTACTTCACATGTACCGATTTGCGCGTTTTCGCGACTCACCCCAAGCTGTCTTCGAGGCCCTTCGGCCCGTGAGAACTCCACAAGAGTCGGTCGGTAGCTGTTCTATTTTCGGCAGTCAGAGCCCGGCTCGTCGGCGCGGCCGTCGATAGGAATCCGCGGCACGAATTGGAGGCCTGCGTTATTTTTTGATTGATGCCTTTGTCGGCGCGACCGGCCCTGCGAATTTGCACGTCGGATCGCTCAGCGCGCTCGGAGACAACTGGAGCGGACTCACATGGCTTTTGGTTAGCAGCGCATTGAAGGCTACGAGATCCTCAGACTGCATTTTTTTCCATGCCGTCACCGTGGCGTTGTAGTCCGTGCAACCGGCTTCCCAAGAATCAATCTGCGCCTGGGTCGGCGCTTCATCCAGCCCGACCTGCGATGTGCTGACAATCGCATTGAAGCTGCTGTTCAGAGTATTGAATGGCTTCATTGCGCCAGGCGGGAGCGCGTCGCGACCGCGCCCTCCCCCGCCTCCTGGCCCTTGGCCGCGAGCGGCGACGATGCCGCCAAACGTGGCGAGCTTTACGTTTATATCTTTTGTCGCCTTGGCCACATCGTCAGGAAGTTGATTGCCGCTTAAAGAGGCCACCTGCTGGCGGACAGCCAACACTTCTGAGTTTCCAGAATAGGAATCCTTCGCGCCCTGGTACGCCAACATCATGAGTTTGTTCTTAGCGCGCAAATCGGTCATGACCTTGGGACTTTCTCCGACGCGCGGGTCATTGCGAACGGTCACTGTTTGAGTGTACGTCTGGCCGTCAACGATGAACTTCAGAGTGTAGACCCCGGGGATCACTTGCGGTCCGTGCGGACCGGGAGTGACAAATCCGCCGGGAGCCACATTCATCTGATTCTCGAGGTCTAGGTTGAGCGCCGGCGGATCATCGTAGCGCAAGTCCCAATTCGTGCGGTTGGTGCCGACTTTAGTCGGCAACGCCAGATCGGAGCCTTTGGCGACCCAGTATTCGGGGTAAGGCCAGCGCTCGGGAAGCACCGGCGGAATGCTGGACATGGTGCGAACGAGTTTGCCCTCGTCGTCGAAGACCTGCAGTTTTATTTCGCCGGAAGGCGGTCGGTTAAAGTGGTAATAGAGGATGGCTCCGTAGGGTGGATTGGGCGCGTGGGGCAACTCGGGATTGAGGGGCTGGTCCCAGTTATCGCTTACACGTGCGCGGATTGCATCTCCGGGCTTGAAGAAATAGACCGGCGCCGCTGCGATTTCCTGTGCCTTGGCGGCAGTTTCGCGCAGAGGAGTAGTGTCATCCAAAACATAGAAACCGCGGCCGTAGGTTCCGATCACCAGATCCTTCATGTGATTGTTAGTGTGAAACACCATATCGCGGATCGAAGTGCTGGGCAGATTCTGCCGCAGCGATTGCCAATGCTCGCCGTCGTCGAAGGACACATAGACCGTGGTCTCGGTGCCGGCAAAGAGCAAGCCTTTCTGCTTCGCGTCCTCGCGGATCACGTTCACCCAGCTTCCCGTAACCTGTCCGCTGGGGAATCCGTTGACGATCTTGCTCCAGGTTTTGCCGCCGTCGTGCGTGCGCCATATCAACGGGAAGTTGCTGTTGCTTTCGGATAGGCCGCGTCCGGCGCGCCCCTTCCGGCCCGAGAGGTAGGCGGTGTTGACGTCGCCGTGCCCCGCTTCAATCGTGTTGAAGGTAACGTCGGCGCCTTCGGGAACGTCGCTTACATTATTCCAGTGCGCGCCGTTATCCATCGTGTTGTAGATCTGTCCATTGTTGCTGACCGTCCAGAACAAGCCTTTTCGAACGGTGGAGATGGCAAAGTCACTGATGAAGGGCGGAGGCGGGGCGCCACCGCGTCCGTCGGCAGCAGCCCCCGGAGCAGGCGCCGCAGCAGGCGATGCAGCAGCAGCCGGCGCCGGCGCCGGCGCCGGAGTGCCGCAGGGAACCTGCGGCTTGCCCTTCTCGATCGTAAGGTCAGGACTAAACGCCTTCCAGGAATGTGCCATATCGCGCGACACCATCAGGCACTGCATGTCTGTATAAATCGCGTGGGAATCGAAGGGATCGATTCTCCGCCAGGCGTCCCGGCTCCCGCGGTACTTGGCCGCATCCACTCCAAAATTTGGCGCAGCGTTTTCCCATTGGCCTGTGGTCAGATTAATTTTCACCAAACTGCTGCCGCCCTCTGCAGCGCCATAACCGAGGCCATAGACGATGTTGGGATTGTTGGGATCCGCCGTGAGTGTGCCGAACTCGGAAGAGGGCAGCGGCATCCAGTCGACCTCTGAGACCTGGCCCACGTCGCCGCGCGCGCGCGTCATGACCGCTCCGGTGTCCTGCTGCGAAGCCATGATCCAATACGGATACCGGTTGTCCGTCGAGATGTGGTAGACCTGTGCGACCGGCAACGCGTAATAGCTGCTCCACGCAAGCCCGCCGTCAAACGTAAGCGCCGCGCCCTGGTCCACCCCAAAGAGCATCCGCTTGCTGTCGGTCGGATCAATCCAAATGTCGTGCATGTCTTCACCGCCCGGAGCGCCTTTGAAGGCGATGAAAGTCTGGCCGCCGTCGGTCGACTTATAGGCGGCTGTGCTCAGGGTGTAGAGCACGTCGGGATTCTGCGTATCCACCCAGACGCCGCAGATGTAGTCCCTACCGCCGATCCGCGTATCGTCGCCGGCCATGTGTTTCCACGTGGCGCCCTGGTCGTCGGAGCGGAAAAGTCCAGAAGCATTCTGCTGGGCCGCGCCGACTAGATAAATCCGTTGCCCACGGGTGCGCATGGCGACCGCCACGCCAATGCGTCCGGTGGTCAACGGGTTGTAAGTGATTTCCGTCCAGGTCTTGCCTTCGTCGAGAGACTTGTAGAGCTTGGTGTGGCTGGGAACTTGGGCGGCCGGAGCCGCGCCGCCGCCCGCGGGGAACCCCCTCGCCTCCGCCTCGGTGGTTGCAAAAATCACGCTGGGTTCGTCAAAGGGGGAAGAGAGATCGCGGCCGCCGGTCTGATCGTCAGGGTGCAACACGTTAGTCCAAGTCTGGCCGCCGTTGTCCGTACGGAAAATGCCGCGTTGCGAGCCGGTGGTGCCGCCCATGGCGACAACAATCACGATATTGGGATCTTTGGGATCAACAATGATCTTCGGGATCTTGGTTGTACCTTCGAGGCCGATGTGCGCCCAGGTGCTGCCGGCATCCGTGGACTTGTACATCCCGTTGCCGTTGGTGCCGGTAGTGGCGCTCGACACCGCGTCGCCGCTCCCCGCATAAATGATGTTGGGATCCGAGGGAGCGACCTGGATGGCGCCGATGCTATCAACGTCCGTCACCTGGTCAAATATCGGATACCAGGTCATACCGCCGCTGGTCGTTTTCCAAATGCCGCCCTGCGGCAGGCCGACATAAAAAGTGCCAGGCTCGCCGATAACGCCAGTGACGGACGCGATACGTCCGCCGTGAAACGGACCCACGTTGCGCCATTTTAAGCCGGAAAACAAATCCGGACTGACTTGTGCCGGCGCGTCGAACGCGAAGCAGAGCACAACAACCAGCGATATCCAAAGGCGATTAGAGCGCCGCGTGTTCTGAACCATTCCATGCCTCCCCACTAACGGAAGTCCTTATTAAGCCGGGTCGCGCGCGCCCAATATACATCAAGCGGCGGGTCAGAAAGCCGCGACCGTCAAGCCAACTCGCAAGTAGTCCCGCTAAAAACGTATCGGTTCCAATGCCCGAGAGGCCCACGTTTCAATCGCGGCCTCTCGGTTTCTTTTTTTTGCACCGCGTTCATTGGGTTCTTTGCCAAGAGCACCTCGATTGAACCCCAAACCGGCTGTCTCGCGCCCCGAAAAGCGTCTCCCCTTGCTTAACCGAGAGCAGAGGTGCTAGCCTCGGTTACCGAGGACATGGACATGAGCAAACCTTCCGACCTCGTGCAGGGCACGTTGGACAATGTTGCTACTGAAAATTCTTGCGCTTGAGCCGATGAACGGCTTCGCCGTCAGTCAGCGATTAAAGCAGATGTCTGGCGACGTGTTGCAGGTGAGCGACGGATCGCTCTATCCGGCTCTGCACAAGCTGGAACAAGAGGGTTGGATCACGGCCGAATGGAAAACATCCGAATATGGACGGCGAGCGAAATATTATTCGCTGACACGGCTCGGACGGCGACAGCTCGAAAAAGAAGCTGATAACTGGGGCAGGCTTTCGAGCGCCATTTCGCGGGTTACTAGGCTTAAAGAGGCGTGAGCGTCGCGCCGCGCGAAACGGAGGTTGGAGATGCGACCGGAGCATTGGCTGTACACGATTCCGCTACGGCTGCGGTCGTTGTTTCGCCGGGCGCAGGCGGACGAGGAATTGGGCGACGAGTTGCTCGACCACCTCGAACGAAAAACCGAGGAATACGTCGCGCAAGGGATGGCCCTAGAAGAAGCGCACCGTCGCGTGCGACTCGACCTGGCCGGCATCGAGCAGACCAAAGAGAAATGCCGCGACGCGCGCAGAGTGAACTGGATTCAGGACCTGATTCAGGATTTGCGCTACGGCTTGTGGATACTGCGCAAATCTCCCGGCTTCACGTCGGTCGCTGTTCTAACGCTCGCGCTTGGCATCGGCGCCAATGCCGCTATCTTCACCATGATGAACGGCCTGATGCTGCACACGCTCCCGGTGCGCGATCCAGGACAGCTCGTCGAGCTCCTCCACCACTATCCCGGCGAGCCCGAACCTGGGTTCAACGGCTTCTCGTGGGACGCCTACCAGATCATGCGCGATGGCAATCATGTTTTCTCCGAGCTGATTGTGTGGTCCCTGTACTCTTTCCCTGTCAGCAGCGATAAGCTGCAAGCGCAGACCGTGTTTGGCGGAGCGGTAGGGGGGAGTTTCTTTCAAGCGCTCGGAGTGCGACCCGCAGCCGGCCGCTTAATCGGTCCCGAAGATGTTCACGTGGGCTACCACGCAGCAGTAGCCGTCGTGAGCTGGTCATTCTGGAAGTCCCGGTTCGATCTGGATCCCGGAATCATCGGAAGGAAAATCGTCGTTAACGACGCTCCGCTTACGATCATCGGCGTGGCGCAACGCGGCTTTTACGGGCTCAGCGAGGAAGCGCAGCAAGACATTTGGTGGCCTATATCGCTCGGCCCCGGATGGGGAGGCGGACTGTTAGCGCGACTGAAACCGGGCGTTTCCCTGGAACAAGCGCGGGCGGAAATGGCGGTGGTGTTTCAAAGGGTTGTCAACGCTCCCGACGCGGGGCCATTCGTCAAGGGAATGAAACTCCGAATTGAGCCTGCGGGAGACGGCGTGACGACGCCTTTGAGCCAGATGCTTTCGACACCGCTGACCGTCTTGATGGCAACGGTGGGGCTGCTGCTGCTCCTCGCGTGCGCGAATTTAGCAGGGCTGCTCTTGGCGCGGGGAGCGTCGCGCCAGCACGAAATGGCCGTCCGTGTCTGCCTCGGTGCGGGTCGGGGTCGCTTGCTGCGCCAAACGCTCACCGAAGCGCTGCTGTTGTCGCTGCTCGGAAGCGCCGTCGGCATCTTCCTGGCCTACTTCGCAGATCATGCGCTGATTCGGGTCTTCGCATCGGGCAGGTTGATGATGGAGGTGCCGGTGCATTTTGAGGCTCTGACTAGTCCAGATGCACATGTACTGCTTTTCATATTAGCGATCGCACTGCTCACGGGATTCATGTGTGGCGTTGGACCGGCTATGAGTGCCTCGAACACGGCACCGGCGTCCGCGCTGCAACAGGCATCGCGCATTGGAGAATCCAAGTCTCGGCGGCTGTCCGGCAAGGGCCTGGTCGCTTCGCAAGTGGCGCTCTCCCTGGTGCTGGTGAGCTCGGCGGGCCTGTTTGTGGGATATCTGTCGCATCTTCGGAACCTGAATCTGGGATTCGAGCGCGATAATCTGCTGCTGGTCACGCTCGATTTCGCGCATAGTAGCTATAACGCTGCGCAATTCTCGCGGCTGTCTCAAGAGCTGGTGATGCGGCTGGACGCCGTTCCCGGCGTAAGCTCAGCCACCTTCAGTGGCGTGAGTCCAATGGAAGGCCCCGGTCCCAACGCCTTTGTATTTGCGGAAGACCATCCTGAAAAGCGGACCCAGGCCTCCATCAATTACGTTGCCCCGGACTACTTCGAGACGTATGGCACACCGTTTCTCGCCGGTCGCGATTTTTCCGCGCGCGACCAGGCCGGCACCCCTGTCGCAATCATTAACGAGGCCGCTGCTCGCGACTGCTTCGGAAACGAAAACCCCATCGGTAGACACATCGCCCTGAGCCATATCACCTCTACGAAAGGCGAAAAGACCTATGAGGTGGTCGGACTCGTCCGCGATGCCAAATACCAAGATCTCCAGCAACCTGCGCCGCCTACGATCTATCCGGACCTGCTTCAACAGGGCTTCACTGGTTCTCAGCTCGCGATCCGCACGAGAGTCGATCCGGGCGGAGTTGCCGACGCGGTTCGCCAAACCGAGGCCGCGGTGTTCAAGACTGTTCCCATCGTTCGAACTATGACGATGAACGAGCAGATCGATTCGTCCATAGTTCCACAGCGGTTGATTGCAACACTTTCCGCAGGGTTCGGCGGGCTGGGCGCGCTGCTTGCAGCCATCGGCCTGTACGGCCTACTCGCCTACACGGTCGCGCGGCGCACACATGAGATCGGCGTTCGCATGGCGCTCGGCGCAGCAGGGATTGACGTTATGCGCATAGTCCTTCGCGACGCCCTGTGGATGGTCTGTGCTGGTCTCGCTATCGGAGCCCCCCTTGCGTTCTGGGGAAAACGCGTAGCGGCCAGCCTGATCCCCGACCTGCCAGTCGCCAGCGCTCTTCCGATTGTCGTTGCCGCTGCAATAATGATCGCGGTCGGTTTGGTTGCTGCTTACCTGCCCGCGCGCCGCGCCATGCGCGTCGATCCCATGGTCGCGCTGCGGTACGAGTAGAGGGCCGGAAAATACGACCGGAGCATTGGCTGTTCACGATTCCCCTGCGGATGCGGGCGTTGCTTCGCCGGACGCAGGCGGACCAGGAATTGGAAGAGGAGTTGCGCGACCACCTCGAACGAAAAGAGGAATACGTCGCACAAGGGATGACGCAAGAACAAGCGCACCGTCGCGCGCGACTCGACCTGGCCGGCATCGACCAAACCAAAGAGAAATGCCGCGACGCGCGCAGAGTGAATTGGATTCAGGACTTCGTTCAGGGGCTACTGGAAGCGGAGGGATCGATCAGGAGCCGGGCCGCCACGGAGGGCACGATCCAAATTGCAGAACACGCAAAAGTGCCGATTAGCCTTTCCGCGGCCATTCCTACCGGTTCCTGATCTGTGACCGTGACTCGAACTTTTCGGCAGAGGTGGCCCGGCAGCTAAACGCTTTTCGAGTACGGGTGTTGTGTTCAATGCGGCTGTACTTCGATGGGATCGGGCAAGTGCAACGTTCCGTTCATGAAATCACCGATGGATAGATTTTGTCCATGTTGGACATATCGCGCCAGGACGCTAGGTTGCAGCCATTCAAGACCCCAGGCATCTTCCACGGCGACGATAGTGTAGGAACCAGGAATCACGCCCCGTAAAACGAAGGTTCCATCGAAGTCGCTTTGGTCCCGCCGGAACAGATCAATGTGTGCAACAGGGTCGTTTGGTACCAGCGCGACCATGACTCCGGCAACTTTTTTTTCTTTCTTCAGCACGACACCTTCAATGCTGACTATCCCCGCGGAAAGAGAAGCTGTCACTTCGGCAGCTGCTCCAGCGGCAATGCTTACGTCGTGGCCCCAAGAGTCTCCGGAAGACGAAGAAGTTCGCACGACGGAAAAGGCCTTTGTTTGAGAGCCAACTAAGATCGCGTACTTACCCGGAGCCAAGTCTTCAAAAGAAAACTGCCCGGTAGGGTCCCCTTGCCTATAGGCCACCATCCGACGCCGCGAATCCTGCAAGCCCACGCCATATTGCTTTGGCGGTGCCTCGTCCCCAGGCATTCGGATGGACAGCTTCAGGCTACCCAGCGTTTCTCCACGAGATTCGTTCAGATCTTGTCCGTTTCGGACAAGATCGACGTCCGCAGCTTGCTCCAGTTGGCCGGAGTCCGAGTTCTTCACTCTCAGCGTGTAACGACCAGACGGAACACCTGTTAGCTCGAACACGCCCGGTGCCATCTGGGTCACACCTTCCGTCTGCACAAAGGCCACGGAATCGAAGACGTGCTTTTCTAGCACTGGGATCATGAAGCCAGCCGAATGGCCGGGCCCGTCCGAAGGGATTCGAAAAACAAGGTGCAATGCGGGTACCGGATTGAGGTGCACATCGACTTCCAAACGGTCGCCGCCCTTCACTTCGATCGGTGTGGCGTTGTCCGCTTCGGTGGCACCGCTGTAATACGTCGTGGGGTAAGCCACATCAAGAGCAGGAGAAACTTGTGGCGTCGGACTGTTCGCTGCGTCGGCGGCGGTCGCAGGATGAATCGCATACCAAGGCTTTGCAGTGACGGAAATATAGTATTTGCCGGGGCGTAACAGCGAGAAGTCGTAGAAACCGCGATCATCACTTGTCGAGGCGGAGTAGCGGGTGATCCGGCTCATCCCTCCGCCATGGTTCTCGAAATATAAAACGACGCTGGCGCTTCGGACAGGATCGCCGAACTCATCCGACACACGCCCTGTAATGAGGGCCATCGGCGTAAGGTGAAGAACCAGGTTTTCGGTCGAGAACTCCTGCCCTGTCACAATTGCGGTGGAAAATTGCTCGTGTTGTTCGTACGCCGAGGAAATGAATCCGCGTTTCGCTCCCTGCAGGGAATACTTTCCAGGCTTTAGTTGCGAGAATTCAAAATGACCGTTCTCCGAGGTGATCATCGAAACCAGCTTTGCGCGGTCTCCCGTCTCTGCAATGGAGACGCGGGCCTGAGAGAGAGGAGCGCCGGTCGTTGCACTCACAACCATCCCCGCAATCCTGAAGGATTGAGCAGTCCGGGAGCCCTCTTGCACCGTGGGAGTTTGACTCTGCGCTGCGCCCGCGCCACCAGCCTGCATCGGCGCCAATGCCAAGATGGCCACCACTATTCGCCATGCACGAGCGGTAAGAGTCATTGCGAATCTCCTCCCGAAATTGTTTTTAGGCGCAAGTGTTCCTTCTGGCCAGCTTCGAGATGAATGACCTGTCCCTTGGACTCGAGTTTGCGCATTGCTTCCGCGTCGGCGTAAGCCAAGTCGTTCTGCGGACTATCGAAGGCGAGCACGCGATACATGCCCGGCCTCAGCTGCGCCAACGCAAACGATCCATCGGGCGTGCTGTTTGCCTGCCGGAATTCCCCGGAATCCTCACCGACTGGCAGGAAATAAATGTGGCCTTCGGTGGCGTCCTCGACCTTGCCGTCCACCTCGGCTCCATCGTCGCGAAGCGTAATCTCAATCGCCGAGCTTGCTCCGCCTGGGCCGACGACAAGCGGCTGGTGCAGGAGATTGCTCCCGCCAGAGACGATGGAGGCCGCATACCCCACCGCGGTCTGGAGATGCACGCGATAACGGCCCGGCCGCACATTCGGGATGACTAGCGCGTGTTCCTCCGTATCTTGAACCGGCTCTGATTGGGCGGTTTCGGCGGAGCCAAACTCTTCGATGGCCATAAGCATAACCTGGACGTTGGCCCGTCTCTGCGGCGAAGCGTTCGGCGTCGTTTCGCTATTTGCTCCCGGATCCTCGACGAATAAGCTCTGCCCGGATTTGAATTCTTCCCGCAGCGTTACAGCCAACGACATGTTGGGAACGAGGTGGATCGCAGGCGCTTCGAGCGGTCCGCCGCGCACGGAGAAATTGAGAAACCCCGTCGAACCCGGCTGGCCTTGTGTACTGGCCTGGAGTGTGTAATTACCGTCCGGGAGCGTTCCCTGAATCAACTGTTCCACGGAATTGTATCCGAGAGAATAGCCAGGTCCGGGACGTCCCAAGGGATAAATGCGAATGCTCATCGACCGCCCGTCACCGGCATTCATCACTGGAATTTTGACGGGATAATACTCGTGGCGCGCTGGCGAGAGGGTGGCCTGAAACGTCGCGCCTGCGGCGAGTTGAAAGGGAGCTGCGGCCGAAAAATCGGAGGCGCCCGGATAGAAAATGGGCGGGAAACCAAAGAGTTGTCCTCCAGGCGTAAAAATCTGTGGATCCCGATCGAGTTGCTCGCCAGTGCCCACTTTGTACGTCCCTGGTGAAAGATCGCAAAAACGAAACTCTCCATCAGTCCACGTCGTAAACGTGCGCGCCAGTTCCCAGTGCTCCTGCCCTTCCCTGATTTCGCGCCGGTACAGGTCTGTGCGGATTCGCACGTCGCCTTCCGCGCCCGGAAGGTTGACGTGCCCAATGACTAAGGCTTCCGGATCAAGATAGATGACAATTTCTGATTGGTTTGCGCTTGCGCGGCCGTCGAACTGGTTACTCGCATTCTGTAGATACCCGGGTTTGCGCGCATAGAACGTCGCCGGCCTGGCGTTCTGCATCATGCGAAGCTGACGGGCGCGGAACACAGCAGCGTCGGGAGTGCCTGTCTGTTCCTCCTTTGACTCCGGAACTTGCCCTGGAAACTTAAACTCGAAACCACCACGATCATCTGTAAGCGTGGCGTATCGCTGGTCCGGAGAAAAGACCAGGGCGCGGCCGACGGGTTCATGTGTTATTCGGTTGAGAACCCTGCCGTGAATGGAGGAAGAGCTATCGCGTTGAGCCGCGGTCCTTTCCGTCAACTGTGCTTCTGTGAAACCAGAGAACAGGACCCAGAAAGCGAGGACTGCTGGAACGATCGTGCGCAGCCAGGATCTCGCGCGCAGACGCACTTCCACGAGGAAATGCTTGCAGAGGGAAGCGTTGGCCACAGTTCTATCCTTGCCAATTATTATACGAACTAACTGTATTTCCTCGAAGGATTACTTGCGGTCTTCCTGTCTCTGGCGAATTGTTATTTCGCCAACCAGCGGATCAGAATGTAACAATGCTACGGACGGCCCCTCCCAGACAACAATGCATATATCACGCTTGTCCAAATTAGGATTTGAGATTTTGAAGCAAAAAAAGGCTGAGCATCTGATAGCTTGGGGTTGGGCTCTGCAAAAGCCAATCACAACGCTAAGGAGGCTCAGCCATGACTCGAGTCAGCAGTATATTCTCACAGATTCTGCAGTTAATCCCTCGTCTGGAATTTGAATCAGCCGTGCGCCAGCACAAAGCGGAGCGTCATGCTCGAGGTTTCACTTGCTGGGGCCAGTTCATCGCCATGCTCTTCTGTCAGCTGGGGCACGCCAAGTCGTTGCGCGAAATTTGTGGAGGATTGGCTGCCAGCGAAGGGAAACTTCGTCATCTGGGGTTGCCCGCGGCTCCTTCTCGCTCCACCCTGGCCTACGCCAATGAGCATCGGCCTTGGCAGTTGCATCGCACCGTGTTTGAGCAGCTGCTGGCGAAGTGCCAGATGTTGGTGGCCAGCCAACCAGAAACCAGAAAGAAGAGGAAGTTCCGTTTCAAGAATCCTCTGTTGAGCTTGGATGCCACGGTGATCGATCTCTGCGCCACCATGTTTGATTGGGCTAAGTTCCGCCTGACGAAGGGAGCGGTGAAACTTCATTTGCTGCTGGACCACGAAGGCTATCTGCCGTCCTTCGCGGTGATCACGGAAGGCAAAAAGCATGAGATACGTGTGGCGCGACAGATGCAATTTGCGCGGGGGACGATTTTGGCATTTGACCGCGGGTATACGGACTACCAATGGTTTATGAGCCTGACCGAGCAGGGCGTTTATTTCGTGACTCGTTTGAAGGAAAACGCCGACTATGGCGTGGTGGAGAAGCGTGAAATTCCACAGCGGCGCGGCGTACTACGGGATGAAGTGGTCTTTTTCTATAAGCTTGAGCAGGAGAACAAGAAGACCTTCTTCCGGCGGATCGAGTTTTACGATGAGGAGCACGACCGCGTGCTGGTATTTCTGACCAATCACTTGGAACTGGCGGCGGCTACCGTCGCGGCCATCTACAAGGAACGCTGGCAGATCGAGTTGTTTTTTCGGGCCTTGAAACAGTCACTACGTGTGAAAACGTTTGTGGGAACTTCCGCCAATGCCTTGAAAACGCAACTGTGGACGGCGCTGATCGCCATGCTGGTGGTGAAATACCTGCAACTGCGATCGACGTTCGGTTGGTCCCTTTCGAATCTGGTGGCACTTCTGCGGCAGCAATTGTTTGTTTACCGTGATCTGTGGCCCTGGATCGACGATCCCTTCCAACCACCACCGATATCAGAAAGATCGTCAGAGCAGTTGACGCTGCAACTGAGCTGAGTGGCTCGATAAATTGGACAGCAGGGGATAAGCCACATGCCAACAATTCGACGTAACTTCGAGATTTCAGGAGGGGGAATTTAGACAGCATCCGATCAAGAGAAACGCTTCGCCAACACCAACCTGCCCTGCGTCCGGGCTCAGAAAGCGAATTTTGCCCTTACTCTGGAGATGTTGGTGACCAGTTTTCAGCTAATTTGGACAGCAGTGATACTGCTCCACGACGCTGCCACGCCGCATATCTCCCAACTGTTGCATCTGCGTGAGTATCTCCATACGTTGCCGCTCGAGTGTTTCCAGGCGATCCGCCATAGCCTCCTCCTAAAGTACATATACTCTAGGGATATTAGGCTAGACCGCCTTTCTCGTCAATCGCCCACAAACAAGACGC
>Ga0210384_10006008_pt1 | contig 13017 bp, 9 predicted proteins | sample IncBWH2MmetaG_FD_160574 | JGI IMG/M metagenome (GOLD analysis project Ga0210384, IMG submission 160574) | Forest soil microbial communities from Barre Woods Harvard Forest LTER site, Petersham, Massachusetts, United States - Inc-BW-H-2-M | ecosystem: Environmental > Terrestrial > Soil >... | reverse complement strand
GGTGCCCGCGCGGCAGCAGGTCAGAATTTTCTACATGACCCAGGCCGCGGTCGGGCCGCCGACGTTCGTGATCTTCACTGACCGCAAGGTGAAGCTGCACTTCGCCTACCAGCGCTTCCTCGAAAACCAGATTCGCAAGGCCTTTGGATTCCTGGGCACGCCGATCTGGATCAAGAACCGGGCCCGGGGCTAAGTTGCCTCCGGCCTGCCCACTGTGCGGTGCTAATCAAGGTCTTTCGTCAGCAACGCGACCCGTTTGATGCCCGCGTTGTGAGCTTCGGCCACGACCTGTGCCACATACTCAAAGTCCAGACTTTCATCCCCTTTGACGTACACGACCTTGTCCGCTCGACCCAGGAAGATTCGTTCCAGATTCGGTTCCAGTTGCTCCCAAGGTACGGGTTCCTGATTGATTTTGAGCAGGGGAAACTGACTCCGCGCAGTCCATAGGATTTGAATCACGATGGTGCGCTCGTTCTGATGAGGTTGCTCCGGTTTACCCGGTTGAGGAAGAAGCGCATCGACTTTGTACTCCTTCGTTGTCGCCACAATCACCATGAACACAATGATCAGCACCAGAAGGACATCGATCAGCGGCGTGACGTTGATTTCGGGCCGGGACGGACCACCGCCTGCCATTGAGAACGCCATACGGGATTGCTCCTCTCAGGCAAGCGCGTGTCTGAAAAGATTAGACACTCCATATGGGTTCGGAGTTCCCCGGACGGAAGGTCATCCGATCGGCTCGGGCGTCGGCAGCAACGGCGGCGGATCTGGCGGGGGCGGTGGCATCGCAGGGGGCGGCTTAGGATGCAGCAGCGTGTCCAATGCGGGATATCGCGACGCGAGGAAATAAATGGAATATGCCGGAAAGAACACCACGGCCGGCACCGAGATCAGAGAGATTACATACAGCAACGAGAAAAGCGCAATGGCGCCCACGACAACCGCCAGCGTGATGGTGTAAAGGTTCCAGGTCAGTCCAGCCGCCATGCCTCCGATCACTGCCACCGCACCCAGTCCGCCAACCGGAATGAGAAACAGCAGGACCACGATGGCAGAAACGATGCCGAGAATGATCGCGGCACCAATCGCCATCACGATCTTCATTCCGATGTAAGCGGCATAGCCGCCTGTTTCACGTTTGATCTGGGGCCACAGCCGCCGCCATCCCTCGACGGCGCTAATTTCTTCCAAGGCCATTTGCGGAACCACAAAATCCTTGGTCATGACGTGGATCACCAACTGCGCAACCACGAAAAGCAGCAGCACAAAGAAAAGAGCCATGCCGCCCAGAATGAGCGGGATCATGTGCTCCTTGGGATTTCTGAGCCAGCCCACAAGGAAAGCAAAACCCGCCGGGATTCCGACCAGAATGGTCAAACCCGCAACCGAAGCCAGAGCCAGCAAAATCTGCCAGATAAAAAAACGCCGCCCAGGGCCCTGCCTCCGGCTCCAGCTGTGCCAGATGCGGCATTCCTTGGCCACCACACTGTCGAACAGAACGAAACGCATCACGCTGTTCACGTAAAGGAACAAGACCAGCAGCACGAACCCGGCAATGATGAGCACCGCGATCAGCGAAGCGTAGAGCATGGGGTTGACCGCAGGCAGGGCGGCGAGTAAATGCTGAGAATTATTAGGGCGTGTCGGCATCTGGAAGCTGCCGGGGCTGCAGCCTCCTCCGCCTGAGCCCATTTCGCCGGCGAGCAGGCCGACCAGCCCTAGTTTGGCCCACTGGCTGGCCCGGAACGGCCGCACCAGTTGCTGTCGGGCATGCTCAAAAGCCGGAGAAATCGCATCCACGGCGGAAATCGGCAAAGGACACCTCAGAAGATCGCGGTTCGCAGCAAGGTACTGCGAAGCGGGAGTTGGGTCAATGGGATTCTTGGTACTCTGGAAACTGCAGATTTCAGATTGCAGATTTCAGATCGAAAACCGAATTCTTCCAGGCTCATGCAGCTCAGGATTTTCAATCTGCAATCTGAAATCCAATCTGCCTCTCACTCGTAGCGCAGCGCCTCCACAGGGTCGAGCTTCGAGGCACGCAGCGCGGGCACGAGGCCGCTGCCAACCCCTACCGCCAGCAGTACCAGGCTGGAGAGCATGACCGTAGCCAGGGAAATCTGCAAATGGATGTCGGCCTTGCCGGAATCGTCTTCAAATAACGGGCCCATGAGCGGCAGCGTACCCACGGCGGCTGCAATCCCGTAGGAAAGCAGAACCCCAGCTGCTCCGCCTAACAGCATAATGAGCAGGGTTTCGGCCAGAAACTGAAGTTTGATCTGCCACTTCTTGGCGCCCAGCGCGCGGCGCAGCCCGATCTCACGGATGCGCTCATCCACCGAGACCAGCATGATATTCATTACTCCGACGCCCCCGATGCCCAGGGTCAGCGTGCCTACAAACGTGAGCAGCACTTGCAGTCCGATGGTCAAGCCGTCAATAACCGGGCGGAACTCGTCGCGTCCGAACATCAGAAATGCTTTCTTGTCAGTGGGAGAAAACTGTTGGCGGGTCGCAATGGCGGCCAACACCTGGGCCTCGGCCCTCCTCTCAAACTGGGGGGCGACCGGCTCGAAGACCATTACCGCAGCGTATTTCGTGTTCCATACGTCGCCGGCAGCGCTGTAGGGGATCCACGCGGAGTCGTCGTCGCTGGAGAAATAGTTGCTCAACTGGATCTTGCGGGCCATCACGCCAACTACGGTGAAGTGCACGCCGCCGATCTGGACCGTCTCGCCCACCGCCGGCCGGCCGCTAAACAACTGCTCGCGCACCCGTCCTCCCAGAAATACCACGCGCCGGCGTTCCAGTTCGTCACCGGCGGAAATCCAGCGCCCTTCGGACGGGACTTCATTGCGCATCTCGCCATACTCGGGGCAAACGCCGCGTATGGCGGCGGTCCCGACCATCCGCTCGCCATAGCTGATGCCGGGCCGATTCACGGTTTCCAGGCACACATGTTTCACCAGAGGAGCAGTTTCCTTGACCATGTCGAGGTCAGCCTGCTCCAGACGCACTTTCTTGCCGGCACGCTGTCCGCCGGGCTGCTCGCTGGTTTGCTGCGGCCAGCAGATGACAACACTCTTGCCGAAAGCATCGAACCCGCCCACCAGGATGCTGCGGAAACTGCTGCCGTAGGCGATCAGGAGCGTGACGGTCGCAATCCCCCAGACGATGCCCAGCATGGTCAGCAGGCTGCGCGTGTAATTGCGCCTGAGCGCGATCCAGGCTTCGAGAATGATTTCAGTCAGCATTTTGACGACTATTACTTTTCATGTGGGGACGGGTCTCCGACCCGTTCAGGCCGAGCGAAGCTCGGCAGCAATCTTAAGCTGCCTCTGCCGCGCCAGCGCGGCCCGTCCGGCTCAAAGAGCCGGACCCACACAACTTAACCTCCCGCTTCATAGCGCAGCGCTTCGATGGGGTCGATCGACGCCGCCCTGCGGGCCGGATACAAGGCCGAGAAAATCGCGATGATTCCCAGCAACACGCAGGCCACCAGTCCGGACTGCCACGTCGCCACTAACCCGGCAAAGAAATCCGGCATGGGCAGCAAATTCACCAGGAAGCAGATGCCGTAGGCAATTCCCATCCCGATGGCGCCGCTGAGAAACGCGATCAACAGCGCTTCGAAAAAAAATTGCTTGAGGATGGTGCGCGCCGGGGCTCCCAACGCCTTGCGCACACCGATTTCGCGGGTCCTTTCCCGTACCGCGACCATCATCACGTTCATCACACCCAGGCCGCCGAGAAAAAGTGTCACGATGCCCACCGCGCCCAGAAAATATTTCATACCGTTGGTCATCTGGCGGAAAGCCTTGGCTTCCTGCACCGTGTCCCAGATGGGACAGGCCTCCTTGTCGCGGGGATCGAAGCTGTGCAACCGTCCCAGCACGGTTTTTATTTCGCGCTTGCAGGCCTCATGCTGTTCCACCGATCGAGGCGTGACCAGCAACTGGTCAAAAGTTGTGGAAGTGCCGGGAGGCTTGTCGGGGAAATCACGCCGCATGGCCGCGAAAGGGATAAATATTTTGTTGACGTCCCAACCGTCGTAGCTGGAATCCTGCTTCTTGGTTGCCATTACGCCGATGACGGTGTACGGGAAGTCATTCAAATAGACACTCTCGCCGACCGGATCGCGGCCGGGAAAGAGTTGCTTGGCCGCATCGCTGCCGAGGAAGGCCACGCGACGCGATTCCTTCTGATCGTCCCAGTTGTAAAAGCGGCCTTCGCCCACGTCGAGGCTGCGAATGTAACCGAACGGGGGATGAGATCCGGTCACGGTGAACGCGGCATTGTTGTAGCTACTGTGCGCGCGGACGTCGTTTCGCTCCAGCTCCGGAATTGCGTATTCGCAATCTGACGACTCCGACTGGACCGCGACCACATCTGAGTCTTCCCAATGCACTTCGCGCCCGGCGCGGGCCCCGCCGACCTGCATGCTGGTGCGTCCGTGAAAAACGATCAGAATATCTTTGCCCAGGTTACGGGCCTGTACTTCCTGCCCCTGGCGCAGCCCTTCTCCGGCCGCCACCATCAGAACGATAGAGACGATTCCCCAGGCGATTCCGAACATGGTCAGGAACGTCCGCAGCTTGTGGGACCAGAGCGTACGCAACACGTCGCCAACAAGATCGCGCAAGACCATATGGTTATGGACGCACATGCCGCCTGAACGTAAGCCCGGCAGGCGCACCAGCCCCTGAATCCATATACGAGAGTCGGCCTGATTTTGTTCATAACGAGTGTGGGGCGGGCGCCCTCGCCCGCTCTTGCAGCTGACTGTGCGGATTGCCGCTGTTCTGAGGCTGTGAATCGGTTGTGCTGCGCGAATCCAATCAAAAGCGGCGGGCGAGGGCACCCGCCCCACACTTTTCGAGCCACGCATCAAATTGTTGCAATGCCAGCTCGCACTGCTGCCGATGCCGTTCCTGGCGATCGCGAACCTTCTGTTCCAGCGGTGGCAGAAGATCGAAAGTGATGTTCGCGGGCTGGAAGTTGCGCGCATCGGCGTGGGTTACGTAGTGCACGAGCGAGCCGAAGGCGGTCGGACGTGGAGGGGGCGCGGGGTCTGCTCCGGAAGCCAACGCTGCAGCGTGAATCCCCGCCATCAGACCGGTGGCGATGGACTCGACGTATCCCTCCACTCCGCAGATCTGTCCAGCAAAGAACACTGACGGGTATTTCTTCATCTGCAACGATTCGGACAACAAAGTCGGCGCGTTGATGTAAGTGTTACGGTGGATCTGTCCGTAGCGCAGGAACCGCGCATTCTCCAAACCAGGAATCAATCGCAGCACGCGGGCCTGATCTCCGAATTTCAAATGGTTTTGGAAACCCACCAGGTTGTACGAGTCGGCCCGCAGGTTCTCTTGCCGAAGTTGTACCACGGCGTAGGGAATCCGTCCGGTGCGCGGGTCCTTCAAGCCTACCGGCTTCATCGGACCGAAGCGCAGCGTGTCACGGCCCCGGCGGGCGATTTCTTCAATGGGTAGGCAGCCCTCAAAATAGTTCAGCTTCTCCCAATCGCGCTCCTCGACCGATTGTCCCGCAGTCAACGCATCGCAAAAACGGTCGTACTCCTCTCTTGACATGGGGCAGTTGATGTAATCAGCCGAGCCTTTGTCGTAACGGGCCGCGAGATACACCTTGGACATGTCGATGGAATCGGCCTCGACAATCGGGCTGATCGAATCGAAGAAATACAAATGGGTTGCACCGCTCAGGCGGGCGATCTCCTGCGAAAGCGCGTCAGAGGTCAAGGGCCCGGTGGCGATGATTGTGATCTCATCTTCGTTGACCTGCGTGACTTCTTCACAGCGGATCGTAATCGACGGCTCGCGAGAGACCGTATCGGTGACTCGGGAGGCGAAAGTCGTGCGGTCTACGGCGAGCGCATGGCCGGCCGGGACGGCGCACTGGCGGGCGATCTGCAGCAGCAACGACCCCGCACGCCGCATTTCTTCTTTCAGCACCCAGGGCGCCGTGTTCTCGCTGTCAGATTTCAGGGAATTGGAGCAGACTAACTCTGCGAAATTCGCGGTCTGATGCGCCGGAGTCGAGCGCACAGGGCGCATCTCCCAGAGTTCGACGGCGATGCCGCGGCGTGCGCACTGCCATGCCGCTTCTGATCCCGCCAGGCCAGCGCCAATAATGCTTACGCCTGCCGTCATCGCACGCTCCCCGCCAGTTGCTCCAGAGCGTTCCCTTCCAGGCTGATGGTTTTCCAGTCGTCCAGAAACGTCGCGCCCAGGCCTTTGTAGAAATCGATCGCGGGAGTATTCCAGTCCAACACCTGCCAGCGCACGCCAAAGCATTTCTGCTCTTTGGCGATCGATGCGACGCGGGCCAGCAGCGCCCTGCCAATTCCTTTCCCCCGATATTGGTCGCGAACGTAAATATCTTCGAGAAACAATCCGGGGCGCCCCTCAAAACTGGAGTAATAGTCGAAGAAGAACCCATAACCGGCGGGCTGGCCGTCCCACTCCGCCAATAACACGCGGAATTTCGGTGATTCGGAAAATCCGTCGCGCAACAATCCCGACTCGGTCGCGGCAACGGGAAGACGCTCGAATTCGGCGAACTCATGAATGAGCGTGTTCAATACGGACACATCGTCAGCCTTGGCAGGACGAATCGAAAGCATTTTGCAAGTTCCTTTTGCAGGCACAATCACAGTCGTCGCGAGTATGTGTTCTATTATACGGACGTTGATTCTCAAGGCCCGGAGGATTTCATGGCACGCATCGCTCTCATCGAACCCGAGCAAGCCGCACCCGAAGTGAAAGAAATCTACGAGCAGAAATTGAAGGGCAAGCCTGGCAATGTGCAAAAGGCGCTGGCGCACCGCCCCGATATGCTAAAAAACTTCCTCGGATTTTACGCCAGCGTCGGCCGCTCACTTGATCGCAAACTCTACGAACTGATCTACATTCGGGTGTCGATGATCAATGGCTGCCGCTACTGTCTGCAACATCATTTAGCTTCGTCCAAACGCGTGGGCCTGACTGCAGAAGATTGGGGCGCCATCAAGCAGGGAAACTATTCAAGGTACAACGAAAAAGAGAGAGCAGCTCTGACTTACGCCGAGAAGTTGACCCGGTCGCCACATGAAATTACTGACGGTGATTTCAACGAGCTTAAGAAGCACTTCGCCGATCCCGAAATCGTGGATCTCCATTTGCTCGCGGGCCTCGCGAACCTCACCAACCGGTTTACCGATCCACTGGGACTGGAGTTGGAAATGCCGGAAGAGAAAATCTAGCCACGGATTTATGCGGATCTCACGGATAGATCGATTTCTTTTCAAATCCTTATCCGTGTAAATTCGTGATGATCCGTGGTCTAGTTTTTTGCGCTAAAGAATCAATCTCTCGTCTCCCACGCGCCGGGTTACGCGCTCGCGGTCCAGATATTCCAGCAAGGGAATGGCATATTTTCGACTCACTCCGGTCAGGTCCTTGAAGCGAGCCACGTCGATCTTCGGCGACTTTGCCTTTTCCGATGACATGCGCTTGCGTAAATCCAGCAGCGCATCGCGATGGAAGACCAGGTCCTCAGAGATTTTCACCAAGACTTTGTCGCGCAACAGGAGCGTGACGATTTTCTGAGTGCGGGCTTTGTCCACCTTCAATCCAGCCAGCACATCCTTCAACGCTGGAACTTTAAGGCCCGCCGAAGCAAATGCCTGCTCAATGATTTCGCGGGATTCTGCCTCTTCGTCTTTCATGACCACACCGCGCCCCGGCAGATGGATGACCTCTCCACCCGCCTCCAGTTTCTTCTCGCGGACCAGTGTCTCCAGGGTGGCGGCAAACACTTCACTCGGTGCCTGCGCCTGGTCTCGCAGTTCTTCCTTGCTGATCCCGGCGACCAGCGGGTTCTTCTTCTGGAAGCTCGCAACCGTGCTGATGACCAACAATTTCAATTGATCCAGCGCGTGCGCGTGTACAACCAGGTCACCGACCCTACGGACTTCGGCCTGACATACACGAGCGGCCAGGTGTTTTTCAATCACCTGTCTGGGCCATCCGGCTTCTGCCACCAGTTCCGCCAGAGCAATTCCGCCATGACCTCGTCGCGCGATGCGGGCCCGAAGAATCGATTGAGCATCACCGTCCGCCAGAGTGTCCAGAAACGCTTCCCGCCCAGGCATGCGCGGAATCGGCGACGCGTCCAGCACCACGCCGCCGCCGATCGTCACGACCGGCGAGAACTGCCGCATGATGAAGCGGTCCCCCGGCAACAGCAGCGTAGCCTCAGCAAGGCGCAACTGAGCCGGTGCAGTCTCTCCTGGGACAATTTGTTTCTGGTCAAAGAGCACGACCGTGGCGATAGTTTCGAAAGTGTAGGCATGCAGATGCACACGCGCCCGGTTCTTCAAGGCCTTTGCCGAATGCAGTAGTGTGAGAGACCCGTCCACACAAGAGGTGGAATGAAAAGTCGACTGCGGCGCCAGCACCATGCCGCGCGCCAACTCTTGCGTGGTCACGCCTGCAGGGTTCAAAGCCGTACGCTGGCCAGCAACGGCTTGTTCAGCGGCCTGTCCATGCACCTGAATTCCGCGTACGCGCACACGCTGGCCCGTGGGAAAAACTTCGAGCTCGTCTTTTTTGCGGATCGTGCCGGAAACCAGTGTCCCCGTCACCACCGCGCCGAAGCCTTTCATGGTAAAGACGCGGTCGATGGGGAGACGCGCCAGTGCGGAAGTATCTCGCGCCGGAACCTCACCGGCGGCTCTTACCAGAGCCTGCTTCAGGTCATCCAGACCCGCACCGGTCAGCGAACTGACGGCGATGATGGACGAATGAGTGGGATCAAGAAACGAATTGCGCAGAAACTCTTCGACCTCCAACCGCGTCACCTCCAGAGTCTCGCGATCCACCAGGTCGGATTTGGTCAGCACGGCGATGCCCCGACGCACGGAAAGCAGACGGCAGATATCGAAATGCTCGCGCGTCTGCGGCTTGATGGATTCGCCGGCGGCAATCACCAGCAGAACGAGATCGATTCCTCCCACTCCGGCCAACATGTTGCGCACAAAACGTTCGTGTCCGGGAACATCGACAAAACCGAGACGCAAGGTTTCACCGTCCGGCAGGGCCAACTCCAGATGCGCAAAGCCAATGTCAATGGTGATGCCGCGACGCTTTTCTTCTTCGAGGCGATCGGCATCAATGCCGGTGAGAGCCTTTAACAGCGCGGTCTTCCCGTGGTCGATGTGCCCGGCAGTGCCGACAATGACAGACTTCATCCGGGACAGTATAGTCGGCGGCAGCCGTACGCTGGTTCGACATTGCCAGGTGGCGCCGGCCTCCGGTCGGCCCGAGGGGTGGGCGGAACGCCCACCAGACAGCCGGCGGGATGGCAGCGCTACTTTGCATCAACCGAGGTGGCGAAGTCCCGCCGCAATATTGACCCGCGACGCGTTATGAGCGGGGAAAATCCCACTCAGCAGACCTACAAGGGCGGCGACCCCGAGCACAAGCAGAAGAGTTGGCCCGCTGATTCTGAGCAGCCCAGCCAGAGAAGCAGCGGGAATCAACCGTTTCATACCCCAGATCAAGCTGTAGGCCCCACTCGCGCCGAGCAACCCGCCGGCGATCGACAATGCAACCGCCTCTCCTACCAGCAGCGACAGTACCTTACTCCCGGTAAATCCGAGAGTCCGCATCACCGCGACCTCGCGGGTGCGCTCTCGAATCGACATGGCCATGGTGTTCGCCGAAACCAGCAGGATAGCAAACACTACAGCCACGCAGATGCTGAGTATGAAAGCCTTCACATTACCCAGCATCGAGATGAAGTCGAGTTCCAGGGCTTTTTCACTTTCCGTTGTTGTCGGGGCGGGGGAGTTTCGAAACCTCCCGTCAATCGCCGTTTCAATACGGGGCACATTCTGGGGACTGTCCGCCAGTAGAATATACATGTCGTCTTTTGCGTATGGCACCGCCTCTTCCACGTATTTCCAGTTAAACCATATTCCTCGCGCGGACACCGGAGGCTTGTAAATGCCGCGAATATTCAATTCCAGATTCACAGGGAAAAACTTGCCTTGAATCACAATCCTGTCTCCCAGCTTCCAGCCTTGCTGGCGGGCCAGAGCATTCTCGACGATCGCCCCGGCGCGATCGTTCTGCCATGCAATCACCTGGTCCTGTGGAATCTCGTAGTCCCGGTAAACCTTCAAGAATTGCTCGGGATCCGTGCCTCCCTGGGGAAAGCGGTTCTTGGATTTACCGTCGTTGTAGACGCCATTAAAGATATTCAATGGAGCCACAGCCACGACTCCGGGAACAGACTTGATCTTCTGCCGGTAGTCGTTCGGCATGGAGTAGCTGAAGAATATGTGCGTCCGGGTAAAGATACGAAGGGCAGAAGCCGGACCGAGGTCATCGATGTAGAAGCTGTGCCATAGCGTCAGCATGACCGTGAGCAGCAGAATGGAGAATGCGATGCTCAGGATAGTGGGCACGGCCCGACGCTTGTTCCGCAGCACGTTCTTCGCGACGAGCCCTGCCAAGGTCATGACGGTAGCTCACGAGTGGGCGATACTTATGTCAGATAGACACCGCAGAGCGCAGAGAAGTTCCGGAATATGCTGCGATCAATCTGCCGCAACTATGGCCCAGCCGTAATTCTGTAAAACCCTTTCCTCCTCTCGCTGCAGATGCGACAATAGAGCTTCCCCATATGACCACTTCTCCGACCCTGGTCCTTACTCCCGAGATCATCCGGGAACACGGGCTTACTCCCGACGAATACGAAAAGATCAAACAGCTGCTGGGCGGACGCGAGCCCACGATCACCGAGTTGGGTGTCTTCAGCGTGATGTGGAGCGAGCACTGCTCCTACAAGTCCTCGCGTGTGCACCTGAAACGTCTACCGACGCGCAGCCGGCTCGTGGTGCAGGGGCCGGGGGAGAACGCGGGCATCATTGACATCGGCGATGGCTGGGCCTGTGCCTTCAAGATCGAATCTCATAATCATCCCTCGTTTATCGAGCCGTTTCAGGGCGCGGCCACTGGCGTGGGCGGTATCTTGCGTGACATTTTCACCATGGGCGCGCGGCCTGTGGCGGTGATGGATTCGCTGCGGTTTGGACCGATTCAGGCGGGTGGAACGTCGGCCGCCGTACAGGCCGGGACGAGCGGAGCGCTCGCACCTACATCAAGCCAAGAAGGTCACAGGAACCAATCCGTGCTTGAGGGCGTGGTCAGCGGGATCGCCTCGTACGGAAATTGTTTCGGCGTGGCCAACCTGGGCGGTGAGACCAAGTTTGAGTCTTGCTACTCTGGCAATCCGTTGGTGAATGCATTTGCTCTGGGACTAGTCCGGCGCGATCAGATTTTCTACGCAAAAGCTGCGGGCGAAGGCAATCCGGTGATCTACGTCGGATCAAAAACGGGACGCGACGGCATTCACGGCGCCACCATGGCCAGCGAGGAATTCAGCAAAGCCTCAGAGGCCAAGCGGCCCAACGTGCAGGTGGGCGATCCTTTTCTCGAAAAGCTCCTGCTGGAAGCGTGTCTCGAGGCCATGCAGACCGGCGCGATCGTCGGCATACAAGATATGGGCGCGGCCGGGTTGACCTGCTCGACTTGCGAAATGGGCGCACGCGGCCATGTGGGAACTGAAATCGAGCTCGACCTTGTGCCGCAGCGCGAAACCGGCATGACAGCCTACGAAATCATGCTGAGCGAATCGCAGGAGCGCATGCTGCTGGTGGCGCAAAAAGGGCGCGAGCAGGAAGTCTTTCGCGTCTTCGAGAAATGGGGACTGGACGCCGTCGAGGTCGGCCGCGTCACTGCGGACGGCAAAATGCGCGTCCTGCAGCACGGAGAAGTCGTCGCCGAAATTCCCAACCAGGCCCTCACCGACGACGCGCCTGTCTACAAGCGTCCGCTCGAGCGCTGGGAACCACCGGTGCCTCGCGAAATGCCGGAGCACGTCAAGCTGGCGGAATCTTCCGATCTCACATCCAATTTGAAGCGGCTGCTTGCTACTCCCAATATCTGCGGCAAGCGCTGGATCTGGCAGCAATACGATCACATGGTGCAGACCAACACCGTGGAGGGTCCGGGCGCGGGCGATGCGGGAGTGATTCGCATAAAAGGCTCGCAGCGCGGGCTGGCCATGGCACTTGATGGCAACGGGCGCTGGTGTTATCTGGATCCGCGACTGGGCGCCATGCATGCCGTGGCGGAAGCGGCGCGCAACGTGGCTTGCGCCGGCGCCACTCCGATCGGCGGCACCAACTGTTTGAACTTTGGCAATCCCGAGAAACCTCACATCATGTGGCAGTTTTCGCAGGTGATCGATGGCATCACCAAAGCCTGCGAGGAGATGGAAATTCCCATCACCGGGGGCAACGTCAGCTTTTACAACGAAACTCTGGGAGAAGGAATTTATCCTACGCCGGTGCTGGGCGTGGTGGGCATTCTCGAAGATGTACACAAGGCGGTGCGTCCGGATTTCCGCGAGGTGGGACGCGCGATCGTTCTCATGCGTGGCGCGGAACCTGGGGACGCGACCGACGCAGAATCAGAATTTGGATCGTCGGAATATGCCAAGGAAATTCTGGGTGCGGTTTGGGGCTACCCTCCCGGGTTGGAACTGGGAAAAGAAACCGCCTTGCAGAAGGCGCTGGTCGAAATAGCCCAGATCGAAATTATGGATTCAGCTCACGACTGCTCTGACGGCGGAATCGCGGTAACGCTGGTCGAGTCGGGACTGGTTAAAGGCATTGGAATGAATGTCGATCTTACCTCGTTGGGGTTACCACCGGAGTTTGTTCTGTTTGGTGAGGACGCGAGCCGCGTCGTGATCTCTTGCGACCGCGATAACTTCGCCAGAATGCAACAGGTGGCGTTAAAATACGGCATCGCGGCAGAGCTGATTGGAGAGACGGCGTCCGAGCGAATTGAGATCAAGCTCGATGGCCGGGTGGTGGTGTCGGCGACGGTTGCGGAATTGCGCCAGGTATATGAGGGTGCGCTGGAGAAGGCGCTG
>Ga0210384_10006004_pt1 | contig 13021 bp, 11 predicted proteins | sample IncBWH2MmetaG_FD_160574 | JGI IMG/M metagenome (GOLD analysis project Ga0210384, IMG submission 160574) | Forest soil microbial communities from Barre Woods Harvard Forest LTER site, Petersham, Massachusetts, United States - Inc-BW-H-2-M | ecosystem: Environmental > Terrestrial > Soil >... | reverse complement strand
AGCCCGGAGCGCTCACGAAATCCTTTGGCCAGGATAAGCCGGAACATATAAGAGAAATTCAGCAGCCGGCCCCAATAGGTGCCCATGATGGAGTTGAACATCTCGCCGAGGCCCGCCGGAATGAAAAAGGAAATGAAGATTACCCCCGTAGCCACAATTCGCAGCTTGACCCAAGCCGACACCGCAAGAGACATGAGGGATAGCATCAGGATCCAAATCGCGGAGCACAAGACGATAGGAACGACCATCCACAAGTGCGACCAGATCCAGCCGTCGTGCGCCAACCCGGACTGCAGGCTGAATAAGAGCAAGCAAGGAATCCAGGTGACTGCGGAGAGCAGCAGACCCAGCACGGCGAGCTTTCCAAGAACATAATCGGCCCGGCTGAAAGGGCGGCTCAAAAAAAGCGGGAGAGCGCCATTGGTCAAATCGCCGCTGATCAGCACGGGGCCGACCCAGCAGTTCAAAAGAAAAGCTGCCTCTGCCTGCACGATCATAACGACGATGAAGTACTGGCTATCTACCTTGAAAAAATCCATTTCTGAGCGCAGTTGCATCAGCAACTGCAAAGTTTTGTTATTCGCTACGAAAATGAAGCCCGCGGAGAACAGGCAGGGCACGATACAAAGAATCAGGAGTAGAACGAAGAAGCGGGATTTGAACAAGTCGGCGAACGCAAAGCGCGTCAATACGAAAAACCGCGACCATTGGGGCGTCAGTGCGCCGGTGTAGGAATTGTATCTGCGCTTATAGACGGCCATCCGGCGCTCCCGTCTGTTCCATGGCGTTCAGGAAAATATCTTCCAGCGAATCCCGCCGGTGATTCATCCGGCGAATCTGCACGCCTCGATCAGCAGCCACTTTGAACACTTCCCTGATTTCAACGCTGTCCGGCATTACCACCTTGATTCGTCCGCTGGTGAAAACCGCGCACTCACAACCGAGGCCCTCAAGGGCGGCGGTGAATGTCGCCTCGGCGCCGAGCGTTTCCAATTCCAGAAACTTGCGATTGGCCCGCCGCTCCTCAACGAGATTGCAGATAGAGGCAATTTTTCCATTCCGAAGGATCAGCACTTCATCGCAGGTTTCTTCCACATCGCGCAGAAGGTGCGAGGAGAGCAGCAAGCATATATCGCTGGCCTCTCGGATTTCGCGAATGAGTTCGATCAACCGTTTGCGCGCCGGCGGGTCCATGCCGTTTGTCGGCTCGTCCAGAATCAGAACCTTAGGCCCATGCGCAATCGCCTGTGCCAGCTTCGCCAGTTGCTTCATGCCGAGAGAATACGTTCCCACAGGACGATAACGCGCCTCTCCCAATCCGACATAGACGAACGCCTCATGCGCCCGCTCCATCGCTTGCTCGGATGGAAGACCGGAAATCTCCGCCATGTAGCGAACAAAACGGACGCCGGACATTTTCGAAATGAAAGCGTCGTTCTCGGGCATGTAACCCACCAAAGAGCGGAGCGCTTTGCCGTTCGTGCGGGAGTCAAGTCCAAGCACGCGGACGCTGCCTTGCGACGGAACATGGAAGCCAAGCAGCGTATTTATGAGGGTAGATTTTCCGGCGCCGTTGGGGCCGAGCAAACCAATGGCACGGCTCTTCAGAGAGCCGGTGAGCCCATGTAGTATCGTTCGGCCGCCGAGTTGCACTTCGAGCCCATCGAGCTCAATGGTTGGGGTCATCATCTACAGCTTATTACGGATGAGCCTATCGTGAAGTTCCATGTTCCGCGCCCAGCAAGTGTAACAAGGTTGGAAAAGCCGGATTCAGATCAAGCAGTTTCCCGCTGCTGGCCACCTCGATGCGATCATTCTCGCCATAGGCGCACATTACACTCGGCTTGGAGTCCGCCGCCAGCTGCTGAAGCATCGCCAACTGCCCGGAACTCAGCTGCGAAGCCAACGGCTTCAGAATCGGGCTCAGATTTTGATAAATCATTCCTGAAAAATTCGCCTGATTGTCGCTGGGCAGAAGCGCTCGGAACGAAGCGGAACGCGCCAGCGACGAGCCGTTCGCATGAGTTTCAATGGCGGCGATGAGCAGCGCTCGCGACGGCGCCACGATCAGGTATCCGTCCGCAAACGTGTAGTCATACTCTGTCGCAAGAGCAACGCCCTGCGGCTGGATGGTATAAAACGTCCGGCCACCGACCTGCGCCTGATTCAGCGTTACGCCAGGCTGATTTGATTTTTGCGCTTCGCGGTTAGCAGCCTGCACCATCTTTTCGATTGCAAGTTGGAGAGCCCCCGATTGGTTGACCTCGATAATTGCTTTCCACGAAGGCGTGGGAAGGACCGGACCGTCGAGAGCAATGGTCATCTCTCCACCCAGGGCGCTGGCCAAGTCCTCGCGAATATTTAAGCCGATTTCCGCGTTAGCTTCAGCCAGACCTTTGCCGAAGTTGGGATCTCCGGCGCCGAAGGTATTGAAAAGGTCATCGAACATCAGCGCCGGCTGCTTGGCAACGAAAGAAAACGCGGCGCCGGCATTGGCGGAAACATAGTCGAGCGAGCCCATAGGAGACGGAGCCGCCAGCCAGGACGCCATGCTCCGCCTCGGGCCATTGAATTCCAGCGTGATGCGGTTGTCTCCATGGTTGGACGTTTCGCCGCGTGTGGCAATCAGATATTTTATGTCGTCGAAGCCGCTGTTCCGAAGCACTTCTGAATCCTGTTGTTGGGTGTGTGAAGCGCTTAGAATCTGCCCGAGGTTCGCAGCGACCAGCGTTTCGGTACCCCCGCTGTAGACATTCAAGATTCTTTGGCCAAAGTCGGTTGCAGCAAATTGAGTTGCTCCGGCGTCGAGTTGCGCGCTCATCTCCTGGACAGAAGGAACGTCGCCACCAACCACGAGCATGTTCTGCCTGACCAACATGATCATTCCGCGCTCACCCGCGGCCAGGGAGGAAAGCGATTGCTGATCTACAACGTGCAAATCGGATATGCCCTGCTTGTTCACCAGCGTCGCAGCCAGATGATTCTCCAGGAAATTCTTCAGTCCGGACTGCCGCACCTCCGCTAGCAGCAAGGGCCCGTGTTCGTAAGCGCCGGCACTGGCCCTGAAAGTAATCACCACTTCGTCGCCCAGATACTGGCTGATAGCTTGAATTTGTCCAATCAACTCTTCGGGTGTCGGATGCTGATTCGCGTTGCCGCTCTTGTTCCACCAGTCTTGCAAGACTTTGCTCTGCGAAAGCTGCTGCTGGAAAATCTGATTGGCCTGTTGCAGCGCGTCTCCCAGATTGGGGATGCCGACGTACAACACCGTATCCGCAGGCAGCAAAGGAAGGATTTTGCTTTCATACCGCGGGCCAGGAGTCTGAATTGTTTCGAGTTTCTCGCGAAGTTTTGTAAATTCCGCAAGCAAAGCCAGTTCGTGATCGAGATCGCTGCTCCAGCTGATTTCTTGGCTGACGGGAACACGGCCGACACTCTGCGTTGTCGCCACCTGATCGCCCGCGTGCAGAATGGATTCCGCCCCAGAGTGTTTAACGTGCACTTCCCCTTCGATCACGGACACGCGCGAGCCTTTGGTGCCCGAGTTCACGGAAAAGACCGTGCCAGTCACGGCCACCGTGCAATCCGGAGCGCTCACATACAAGTGTCCCGTCTTTCGGTGCGCTGCCTGCACGATGATGCTGCCCTGGTCGAGATGGATGGTGGTGTTGCGCCGGTCAGCGCTGACAGCCAGCTCCGCGCGCTGATTCATCTCCACTTTCGAGCCGTCAAACAGCCTCACCATGGCATGCGAATTTGCCGCCGTGCGGATGAATTCACCCTGGGACACTTCGTCTCCCTGCTTTAATGCGCTCTCGCCACCCCAGCCAATGCGATAGGCTTGCCCTGCGATAGAGTCGATACGTGCGCGGCTGCCAGGAGGTCCCTCGATGTACCAGTTGTATCCAGTCCAGCCCACTGCAACCAACAAAGTCGCAGCCGCTGCGGCAAGCGAAAGTCTGCCAAAACTCCATTGAAAACCGCGAGCAGCCGGCTCCATGCGCCAACCGTCGCCTACCTTGCCGTCAACCGCGCGTCCGTGAGCATAGGACCGGCACGAGATACATTCCTTCAGATGGTCTTCCACGATGAGCGCGCGCGCCGGAGCCAGTTCGTGTTGATGAAACGCTGGCAACAAAGCTCGAATATCGGCGCACCCGCGAATCGACTGCAGCACGCTGGATGACCCTTCCTCGCCCAGCCCAGCTTGCACCTTCTGCCACACGCGCTCGGCAGACGCGGAGAGCATCTTCGCGTCGGGTTGCTCCGCGCGGAGTTCGGAGATCGCCTCGTCCAGCCGAGCGTCTTGCTTTGATCGAAAAAATTTCATGATGCACCTTTTCTAAGGCCACGAAGGCTCTTCTTCAGCCGCGCGCGGGTGCGATGAAGAGTCACCGCAACCACCGCTTGAGACGTGTTCATCATTTGTGCGATTTCGGGATTGTCCAGCCCTTCGATATAGCGCAGCGCGAACATCTCGGCGGTACGAGGACTCAGCTTGGCAAGCTCCTGGCGAAGCCAATTCTTTATTTCCATCGAGGAATGCACTCGTTCGGGCGAGAGACTGGGGTTTGCTTGCAGGTCATCCGCGGCCTCTACGGGGACGAGCTCGCGATTGCCGCGGGACCGAATGAGATCGAGGGCGGCGTTGACCGCCGATCGGTGTAAGTAACTCTGAAGATTGGAGATACGACTACGGTCGAGGGTCCCACGAGCCAGTCGGAGAAACACGGACTGGGCCACGTCCTCGGCGTCGGCCATGCTGCCCGTTACCCGGTAAGCGGCCTTGAGGACACAAGATTGATGTGCGCGAAACACTTCCTCAAGCTCTGCCGCTGCTTGCGTTAACATGATGGTTTCTATCGCGGCCGCCAAGCATCCCTCCTCGGCTCTTCTACAACCTAAGACGCGATAGCAGGAAACTTCTTAACACCCATTTAACACGCAATGAGGAACCGCAGGCAATCTGCTTGGCCGGGAATTCAGGCTTTGCGGCTGTCGATGATTCTCGTTATTTCCCGTCGAGCCAGCGGTCGGCTCTCTGCTGAATCGACAGTGATTGTTCCAGCAGCTTCGTTCAGGCCTTCTATCGACGCGTCGTTTCTTAGGATGCGCTTTCCAGAAAGATTCGAAAACGCCTCGAACGCGAGTGATGCCGCAGCTTTCGCAGCGCTTTGGCTTCGATCTGGCGGATACGCTCTCGCGTAACGGCAAACGACTGGCCCACCTGCTCGAGCGTCAGTTCATTGCCATCTTCCAACCCAAAGCGCATCTTGATGATTCGTTCCTCGCGCGGTGTGAGCGTCTTCAGAACGGAAGCCAAGTGTTCCTTCAAGTTGAGATGGATGGCCGCATCCGATGGCGACACCACGCCCTTGTCTTCGACGAAATCTCCGAGGTGGGACTCTCCGTCGTCACCGATAGGCGTTTCGAACGAAACCGGCTGCTGAGCAATTTTCTTGGTTTTGCGCACCGCGTCGATCGAAAGATCCATGCGCCTCGCGATTTCCTCGGAGGTGGGCTCGCGCCCGAACTCTTGCACCAATTGCCGGCTGGCACGAGCCTGCTTGTTGATGGTCTCAATCATATGTACGGGAATGCGGATGGTGCGCGCCTGATCGGCGATGGCGCGCGTAATGCCCTGGCGAATCCACCATGTCGCATAGGTAGAGAACTTGTACCCGCGGCGCCACTCGAATTTTTCGGCGCCCTTCATGAGGCCGATATTCCCCTCTTGAATCAAATCAAGGAATTGCAACCCGCGGTTGGTATATTTCTTGGCGATAGAGACGACCAGACGAAGGTTCGCCTCCGTCAGCTCGGTTTTTGCGTGCTCGGTTTCTGCTTCACCGCGTCGGATCACCGCCAGACCGCGCTTCAGACTGTTCAAACCTACTTCGCCTGACTCTTCGAGTTCTTTTCGTTCCGCCCGCCGCGCACGCAACTCATCGCGCGCCTCATTTGCGTTATCGCCTCGCGAGGCGTTTACACGGCGTTCCAAGCGGCTAATCTCACGCTCGAGCGAATGCAACCGCTCGACGGTGAGCCGCAGAACATCGATCAAGCGCCTCTTTTCGGCGTAGCTGAAATCGATTGAGCGCACCAGGTGCGAAATCTCAATCCACGTTCGCGCCAGCCGCCACCGCGCCCGCAGATGCACGACGTGCTTCTCGGATTTTGCGAGGTTCTGTAGCTTGAGCGCGTGCTTTCGTCCGGTGTCGTAAAGCTTCTCGACCTGGCTGATGATGCGTAGCGTTTGCCGCAGTTTTTCTTCGACCTTGTCGTCGGTTAGGTCTTCCTCTTGCACGTGCACAATTTTCTTGATGGAAACGGCGCCGGTCCGAAGGTCTTCTCCCACGGCAATCAACTGCTTCACCACTAGCGGAGAGCGGGATACCGTCTTCATCACCCTTAGTTGCCCGCGTTCCATTCGCTTCGCGAGAACCACCTCGCTCTCCTTCGTCAGGAGCGGCACAACTCCCATCTCGCGCAGGTAGGTGCTAACCGGGTCGGTGCTCTTGTCGACGGCGTGCACCGGCCGTTCGCTATCAGGTTCTTCTTCGTGGATCGCGTCGTTGCGGGGGCCGAGCTCGATTCGTTGCGTAACCTCAAGCGCAGTATGCGCCGCCTTCGCTGCGGAAATATCTTCGTAGATATCCGTGCCATCGCGCTCCAGCGTGGAAAAGAGATTGTCGATCTCTTCGGTGGTGTGTTCCTCTGCGGAAAGCACCTCATTCACTTCCTCGTTGAGCACATAGCCCCGGCTTTTTCCGAGGTTGATGAGGTTTCCGACCAGATCGTTTTTTTCCTGAATGAGCAGCGCCAAGCGTTTTCTCCCGAGGGCTTTGCCCGAATTTGTCGCCCCACCTGCACGCCACACCGTGACACCGGCAAACGACCACGAACTTTTGTGGCAAACAAGAAGGCTGGATCCGAATTGCACTTCTGGCGGGTAGACTCGCCGCGGCCACCGTCGTGAAAACCACGTTCATCCCGACGCGCTCGGGTGACGGTACCTTTGTTCTGGATTTTGGTCCCTGTCAGTATACGCTAGTTCGCGACCTTTTTTCCGGCTATCTGAGCTCTTCAATCCATAGGATTGATCGCTGGAATCCGTCGGACCGGTCGCTGGGGGGACGCCCTTGCAGATTTTTTGAGGTAGGTCCTTTCTTTGCTTCCTCAGTACCTCCCATTCCCCTCTGAAGGGCCAGAGTTGAACTGGAAATTAGATTCCTCTTAACCTTTTCGCAACAATTCCATGGAACTTCCCGCCTAGGGATTACACAACTATTACAGAAGCCCCGCGGCGCGCGTGCTATTTTCGGACTATGAGCTCCCTAGGCCACGACAAGACATTTTCGCAACCCATCAATTGGACCACATCCTCTTTCATGCTTGCATTTCATATCGGCGCAATCGTCGCGTTGTTCTTTTTCACGTGGAAAGCGCTTGTTCTCGCCGCTTTCCTCTGGTGGATCGCCGGAAGCCTCGGCATCGGCATTGGCTACCACCGCTTGCTGACCCACCGCGGTTACAAAACGCCCAAGTGGATGGAGTACTTTCTGACCGTCTGCGGCACACTAGCGCTCGAAGGCGGACCCATCGCGTGGGTAGCCACTCACCGCGTCCATCATCAGAACACCGACAAAGAAGGCGACCCCCACTCGCCGCAGGATGGCGGCCTCTGGGCGCATATGGGCTGGATTCTGACTGGCCAGGCTATGCACAGCAACGCCAAGGAGCTCCTGCCCTTCGTCCCCGATCTGCGGAAAGACAAGTTTCATATGTTTATCACCAAGTGGCACTGGGCTCCGCTCGTCGTGCTTGGCATCGCGCTCTTCGCCATTGGCGGCTGGCCCTTTCTCTTGTGGGGTGTGTTCCTGCGAACTGTAGTCGGCCTGCATGCCACCTGGCTGGTTAACTCCGCGACGCACATGTGGGGCTCGCGCCGGTTTATTACAGACGACACCTCCAAAAACAGTCTGTGGGTCGCGCTGCTGACCTTCGGCGAAGGCTGGCACAACAATCATCACGCCGTTCCGCAATCCGCTCGTCATGGAATCGTCTGGTATGAAATCGACATGAACTGGTACGGCATTTGCGCCCTGCGCGCGCTCGGCCTCGCCCACGACGTCAAGCGCCACAAACTCGCCCCGCACGCGCAATCCGGCGAGCGACACACCGTGATTGCTCCTGCCCCGACCCACGCAGCTGCGCCTGTGGCGATATCCGGCGGGGACTGAACCGCGCCCAGAACGCTGCCGTTCGATCAGGAACCACGCGCCGCCTTTGCCACCCCTTCGGATATGGCAATCGCTCCCCTTAGCGTAAACTAAGACGTCATGCGCATCACGCGCCGCACCAAAGCCATCGCATTCTTTATCGCACTTGGGACTTGTTTAGTTGCCCTGACTATTGTCCTCAACGTTAGTTGGATCATTTTTCACTGGCGTCAAGTTGTTCCGCTCGTACTCGGCATCATCTTCTTTGGCTTGCTTATCGCCGGTCTTGTCATCAACACCATCTTCCTGGTCCGCGAAATTCGCCGAAATGAGCAGCACGACAGCTTCCTCAACGCCGTCACTCACGAACTAAAAACGCCCATCGCTTCCATGCGCCTGTACCTCGAAACGCTCGCCAGCCGCAACCTCGACGAAGCCAAGCGCCGCGAGTTTTATCGCATCATGCTGGAAGACACCGACCGCCTTCTTGGCACCGTCGAACAGGTCCTGAAAGCCGGCGAAGTCCGCCACGCCAGCGCCCGAAAAAACTGGCAAGAAGTGCCTTTCTCCTCCATTGTTCGCGAAGTCCTCGCGCTCGCGCGCCTGCGTCAAAATCTTTCTCCAGAAGCGTTGAGCCTCGGCACCATTCCACACGACGAAATCGTGGTCCTCGGCAACCCCGAAGAACTCCGCACCGCGGTTTTCAATCTCCTCGATAACGCCGTCAAATACTCCGGCGAGAAAAAGGATATCGTCGTCGATCTCCTCACACCCGATATCGACACAGTCCTCCTGCGCGTACAAGACCGCGGCATCGGTATCCCGCGCAACGAAATGAAGCGCATCTTCAAACGCTTCTACCGCGCCTCGAATTCCAAGACTGACAAGGTAAAAGGCACCGGCCTCGGCCTCTTCATCGTCCGCTCCATCGCCCGGCGCTATGGCGGCGACGCTTTTGCCGAAAGCGCAGGCGAAGGCCTGGGCAGCACCTTCACCATCCGTCTTCCCAGGGTCTACCAGGCATGAGTCGCATCCTCATCGTAGAAGATGAAACCCACCTCGCCGAGGGCCTGCGCTTCAATCTCGAGGCTGAAGGCCATGCCGTGCACATCAGCGACAACGGCGAAGACGCCCTGCAGCGCCTCCTTAAAGACCGCGAAAGCTTCGATGCCTTGGTCCTGGATGTCATGCTCCCAGGCAAAGACGGATTTTCGGTCGCCCGAGAGCTTCGCAAATCCCAAAACTACACCCCGCTACTCATGCTGACCGCTCGCAGCCGGCCTGAGGACGTTCTCAAGGGATTTGAATGCGGTGCCGACGACTATCTGCCAAAACCTTTCAATCTCGCGATTCTCATCGCCCGTGTCGAAAGCCTCCTACGCCGAAAAAACTGGCAAAGCCCTGCCACTTCCGGATCCGCGCAAGGCGCGCCGCCAACCACCAGCCCTCCTTCTCCGGAAATCTTCGCCTTCGGCGACAAAGTCGTCGACTTCCAGAACCTCCAACTCCGCGTAGCCAACCAGGTCATTCCCCTCACCATGATGGAATCCGACCTCCTTCGCTATCTAATCCGCAACAGCGGACGCACCGTCTCTCGCAAACAACTCTTGCAGGAAGTCTGGAATCTCCATGAAGACACCGACACCCGGGCCATCGACAACTTCATCGTCCGCCTCCGCCGCTACATCGAAGCCGAGCCCGCCAAACCCCGCCATCTCCTCACCGTTCGCGGAATAGGCTACCGCTTCGTTCCAAACCCCGCCCTCAAGAAACCAAAGAAATAACGTGTGAGCGGAGGCGGGTAGTCTCCGAGTTGCCGTTCGTCAACGACAAAACCGTCAGGTGGCAAAGGCCAAAGCTAAAATTCCTCCCCAATAAAATCCTGAACATGTCGATCTCCTCGCTCCTGGTTCGACATATAGGTAGAGCCAAGAAAAACGTGGCGTAGGAGGCTGAAATGATGGGGCAATACATATACTCTCGGAACTGCAAGCCAATGATAGGCGTGGCCAGCGTCGGGTTCACACTTGCCACTTTTTGTAAACTAGGCGGGGCTGCTGTACAGGCCTGCAGCCCTCTCGGCAATACGGCATGGGTGGCACTAGCGTTATTGCGCTCGGTCATCCTGCTGGCGGACTGGCATGGTGTAGTGACGTACCTCTCTGAGGATTCAAGGGTTTTGCAGCATCTGTTCCTAGTTGTGGGATCCCTATGGCCGCTGCTTTGCGCCATGGCTAATTTTGCAAAGTAGGGACACCGACCTATGAGACATACGGCCGGCGAACTCTTATCAAATCCTTAGCGTAATTGTCGATCCCGCTGTCCCTGGTTCGACGCCCAAGTAGAGCTAAGGTTTAGCCGGTCGAAACGGCCGGCGCCCAGCTCCAAAACTAGACCCAAAGGAGAATCCACGATGCGAGTTATGGTGCTCGTGAAAGCCAGCAAGGACTCTGAAGCAGGCGTCATGCCCAGTCAGAAACTCCTCGTCGAGATGGGCAAATTCAACCAGGAACTGATGAAGGCCGGCGTGTTTCTTGGAGCCGATGGACTGCGTCCCAGCTCGAAAGGCAAGCGCGTCAGGTTTTCCGGACAGCAGCGCACCGTGATTGACGGCCCCTTCAGCGAGACCAAAGAACTGGTCGGCGGCTACTGGCTGTGGCAGGTGAAGTCCATCGAGGAGGCCGTTGAATGGCTCAAGCGCGCCCCATTCGACTTTGAAACCGAGGTTGAAATTCGGCCCGTGCAAGAAGCTGCGGATTTTGCCCCATAATCTGTTCATTATTATGGAACGCTTCGGAAATATGAACGGCGGGCTCGGGAAAAAGCCGATTGGATGCTGCCTAAAAAATCTGCTCGAGCGTGTCGATTTCCGAGGCCCACGTTCGACGTAGAAGTAGAACGAGAATTCAACCGTTCCTGAGCAGCGGCAATTGCTGCCGAACTCAATAATAGAAGTAAACGAATACAAGGAGAGGTGATCATGAAATTCCTAAGTTTGTATAAGAGTGCGGAAAAAGGCGTTCCCCCTTCACAAGAGGAAATGACCAAAATGGGCAAGTTGGTCGAGGACGGCATGAAAGCGGGCTGGCTGGTTGGGACGGAAGGCTGCCTGCCGAGCGCACTAGGAGCACGCGTTCGCTTTTCCAACGGCAAGCATACCGTGACCGACGGTCCGTTCACCGAGGCTAAGGAGGTTGTCGGCGGCTTCGCAATCCTCCAGGTAAGCTCCAAGGAAGAAGCCATCAAATTGGCCAAGGATTTCCTCAAGGTAGTCGGGGACGGTGAGTGCGAGCTTCGCCAAATATACGAAGCGGGCACCTGCACGGACGCGGCCTCACAATCCTAGGAGCGCGGGCCCCAGGCCTTGCACGGGCGGATTGAAGATGGTGTGATGGGTAGCCGTGACGGCTACGGATACCCATCGCGCGATTGAGGCAGTTTGGAGAATCGAGTCCGCCAGGATCATTGCCGGTCTCGCGCGAATCGTGCGCGATGTCGGTCTTGCCGAAGAACTCGCCCAGGACGCTCTCGTCGCCGCGCTGCAGCAGTGGCCGGAGTCGGGCATCCCGAACAATCCGGGCGCCTGGCTCGTGGCCGCCGCGAAGCACCGTGCTATCGACTACTTCCGCCGAAGCAAACGGCTCGAACGCAAGCACGAAGAGCTTGGCCGCGAGCTCCAGGCCCAGCAGGAGCTGGCCGTGCCGGATTTCAACGCCGTGCTTGACGATACTATCGGCGATGACCTCCTTCGCCTCGTGTTCATCTCTTGTCACCCGGTGCTTTCGACCGAGGCGCGCGTTGCGCTCGCGCTGCGTTTGCTTGGAGGGCTGACGACGGACGAGATCGCACGCGCGTTTCTCGTCCCAGAGCCGACCGTCGCCCAGAGAATCGTCCGGGCCAAGCGAACCCTTGCCGATGCAGGGGTCCCCTTCGAGGTCCCCCGCGGCGCCGAACTCGCTGCGCGTCTGTCCTCGGTGCTTGAGGTCATCTACCTCATCTTCAACGAAGGTTACTCGGCCACGGCCGGTGACGACTGGATGCGTCCTGCGCTCTGCGAAGACGCGCTCCGCCTGGGTCGCATCTTGGCCGAGCTTGCTCCGAAAGAGCCGGAGGTCCACGGCCTTGTCGCGCTGATGGAGATTCAGTCGTCACGTTCGAGGGCGCGTGTGAGTTCGTCGGGAGAGCCCGTCCTGCTGCTCGACCAAAACCGCGCGCTCTGGGATCAACTCCTGATCCGCCGTGGTCTCGCAGCGCTCGAGCGTGCCGAAAAACTCGGCGGTGCGCTCGGCCCGTATGGATTGCAAGCCGCGATTGCCGCTTGCCACGCGCGGGCGGTTGCCCCGGAGGAAACGGACTGGGCACGCATCGTGGCGCTCTACGATGCGCTCGCCCAACTCACGTCATCTCCGGTCGTGGAGCTGAATCGCGCGGTTGCCGTCGCTATGGCCTTCGGTCCGGCAGCGGGACTCGAACTCGTAGACGCGCTGACGGCACAGCCATCACTCGTCGATTACCACCTCTTGCCGAGCGTGCGCGGCGACCTCCTGAAAAAGCTCGGTCGCCTCGACGAGGCTCGCTCCGAGTTCGAGCGCGCGGCGACGCTCACGCGTAACTCCCGCGAGCAGGAGTTGCTCCACGAGCGTGCCCGAACGTGTGACGTCGGCTCGCCGCCGCCGGAGCAACGCTGACGGCAACGTCGCGTGTCTCACGCCTGCGCGCGTTCCAGGCGAGGCGCCTGCGGTTGAGGCTTAATCGGAACTGCGTGCTACCCGAATACGGACCGCCTTCCTTTCGTCCGG
>Ga0210384_10006003_pt1 | contig 13021 bp, 8 predicted proteins | sample IncBWH2MmetaG_FD_160574 | JGI IMG/M metagenome (GOLD analysis project Ga0210384, IMG submission 160574) | Forest soil microbial communities from Barre Woods Harvard Forest LTER site, Petersham, Massachusetts, United States - Inc-BW-H-2-M | ecosystem: Environmental > Terrestrial > Soil >... | reverse complement strand
TGCTGGCCTTGCCCTTGTAGCCCTTCATCACTTCTTCTATGCTCGGCGCTGCCGGGATTTCTGCCCGTTGCGGCGCGTCTTCCGGCAGGAACATGCCGACCGTGCGGTTATCCCGCCTGAAGTATTTATTGGCCGCGCTGCTCACCTGCTCGGCAGTGATATTGGCTTGCTGGTCGCGGTTCTGGAACAGGTAGCGCCAGTCGCCCAGGGCGATGATTTCCGACATCACGACGCCGATTTTTTCATGGTCGTTCAGGATTTTTTCTACCGCATTCGCATTTTTGCGGGTGACCCGTTCCATTTCTTCCTTGGTGGGCGGAGTCTTGCCAAAGTTTTCAATGGCGCTGACCAATTCATCGCGCACCGGTTCTATAGGCTGGTCCTTTTTGAGCACGGCGCCGATGATTTGCAAGCCCGGCGCATATGATCCCAGCGGGATATTCACGATCGCAACCGCCTTGCCGCTCTCCACGAATTGCTTGTGCAGGCGGCCGTTAGGCGAATCCGACAGGATATCCGCCGCATACGACAGCGAGTCGTTGTCCGGATGCAGGCTGGCGGGCACCTTATAGGCCACCGCGACAATTTGTATGTCGCCCTTGCGCCGCACGACAAAGCTGCGCTCGCCGTCCTGCGTAGGTTCTACCGTCCAGAATACCGGCAGGCTGCGCTTGGGTTTGGGGATGGGGCCGAACGAATCGGCGATCCATTGCAGGGTTTGCGGCACGTTGAACTTGCCGGCGATCAGCAGGACGGCATTGTCGGGCTGGTAATAGGTGCGGTAAAAGGCCTGCAGGTTCTCGATCTTGACGTTTTCGATGTCGCTGCGGTTGCCTATGGTCGAGTTACCGTAGTTATGCCAGTCGAAAGCCACGCTCTGCATACGCTTCAGCAGCACGCCGAAAGGGGAGTTTTCGCCGCTCTCGTATTCATTGCGCACGACCGTCATTTCAGAATCCAGGTCTTTCCTCGCGATGAAGGAATTCACCATGCGGTCAGCCTCCATCCCTAGCGCCCATTTAAGGTTGTCGTCGCCGGCCTGGAAAATCTCGAAATAATTGGTGCGGTCCAGGTTGGTGGTGCCGTTCATGCGCATGCCGCGCTTATTGAATTCTTCGGTAATCTTCGGGTGCTTGGGCGCGCCTTTGAACATCATGTGTTCCAGCAAATGCGCCATACCGGTTTCGCCGTAGTTCTCTTGCCGCGAACCCACCAGGTAGGTGACGTTGACGGTGACGGTGGGCTTGGACGCGTCCGGTATCAGCAAGACTTTCAGGCCGTTTTGCAGCCGGTATTCGGTGATGCCCTCTACCGTCGTCATCTGGCTGACGCCCTTGGGCAAAGCGGGAGCGGTTTGGGCGGCGGCAAAATTGCCGCCGACGAGAAGCGCAACCCCCAACAAAGACGCCCGCAGCAGGCCGGCTATTCCAACTCTGCGCTCAGCGCCCGTTCCTGCAGAAGCATGGAACGAAGTGGCACCGGCGTACTTAAAAACGCGATTGCAGCCTTGCATTGTTTTCCCTTGTGTTTGAGATGTATTGTGTTTGAGCTGTAGTAAGGCAGGTCCATTCGATCTGCCTCTCGGCATCGAATAGACCCGGGCCGGCGCAGAAAGTGCCCGGCTAGGTCCTAATGTCGTTCAGTTAAGCATCAATTAAGCATCAATTCTCTAGTTTGTCGTCCTCGCGCACGCGGGAAGGACAGATCCAGGGGATTCGGTTTTTAACTGAACAGCATTGCCGGCCCGGTCTTGTTTGCTTGAATGATTTTCAAAATAGCAACTATGTGCCGATTGCCCAGGCTTGTCAATTGGGGACGCGGCCTCAAAATAGACCAGCCGGGCAGACCGGCGTGGATAGAACGATTATTGCGTCAACACTTGCAGGCTCTGGCTGGCGGTCCAGCGTGCACCCGCCGGCAGCTGCACTGGGCGCATGATGGCGGCGGCTTCCACGCACAGCATGCGGCGGAAACCGTCCGGTTCCAGGTCGGCCAGCGTGGCGCCTTTCAGGGCTCCCGGATTCCATACCACCGCATCGCTGAAGCCGGTGGTTTTGATCAGGGTGGTCTGCGCCGGCTGCCTCAACTCCAGCAGCGCGGGGGCGTCGGCATAGATGCGGTCTATTTCGCCGTCTATACGCAGCACTTCAGTGTTGTCCACGCAATTGTCGGCGCCGCTGGCGCTGTCCCGGTAGCGCAAGCCCGCCAGGCCATGCACGCTGACGTCGGCGATATCGTGGACCGCGCAATAGGTATGCAGCGCGGCGGTGAAACTGAAGGCCGTATCGCCGCTGTTTTCAATTGCCAGCGCGATGTCCAGTTGCCGGCCAGACACTGTCACCGTCAATTCAGCCCTGAAGACATACGGCCATACGGCGATTGTGGCGATCGATTCATGCAAGCCAAAGACGGCCTGTGCGGCGCCCGTTGCGGTGAGGTCGGAACGCAGCAAACGCCACGCAGACGTGCGCGCAAAGCCATGCTTGGGCAGGGAGCCGAGTCCTGCGAATTGCGGAAAGACCACCGGCACGCCGCCGCGTATCGGCGCGCCGTCGCGGAATTCGGAGGTCTTGCTCAGGAAGAGTTGCTCTTTCCCGGCTGCCGGTATCCACGAGCAGAGATGGGCGCCGTGATGCGTGACGGCGGCTTGCGCGCCGTCCTCGGCGCGGAGTATGAGTTGTTCCATAGTATTTGCGGAAGTGTGCGGTCGAAGTGGGCTGCGAATAACAGTGCCGCAAAGTATAGACGCAAATTCAGCGAGGCCAGGCGCATCCATGGCGGAATTCAGCTTGATTAATAAAAAGATCACAAATATGATTGCCAATCGAATATCAAACAGAGGAAACTCTTATGCGTGCAAGCTGCTTCGCGCTGTCCCTGCTGATGCCAGGCCCATCTGCCGCGAGCAATGTCGGTGCCGGCGTACCGGTCGCGGTGCAGCATCAGGCCGATCCGCAACTGCCGCCGGTACAGCGCTTGGCGGCGTGGTCGGGATAACCGGCTATGGTGTATCGGTTGGCATTGATCGAAGCGTATCGCATTTCATGCCGCGATTTTTGCGCTTCATCACTTTTTGATTCCAATCCGCCAACATAGGTCTTATGCTTTCGTTTGCCGGAGTTCGGCGTCCATTTATTGCATAGAAGAGTCAAAAAAATGATCAAACACATGGGATGGTTGCTATTGCTGTCGTTGGCGGCATGTGAAGTACATGTCAGTGGAGATGCTGTAAAAGGCAGCGGCAAGCTGGCAGTGGAGAAGCGCGAAGTCGGCGCTTTCAAGGCGATAGAAATGTCGGGGCCGTTTGACATGATCGTGACCGGCGAGGGCGGCCCTGCGGTCGAGGTGTCGGGCGACGACAACCTGATCGGCCAGATAGTGACCACGGTCAATGGCGATACGCTGGTGGTCAGCAGGAAAAAACATAATGGCATACAGATAGGCGTGGGCGTGTCGGATTATCCGCTGACGGTCAAAATCTCTGCGGCTAACCTGGTGCGTCTGAGAAATTCCGGCAGCGGCGACTTGCATCTCGATCAATACCGGGGCGACAAGCTGGAACTTTTCAATGAAGGTTCCGGCGACATGCATCTTGCCGGCAAGGTCGGCGAACTGGCGCTGAAGAGCAATGGCAGCGGCGATATCGACCTGCGCCAGCTCACAGCGGCCAAGATCAATGCCAAGATGACCGCCTCCGGCGATACGCTGATCGGCAGCGTCAGCCAGGAGTTGAACATCGAAACCAGCGGCTCGGGCGACATCTCCGCCGCCGCGATCGAATCGGCCAAGGCCATTATCGTGATGCGCGGCTCGGGCGACGTGGAGCTGGGCGGGCAACTGGCCGGGCTCAACCTGGCCATGTACGGGTCCGGCGATGCCGATGTCCGCGGTTTGCAGGCCGATGCGGCCACTGTGGTGGTCAATGGTCCCGGCAATTTGCAACTGGCCGGGAAGGTGAAAGACTTGCAGGCGGAAATAAACGGCCCGGGTGACCTGGACATGGACAAGCTCGAGCTGACGCACGCGGGCATCAAGGATACCGGCCCCGGTGATGTCAGCCTGAATGCGGTCAGCGATTCGCTGGAGCTGGAAACCTCCGGCTCCGGCGATGTGCGGGCCGCCGGTCTGCAGCAGGCGCAAGTCAAGCTGACGATGGACGGCCCCGGTGCGGTCAGCCTGAAGGGTAGTGCCAAGCTGCTGATTGCCAAGCTGAGCGGTTCCGGTGACCTGGATGCAACGAGCCTGCTGGCCGACAGGGCGCAAGTGAATGTACGCGGGCAGGGCGTGGCCCAGGTGAATGTGAAGAAGGCGGTGGAAGGACAGGCCGCAAAGGCCGGCAAGGAGGGCGACAGCACTGCCTCGCGCATTGTCAAAGTGGACCGGCGCGGGGTCGTGCAATAGTTCGCAATAGATATAACCGGCGGCCTGCGATGGGTGTCGGCTAGGGCTGGCACCACAGGGGGATGGTTCGTTTTCGGATGGCAACTGATCCTTGCACTCAATATTTGAACATCGTATAATATTTTACTACGTCCAAATATTAGGGGCTATCATGACCACTCCAGCTTTTCTCTCCGATGCCGCAGGGCATGATCCCGGCCGGCGCGAGCGTAAGCGCCGGCAAACCGTTGACCATCTTGCCGGGCACGCTTTTCGGCTGTTCGAGGCGCAAGGCTATGACGCCGTGACCATGGAGCAGATCGCTGCCGAAGCCGACGTCTCCAAGGGCACGCTGTACAACCATTTTCCGGTCAAGGAAGCGCTGCTGGCGCATCAATTCCATCTTGAACTGGCGGCCGATATGCCGCGGATGCTGGCAGCGATGCAAGCCGAGCCGGATTTTGCCGGCCGCGTACGGTGCTGGCTGCATGCGTCGGCGGACTGGTCCGAAAACCGGCGCGGCTACCTGCCGCATTACCTGCGCTTTCGCTTTGCCAGCCTCAACCGGAGCGAAGCCGGCGCAGACCAGAAACCAGCCCGCAGCGGCCTGGATCAGCTATTTGACGCGCTGATACGCGCTGCGCAGGACGCCGGCGAACTTCGGCCCGAGTTTCCCTCCGCGCAACTGGCGCAGATGCTGCAGTTCCTCTACCTGGGGGCGGTGATGCGCTGGCTGGCAGTTCCCGGCATCCAGCTTCGCGCCGAATTTGACGCAGTGCTGGACGTGTTTTTGCACGGCCTGGTCGCGCTTCGTACCGGGTCGTGCGCCGGGTCGCGTGCCGAGTCTCGCACCGGGTCTCGCACATGAGTGGGCTGATTTTCGACTGGGCCGCCGCCGCAGGGGCCGGCCCCGCGCAGGTCGGCGGCAAGGGGTGGCAATTGGGACGGCTGGCCGGGTTTGGCGTGCCGGTGCCGCCAGGTTTCATACTGGGGACTGCCGCCGCCATCGGGCGCAAGGCGGGCGATCCCGTTCCAGTCGAAATAGCCGGCTTGCTGGCGGAGGAAATCAAGCGCCGGGGCTGGACGCAGCAGCCGCTCGCCGTGCGTTCTTCCGCGGCGCAGGAAGATTCCCAGCAGGCGTCTTTCGCAGGCATCCACCTTTCGCGCCTGAGCGTGACCGGCCCGGATGCCTGCGCGCGTGCCGTGCAGGAAGTCTGGGATTCCCTGCATACCCCGCATGCGGTGGCCTACCGCAAGCGCCACGGCCTGAGCGACAGCGATACGTCGATGGCCGTGCTCATCATGCCTTTGCTGCCGGCGGCAGCCTCGGGAGTGGCGTTTACCTGCGACCCGCTCTCCGGCCGCGACGACCAGTTGCTTATTCATGCGCACTGGGGGCTGGGAGAAGCGTTGGTGGAGGGCCAGGTCGATGGCGACGAATACCGGCTGCAGCATGATTACCGGGATGACAGTTTCCAGTTGGTCCAGCAACGCCTGGGTAGCAAGGCGCGCGTCAGCATGCCGGCCGAGTCCGGGGGAACCGCGTTGCGCGACTTGCCTTCCGGGATGGCGCTGCAACCGGTCTTGCGTCCCGCGCAGGCGCTGGTTCTGGCCGGCATCGTCAGGGACGCCGCGTGCGCCCTCGACTATGCCGGCCGCGCGTACGACGTGGAATGGGTGTGGGATGGCGCGCGCTACTGGATAGTGCAGGCGAGGCCGGTCACTGCGCGCGGCCGTCATACTTATGCGGCGCTGGTCGGCCAGCCCGCGCAGTGGTCCCGGGGCAATACGCGGGAAATCCTGCCTGAGCCCTTGTCTGCGCTGGATTGGGGATTAAGCCGCACCATGGTCAACCGCATGCTGACTTGCGGCTATGCACTGAGTGGCTATGTCCCATTGCCGGGAGCGCAGCGGGCGGGCCTGTTTGATGGGCGCCTTTACCTGGAGACATCGCTGATGCAGTGGGAAGGCTACGATGCCTTAGGCGTATCCCCGGCGGAGATGAACCAGCTTTTGGGCGGGCGGCAGGGTGAGATTTCGGTGCCGCCCGCTACATTGGGCCAACGCTGGGCACGGGCGGCGCGCATGGTGCGATATCTGCAGCGCTCGTCTTCGCATCGCCGCGATGCCGAGGCGGCAATGCGGCAGGCGGTGCAGCGCTGTGCCGGCTGGATGGCGCAGCCGCTGCCTGCCGACAATGCCGCGCTGGCACAACAACTGCGGCTCCAGTTTGCCGCATTGCGAGGAGCCGATGCCCTGTTTTTCCTGCAGGGGTCGGGTGGCGGCACCTTGTTCAAGCTGGTGCAGGTAATAGACAAATATTTTCCCGGCGAAGGCCATGCCCTGACCGCTGCCCTGATGGCCGGCGGCGAACCTAGCGTCACCGCCGCACAGGGCTATGCGCTGCTGGAGTTGGCCCGCATCGCCGCCGCCGATGCGCAGGCGCTGGAATGGCTGCGCCGCCCCGACCGGCTGGCCCGCGATTGGGCCGAGGCCTTGCCTGCAGCGAGCCCGTTCCGGCTTGCCTTTGCCGACTTTCTTCGCCTGTACGGCCACCGCGGAGTCTATGAGACCTATTTGCGCAATCCGAGCTGGCAAGAGGAGCCGGCTTTTCTGCTGGACGCGGTGCTCGCCCTGATAGGCAGCGACGCCGCATCCTTGCGCCGGCGACAGCAGAAAGCGGCGGACGAGGCATGGCAAAAGCTGCGCCGCGCGCTGCCTTTCTGGCTGTTTCCCTTGGTGCGGATGCTGGTGACAACATCCATCAGGGAAAGCAATCACCGCGAAGCGGCACGCAGTGCCGTGGTTGCCCACCTGAAGGTCCTGCGTCGCGGCATCCGCGGTTTGTCCGCACGGCTATCCGGCCCGGAAGGGTGGACCCGGCCGGACGATATATTCAATTTGACCGAGGCGGAAGTAGTTGCGCTCGCCGAGGGCAGATTGCCGGCGAGCGCTGCCGCCTGCCGTGCCGCGGAGAGGCGCAGACAGCTGGACGCCTGGGGCGAGGTACGCGAACCGGATGTCGTGACCGAATACGGCGCGGCGCAGGCCGATGCGCGGGCAGCGGGTGCCGCTGTCCAGGGCCGGGGCAAGCGGGATGAGGAAGCAGGGTTGATCTGGCGCGGCACGGCGGTAGGCAGCGGTTGCGCGCAAGGTAGCGTGCACATCGCGCGCAGTCCGGCGGAAGGCTTGCCGATGCGAGCGGGCGACGTGCTGGTCGCGCCGTCCACCGATCCGGCCTGGACTCCTTTATTCCTGAAAGCCGGGGCGCTGGTGATCGAAACCGGCGGCTACCTGTCTCACGGCGCCATCGTCGCCAGGGAGTTCGGGATCCCGGCGGTGGTTAACCTGCCGGGTATCGTCGATCGGCTTGCCGCAGGCGAGCGGGTGGAGGTCGATGGAGGCCGGGGAATCGTGCGCCGCCTGCCTTGAGCGGGCGGCGCCATGCCACACTTACTTGGTAGCCGCCTTTTTCGGCTCTATCACTTCAAACATGGGATTGAACTCGTCCAGCATGCTGAACAGTTCCACCAGCTTGTCCGGCGAGCCGCCCAGCTTGATCTTGCCGGCTTGCACCGCTTGCGGGAAAGTCAGCTGTTTCAGCATGATCGCGTTCAGCGTAGGCCGGTCCAGCGCCAGGCTGGTATCCGCCTTCGCGGCCGCGCGTGTTGCCGATGCGCCGCTGGTATACGTCAGCGCCGAATTTTCCAGGTTCAGCACATAGGATTGCCGGGTGTCGGTGAACTGCCAGTTGATCACGATGTGCTTGCCTTCGGCGCGGCCGGCGTTCAGCCGCACGCCCAGGAAATCGAAGAACATGTCCAGCGACAGCGCCTGCAGCGCATCGGCGGTCAGCGAGCTGGGGGGATTGATCTTCGGTGTGCCGTTGCGCAGCTCGTAGGCGCCGAACAGGTAGGCATTGCGCCAGGTGCCGGCTTCGGCCTGGTAGCCCATTTGCTCCAGCGCGTCGGCGGCCAGCTCGCGTGCTTCGCGGTTGGCCGGGTCGGCATACACCACATGGTTGGCCGCGGTGGCGACCCAGCGGTAGTTGCCCTGCTTGTAGTCTTCGCGCGCGCGCCGGAGCACGTTGTCGGCGCCGCCCATGTATTCCACATATTTCTTGCTGGCCTCGACCGGCGGCAACGGATTCAGGTTGGCCGGGTTGGCGTCATACCAGCCCAGGTACTTCTGGTATACCGCCTTGCTGTTATGGCTCAGCGTGCCGTAGTAGCCGCGCGCGTACCACTCATTGGCCAGGCTGGCCGGCATCTGCAGGGTTTCGGCGATCTCGTTCGGCGTATAGCCCTGGTTCAGCAAACGCACCGACTGGTCGTGGATGAACTTGTACATGTCGCGCTGTTTTTTCATGAGGTCGGCGATTTTTTGCTGGCCGCGGGTAGGCCAGTGGTGCTGTGCGATCAGGTAGTCGCTGCTGGCGCCGAAGGCGCCCAACGCCTCGTCGATATAGCGCGCCCAGGCATTGCTGTCGCGCACTTCAGCGCCGCGCAGCGTGTACAGGTTATGCATATTGTGCGTGACATTCTCCGCCATATCCAGCACCTTGAATTGCGGGAAATACATGTTCATTTCCGATGGCGCCTCGGTGCCCGGGGTCAGGTTGAACACGATTTCTATGCCGTCAAACACGCGTTTTTCCATGTTTTGCCTGATCAGCACATTCGGTGCGATCAAGGTCAGCGAACCGCGCGACAAGGTCTTGCCCAGGCCGGTGTCGACCTGACCTTTCTCCCCCGGCGGCAATAGCGCGCCGAACTGGTACTGCGCGCGCCGGCTCATCGCATTGCCGGCGATGATATTCTCCGCGACCGCGTGCTCCATGAAGCCGTCCGGCGCAATCACCTGCGCCTTGCCGGCGATGACGTCGGCCTCGTCCAGCACCCCTTTCACGCCGCCGAAATGGTCTGCGTGGCTATGGCTGTAGATCACGTTCAGCACCGGCTTTTTCGGCCTGTGTCTGTAGTACAGCGCCAGCGCGGCGGCGGCGGTTTCCCTGGTCAGCAGCGGATCGATGATCAGCAAGCCCTTGTCGCCCTCGATGATGGTCATGTTGGAGATGTCGAAATTGCGCACCTGGTACACCCGGTCGGTGACCTTGAACAGGCCGTGGATGCTGTTTAGCTGCGCCTGCCGCCACAGGCTGGGATTGACGGTGTCCGGCGCGGCATCGTTTTGCAGGAAGGCGTACGGCTTCATGTTCCAGGCAGGATAGGGCGTGGCGCCGGTGATCAGCGCATCCGGCAGCGTGTCGATGAAACCGTAGCGCGCATCGTCAAAATCCTGCTTATCGGTGAACGGCAGGGTTTGCTTCAGCTTGGCCTGGGCGGCGACGGTGGCCGGTTCGGCCGGCTTCGGCGGTATCTGCGCTTGCTGGGCCAGGGCCGCAGTGGATTGCAGGCAGAGCAGGGCGATCGCATGGGCGATCAGGGTGCGGGAGCGTAGAGTCAATGGATGCATGGTTTTTTAAAAGTTTGTGGTATTCAAGATTAAGTTCATTGCAGGAAAAGCAAAGGCGTGGCCCACGAAAAGCACTAGGCGTGCCTTTCGCGGAAAGATAAGGAAGTGGCATTTAATAATTCAAGTAGCGTCCTCTCCCTAGCGGCCGGCGCGGATCAGGTCGACCGCTTTTTCGCCTATCATCATCGTCGGCGCATTGGTATTGCCGCCTATCAGCGTCGGCATGATCGATGCATCGACGACGCGCAGGCCCTGCAGGCCGTGCACCTGCAGAGCCGGGTCCACCACGGCCATCGCATCGGTGCCCATTTTGCAGGTGCCGACCGGGTGGTACACGGTATCGGCGCGCGCGCGGATGATGGCGCGGATATCGTCGTCGCTCTTCACGTTGGAGGTCAGCTGGTCGCGGCTGCGGGCGGCGGCCAGCGCCGGCGCATCCATCAGGCGGCGCGTCATCTTGAAGCCCTTGACCAAGGTTTCCATGTCGTCCGGATGTTCCAGGAAGCGCGGATTGATCAGCGGCGCCGCCAGCGGGTCGCTGCTGGCCAGCGTCAGCTCGCCTATGCTTTTCGGCCGCAGCACGCAGACGTGGCAGGAATAACCGTGGCCCAGGTGCAGCTTGCGCGCATGGTCGTCGACCATGCCGATGACAAAATGCAGCTGTATGTCCGGCGCCGGCAGCGCGGCGTCGGTTTTCAGGAAGCCGCCGCCTTCGGCAAAATTGGAGCTCAGCATGCCGCGCCTGTGGGTTTGGTAGCGCCACAATTCGCGCGTCATGCGCAGCGAGCCGCCGACCGAGAAGCCCATCAGGTCCAGGCTGTCGGCATAGTAGTTGAAGATGAAGTCCGGATGGTCTTGCAGGTTTTGCCCCACGCCCGGCAAGTCGTGCGCGACCGGTATGCCCAGGGCTTGCAAAGCCTGGCCGGGGCCGATGCCGGACAGCATCAGCAGTTGCGGGGTTTGCAGCGAGCCGGCGGCCAGCAAGACCTCCTGCCTGGCGCGCAGGCTGCGCTTTTGCCCGCCCTGCACAAATTCCACGCCGACCGCGCGTTTGCCTTCCAGCAGGATGCGCGTGGCTTGGGCGCCGGTGATCACCTGCAGGTTATTGCGCTTGCCGATATGCGGATGCAGGTAGCCGCGCGCCGCGCTCCAGCGCTCGCCGTTGTGCTGCGTGACCTGGTAGATGCCGACGCCTTCCTGCTCTGCGCCGTTGAAATCGTGGTTGATAGGATAGCCGGCCTGCCTGGCCGCCTCCAGGTAGATGGCCGGGTAGGGATTGTCCGACTGCAAGGGGCCGACCCTGAGCGGGCCGTCATTGCCGTGGTATGCATCGTGCAGCGTGGCGTTGTTCTCGGAGCGCTTGAAATACGGCAGCACCTCGTCGTAAGACCAGCCGCTATTGCCGAGCGCAGCCCAGTGGTCGTAGTCCCAGCGGTGGCCGCGGATGTAGCACATCGCGTTGATCGCGGACGAGCCGCCCAGCGCCTTGCCGCGCGGCTGGTAACCGCGGCGCCCGTTCAGCCCCGGCTGCGGCACGGTCTCAAAAGCCCAGTTATTCAATTTGGTCGGCAGCATCGCGATCACCGCCGCCGGCGTTTTCACTACCCAGCTGTCGCCCTCGCCGCCGGCTTCCAGCAGGGCAACGCTGACAGCCGGGTCTTCGCTGAGACGGCCGGCAAGCACGCATCCGCCGGCGCCGCCGCCCACCACGATGTAATCAAAGCTGGTCTCGCCCATATTCGTCTCTTTATTATGTATGCGCCGTCTTGTTGCGGTGCAATATTGATTGTCCACCTTATCCGGTGTAAGTTAGGCGGCAGTAAGCCGTCTACCAGCCTCATCTTAGTTGCAGACAATCCGAAGTGTAAGGACATTCACTGCCATGCCTGGCATCAAAACCGAGCCCGCGACCGATTCGCCCGTATTGTCCGTCAAGGATGCGATCTTCCCCGCGCATCCGTTTTCGGGCTTGTTTGCGATAGGCATGGAGCAGCGCTGGCAACTGCGCGAGATGTTCCCAGCGTTCGATTTGAATGACGCCGGGCTGCCGCGTTCCGGCCGCCGCATCAGTTACCTGCAGGCGCGTGAAAGCCTGTTGCAGGCCCGGCACAAGGGCGGCGCCGACTTGGGCGTCTTGTCCGGCAGCCGCAAGACCTTGCATAACCTGGGCGCGATGGGCCTGGGCATGCTGGCGCAACCCACGCTGGGCGAGGCGGCCAAGTTCGGTTTGCACTATCAGCTGGTGGCCGGCTCCATGCTGCAACTGGAGCTGGAGATAGCGCAGCAGCATGCAGTGCTGGTGTCGCATGCGCTGTTTGACGATGCCGAGATCCAGGAATTCCTGGATGCCGACCACCTGGCGACCGCGGTCAGCGCGATGCGCCAGCTGCCCTGTGCGGCCGTCCAGTTGACCGGCGTGGAATTGCGCGGCAACCTGAACGCCAGCCGTTCCGTGCTGGAAGATTTTTTCGGCTGCAAGGTCAGATGCGGCGCCGACGCCAGCCGGCTGATCTTCGCGTCGCCGACGCTGGATACGCCGCTGATGGCGCACTATCACAGCGCGCAGGCGGTATCGCAGCAAGCCTGCGACCGCGAACTGGCCGAGATGGGCGTGATAGGCAGGCAAAGCCTGGTGCGCAAGCTGGTTTCCATGCAATGCGAGTTCCACAGCGTGCAGGATATGGCGGCGGCACTCGGCATCAGCCCGCGCTCGCTGTATCGGCTGCTGGTGCGCGAGGGGACTTCGTATTTCCATATTACCGAGTCGGTCAGGATGGAGCGCGCCAAGCGCTTGCTGCTGGCCGGCGTGACGACCGAGGATGCGGCCGAGCGCCTGGGGTATTCGGATGCGCGCAGTTTCCGGCGCGCATTCAAGCGCTGGACTTTGCTGACGCCTTCGGATTTCCGGCTGATGCATGCGAACGGCCTGTTACAGCAATAGCGCATGGGCAAAAAACGCGCCTTTAGCCTGCCGCGTCAAATTCGAACCAGAACGTCGTCCCCTTGCCTTCGCCGGTAACAAATCCCAGCGTGCCGCCCATTTTTTCCACCAGCGTCTTGGTGATGCTGAGCCCCAGGCCGGTGCCGCCTTGCTGGCGGGTATCGGTGCCGTCGGCCTGGGTGAAGGGTTCGAAGATGTGCGGCTGATAGCTGGCCGGGATGCCGG
>Ga0210384_10006002_pt1 | contig 13022 bp, 14 predicted proteins | sample IncBWH2MmetaG_FD_160574 | JGI IMG/M metagenome (GOLD analysis project Ga0210384, IMG submission 160574) | Forest soil microbial communities from Barre Woods Harvard Forest LTER site, Petersham, Massachusetts, United States - Inc-BW-H-2-M | ecosystem: Environmental > Terrestrial > Soil >... | reverse complement strand
GTCCTCGCCGGGGTCTCTTTGCTGGCCGCATGGCTGCCCACGGCGCGGGCTGGGAATCTTGATCCGGTTACCGCGCTGCGGCACGAGGCATGAATTTTCCGTTTCTGGTCTCGTCAGCTTCAATTTTTAGGCACCGTCGCTCACTACTTCTCGGCACCTTGGAATCAATTCATCACCCGCGACTTGGGACAGTTCGGAATTGACACGTATTTCCCCTTCATTTTCCCAATCAACAACTCCGCGCGCAATTTCGAGCAGTGTTTCCTGTGCCTCGCCAAAACCAAGAGCGGATATGAAATCAATAACTTACATAGATGCCGCGTAACATGTTACGTGGATGAAGATCGCCTTGTATGGAGTTTGGCGAAGAACAACCCTGCCCTATCGCGTTTTCTTGACATTATCGCCCCCTCAGATACGCTGAAAAGAAGGTCCGATCCCCTTCTGCAGGCTTAAGACGTGAATATCGAAATCCACGATGCGGCCCTTGAGGCCAGAATCCAAAAACAGCTTCAGGCGACCGGCTCTGCCAGCGTCGAGGAAGTCTTGCTCCGCTTGCTGGAGACCCAGGAAGAACAGGATCGTTGGCTTTTGGAGAACCGGGAAACAATCAACGCAAGGATCAGGCGCGGCATCGAGCAACTCGACCGCGGCGAAGGAATCCCGGAAGATCAATTGGATGCTCACCTGGCGAATCTGAAAAGCCGAACCTAAATGAGCGTGCGCTTTGTTCTTGCGCCGCAGGCTGCGCTCGATCTCGTCGAGATCTGGCGTTACATCAAAGAACAGACCAGCCTCACAATTGCGGACCGCGTTGAATCCGCCATCCGCGAAACAATAGTTTTTCTTGCCGGAACCCCTGGTGCCGGTCACAGTCGATAGGATTTGACCGACGAAGATGTGAAATTCTTTCCTGTCTACTCTTACTTGATCGTCTATCGGCCCCAGACGGAACCACTGCAAGTCGCTGCCATTCTTCACGGACGCCGTGACGTGGAACGGATCCTCACAGGCCGCATATGACCGATGGCTTCAGGGGTCGACCGGAGTCCCTCAAGACACACGTACCAAAAGCTCCTCGCTCACTGCGCTCGGGGCAAGGCGGAATGCGGGGCGCCCGGCTCCGAGTGCTGCAGTGTGTTAGCGACAGCGGATTTCCGACGCTGCTCGTCTGCGGCGCGCAACGCGTCAGCAAGAGGCACGCGATAGATATTGCCGAGGCCGTTGAGCGTACTGTGCATACGGCGAGCGAATTCTTGGTACGAGGCGGGTTGGTCGTGAGGCTCGGTGGGAAAACCACGCTCGCTTGAGAAGAGCAGGTACCTTCCGTCGGGTGAAATGCGCGGACTGTAGTCCCGCGCCTTGGTGTTGATAGACGGGCCGAAATTGACCGGCTTTGACCAAACGCCGTTTTCGTTGTAGGTGATGTAAAGGTCTGCGTTGCCAAGGGAATCGCGCGCAAAGCTGCCGAGAAGAACAAAGGATTCATCGGGCGCAACGAAGGCTTCTATCGTGTAGCGCCCATCGTTAACAGCCGGGCCAAGACTTTCTGCGGGCTGATATTGTGCGTTAACGAGACGACTACGGTAAACGTCGAAGGACGAGCCGGAACGATCCGAGGTGAAGTAGAGATTGCCGTTAGCAGCGAACGATACGAACTCTGTGTTTCCCTTTTCGTTGACGGGGCCACGCAGCGGATGGAGGTTCGTCCATCCGGTCGGGTTCCGGTCGGCAGACCAGGCGTGAAATCGATTGGGCTCGAGACCCTCGGCAGGGCGATCAGAAACGAAGTAGAGAGCGCGACCGTCGGCGCTGAGGACTGGATCTGAGTCGCGATATTCGCCGGAAAAGGGAAGCGTTTCCGGCACGGACCAAGATCCGTTCTTGAAGTGCGAGAGGTACATGACGTAGTGATAGTGCGCGGGAACTGAGCGATTGAAATAGAGCGTTGTCCATTCCTTGTCAGGCATAGCTCCGAATTCGTCCTGGTCTGTTGAGACCGTGCCCTCGCCAATGAGTTCGAGTTTGAGGGCGGAATCGCCGGGACTGCGCGGAGCGGCGAGAGCCGCGTGTGGTGCGAACACGAGGAGGATCAGCGCAACTGAGCTGCGGCGGAGAGAGGTCATGGCTGTGCGTTGCTCGTGTCAGCAAGAACATCAGCGCTGATGAAGAAGATGTTGCCACGGCCGTTAAAAGGCGTGCTCCACAACTTGTCAACCCGGGCACGGTCGAGTGGCTTCGTGGGAATTTCGAATGAGCTGCGCTCACTGCCCCAGAAAAGGAATTTCCCGTCAGGAGAAAACGCCGGGTAGCCCTCTTCTGCGAAGGAGTTGATGCCGTGCTCCAAATGACGCGCGGGAGTCCAGTGGCCATCACGCTTAAAGGAGATATAGAGGTCATGACGCGGATACGGTTTGCCGGCTGCGATCAAGTCTTGCGGGCGGCGGCGCTCGGGATCCTCCGGAGCGGCGGAGGAGGCGAACACCAGCGTCTTGCCGTCGGGAGAAATTGCGGGAGCGACTTCACTGAACTCGGAATTGATTTCCGGGCCGAGCTTTTCCGGCGCGACAAATCTGGAGCCGTCCCAGCGGGAGAAAAAGATGTGGAGATGGCCCGCAGGATCGTTACGATCGGAGGCGAAGTAGAGCGAGCCGTCGGAGGCGAGGGCGGGATCGAGGTTGTTGTTGTCGTCCTGATTGATGGGGGCGGGAAGCGGCGCGGGTTCTGACCACGTATCAGCAATGCGTTCGGAAACCCAGATACGGAGGCGCGGGACTTTGTTCTGATGCGTGGGACGGACCGAGGCGAAGTAAAGTTTGGTGCCATCAGCGCTGAGATGCGGCGCGATGTCGAAGGACTTGCCTGAGAACGGAACCGTCTGGGGGACTTCCCAGCGGCCGTTCTGGAAATGGCTGACGACAACCATGGCGAAGCGAGGTGCCGTGGTGTAGGGAGCGACTAGCGTGAAGTAGAAGTCGCGGCCGTCTGGACTGAAGACGCCTCCGGATTCGTCAAGGTCCGTTGAGATGACGCCGGGCGCGAAAAGCGTGGGCTGCGTGACGTGCTGGCCGGGATCATACGGGGCCCGCGGAGCTGGTGCGTCTGCGGTGAAAGAGAGTGCGGCGGCGAGCAGCCCTACACTCCAGAGTGTGCAACGAGAATCGCGAGGCACAGGAAACTCCTCCGAAGGCGACACGTCCAGGGTCAAGTCCTTGGAGCATTAGACGGAGGCGTAAGCAAAAGGTCAACGAACACCGTGACTACCGCTCGTACCCTGAGCAGAGGCAGACGCACAACCGGAACGACCGGGGACCTCAAGAACTTGCAGACGGGCTACGCAGCTAGCCGAATCAGTGACAATCTGAACGGTAGGAATAACAAATTCGGATGGTTGCAGAACCCGCAACCATTCTTCACATGACGAAATCGTTGTTCTGGACCAGACGAGACCCGGCCTTATCGACCCAACGCGCCTAACTTGCGAAATGTAGAATGCGGTGAAGAACGCTGGGTTAACACGTGATACTTCAACAGTCGCGGACGCCATAATCCGACTGGCGCTTTGCTAACCCGTACAAAGGTCTAGCAAATTCAGCTTGGAGATCACTTCCGGTTAGCGACTACCCGGACGGTATCGCTTACAGGAACGCATTTCTTTGGGTTAAGAAATAACCTCGGTCGCTGCTTCGATTCAGGATATCGGCTTGCCAATCTCCCAGTGGTGTCCGTACGGATCGACGACCCTTCCCAGGCGCCAACCATGTTGGTTTCCGACTGGCCACACCGTCGCGGCTCCGGCAGCAACGGCCTTGGCGAATGCGGCGTCCGGGTCATCCACAACCATCACCATACGAACGGTTCCTCCGCCAAGGGTCTCAGGACTGAAGTTCTTATGTTCGGGAGACTCGTCCGCTACCCAAAACTCCGCTCCGTTTATCGACAGGCGAGCCACTACGGTTCCGTCAGGTGCATCAATGCGATACACAACGTCAGCACCAAGAGCTGATTTGTAAAATTCAACTGCAGCGGCTCCTCTTCGGACGGAAAGCATTGGAGATATCGAGGTCGGTATCATGGCGCGATTATCCGATCTGAGGCGTGTCATAGCAAGACGGCGACTCGCATAGTTGACTATTCGCGGAGGAGGTGCTGTCGCGAACAATGTTCAGAGTGGATGACATAACCGGAAGTGATCTCTCTACTTGCCTGGGATGAAGCCAAAGTTAACAGCTTTCCCGTTTTCTGCGAGCATTTTTCGCAGGTCGACGAATCAGCCTGCAATCCCAAACCGAAGAGCATGCTCCAAACCGAAAGAAATCCTTTCATGTCGGGCACAACGAATTGGCGAACTACAGCTTGACACGTGCTTTCTTTTGTTTCTACCCTAAAAGTTATGGAAGTAGATTTGACTGCCGACCAGAGAGAATTCATTCGCCAAGCCATAGAGACTGGCAGGTTTCACTGGGCTGAGGATGCGGTACGGGAAGCGCTATCGTTATGGGAAAAACGCGAGCGCAGACGTGCGGAAATCTTGGCAGCCGTTGATACGGCGGAGGCCTCTCTCTCACGAGGCGAAGGCAGTGCTGTCACGCAGCAATCGATGCGTGAGCTTGCTGGCGAAGTGAAACAGCGCGGACGCCTACGGCTCGATGCCGAGCGACAAACCCCACGCTGACGGCTCACCCGCTTGCCCTGCAAGTCGAGGTCGAGCTTGATGAGATCTGGTACTACATAGCTAGAGATACCGGCAACATGGAGATCGCCGATCGTCTAATTGATGCCATTACCGACCGTTTCTTTCTTCTTGGCAATCATCCCTACGTCGGTCGTCTCCGCGACGATTTGCGCTCCGGCTTGCGAAGCTTTCCCTTAGCCAATATGTCATCACCTAGCGCATTAATGGTATAGACGTGCTGATTCTCCACGTGATGCACGGCCGCCGTGACATTGAAGCGATGTTCGGTCGCTGATCTTCTAGCGGAACACGCGGCGAGTACCATTCATCCATACGTACCCCTGTCAGGCGGCCGCGCCCGCAGCTGCGCAAGTGCCGCTGGTTGCACGCCTCCGCAACCAATTTCTCAGTGGGCTTCCGGCTATTATCGCGCCGCTCCGACATTTCCTCGGCTGGTTGGTCAGTGCTTTCCGTTCAGGCCCCGTAACGGTCCGGGAAATCGCCGAGGCCATCGGCCGCGGCCTGAAGGTGCCGGTGGTGCCCAAATCCCCAGGAGATAGCCGCCCATTTTTGGTTGGCTGGGGATCTTCGTTGGTCGCGACCTTATCGGTTCGAGCGTGCAAACGCAAGCACGGCTGGGATGGCGCCCAACTGGGCGGGACTGATTGCCGAGCTCGAACAAATGTGCTATTCGGAGATCCCTGCGGATAGCGTATCCGCAGCGCCGGTACGCCATCCCGTTGATTGACGGAGACCGGTCGGGCTGAAGATAGAAAATCGGTGCGGCTCACAAGGCCGACCCGGATGCCGGATAAACGCTAAGTTAAGTTAGGAGATCACACCATGCAAATCGTAGATCACGTATTCATTGTCACGGGCGCTTCTTCGGGGATCGGGCTGTCGACGGCGATGGCTCTGTCTGATCGCGGCGCGAAAGTCGCCCTCTTGGCCCGCAGTGGCGATGCGCTGCAAAAGTTGTCCCAACAGCTTCCCGGCAGCTTGCCTGTCCCGGCAGACATGACGAAGTTTGATCGTGTGCGGGAAGCCGTGCGCGCTATTTACCAGCATTACGGTCGCATCGACGGACTCGTAAATAACGCCGGGCGCAGCTATCGGGCTTCCATAGAGGAGATCGAGCCCGAGATTTTTGACGAAATCTTCCATCTCAATGTTTTGGGGCCGATCATCGCGATGCAGGCGGTGATTCCGGTGATGCGAGCCCAAAGCGGTGGAAGCATCGTGAACATCAATTCGGGAACTGCGTTCATGACCATTCCGCAATACAGCGTTTACTCGTCTTCGAAACGTGCGCTTCTTGGCTTCAGTCTCACAGCGCGCGCCGAGCTGGAAAAGGACCGTATCGTCGTTAGTGAAATCTACCCGTTTATTACGGCGACAAACTTCGGCAAAAGCAGGATGGGGAACCCGGCCAATGGTGGACCGTCCGCCGATTACGCCGGTGGCGACAAGCCTGAATTCGTGGCCGGTCTCGTTCTCCAGGCTATCGAAGAAGGGCAGGCTCAGTATTTCGCGAATGATCGCCTCCGCAAAATGGCTGGCGTCGCCGGCTAGGACACCACGAAAGAGATGCTGATAGGCCAGAGACGGCGCCCAGGTAGCTTGGACTACCCCGCGACCATTTCTAAAGCCTGTATCAGAATAGGTCTACGCAACTCCGATGCCCCGAGAGGCGCCAGTGATGTTCTGTAGACTCCGAGAGCAGGTTATTATGTGGCAGGTTGTGGCGCAATTTGCGCTACACGATCCGCGTCTAGACTCTCGGGTTTCCGAACGAGGAATCGTTTGCAAACGGAGGAGGTAAGAAAATGACAGTTGCTTCCTGTTCTGGGGCGTTTCTGCTTTTTCTCGGATACGCGGCGAACACCTCCGGCACCGACGCAAGAATCGATCCACCCAAGCCCCAAATCACCGTCCTCTATGACGCCTTCGGCCAGTCATCGGCGATGCAGAAGGACTGGGGCTATGCCGCTCTTGTCGAATATGGCGGCAAACGCATTCTGTTCGATACAGGAAACAACCCCGAGATTCTCGCCCAGAACGCCAAAGCGAAAGACATCGACCTCTCGAAGCTGGACTTCGTCGTTATGTCCCACCGGCACGGCGATCACATGGGTGGACTGGCCTACCTCTTGAAGGTGAACCCCAAAGTGACTATCTACGCGCCGAAGGAAGGTTTCGGCGTCTATGGCGCGGATTTGCCGAGCGGCTTCTATCGCAAAGACTCGTCTCTCCCAGCGGAGCAGCGCTACTACAACGGCGCACCGCCAGAGGTCATGCGGTTTGGCTCGGCTTGGCCTGGCGCTAATTTTCAGCTCGTCGATAAGAACACGGAGATCGCACCTAACATCCATCTAATTACACTCGTCTCCGATAAGCTGGGCACGCTCGAACTGCGCGAGCTGTCCCTAGCCTTCAGCACGCCCGACGGCATGGTCATTGTGGTTGGCTGTTCGCACCCGGGTATCGACAGAATCGTCGAATCTGCCAGCGCGATCAACCCACGCATCCACTTCATTGCTGGCGGGTTACACCTCGTGGTGGCTAGCGACCCGGACATCGAGAAGATCGTAACCGCGCTACATGATCGATTCAAAGTCGAGTACGTCGCCCCCGGCCACTGCACCGGCGAGCCCGCCTTCACGGCGCTGAAAAAAGCTTTCGGCGATCACTATCTTTACGCTGGGCTGGGCACAACATTAACGCTGAACGCCGCACCGCGATAACTTCGCCAGATCTCAACAGCGACGTCTTCGCTGGCGACCGTTGCGGTTATTGGCGGTCTCATTGGTATAAGGGCAACCGAATCAATGGGACTTAGAGTGTGACCTTCAAGCTCATAACCGCCTGAGCGGGATCCGTAGTTCAATTCCCGCTTCGGCAAAATGGGCGTCCGCACAGCAATGTGCGGGAAGATCACTCAATTACGAACCAAGTCTCGAAGAACGAGGAAGGCGTCTCCTGCCAGGAACGGTCGGGCAATATGTGGTGATGGATGTCGGTGGTCAACGATGTATCTGGACTGCCGGTCATGCGATCACCTGTTTTTAGCCGAGAATCAGCTTGGCGGCGCGGCTCGCAATCATATGGGTCGGCGCATTCGTTGGCCCTGTAATGATCCGCGGCATAACGGACGCGTCAGCCACGCGCAAGCCCGTAAGGCCGTGCACGCGGAGCTGTGGGTCGACGACCGCGAGATCATCGACGCCCATTTTGCATGTGCCGACGGGATGTCCGAAGCTCGCCGAGCCAAGCCGGGCAAGTTCCCGGATCTCCTCGGCGGTCGCCTTGGGGCCGGGCATGACTTCGATCTCGCGGACACTGTCAAAGCCACACTGATTTCCAAGCTCACGCGGGGCCTCGATGGCGCGCACGATGGCCGCAAAATCGCGGTCCGTGCCGAGATAGTTGCCATCGATCACGGCGGCATCCTGAAAGTTGTTGGTCGCCAGACGGACGGCGCCTCGGCTCGTCGGCTGCACAAGAGCCGGCGCGATCCTGAATGCGTCCGCCGGAGGCGCTCCAAAGCGCGCGGCCGCTTCGGGTGTAACGGCTGGCAGTTGTTCGAGGACAAGATTGATGTCGGTATCACTGGAAGGACCACTCGACAAATAAGCCTCTGTCTCGACGGCATTGCTGTCGGCCGGTCGATCCGGCATCTTGCCTTTGTACTTGAACTCGACGCCGGACACGAGCACATGGTCCTGCAGATTCTCGCCAACGCCGGGCAGATTCTCGACGACATCGATTTCAAGGCTGCGAAGCGCCTTCGCTTCCCCGATGCCTGAGAGCATCAGAAGCTTGGGGCTATTGACGGCCCCGGCGGTAAGGATCACTTCCTTGTCGGCCGCGATATCAGCTACGGTGCCGCTTGTCATTATGCTGACGCGCACGCAACGACTACCTTTAAAGTTCAGTTTCGCGACCATGGTGTTGAGCAGCAGAGTGAGGTTCGGCCTTGACCGCGCCGGGCGCAGGAACGCGCGAGCGGTGCTCACGCGAGTCCCATCCGCAGCGATGTTCATGTTGATGTAGCCGGCGCCGGGGACCATCGGTCCGTTCACGTCATCCAGAATGGGCATGGCCATCTCGCGGGCTGCGTCGATGAAGGCTAGCGCTGTGGGGTGAGTACGTTTTGGGCGACGGATGTGGACGGGGCCGCCGGCTCCGCGCCAGGCATTGGCGCCGCCTTCCCAGTCCTCCTGACTCTTGAAGACCGGAAGCACGTCGGCGAAAGCCCAACCCTTGGCTCCGTTCTTCGCCCAGCCGTCGTAGTCCCGTTGCATGCCGCGTGTCCATACCATGGCATTGATGCTGCTGCCGCCGCCAAGTACATGACCGAGGGCCATATTGAATGTGCGATCAATCGCGGCGACGGGTTGACGGGCAGCTGGTAGTCGAGCGGCCCGCCTACATTGTAAAACCATATACTCGGGTTCGCGATGGTCGGCGCGTCGTCGGGTCCTCACGACTCGACCACAATGACTTGCGCGCCGGACGCGGACAATTCAGCCGCCAGGACCGCACCGGCCGCGCCTGCTCCCACCACGATGAAGTCATATCGCCTTTCTGCATTCGATTCGTTGATCATTTTGAACTCCCAGGATTCTGGTTCTCTCTTTTAGGCGCGTTCAGCGCGAGCGGCGGGCATCAAGACTGAATGGTCCTGCTCCGAACTGAGAAACCAGCAAGGCGCCGCCGAGCATGGAGACATTCTTCATGAACAGAATTATTTGGATCTGCGCCATCATAGGATCGGTTACCGTCCAGAACTTATGCATCATAAAGCTGACCGGGACCAGGAAAAGCACAATGAGCCAGGCGCCCAGTTTTGCGCGGTAGCCCAGCAAAATGCTAAGGCCCCCAGCAATGGCCAGCACGCCGGAAAGTGGAACCGCGATCACGGCCAAAGGCACGCCTTGCGAAGCCGCATAGCCGATGGTTTGCTTGTTAAAATGATTGGCTCCAACCATCAGGAAAATCAGGGCGAACAACAACCGTCCCAAAACCACCACCGCTCCCTGCCAAACGCTTATTATCTCCACGTCTTTGGAAATTGCGACCGAATTCGTTGCCATAACCTTCCTCCTTGTGTTTGCTGAATCCGCGTATGAGCGCCCGAGCAAGCTAAGCTCGTCTGCACGGGCTAAAATCGACTTCCTTTCGTTTCCCAATCAGGGTGCCTCTCGTCCACAATCTATTGATGCCAATCCTATTTGCATAGATACATTTTTCTGGACATCGGCTATGCGAAAGTGCAAAATAGTCCAGCCATGGACAAGAACTCGAGAGGAATCGACGATACCGACTTCCGGATACTCGAAGCACTCCTCGACAAAGGGCCTTTGCCGGTGAATACCATCGGCCCAAAGGTGTACCTTACGCCCGGCTCGATCAGTGTGGCCATCGACCGCCTGCTGGATAGAGGCCTGGTAAGCCGGGTCGAGAGTTCTGAGGATCGGCGCGTCCGGGTCGTATGGCTCACACCAAAAAGCGAAGAATTGATCGCGCCAATTTTTTGCAAACACACCGCCGAAATTAGAAAAGTCTTTGCCGATGCGAGCCCGAAAGAGTTGCGAGCTCTTGAAACGACATTGAAAAGATTGGGAAGCGCGCCGAGAGTCTGGGGACCGGAGTAAACCACGAGATGTTTAAGCCAACGTTGACACGACGGCGTAGTGCGCCGATCAATCGAAATGAAAGCTGGCCAGGGTAAGTGACGCAAATGCAGATTGGAATCGACAGTTTCGCAGCCGCTATTTCCGACCCGGCCACCGGTCTCACGCTCAGCCCCGTTGAGCGCATGCACCATCTACTCGAAGAGATTGAGCTGGCCGATCAGGTCGGCCTGGACGTCTTCGGCATCGGCGAACATCACCGGGCGGAGTTCCTCGACTCAGCTCCCGTTGTAATCCTCTCCGCTGCCGCCGCGCGCACGGGAAATATCCGCCTCACCAGCGCAGTCACGGTTCTCAGCGCCTCCGACCCCGTTCGCGTTTTTCAGGAGTTCGCGACTCTTGACTTGATCTCGCGGGGCCGCGCCGAAATTGTTGCCGGTCGCGGTTCGTTCGTTGAGTCGTATCCCCTCTTCGGGCTGCGTCTTGAGGATTACGATTCGCTCTTTGCGGAAAAACTCGAGCTTCTCCTGAAAATCCGGGAAAGCACCAAAGTGCACTGGTCCGGAAAACACCGCGCGGCTCTCACCGGCCAGGCAATCTACCCTCGCCCGCTGCAGGATCCGCTCCCCATATGGGTCGGTGTCGGTGGCACGCCCGAATCTTTCGTGCGCGCAGGGATGCTCGGACTTCCTCTCATGGTTGCCATCATCGGCGGTGAGCCCAGGCGCTTCAGGCCTCTTATAGACCTCTATCGCGAGGCGGGGCGTCGCGCCGGTCATTCTCCCGACCAACTCACCGTAGGCCTTCATTCCGTCGGCTTTCTCGCGGACACCACGGACGAAGCCGCGGAAATATTCTTTCCAGGGTATGCCCACACCTTTACCGAAATCGGCAAGGAGCGCGGCTGGCCAGCCGCCACCCGCGCTCAGTTCGACGCCCTGCGCGGGCCTACCGGCGCGCTGCTGATCGGCGACGCAAAAACGGTCGCAATGAAGATCCTTTATGTGAATGAAGTTCTCGGTGACATTTCGCGCATCACATTCCAAATGGGTGTCTCTACGCTGCCACACGAAAAAATGCTGCACGCCATAAAAATCCTCGGCACGCAAGTGGCGCCTATCGTCCGGGGCGAGCTGAGTGTCACTCCCGCACGCGCGTGATGCATTTCCTGGCGATGGTCCGTGAACTGAAAGGACATGCTAATGCCGAAGAGCGAATACGAGATTTTTGAAGCTCTCAATCCTTTTTTCGAAGTCGTCATGGAAGGCTTACGCGGACTCGTTGATGGCGACCATTATTTCGACACGATTGCCGAAGACGCATTCTTCGAGTTCCGATATCGTTTTCCGGGCTGGCCGCTGACGATTCGAGGACGAGCCAATCTGAGGGCTAGCTTCTCGGGATACGGCAAGACGATCAAGCTTCACTCCGGCGACGCGCTTGTTGTGCATCGTTCTCAGGATAGCCGCGTCGTGATCCTCGAATACGAAGTGCACGGGACAATTCTCTCGGGCGGTACGTCCTACGACAACAGGTTCATTTCGGTCATCACGATCGAGAACAGAAAAATCGTTCAATGGAGAGACTACATGGACTCTTTAGCTGCATGGAGCGCGCTGAATGGCTCTTCTTAATGAACGTTAAGTGCACGTTACAGGCGATGGCGGGTGGTTTTACCCGGGGCACGCGAACCCCTGAAGAAATTGTCTTGAGCGGAAGGCTGTTCTGTCGCATTCAGAACAGTCCCTTAGCTCTTCGGTTCGGCCACTCGCGCCTGTCCAGTGATCCCGGAAAAAGTCTCCCGCCTTTCGGCTAGATTTGGGCTCTGCCGCCGTCAACGAACAGTTCGATCCCCGTAACGAAACTGGAGTCATCCGACGCGAGAAACAAAGCCACTTTAGCAACTTCCTCGGGTTCCCCCATGCGTCCCATCGGGACGGTGGCCACAATCCGCGCAATCACGTCTGCAGATTGCCGACTCACAAGCGGCGTATTGATCGGACCCGGACTAACAACGTTAGAGCGGATGCGACGTTCCTTCAGATCTGTAGTCCAGGTTCGCACGAAAGAGCGGATTGCGGCTTTGCTCGCGGCATAAACGCCGAAAGCAGAAGTACCCTTAACACTCGCGACTGAACCATTGAGAATGATAGAGCCGCCATCCTTCAGTAGCGGTAAGGCCTTTTGCACCGTGAAGAGCGTTCCCCGCACATTGATGTTGAATAGCTTGTCGAAATGCTCTTCGGTGACGGCCCCCAAGGGGACAAATTCGCCAACGCCGGCGTTGGCGAAAACAATATCGATTCTCCCCTTTATCTTAGCGACCGTCTCATAGAGACGATCAAGGTCAGCCATTTGGGCAACGTCACCCTGAACTCCAGAAATGTTGGTGCCGATTACCTTCACGGCTTCGTCGAGTTCCTTCTGGCGGCGGCCTGTGATGAAGACATAGGCACCCTCTTTGACGAATAGCTTTGCCGCGGCCAACCCAATCCCTTCTGTCCCGCCGGTGATGACGGCGGTCTTGCCCTCGAGCCTTTTGAACATTGTCTTTCTCCATGGTTGCTGAGCTCTGCACTCGCGACCTGCGATCCTTCACTCTCGATCACTTAAGTCCGAGCACCGCTTGGCCGAGGTGATAGGAGAGATGGTTCGTGCGGCTCAGTAGGATGGCGAAGCGATTGCGCGAAGCATCTTTGGCGAAATCTTCT
>Ga0210384_10006001_pt1 | contig 13027 bp, 17 predicted proteins | sample IncBWH2MmetaG_FD_160574 | JGI IMG/M metagenome (GOLD analysis project Ga0210384, IMG submission 160574) | Forest soil microbial communities from Barre Woods Harvard Forest LTER site, Petersham, Massachusetts, United States - Inc-BW-H-2-M | ecosystem: Environmental > Terrestrial > Soil >... | reverse complement strand
CCACCACCGCCACCACCACCTCCTCCACCCCCAGCAATACCTGGTCCAGCAGATCCACCACCGCCATTAATAGCGTAACCTGGACCTCCAGGAATACCAGTTCCACCATTTCCGCCTGGCCAAGTACTAGCACCGCCACCACCTCCACCTTGACCACCTAAAGCTTGATCATCACCACCAGCAAAAGCGCCACCGCCCCCAACATTGTTTGCAGTTCCACTACCACTAGCTACTGAAGTGCTAACTGCTACACCTCTACTAACTCCTTCACCACCCGAACCAACATTTTCTTGCGCTCCAAGACCAACACCAAAAGAAACCAACTTAGCTGGCTGTCCAGCAGGACCAAAAGTGGTTGTACCAGTTGTAGCCGCAACGCCTCCTGAACCCCTTTGGGCTCCACGAAATGTAGCAAGACCATCAAAGGTAGTATCACCAGCATCTCCACCAGGAGCACCATTAGCGCCACCTCCACTACCTGACCCGCCTCCGCCGCCAGCGCCAATAGTTATCGTATATACGGTTCCTGGAACAACATTAACTGTGAGTATTCTATGAATGGCTCCGCCACCTCCACCACCACCAGTACCAGGCAATCCAGGAGATCCTGTTCCTCCACTTCCTCCGCCACCACCACCGCCGCCGCCACCAATACCAAACAGTGTAACTTGGGTTACACCCGCAGGTGCAGTCCAAGTTCCAGATGAAAGAAATGTTTGTGTGTTTAATCTACTCATTTACTCTATCCACAAAATTATTAACGCGCCCGAAGCGCCAGCTGTTCCTGAGGCACCACCACGCAATGGTTGACCTGAATCGGTGCCGCCGCCACCGCCTCCACCTCCACCACCCGCACCTAAACTGGGACCAACTTGACCGCTACCACCATTGATTGGAAAACCTGGTCCACCAGGATTTCCAAATCCTGCCTGCATTCCATTCCAAGTACTAGCTCCACCACCGCCTCCTCCACCTCCACCCAAATCAGTACCATCAAAACCTGGACCACCAGAACCACCACCAGGACCAGCAGCCGTTGCCCCACCATTAAGAAGAAGGGCTCCAACCCTTGCAACAGACCAACCTCTGGTAATACCAAAACCACCTTGACCCGGATTACTCGGAGCGCCATCACCAGAACCCGGAAATAACCCACGACGGGGAGCCCCACCTACAACGAAAGAGTTGCCACCAAAATTTCCTCTACCACCAAATCCACCTCCAGCACCATAGAATGTAGCAAGACCATCAAAAGTAGTATCACCACCATCTCCACCATTACCACCATTGCCTCCACCAGTACCACCACTACCAGACGCACCCCCTCCACCAATAGTAATGGCATATGAAACGCCTGGAACTACGGTGATAATTTGTACGTTGTGAATAGCTCCACCACCACCAGATCCTCCTCCTCCAGGATTAGTAATGCCTCCGCCACCTCCACCTCCTCCACCACCACCAGCACCCATACCAAATACTGTGATTTGAGTAATGCCAGCAGGTGCGAGCCAAGTTCCAGATGAAGTGAAGAGTTTTTTATTTAGCCTTGATAGTCCCATGGAATTTCCTTTAGACTATGAACCAGTCCGTACCATCAGAATCAAGTGTAACAGATCCCCAGTTAGCGGTTATTAATTTAGTGGCGGCTAATCCTTCAATCTTTTCAACTCCAAATCTTAGTATGGAAATATTACGTGTCGCAGCAAAACCTTTGGAGTCCTTAACAACAACTCTTCTGCCTGATTCTGGTACGGGTAAAGTGACTGAGATAGACAGAGAGCTAGTGTCCACTAAAATAACAACATCAGTTACGGTCATGGCGTAGTTGCCCGTGATAGTTCGGGTCGGCAAATAATTTGGAGAGATAACAAATTGGGCACCATCTCCTTGTTTTATAGATAATTTGCCGCCAGCTGAAAACAAAATAGTTCCACCAACTGGAATACCAGAACCTGGTGGAATACCGGTGTCAGAAATGTAAATAACTCTACTGCCAGTGTTGGCTGGCATTTGAGTAGAAGTAATCGCGCTATTAGCAAGCAAAGAAAGAACTTTACTTCCAGAACCGCTATTATCAACTCCAACGCTCTCTACCATGTAAGTGCCATCACCCAACAACATGGCAACACCACCATTAACATGAGATTCAAATCCGTCTCCGCCGCCGTGCAATATAAGACTTCCACCATGTCCAGAATCAGCAAAATTTCCACCCTGTGCTTGAATAGTAAAATTACCACCATCTCCGGCACTGGCTCTTGCCTGCTCAATAAATGGTATGGTTGAAGCAGCAAAATTAATGATATCACATTTAGCGCTAACAGTAGCATTAGGGCTAGTTCCAGTTCCAGTTAAACCAATAACATTTTGACTAACATTGCTTCCAGAAAGATCGTTATTTGGAATGAATGAGCTAACAATAGGTGCTGGTGTCCAGGTAGATCCGTTCCAAGTTAATACATCATTGGTATTAGGAACCACTGTACTAATAGGCTTCGCCTGAATTCTAGTCACTATAACATTGATGGCAGTTCCACCGATATCTCCAGCTAACTGAACAATACCTTTAGCTGAGGTGGTAGCGTCTGGAACAACAGGAGTACCAACGGCTGCTGCTAGAGCGGCAATAGCACCTTGAACATTGGTTTGGGGAACGGTAGCAACTACAACAGTAGGAAATAAATCTATTTGGTTAGCCTTATGCCTAAATCTCTTCCCTTCGACATGATCTTCAAAATCAAATCGATCAGTGGCTAATCTGCCAACACCTTTTTTGAAGTTAGGAACTAAAGGATCGCTCATATATGTGCCTCAATTTACTAGTATTATGTGACTTTATTACTTACGGCAAGATGATAGTGTGGGTATGCCCTAGCGCTTCCATAACCTGTCCATTGACGATTGGATGATTATGTCCCTGTGAAACCGCTGTAGTTTGATTTATTTGATTGACCGACATAATCTTCTCATTTATGACGATCTCATGAGTATGAGGAGGAATACCAGGAACGAATCCAATGCTAGTATTCAGCTTGCTTGGGAAGTCCGCAGTATTTCTAAATATTCTGATTTGATAAGCTGGGTCAAACTTTCTAATTCTAATCACCTTGAAATGTTGACCACCATCTAGACCATTGATGGTATTGTTTCTAATGACACCCGCCACTTCATATCTAAACTCTTCATTGTCATCCTGGTCAAACATTACAATGATATCTCTCATCTTGATAGTGGGAACAGTTAGTGTCCACAAGTCCAATGGAAACTCTGACTCCATACCGGCTTCATATCGTTTTAAACTTTCTTCGGTTGGTCCTGGTCTAACCAAAATTCTACCATCAGAACGGCGCGGATTAAAATATTGCTCGTAACCGAAAACAAATTTGGTACCATAGCAAAATGGACATCTATCATCTGGATGCTCGCTAGATGGAAGATAACAATTACAAGTAATTCCGGTCTGCACCCTCTTAATCAAAACAGCTGGCTTACCAGTTACCGATAGCAAGACATCTTGTCTCTGAGTATTTTGATCTTGTAAGGAAAACCCTCTTAGAATTTGTACGTTACCATATCCATCAATACAACCCATTTCTCCACCAATGTAGCTGCCTACACAAGTACCATTCAATAATTGTACTGGATCAGTTCTATGATATCCTGCGAAGTCGAATGCCGGGAAAGTAACGTTAGCAGCATCAGCTGCGGATAAATCTGTGGATAGCAAATCTTTGGCAACCTGGTGATAACCATCCACCATGGTAAATGGAAAATGAGGATACTCGAAACGTGATTGGCAAATATAGATTAGGTCCCAACGGGAGTCTTCTCCGACTGTAAATAGTGGCACAGTTGGATCCCAAGTATTAAGTCCATCGGAGCCGCCCACTGTATGAAGAGTGGCAGTAGAATTGTTATAGCCGCGCCCGCTCGCAGCACCTGCGACTGCTCCAGCTACTTTGATAGTGAATAAATCACCTGGTCTAAATGGCGGAGCCGTTTCAGTAATGGAAAAACTTAAAATACCGTTAGAGACGACCATTCCATTGGCAGTCCAGACAAATGGATTACCGTGTACATCTAATTTTTGACCAGAGACGGTGCCAATAGCAATAAACTGAGCAGTGCCCGGCATTGGGTTGTTGGACATATCTCTTTGCACGAAAACACATTTAATAGTCCAAGTTTCAGTTGGACCACCAGAACCAGAGACGGCAGTTAAATTAGTAACAGAGCCATGACCAACATTGGAAGGAGAGGCGGTAAAGAAATTACCACCACCTTGGTCCACTAATCGAACTGGTTGAGCACCTCCGCCACCGGCAGGAACAACAAGGTTGTTATTGACATGATCAATAGCCAAATATCTAATGAGTTCGACACCTACTTTAACTACTCCAGCATCAGGGAAGCCTTCTACATCTAGAAGTGGCACCACCAAATCGGCAGCTGTCATATCGTGTCTTAGGATGCTGTGTGGGTAAAACCTTAGATTATCATGAGCAATGGGGAGCAAAGTCAAATCAAAAATGGTTGGATCGTATTCTACAGGTCTAACCGCAATAAAATAGTCTTGTCCTGGAGTTAAATCGATGATATTGGCGGAAGTGGCGCCATCAATGGAAACAAGCTTAGGTCCTTCGGCAAAGACAGTCTCTTTGACGATAGAGTAGTAAATTTGATAGGCTATCTTGTTTTTCGGAGCAGAATGTTCGGCTGGAAACCAGGTAACATTAATAGTGTATCCGTCACCAAGCGAAGATACTTGATTAGTTCCGACATTAGATGGATTAGGGTAGAAAACCATACTATTATTCTAGTTTATTAGCTTCTACTCAAACTTTAGACATCAAGGTCTCTTTCTTTTCTTTAAATTCCTTTTTGCCTTCGACATCATGATGATCTAGCAAGTCATCCACATAATTTTCGGCTTCATCTTTGCCAAATTGATTAGCAATATACTCTACTTGGTTCTGGAAGCCCTCTTGTTCGAATGGATTATCCAGATATTCTCCGTCATCAGCACTTTGCGTAGGCTTATCGCCTGTAGTCTGCTGAAGCCAATGGGTCATTTCATGGACACCGTAAGAGAAGTCCTTGAAAAAGTCGCCATCAGTTAGTAATTTGTAATTGAAAGTAATAACTCCATGATCAGTTTTGGCAGAGACATCTAAGTTACCAAACTTCATGGGAATCAGGTCAATTTCTGCGATATCCACACCATACTCTTTAAACATTTCTTGGACCACGCCATCATGTTTAAGATACTCCCTCATTTTCTTTATCATACGATTCAAAGACTTATAGGGCAGTTTCTTAACTGCGGATAGAGGTAGTTTATCGTTTTTAGAAGCCATATGACGATACGAAAATAGTCATATTTTACCATCTTGACAAAGGGCACGCCCGGATATAAGATACATAGGTAACCATGGCTTTTTTAGGAATTAGAATCCCTCACGAAACTGGACGCTTATTAGCGGGCATTGAAACGCCGGGTAAAAACACTGCCCCGTCCGATATGCACATTACTATTTTGCATTTTGAAGAAAATTGGCCTATTGCTGAAATAGCTCATGCTCTTGAAGCTACTTACGATGTAGTTTCCAAAGTAAAACCCTTTATAGCAGAAATTGATGAGGTCACTTGCTTTCCCAAACGTGAGGATAAGTGTGCCGTCGTTGCTAGAGTCAAATCAGCTGAATTACATGAGCTACACGAGAAATTAGCTAAAGAGTTCGATGACTGCAAAATAGAATACTCTAAAACTTTCAAAGACTATAAACCGCATATCACTCTGTCGTATGCAGATGATGAAATAGATGATTTCAAGATTGACCCGGTAGAATTTTCTGTTCAAGAGCTTGTTTTATGGGGCGGAGATCATGGAGATGATCGTATTTTCATTACCTTTCCGTTAAAAGGTCCAGAGAGACAAAAACATTCTTTGTTGTTACAGAAAGCTGAAATGTTTTGCAAGCTAGCTAACAATCCGCCGCAAGAATATCTGACCCCTTCTTATGAGCGAAGAAAAATAGATAGATAATGCCTGAATTTAAGTTTTCCCAAGATTGGTTCTCGCAACACATTCCACAGTGGAAAAAGAACCTAGCAAAATTTATTGATCAACCCAATCTAACTTTTCTAGAGATAGGAACCTTTGAGGGGCGAGCGGCGGTTTGGTTATTACAAAATGTATTAACACATTCTACTAGTTTCATAGACTGTATTGATAATTGGTCATTTCAAGCCCAAGGTTTGAAACTAGATCCATCTTTAATGGAGAGTAACTTCGACCATAACATAGCTGCATTGGGTAGACCTAATGCAGTACAGAAGATGAGCGGAGATTCTCAGGACATTTTGAGGAAGCTTCCCACCACAGCTTATGATTTTATCTACATTGATGGCGCTCATAATGCTGCTGCCGTCTTGGAAGATGCCGTCTTATCTTGGGGACTGCTAAGGGCGGGCGGCATCATGACCTTTGATGACTATCAATGGAGCCTAGCCCCACAACTACTGGATAGACCTAAACTAGCTATTGATGCTTTCTTGTCAGTCTTCCAAGGAAAGTATAAACTACTAGATAAACAATCGCAAGTAACGATTGAGAAAATTAAATAAGACGTCTTGCACGAAGATGTCTCAATCGAGCAAAAGCCGGGTTGATAGCGGAGTTCATGCTGAAGACACCCAAGCCTCTTGGAGCTGGACGCAAGCTTGCCTTGATGAACTTTAACTTCTCCCAATAATGAGAAAGTAATGTGCTATATTGAGTGTTCATCAATTCGCTGACGGTTGGTGGATTGAAATTCAATCCATTATCAGTAACCTGAAACTCACGACCACGCTCAATCAATGCTTTAGATGCTAAAGCATATAATGTGGCGCCTTCGACCAGAATTTCTCCGAATTGTTCTACGAAACTATCGTCATCGAACTGGAAGAAAGTAAAAAAGGGAACTTGGTTAAAATCCCACAAAGCAGTTGCTAAAAAGGTAACTAGCATGTCGACAGAGAAAATATCGCAGTCGACATAGATAACATTGCCGTATCCGTCAGTAGATTTAGCTTTACCGGAGCTATTCAATCTGGCTTTCAAAGATTTCAATAGCTTATTGATATTCTTGATGGCGGCTTGGGAGTAATCAAAACCTGGATCATCTCCAAGATGAACGTATCCGTCTGTGTTGATGCCTGGAGTCTGAGTATGGAGAACAATAAACTCAAAATTGGTTTCTACTCGATATCCATTGATGAATCCAACCCAGACATCATTGAAAACGCCATAAGGACCATTGATAGGAATTGTGTAAATGAAAGAGTATTTGCCAACGCCGATGCGAGCTACTCCTGCCGAGGTGGGAGCTAAGGCAACCAAGCCGCTTGGTTGAATAATAGAAATTGTAGGGAAGGAGTCGGTATCCACCGGGTTCCCTGAGGTATCTCTAAATTGTACAGTTAAATTAACCTGATCGGTGACATCGATTAATTCGCCTCGCGCTTTAATTGTCATGATTCTCCTCTTTCTATACTACATTATTAGTGGCAATTTATGAATATGCTCACATTATAGTGTACTTACATGAAACCAGAACCACCTGCCTTTTGGCTTACCAATTTTTCTAAACGAAATGTTAGTCTGGCAGATTTGAATCTGACAGTTAAAGCCCTTTCGTCTATCAATTTATTGGATAAAAGACACTACGACTATACATTGGAACAGTTAGAGAAGTCCAAAACCTCCGGCTCCATTTTTAGCAAAAGAAACGCACTTACAGTGCGTCAAATGGCACCCATAGTTACCAAAATGAATATTCCTTTTGATAGGGAGACGTTCATTCCAACTAGAGAAAGATCAACCTTCAGCATTAAAGAAGAGTATTATGACGAACTGAATCTATCAGATGAGGATTTCGCCAAAGAAAATGCTGATATTGTGGTTTTAGACACGAAACCACTTCCTCCAAAGGTGTAATCATGCAACGTAAACAATTAAGCACAGCTATTGAAATGGTTATTTCTAGTATCCCATCACAAACAGAGAATGTGGAATCAGAAATATTGGAAGATTATGAAAAGTTAAATGAAAAATGTGATAAAGTTATCACCAAAATTAAAGTCAGGAAAGAAAAGAAGAACGAAAAGAAATAACCAGATGAGGAACCATGGTCGACAAGATAAATCCCAACGAAAATATCAAAAAACACGACCTGGAATTAATTCTAGAAGTCAATAAAAAAGCTATTGAGATTGAAACATCTGTTGTTGAACAGAATGAAGAAATTATTGAAGTATTAACTGATATTCGTAAAACTCAAATGGAAGTTAACGAAACCGCCATTGAAGTTAAGAAAACTTTACACGAAAAGAATAAAGAAATTACAGCATCAGTTGCTGATATTCGCAAAACTCAAATAGAACACGATCTTAAAATGGACAAACTGATTAAACAATCAGAAGAAACCAATAGAGACATCTTCAAGATTCAAGTCTTATTCTTAACCGGACTATTATCACTAATAATCCAAATCATTCAAATTTTCATCGTCAAGAAGTAATTAATTCTTCAGGATTTCGACTTCGGTTGCCTTTGGATCTCCGCGCACATTAACGCCAAGACCGAAGGACACCTTTTGAGCCTTGTAGAGGGTTTTGAATCCTTCACAAGAGATATCCGAGAAGTGGACAAACAAATCTTTTTGCTTGACTCCATCCTTCTCCCATCCAATAAATCCGAAACCCCTCTTCGGGTCGAACCATAGCACTTCACCAACAAACTTTTCATTAGCACTCATTGTATTTCCTTAGCTTTCTTTACAAACAAGTTGTCCATCAACGTACAACTCGCCGCCACCACCTAGTAGCCTATACATATCTACGGCTCCTAGTTTAGCCATATCCGATCTCTCTTTTTCATTGGTACAATTGCGTAACAACTTATCATATTTTGCAAAGAGCAATAACATTTCTCTTTCACACCCCAATTGACGAGCATGTGTAAGCAATCTGCTACGAGTTTCTCGTTCTTGTAGCACCTTGTTACTTAAATTATTTGGATCAGAGGCATCAATCTTTTCAACAGAACCACCAACATCTCGCAGGAAAGACTTATCAATATTTTTACTCATTTACTTTCTCCAAACAACTTAAACGACTTATTCTTAAACTCAACATAGGGCTTATCAATACCTTCAATATTTCTTTTGCCATCTAATTCGTAGATTATGGTTCTTCCATTAGGTAATTGAGTTGATGGATAAACTCCAATAATCTTCAATCTTCCTGTATGGGTTAATGCGTGACAATTACCACATAAAATAGCTAAATTAAAAGTATTATTAGTGGTATTGACTTCGGTTCTTTCTACAATATGATGCAATTCTAGTAGCTGAGGGTCAGTGACGGTGCACGACTCAATCTCGCATTTGTTCTTGATTAGCTTACTCTTTCTCATGCTCTCACTATATCAGATTATTGGAAGGTTCCAATGGCTTCAAGCGTAACCCAAGGTAGAATTACGGTTCCAGCGGGTCCGGTTGCGCCAATGGTGGTAGCTGAGCTAACGAATCTCAGTCGTAATTCAAGAAAAATACTGACATTACTATAAGTGTTGGGCAAAATAGCTACCACATCAGGACAAATGCCACCATTGACAAGATTACTTGCCACATTGCCGATGCCCACATTATTAGTTAGGTCCCACCACTGATAAAAAATAGTTCCATCACAGTAGCCAGGATTTCCAATAACTTTAATTGTGGTAGTGAACCCGGCAAAATAGTTAATGAAGAGCCTGCCATTAGAAGAGTATCCTGCTTGGTTGGTTCGATTAGCTAGAACAGTATCAAAATTGACGTGCCCACCCGTGGTAAGACCTGTAGTCTGTGGAGCAGCTAAAGTTGCCATCAGATAGTCGGGTTCATATGCGACCGTAGACCATGTAGTTCCATTCCACCAGAATGGTTGAGTTTGTCCAGAATCATAACGCATAGTTCCAAGTTGAACAAAAGGATTAGTTGGTGGTCCTGCGATTGAACCGCTTACAAATGGCAAAGAGTTCTGTGTAGATTGGTAATAATTATATCTAGGAGTATTTCCCGTATAAAATGGCCAAACTGCTGGATTGTTAGTATCAGAACCAGGAAATACATTATTACTGACATTTCCACTAGAAAGACTTTCAACATTGATGTTCAAGGTAGCACGAGACGTTCCGCCTACCGTATCATTGCCAATGTTAACGCCCTCTGTTCCAACAATAGTGATTTCTATGTCACCACCATTACCATTAGCCCATAAGACTTGTCCATTGGCACCAAGTCCCCTTACTTGGCAATTATTTCCGACATAAAGATTAACTCCGGCATCATTAACATCAGTATCAACAATGCGTCCCATATTTCCAACAAAAAGAGATCCACCGTTTTCAAGAATTATATTTACACCATTGACTGGTGTTATAAGTGCAGTGGTTGGAGAAGAAAATAGAGTAACGACTTGTAATCCATTACTAATTTTTAGCACTCCTTGATTCCATGTTACACCATCATTGATGTTTAGAGTAGATCCATTGTCAATACTAATCGCTGCTAGAGAGATTATACTGAGATCAAAATTGCCAGCATTAGTTGGAATAGCGCACGCATGTAATGATTGATCGATGATGATTGTAGCTGGTTGTTTTGTAGCATGAGCGGCTGCATAAGCTCCTGCCCAAGTAGCAAACACATTGCCTGATGGAGATGGTTCTGAATCTCGATAGACAAAGACACCACCGTTTCCCCCACTACCAGGAGGTCCAGCTGGACCTTGAGCGCCAGGCGGACCAGCAGGTCCCTGAGGTCCGGTTGGACCTTCTACAGGAGTCCCTGGGGCATTAGGAACAAGATTGAGTGGTGGAAGAATTTGAGCCATTATGGTCCTGCCGTAATGCTATATAATCCAAATGGAGCCGTTACATTTATTTGAACAATCTCTTGTTGCAAACTTAATGTATTAGGATGATACCAATAAATATCTACTATGTAGAGTCCAACCGCTGCCGCTCCACTAGGCAATGTAAATGAATGACTATACAAGCCGGTATCTAACTTAGTCATAATAAGAGGGAAGTTAGGTGCCAACATAAAATTGGGATAGATGATTCTAGCTATGATGGGTGCACCAATGCCACTAAAAGAATAACCATCGGCTCTGTAACCATCTAGATTAAGAATTTGTTGAACGATGGTTGCCGTTTGACCGGGCTGATGCGACAATACTGTTGACATTATTGCCCCTTATCTAATTGCCCATGCCTCGATACGAACTACACCAGAACCTTTGAACCAAATCTTAGAAATTACCCTATTCTCAAAAATAAGGTTCTGACTTGGCAAAGTTAGAGTCATATCACCATGATCAGTCAAACCATTGAAAGAATAAGTAACTGGTCCGCCCGATTCTAATTGAAAAGTCACCGTATAGGTTGGAGCTTTCATGTTGATTAACACATTGGCGTCAGTTGAGTATGACCCACCTGAAGAGGTGTATTTCTTAAAGAAATTGAAGTCATAACCGTAGTCAATGGGCGCTAGTGGGTCGGCAAAGTTAGGCATCGAGTATTCTCCTGTTACTATATGGAATTATTACATTGTGTATTTGTATTTAGCGTCCTTATAGCCCTTTTCCATCATCTCTTTGATTTTTTCCGGTCTAAAATCTAGCAAATCCTCAATTAGATTGTAATCTGGACGTAAAATGTTAAGTTTTACGTACTTATAATCCGCCAGCCCTGCTTGCGCTAAAGTATTGTGCATTTGAATCTTCTCAATGTCATTTGCCATGATTTTATCAGTAGATAGGTCAATAGAGCGCTTCAAAATATCTACAGTAGTCGGATTCTCGATGAAATGTTTCACCCTGGTCTGAGGAGATGTAATAATAACGTCGATTTCATCGGCTCCCATTTCCATTGCCTTTTTAATGGGCGATATTTCCTTGACTCCACCATCAGTCCACAACTGTCCTAAAAATTTAACCGGTGTCAGCATACCAGGAAAGGATGCCGAAGCAATAACTGCTTCAATAAAATGGTCAGAAGACTGATCGAAGATGGTATACTTACCTGAACTTAAAGAAACGGTTCCTACATTAACTTTTTTACCACTTGCTCTAATTTTATCTAGGTCTAAATAGCCTTTCAGCATAGTGTGTAATGGTGAACTATCGAAAAAACTCTTATTCCAGAGAGCATGCCAGCGTCCAAATGGAAACCAACGCTTGTAAATTTTAGAATTATCCAGTTTAGACCATAACTCCGCAAGAAGATTAGCAGATTCAACCTCTTGACCACTATGAAACATAGATAGAAAAGAACAATTAATGGCTCCTACAGAGACACCACAGAAGACATCGTAGGCAACACTCAGCTCACCCAAAATATATTTGAGTGCACCTGCCTGATAAGCTCCTTTGCTGCCACCACCGGACAAGACCAAAGCTCGCATTTAACCTCACTTGCACAATGTCCCTTAATCATATATCAATTTAGTAGGTTGAAAACAGAAACGCCCAGCAACTTTCGTTGCCAGGCGCTAATTACCTAATTAAGCAAATATTAGGTCATGTTTTTGTAAGAAGAATACTGTTCAATAGCTTGACCTCTAAAACTTGCATTAGTATTAGGCGAAGCAGTAAAATTACCAGAGATAGTGGTGTGAGCGGTCTCCATAGTTGCTTTTGCGCCAGCAGAACCAGTCCAGTAAGAAGCGCTTCCTTGTCCGGTATCAGTCAAAGAGGCACAGTACAATCCAAGATTGAATCCGGATTGGCTTGCGTAGTTAAACCAGTTTTGCAACATGCTAGTTTGAGTGGTAGCACTGTTAGAGTAAGCTTGAATGACACAGAAATCTGCGTGTCTCATCAAATGATATCCCTCTAGACCAGTGTAACCGTCATAAGTGAAAGACAATGCCGCACTAAGTGGGTCAGTCAACCACTGAGTTGGAGCGAATCCAACTGGTAGTTGTAGAACAGA
>Ga0210384_10006000_pt1 | contig 13027 bp, 12 predicted proteins | sample IncBWH2MmetaG_FD_160574 | JGI IMG/M metagenome (GOLD analysis project Ga0210384, IMG submission 160574) | Forest soil microbial communities from Barre Woods Harvard Forest LTER site, Petersham, Massachusetts, United States - Inc-BW-H-2-M | ecosystem: Environmental > Terrestrial > Soil >... | reverse complement strand
CCCGCGTCTGCCAGCACCAGCAGATCACACTCATCCGAGTGCCAGGGGTCCTTTCCCACGTCTTCGATCGCGGCCGGGTCTCCGTTTCTCATGGTTACCAGCGACGCCAATAAGTCCGCCTTGCGCAGCAGCGCCACTCCATGCCCGTGCTGCAGCACCTGAAACGTCATCATGGCATTCTGCGATTCTTCCCGGATTTCCCCCTGCACTCTCCCCTCAGCCGTCCGTCGCACGATCAGCAATGTGGCCCACGTCAGGCCAGTGGTCACCACGGCCAGCGACAGCATGAATTTTGTACGAAGTCTCAATTCGGTCCTCGCATTGTCGTGCTTCGGCAACCACGGTCAGAGCGCCCCGGGCGCTCTTCGTCTTGCACCCACATTAGTATTCCCCCACGTCCTAAGGGAATAGCCTAGCAGTACCAGCGTTCTAGCCCAGCACGTGCCCTCCCTTTTCTTCCCCCGCGACCCTATCCGGGGCCGCTCAATCCGCGGACTGACCCGCACTCTCGCTTGAAAGCTAATTCATCCTGATGCTGTTATCATTTGAATCCGAATTTGGTGCGAACTTCGACACATCAGAAGAGGCCATGGTTCTGGCAACTTTCGCTGAAATTCCGGTCCATGTCGAAATGACCTGGCAAAGGCTGAAATAACATGACCACGTATCGCTTGATTCTTGCGGCTTCTTTGATCTGCGTCTTCACCATCTCGCTTGACGCTCAGGAGGCCGTCTCGCCCTCCGCTCCGGGTTCGTCCAATGAGACCATCTCTCTGACCGTCCCCAAAGGCACCGCCGTCCAGGTTGTTCTCGACAAAGAACTCAAAATCCAAAATGTCGGTCAGTCCGTTCACGGCCGCGTCGCCGAGCCGGTCTATGCTTTCGACAAACTCGTTGTCCCGGTGGGAACCGAGGTTACTGGCCAAATCACTCAGCTCGAAGGCGTTTCTAATGGAAGACGCACTCTGGACGCATTGAATGCCGATTTCACTCCTTCCCGTAAGGTCCAGATCGAATTCAATGATCTCCTGCTGCTCGACGGCCGCCACATCCCCATCCACACCACCGTCACTCCCGGCTCCGGACAAGTCATCCAGTTCGTCGCCAGCTCTTCCGGCGAGAAAAAAAAGACCGTAAAGGACGCCGCCTCAGAGAAAGCCGAGCAAGCCAAGGAAGACGCCAAGCGCCAGTGGAACGACGCCATGAAGCAGGTCCATGAGCCCGGCAAGCTTCACAGAATAGAAAGATATGCCGTCGCCCAGCTCCCCGTGCATCCCCAATACATCGACGCCGGAACCGTCTATTTCGCCGAACTTGAGGAGCCACTCGATTTTGGCACCGAGCCTTTGACTCCGGGAATTGCCGCTTCGCTCACCACGCCACCCCCCACCGGCAGCTCGGTGCACGTCCGCCTCATGACGGCGCTAAGTTCCGCGACAGCGCAGCAAGGCCAGGAAGTCGAAGCCGTCCTCTCGCAACCGCTCTTTGACGGAAACCGTCTGGTCCTTCCTCAAGGCAGCCGCCTGAAAGGCTCCGTCGTTCAGGTACGCCCCGCGCGCCGCCTTAGCCGCAATGGCCAACTCCGCATAGTCTTCCATGAACTTGTCTTACCGGATGGCCTGGAGCAAAAAGTGGAAACCACTCTAGCGGGCGTTCAAGCCGGCAAAGGCCAGGATGTCAAGCTGGATGCCGAGGGCGGCGCCGAAGCCAACTCTCCCAAGACTCGCTATCTGGCTACTGGAATTTCCGTGATGCTGGCGCTCGCCTCAGCTCATACGGACGGCGACCACGACGCCCATGCCGGCGATGTTGGCGGCAACACCGGCAATCGCGTAGCCGGCGGCGCCGGTGGTTTCAAACTTGTGGGCATCGCCATGGGCGCTTTCGTCCATTCGCAACCGCTGGGGATGGTTATGGGCGCTTATGGCGCAAGCATGTCGGTCTACTCGCATTTCCTCGCCCGCGGGCGTGACCTCGTCTTCCCGAAAAACACCGCCATGGAAGTTGCCATCGGCCCCCGTCCATCCGTCCCCTCTCCAAACTCTAGAAAGCCCGCCGATCTCGAGTTTGAGAACCCCGGCACAAAGATCGAAAACTAGTCCGTCTCTCCATAACTTACTCGATCATCTCCGTCCTGGTAACATTGCGCGGCTCATCGAGCAAGACATCCACCCGCTCGAGAAATCGCACCGTATGTGCCAATTCCGCGTGCCTCTCGAACGCCCCCGCATCCACCCACCGCGAATGAATGTAAAACAACCGCTGGTCCCGCACCGAACGAAACGTATGAAAACTCAGGCACCCGCTCTCCTCCCGCGAAGCCCCTGCCACCTCCCGCAACGCCAACTCCACCCCGCGCTCTTCCCCCTCCCGCGCATGCAACCTCACAAACACGTCTTGCTCCACGTCTCCCTCCCTCCGTCCGCGCCTCCACGCCACCTCGGTCGGTGCGATCCCCCCGCCGCCATTTCGAACCGGGCGGCCATAAGCCTATTTTGCAAACCAGCGAACGCTAAAGGAAATCGGCAGCCCAACCACGACCATGTGCACCAGCAGCCCTAGAATCAGGTCATGAAGTGTGTAAGGGCCCTTCGCGTGAAGCGCGGAGAGCGGCAAAACGATCAGTCTCATTACCTCTTCCACCGCGGCGCCAAAGAACAAGCCGCACACCAGCGGATGCTCCTTCAAAAAACCGAGCCTGCGACTTGCCCCGTAGTAAACGGCCGCTGCCGAGCAAGCGATAAAGAAGTGCAGCAACACACCAAGAACGTAGGTACCGAGGCCTCCCCGGAAAGCCGCCGGGCCCAGCAGGCCCGCGGCGATCGCGAGCGGAATGTCCCATCCAAACAGGACACCAGCTTGGGTAAGGTCCAAAGCCCCGGCAATCCCGCCGCCCACTGCGATTGCCAACAGCGCGCTCCTTTTCTCCGATGGCTCAGGTGCGGAATCGGCAATCATCCAATATCCTCTCTTTCAACTTCGATTTGTTTTGCAATCCGCAATGCCACGCTTTCTAAAGAATAAGGAATAAACGCGACGCTACTTGAAAAGAGCGAGATCGATTGCGTCGGCCAAGGCCTGATAGCCAACATCGTTGGGATGGAGATGGTCTTCCGATGCGAAGCGCGGCAACAGTCTGCTTGGACGATCTGGATCGCGCAAAACCGCGTCGAAATCGATCACCCCGTCAAACGAGCCACTGCTCCTGATCCATTTGTTAATCGCCTGCCGAAGGGCTTCCTTGGATTCCGAATAGTAGCCAGGAACGTCTACACCTTCAAAAGGAGTGATCGTGGCGCCCATCAACTTGACTCCGTGAGCGTGAGCGCGCGAGATCAATTGGCGGTAGGCGTTGATTAGGTCCTCCGGTGCAGGAACATCCTCTGGATTGGCAAGGTAGCCCCCGCCCAGCTTTGCGCCGGGGAAACCGATGTCATTGATCCCTTCGAGCAGCACAATGTGGGTTACGCCAGGCACCGCCAGGGCGTCCCGGTCGAAGCGCGCCAAGGCGCTGACACCGAAACAGCCAGCACTCGCAAGGAAGCAGTCGTTCAGCAGTCGGTTGCCGGCTATGCCCTCATTGACCACCGCCACCTTGGAACCTTCAGGCGTCTTTCCCAGACGACGGATGAGATCGCTCGGCCAATTGTGATCCGCATCCAGGGTAGATCCATCGCCATCCGTGACCGAGTCGCCAAACGCCACGATTAGCCGCTGGGACGGCTGAACAGGAACGAGCACCGCGCTGACCAAAATGGAAGACTGGGAAACAGTTCCAGCTTCTATCTTTTCCGCGCGAGTCTGGTCGCCATGCTGCGACACCACGGCGCGCTTGAGCGCGAGATGATGCAGCGTCGGGGTAGCGATGCGGGCGGGGAAATACAGACTGATGCTGATCTCGGTTCCGGAAGCAACGGGAAAGGCCACAGGGTCACTGAGGACCGGCGCCCCTGCGGGGATGATGACCGAATTGTGACCCTCGAAAGTGACGGTCTTAATCGAGCCGGGTCTGACGCTGGTCGAGTCGTTCGGCACCGCAACAGTAGCCGAGCCAATAAGGAGCGGTGCGGAGCCGTATTCGTTAGAAAGGCGAATGCACATCTGTGCTCCGCCGATGGATACCCGCACGCGCTCTCGCACGGTCTGATCCTCGATGTTGAGCAACGGTTGCTTCGGATTGGGAGCGGCTGACTGGGGGCTGGCCGCCCAAGTGGCAATCCAGGCGTTTCGCTGAGCTCCAGCCAGTCGGGGAACAAACAAAAGAAGGCAAACGAGGGCAAGATTCCGCAATTCTCTCATCGGATGGCGTTCTCTCATGGTTGAAATCGGCGTTGTGAAGATCGAGCCGTTGCCGAATCCGCGGCTACTTCATCGGCGAAAAGTCCGACGGACGCATGTAAACCTCGTCGACCCTATACTCTTCATTTACCTTTTCCAGGATCAGCTTTGCGGCCTCCACATATGGTCGAGTCGCCGGGTCGGCGTGAAGCTCGGCCCAACGTTTTTTCGCTTCTTCCCGGCTGGGGAAATCCACAACGTAGACGAATGTGTCCTTCCACCCGGGACTTTCGTTGGGTACCCAGAAGCCGATCACGTTGACGCCGTGCTGGGCCATCAGCTTTGAATCGCCGCGAAAGATCTCCTCGAGTTCATTCGCTTTGCCCGGAATGGTGTGATAGATCATGAGCTCGAAGACGTGATGGCTATCGGCCCTCACTTGGTTCAAGTGCGTGAGCCGTGCGGTTAGGAGCGATCCAACGGCAAAGGAGACCAGGGCGGTACCGCAAACCATCCATCCCTTGAATTTCAACCGACTGATCACTCCCAAGCCTTGTTTGTGATTCGTGTTCATGGGCTCTTTTACCTCTAATGGTCCGCAATCCGGACTGCAGTCGCACGATACCCAGGTGAGACCGAGAAGTCCTGAACTTGGCCTGAAACACTCTGAATACTTCTGAAATCACGCTGAATCGGCGCCATCTCCGGACCGATCTCGGCTGCGGCAACGTCGCTAAGCGCGGGACCGGCCGGAACGCGGTAGGCCTTTCTCCACGGTGTGGTATAGTCGGCGAGCGCCGCCTTTCTGTTCAAAAACAGAGGGTAGTAGTAACCGAATCCTGCATGGAACGCCCAACCACAGCAATGCTTCGCATCGGCGCATGGTGCGTCAATCCGGCGTCTGGCCAGATTTCTCGTGAGGGAGAGACCGCTCGGGTAGAGGTACGGACGATGCGGCTGCTTCTGTGTCTGGCCGATCACGCTGGCGAGGTCGTCAGCAGCGAAGACTTGCTCAACCAGGTCTGGCCTGGCGTCTTCGTCAATCAGGACTCCGTCTACCAGGCGGTGGCATCGCTCCGCCGCCTGTTCGGTGACGACCCCAAGCAGCCCACTTACATCGAGACTGTGCCGCGACTAGGGTATCGGATGGTGGCGGCGGTCAGCACCTGGCCGGATCATTCCGTCGTCCAGAAGGGCGCACAGACGAACGCTCAGACGGGCTCTTTGCGGCCGTCGGACAGCAAACATCTGACCCCCGCAGCCCCCGACGCGCCGACGACCGATGCGCCCGATGTGCCGAAAAAGTCCGTCCCGCGCCTGAGAGCCGGCGGCTTCATGTGGGCTGCTGGCGCAGCGCTTTGCCTGGCGCTGGTCGTTGCTTTCCTGTTCCACGACAAGGTCGCGAGCAACAATCCCTCAGCCTCGGCCCCCATTGCTCCGCCACAGAAGTCCATCGCCGTGCTGCCGTTTCTCGACCTGACCGATGAGATGAACCAGGAGCCCTTCGCCGACGGCATGACCGAGGAACTGATTGGCAAACTCAGTAAAATCCCGGGCCTTCGCGTGCCGCCTCCCACGTCCTCGTTCTATTTCAAGGGCAAACTATGGCCGCGTTCGAATGGGACTCCGCAAACAACCATCGCCGATATCGCCAAGACGCTGAGTGTCGCTTATGTACTCGATGGGAGTGTGCGGAAGTCAGGCGCTAGGGTGCGCGTTGCCGCGCGGTTGATTCGCGCGGACAACGGGTACGTGGTCTGGTCCGAAACCTACGACCGGCCATTCGACGACATCTTGATGGTCCAGGACGACATCGCGGGCGAAGTAACGAAAGCACTGAGGGCATCCATCGAGGCCAGACCGGACCACTAATACGCCCTCTCGCCGCGGAGCGGGGAATCCTTCCCGCCGGATGCGGAAAAATCGCCCCAGCGCGGACGAAGCGGCAGGCCTTAAGCAAGGAGCAGAAGAACCATGGCAGAGCGTCCCGTACTCGTCGGACTCGTACCCCAGGTCGTTGTACTCGACCCCGGGGATCAAATCTCCTGGATCTCCGACGCCGGCAATCTGCGCGTCGAGTTTGACGTCAACCGCTGCCCCTTTTCCTCCAATATTTTTCAAGCCCCGGCAGGCATGCGCCTGCTGAGCGGCCCGCCACGCGTCGGCCTCAAGGGCGCCACCTACAAATATCGCCTGTGGCTGAACGATCAACTGGTGGGCCAAGGCGAAGTCATCCTCCGCGAAAAATAGCCGGCGAAGGGAAAAAGCCCCGCAGCCTAAGCTACCGGGCTTTTACCACTCGGGCCGTAAAGCCCCGGACCTTCAGGCCGCGTCGTCTTCGGGTGAGGTAAGCCCGTCGTGCCAGGAACCCACCGAAGGTATCCCCGCTTTGGCGTGGAACCAGTAGGAATCCCCTCCCTTTAGCGACCCTTTAGGGAGGGGAGGATATCAACGCTGAGTGTAGGAATCTGTGGTCCGCTGAACTTCCGAGCGAGCCAGCTGCAAAGAGCTCGGTCGTGAGCGTTGGCGGTTTCCGACTGCTACGTTTAAGCCAGTCGCGCTATTTGGCTGCCTTCGGTTGCTTGGCGATGATCAGGGTCTTGATTTTGTCGTACGTCGCTGCAGGAATGATCTTTTTGTTGACGAGATCCGTCTTTACACGGTACGGACGGCCGGCAATGATCTTCTGCGAGTACGCATCGCCGACACCCGGCAGGGCCTTCAACTGATCTTGCGTCGCACTGTTGATGTCCACCAAATCGCTCGCCTTGGGCGCCGCCGCGGCGAGCTTCGTTGGCGCTGCAGGCGTTTGCGCGTGCGAATACACACCGCCCATTCCCAAAATCAAAAACAGAGCCGTCAGAATCATGCTGTTCCATTGTTTCTTCATTTCGCTCTCTCCTTTTTGTTTCAACAAAACCGATTTGCAGTTTTCGATTCGATTTTTCCCGGGGGCTGCCCCTCAGTTCGCCGGTCGGTAGCTTGCTGGGAGGGCATCTGATTCCAAGCTGCCTTGCTGCGTCTTTCCATACCAGCGCGTTCCCCGCTTGCGGCATACGCCCGGTTTCCGGGTTCCCCACGCCCTGGCCCGTCCTTCGTCTGTGAGGTCTGTTGCTTCAGCGAACCCGCGGACCTCGTTGGCGCCGGAGAAGACGTGGGAGTTGGCTTTGCCGAGCTTGGTGCGGTGGCGAACGTTACCGGTTTGTCCGCGGTGGCTTGATTGAGGAGCTTCGGCCTTGAGCCCGGAGAGACTTGCAGCGCCGGCAGTGACAACCAGCGCAGCCACGAGCAGAGGCCCAGACGGCTTCTTGGCGTTACGGTTCATCGATTTGCTTCTCACCGAAATGCCCGCCCATGGGATCCGAGGAGCGCTGGAATTCCGGCATGATGGCGAAGAAAGCGGGCGAAGTCAATATGTCAGAGGGCCAGATTTGCTGGCCACAGGGACAGGGAGTTTCCGTACGGAGGGTTGTTCGAACGCCACAGGTCCTAGACTGCTGGTTCCCCGCGATCGGTGTCGAACCGTCAGTCGCCGGCGACGGCGCTGCGTGCGGACTCGACCGATTCGGCCAGTCCGCGGCGCACCGGGCCCAGGACGAAGGCTGGGACTTCGCGCTCCGGTGCCAGGGAAAGATTGGTGGCTCGGCGCGGAAATTCAGTGCGGTGATCCAGTTTGAGCCCTGCCTCGCGGAGGAACTCGGCGGAGAAGCCCATATCCTCGGCGCGGTCGACTCCCCAGAACCAAAGCTTCTCCTCATGGCGCTGGAGGAAGTCGAGCGACTCTTCGAGCTTCTTCATGGCCCGGTCAAATGAAGAAGCCAGGAAGAAAACGCCGAGATTCCAGGCGTGGCGAGGGTAAAAGACCTGGATTCGAACACAATACTTGCCGGACTGGTTTCTTTCCATGCTGCAGCGGTAATCGTTGCGGACGGTGGGAGTGCGAGCGGGAGTCTTCTTGGTGTTCATAAAGTCCTGAGGTCTTGGCGCTGGGGAGCCATGGCGATTCTGTTCCGAGTTCGGCTGGTTTCGGACCTACCATGGGTTCGAACGAGCCCACAACCAGCGTCGAAATCGGCTATCCGGGAAACAACCTAGGCTACCGAGGTGCGAGGAGAAAGACAAGTAGACTGTAAGGACAATCTAAAGCATTTATTATCAGTTACTTAACTAGCCAACATCACCGAAGCCCTTTAGCTTTTCGGGCATCAACTGGAGTTTGCCATCTTTTTTCAGGCGGTCTTCTAGAGCTGTTCGGAAGGCCTCAAAGGCCAGCGAGCGTTTGTTTTGCAGCACCTGCTCGGTGATTTCCTTCTTCTGTTTGGCAAAGTCCTCGGGCTTGGGCTCTTGTTTGTCCACGACTTTGTAGACCAGCCAGTTGCTGCCGAGGTTTAGCGGCGGGCCGACATCGGCGAGCTTCAACTGGAACGCGGGAGCAAGCTGCTTTCCGCTGGCAACATTGGAGATAGAACCGCCGCGAGCGAAATCTTCGCTTGTTTTGGCCTCTAGCCCGAGTGCTTTGGCGGCGCTGTCGAATTTTTCTCCCGCTCTCACACGCTTGGTTAGCTCATCCGCCTTGGTGTGGGCTTCCGCGGATGCTTTTTCCTGCTTGAGTTCGGCAACCACCTTGTCCCGCACTTCGTCCAGCGAGCCTTGGTGCGCGGAAAGAATCTGCTTAATGGAAAGGACGAGGTAGCCGCGATCGGTGTGAACCGGCAAGCTCAGCTCACCCTGGTGCAACCTGAAGATGGCATCGCTGACCTTCACGTCCGGAGAACTTCCCAATTCGAGGAGGGGATCGGTAGCGGCAACCGGGCGCGTCTCGCCCACGGTGAGGTGATACTGCTTGGCAAGGTCGTCGAGAGAGACTTTGTTGGACTGGCGGATAGCCTGGGAGAGCTTATCGGCGATATCGCCCGCCTGCTTATCGGCCTCGGAGAGGAGCAGCGGTGTGCGGATGGAATCCTTTACTTCATCGAAGGGTTTCGTGTGTGCAGACTCTTTGTCGATGATCTTGAGGATGTGGAAGCCATACTGGGTCTTGACCAGGTCCGAGATGCTGCCTTTCGGAAGTGAAAATGCGGCCTTTTCGAATTCCGCCACCGTTTGACCCTGGATGATCCACCCCAAGTCTCCGCCTTTGTCCTTTGTGCCGGGATCCTCGGAGTACTTCTTGGCGAGATCTTCGAAATTTGCACCTTTTTTGGCCTGATTTAGAATGTCCTGGGCTTTCTTCTTGATTTCATCGACCTCGGCGTCTGTTTTGCCGACGGTCATCAACAGGATGTGCTCGACATGCACGCGGTTCGGAACCTGGTAATCCTGAATGTTCTTCTGGTATTGGGCCTTGAGCTGATCGTCGGAGATTTCGAGGTTCTGACGAATCTGGTTCACGTCCACGATGGCATAGCGCACCACCCGCTTTTCAGGGACCTGATACTTTGCTTTGTTCTTTTCGTAGGCGGCGGTGATCTCCGCGTCATTTAGGGTCAGTTTTGCTTGCAGATCTTCCGGCTTAATGAACGCGTAGTCCAGTTTCACCTTTTCGTTGCGGTAGACAAATTCTTCCTGGAGCTCTGCCGGGCCGGCGCTGATGCCATCGGTGACCAGCTTCTGGAACTTTTCCTGGAGTATTCCCAGGCGGACCGTGTCTTCGAATTCGGATACCGGCATTTGCGTGCGGGATTGCACCAGGGCGGCGTACTGATCGGGAGCGATAGGAGTTCCGCTGTTGAAGGCGGCCGGAAGAATCAGCTTGATGCGGTCGGCAATCTCATCGTTGGAAACGCGGATGCCGAGCTGGCCGGCTTCGTACTCCATCTCTTTCTGAAGGAGGAGCTGGCGCAGAATCTGCTGCGCGTAGTAGGGTTCCAGCATGGGCGGCACTTGATTGCGCTGCTTGATTTGGTTGAGCTGCTGGCGGATTTCGGCGACCGTGACGGTCTGATCGCCCACCTTAGCCACCGCATCCGTGGACGTCCGCGTGTCACCTGGACCGGTCGGCACGAGATAAAGGAGCATGCCGCCGGACAAAGCCAGCACGACCACACCGAGCAAGATGCGGGAAAAGAGTTTTTGCGTGTTTTCTGAGCTGCCAGCCATCCGCTGAATCCCCCAAGTCCTAAGCAAACATAGCATTATAGGAGATTGGAAGCTCGCGCCTCAAATAGAATCGTGCGCGGAAAGTTAGCTTAGCTTCAGCAGGCGCCATTACGCGGCGCAGCGGCAAAGGGCGTCGGCAAAACCGCTGAGTCCACGCATGGCCTGCTTGCCTGGTTGGGCAATGGCGGCGGAAGTTTGAGCTTCGGCCTTTAGTCGCGATCCGATCCTCCCATGCGTACGCCTTGGACGGTACCTGCTGCTTCTAAGAGAACGGTGTTGCTGTTTGGCGGTGTGATTATGATTTTGAAACTGCTGGACAAAGTACCGCCGGCATTAACCACATATTTACCGGTAAGGGTCGCGACCGCGGTATTCACGACTAACTTCCCGGTCGGCGAAACGGAACTAGGAACTGTCTGCGTTTGGAATAGGAATTTCTGAAACAGGAGCGAAAAGACCCCAGGTGTATCGGTTCTCTTCCAAACACCGTTCCGGTTACACTGTATAGCATTGCTCCTGACGGGCAAGGTGTGGCCTGTTCTGCGCTCGATGGAGCAGGCAAATGGCTTGGATTGACCGTCACGAGCCTCCCAAACAGATTTCGTCCCGTTTATCTGAATCCGAGGACCTTCCGATCTTTGCCTCAAACGGTGATCTGTTCTATCGGGGGTCTAACGGAGCTTCCCACTATCTCTTCCGGATCAGAAAGGGTGAAAATGCTCCGGAGAAGGTAACGCAAGACGCCGTTGTCGAGCCGCAGAGTGTTTCGGCGGACGGTCGATGGGCCGTGGCACAAGTTGCGCTCCCTGAATCGGAGGTGTCTCGCGGGGTTGTAGCCTACCCTACCGGGGGAGGAGCACCGCTTCCTATCTGCCAAACGCTATGCTTCGTAAGCTGGACCCTGGATGGAGAATCCATCTACATTCATCTCCCCGGCACGAGTCAAGGGGATGAGTTCGGAAAGACTTTTGTCATAGAAACCAGCTCCGGAAGTCCATTCCCGCAACTTCCGGGCTCGGGAGTTCAATCCGAATCGGACCTGGTCGCGCTGCCAGGAATCAAGATCCTGGAGGGAACCGTTGTTCCGGGACCCGATCGAACGCGATACACATTCACCAAACAAAGTGTCCACCGGAACTTGTATCGGATCTGGTCCCATTAAAGCTAGAAATGCCGGGCATTGACGGACCACAAGTATCTATTGAAACGCAATAACGCGCGTATCACGGAACCTGAGTGCTCGTCCGCCCGCGGATATTCGCAGCCCAACGAAAATTTCGGAACTGTTTCTGGCTGGTGAGGAGTTCAACCGGGCGACGCTCCAGAAAATGCTGTGCCATGCGCAAGCGGCGGCCAAAGGGACGTCAGCCAGTGGGCGTTAGACCCCGGGGTTTCAAGCGGTCGGCATGGCCGGGCCATCGAGGCCATGGTATCCGCGTCGTCGACGGTCCAAAAACACTCCCTCTACACGTGTCGAGATCGATGGGAAACCCAGAGCAATCCGCTTATCATCAAAACCGAGCGATGATCAAACTAAATACGATAGGAACCCGAGGCACGCTCTTTGTTCCGGCGCTTGTCATGATTTGGCTGGGCGCGATAAATCGAGGGACGACCTCGGGGTCTCGACAAAACGTCGCGCAACGGCCTGCTGCCGGGAGTGCGCCGACGTTTTACCGCGATGTGTTGCCCATTCTCGAGGAACGGTGCCAGATTTGTCATCGTGCGGGAGGAATTGCGCCTTCGCGATTCGAAACTTACGAACAAACGCGGCCCTATGCAGCGGCGATTTCGGCTGCGACGCGGGACAAGTCCATGCCGCCGTGGTTTGCCGATCCACGCATCGGACATTTCTCGAATGATCCCTCGCTGTCCCCCGGACAAATCGCATCGCTCGCCGCGTGGGTTGCAGCAGGCTCGCTTGCGGGAGACCCGGAGGACGCTCCGCCACCTCCGTATTGGGCGGAAAGTTGGAGCATTGGGCAGCCGGACTTGATTTTGAAAATGCCGAAGAGCGTGGCGCTTCCTGCGAGTGGGGATGTTGAATACACGTACGAAATTGTGGCCACGAGGTTCACGGAGGATCGCTGGGTGAAGGCGGTGGAAGTTTTGCCGTCGCTTCGCGCGAACGTGCATCACGCCGTGGTGTACGTGCGGCCCCCGGATTCGAAGTGGATGCGGCATGCTCCGGTGGGGGTGCCGTTCACCGCTTCGACGCTCGGCGATCCGGAGGACCGCCGCGGGGCGCACTGGACGGACAGCGATGTGCTGCTGGTATACGCGCCAGGGAGTTCGCCCGACAATTGGCCGGAGGGCCTGGCAAAATTCATTCCTCGAGGATCCGACCTTGTTTTTCAGATGCACTACACGACCAATGGGCACACGGGAAGCGACCAGACCAGCGTGGGGCTGATTTTTGCCAGTCGTGCTCCCGCCAAGCGCGTGCTTACGCTGCAGCTTACCAACGATCACTTTGTGATTCCGCCGGGAGCGCCGGATTATCGTGTGGAAGCGCGCGGCACTTTGCCGAACGATGCGACGCTGCTGAGCTTTTTTCCGCACATGCACCTGCGCGGAAAACGGTTTGCGTACAACATTGTTCACCGAGAAAAGAATCCTGGCGCGCGCCCGGATCAGGAAATAGAACGGC
>Ga0210384_10005999_pt1 | contig 13028 bp, 12 predicted proteins | sample IncBWH2MmetaG_FD_160574 | JGI IMG/M metagenome (GOLD analysis project Ga0210384, IMG submission 160574) | Forest soil microbial communities from Barre Woods Harvard Forest LTER site, Petersham, Massachusetts, United States - Inc-BW-H-2-M | ecosystem: Environmental > Terrestrial > Soil >... | reverse complement strand
GTCAATGCTGAATCCTTTCGATCCGCAAGCCGCGCTGCTTGCTAAACATGCGCAGCACGTTGTGCTGATCCATTTCCCGATTGCCTTGTTCATCACCGGAGTTGCTTTTGACTTTGTCGCGCAACGGACCAAACGCCGCGGCCTGATGGATGCCGCGTACTACAACTTCCTGCTGGCGGCGGCTTCCACGGTGCCCGTCCTGGTCACCGGGTTCCTGGCCTGGCAATTCCAACTCGAGGGTCAGAAACTGAAAGGCATCCTATTGCTGCACTTGGTGTCCGCGTGCGCCTCAATCGTCATGATCTGGATGACGTGGTGGGTTCAATTCCGGGGACGGCGGCAGGGCGAGGAGTTGCCGAACTATCGTCTTGCGATGGAGGGGATGGCCGCGATTCTGATCGCGCTGACCGGACACCTCGGCGGCTTCCTAAGTGGCGTGAATGGGGTCGGGTAATGGTACCAAATAACTCCAAATGAAAGCTCTATTGCGCTGATAATAGGGATCTTAAGCGAGCGGTCGTGTTTCGGGTACCAAAACGCGAGTACCTCGATTTTTGGCTCTTGCGGCCCATTGAGGCAAACAGCCAGCTCTCGTAATTTGCTAATGACGGGTTGGGGGCCGCGCGGGGACAGCGGCTCCGCAAGGGGCCGTGTGCGAGCTAACCCAACCCGCCAGATCTTAGCTTCTCTCTAGATAGCGCCGGGCCACGCCCGGCGTTGTCGTTTCCAAACCTAAATTCATGGACAATGGGCATGGGCCGTGCGTCTCGATACGCCCCGGCTGGGTTGCAGCTTACGATCAAGCTGTTTATATTCAGTAATTTACGGGTAACAGCGCTACCGCGTACTTGAAAGGTTTGTCCGACACTTGATGCATTCCCCCCTCCAAGCCCGTGATTTCGCCCTGCTGTTTGCTGCTTTCGCCCTAAGCCTGCAAGGGCCCTCTGATCTGCACCTGGCCGTTGCTCGGCCGACACCATCACAACCTAGCCCCTCAACCGCGGAGGCCTTCCACCGATACGTCCGGCTGAGCGAAATCCGCAACGACACGGAGTTACAACACGGCGCCGGCCTTTTATGGATCGATGGGCTGCCGGCAAGCGAGCGCACACCGGCCTATGAGGACCTCAAGCGGGGCGCGGTAAAGATGCGAAAACTGGAAACACTCGATAATGGGGCGGTCATCGAATGCCCCGGTGGGATGATTCATCACTGGGTGGGCCTCGCCTTCATCCCCGGGGCTAAATTGCAAGACGTCCTGGAGGTGCTGCAGGACTACGACCGGCACGCGGTTTACTATGCTCCGGATGTGGAGCGGTCGAAGATCGAATCCAGGGATGGAAATCATTTTCGCGTATTCCTGCGATTCCGGCGGCACAAGGTGGTTACCGTCGTCTTGGATACCGAGCACGACGTCCAGTACTTTCGGGATTCCGAAACGCAAGCGCACAGCCGGAGCTCCGCGGTGCGCATTGCTCAAGTGGAGAATCCCGGCAAAGACGACGAGCGGGAGAAGACGCCGGGAGACGACGATGGTTTCCTGTGGCGGATGGATACGTGGTGGCGGATGGTTGAACGGGACGGCGGCGTCTACGTACAAAGCGAGGTGGCATCGCTGACGCGGAATATTCCTGCCGGACTCGCTTGGCTGATCGGGCCGTTCGTAACCAGCATCCCTAAGGAATCGCTGGCCTTTACCCTGGAAGCCACGCGGAAGGCGGTCGTTACCAGGCGTCACAACTGAATTTTTTCAGTCTTTCCGTGGCGCGCGCATGGAGTCGGAGCGCGCGGCGGTCTCGGTGTACTACTGCCGCTCAATGGCCACGGCGGAATTGGATCTTTGCCATGCGCTCCGCTCTGTCGCTAGGTTGTCTTTTGACCGTGAAGGGCTGCGGAACCCTTCCTTCTAGCCAAACCTTGCAGAAGCTCCCAAGCGGCCGCGGCGGACCGGTCCCAGGTCCATTGCTGCGCCGTTCGCCCCGCGGCTTCGCCGATGCTACGGCGATACGCGGCGTCACGGTACAAGCGCTCGAGGATACGCGCGAGCATCTGGGTGTCTTCGGGTTCACGCATGACGAACCCGTCGACACTGTTGTGTATCAGACTGGAAACGCCTGCGTTAGCCGACGTGATGGCCGGCAGACCGCACGCCATCGCTTCTGCAACGGGTAAACCGAACGAGTCTTCCCGGCTCGGACTGACGTAAATATCAGCCGCGGCGTAGAACTCGAGCACTTCGCCGCGAGGAGACTCCCAATGACAGCGGTCGAGAATGCCCAGGCGTTTTGCGGTATCGCGGAAGGTATCGGCGGCGTCGTTGCCGACGACGAGAAGGTGCAAAGGCAGCTGCGGAACGAGCGCCATGGCCTCAAGAATCGTAGGGACACCCTTCACGCGCGGGTCATTTCCGATCAACAGCAAGACGAGATCGGCTTCGCGAAACCGGAACAAACGGCGCGCTTGTTTTCGGCGTGCGGTGCGCCGGGATTCACAGAACTCGCGATTGTCCACACCGTTCGGAATCAGGGGAACGTCGCTGCGGTGAAAATATTGCGTGAGCAGATCGGCGGCGCGCTGCGACACCGCTGCGAGTGTGACTCTTCGATCGGAATACAGCCAACGCTCGAGCGCCGTCAACAACCCGTAGTAGGCCCGGCGATGCAACCGTCGCAAAACGGGGGATTGCTGCTCTTCTCCGGCTCTCCTCTGACGCGAGAGTTCCCAGAGCCGAGAGAACACGACATGAACGATGATGACATCCGCGTTGAAGCAATTGATCCCGGGAGACAAAACAAGGTCGAACGAAAGGCCACGGAAAGCGCGCTGCCACCACCGAAGAAATCCATTCGTCGCCATCCATCCGATGAACTTCACCAAGTGCGGTCCGGGAATGGACGGAACCTTGTGCCACACAATGCATCCAGATTCGCCGGTACGGGGCGTTTTGCTATCGATGACCGCCAGATCCTCGACGCGCTCTGCGTAGAGATGAATCTCGCAGTGATACTCACCCGCCAGACGTTCCAACAGTTCCGCCAAGGCGCGTTCCGTGCCGTGACGCCGGTCCACGAAGGGAGAAACAACCGCCAGCCGCAAGTCAGCGAGTCCCGCGGTCGAATTGAGGGTCTCCGCCGCTCGATGTTTGCGCGGCTTGCGCCAGTTTTTGCCAGCGGAACAAGCCACCGAGCAATAACCGGAGATAAGCGTTCAGGACGAAATCCTGATAGGCCACCTGCACGTCGAGATCTTCGCGAGCAGCCATGCGGCGAGAAATAGAGACCTGATATGGAGCGGGATGCGTTCCGAGGGCGAGCACGCGAAAACGGCGCCTGGGCATGCCCAAGTTATCGGGAGACGTCGTGGCCGGCGCGGCAATTTTCTTCCAGTGCAATAGACGCCTCTGTCGTGCAGTATACCCCCGTTTCGCAGCGCAACTGGCTGTGCTAAACTGCCTAGGTTCCGCAGGGTAGGCGGTTTACCGTAGGTCTCCGCATCGTGAATTGTGCGCGCCCGAGCGCCGGAAGCATCGTGCCGGGCAGCCGGAAATTTCACCAAATTTGATCGCTTGACGGCCGCCAGCACCCAGGCGCACTCTTGCGGTCACGAAAAAAAAGAGGATGTGTCATGTCTGGGCATTCAAAATGGGCCACGATTAAACACAAAAAGGCGGCCACCGACGCCAAACGCGGCCGCGTTTTTACCCGCGTAATCCGCGAAATTACCATTGCCGCGCGTATCGGCGGCGGCGACCCCAACTCCAATCCGCGCTTGCGCACCGCCATTCTCGCCGGCAAGAACGAGAACATGCCTAACGAAAACATCGAACGCGCGATCCTGCGCGGCACCGGGCAGCTCGAAGGTGAACAATTCGAAGAAGCCACCTTCGAAGGCTACGGCCCCGGAGGCGTGGGCCTGCTGATTCAAGTGGTCACGACCAACCGCAACCGCATCGTCGGCGAGTTCCGCCACTTGATGAGCAAGAACGGTGGGAATATGGCCGAGGCCGGCGCGGTGGGATGGATGTTCCACCGCAAGGGCGAAATTACCGTGCCGAAAGAAGCGGCTACCGAAGACAAGATGATGGATATCGTGCTGGAAGCGGGCGCCGACGACTTGAAGGACGACGGCTCCGCTTGGTACGTGGTGACTCCGCCGGAGGCCCTCGAAAAAGTGAAGGAAGCGCTCGTCCAGGGCGGGATCACGCCGGCGTCGGCAGAGGTCGGAATGGTTCCGCAGAACTACGTCAAGCTTACGGGCGCGCAAGCGACGCAGATGGTGCGCCTAGTTGAAGCGCTTGAAGAACACGACGACGTACAGCACGTCTACGCCAATTTCGACATCGACGAATCGGAAATCCAAGCCGCCGTGGGCGCAAACTAAGGGCTCGAACAAACCATATCTCGGCGTTTTGTTCGGCCACTCGTGGAACCGGGGTGGCCGCTTTGCTTTGCGCTTCCTTGATTTGTTGGCGACCTCCCGGGACAAACCTCTGGCAGCCATCGCGCGAACACCGTAGACTGTGTGGCGATGATCGCAAGGCACAGCGCGAATCCCGGTCTTCGAGTGCTCGGTGTGGACCCTGCCGCTGCAGGACCAACCGGCTACGGCATCGTCGAGAGTGACGGCCGCCGCTGCAGAATGCTGCATTATGGCGCGTTTCGCGTGGCAACCAAGCGTCAAAAGGAATTCTCCGGCGCGGCGCTCCAGGACGTGCACGCGCTGGTTTGCCGGCTGATTGAAGAGTTCTCCCCCACGGTCATGGCCGTGGAATCGATCTTCACCGCGCTCAATATGCGAACCGCGCTGCGCCTTGCGGAGGTTCGCGGCGTGGTGCTGTTGGCCGCGGCGCAGTTCGGCATCACGGTCCACAGTTATTCGCCTCGCGAAGTAAAAGCGAGCGTGGCCGGCTATGGTGACGCCGACAAGCAGCAGATGCAATTGATGGTACGCGCGCTGCTCTCGATGGCGGAAACGCCGGAGCCCGCCGACGCCGCCGACGCCTTGGCGGTCGCGCTGTGCCATCTCCAGGCCGAACAAGCGCGCGTGCGATTTGGCCTGCCGGACGCTAAAGTGCTGGTAAAATCTCGTTCGGCTCGCGGCGGCCCCCGCAGCCCTCGCGGCTATGAAACGCCGGCAACCATTGCCGGCATCTAACAATGCGATGAAAGCGTCTGGTGTGAAATCCGTTTTGGTGGTTCTCGCGGCTCTTCTGTGCCTTTCGCTCTCACGGCCGATTGGCGCTGCACCTGTGCCGCACCGCACCGCTTTTGCGGCACCCGCGACATCGCCCGCAGCCAAACTCACGTTCCGACGCGTCTTCAAGACCAGCACACCCGAATTCATTGAGATTACCGTTCTGGAAGACTCCGACGCGTGCACCTATGAAATTCGCCAACTGGATGATGACCCGGAGAGATTACCCTTCGAAGTAAGCGCTCCGTTGCGAGCGAAGATGTTCGAACTGGCAGGCCAGCTGAACCACTTTCAGAACCAGGATCTGGATGTTCATCGCAAGATCGCCAACCTCGGCGAGAAGACGTACCGCTGGGAAAAAGGCTCCGAAGCCCATGAGGCAGTGTTCAATTACACCCTCAATTCCGCGGCCTCGCAGCTGCTCCAGATTTTTGAAGGTCTGGCGCGCCAGCAGGAACTGGTGATGCTGCTCGAGCGGCGCATGAAATACGACCGTCTAGGAATTAACGATGCGTTGCTGCAATTCGAATCGGACTTGAATCGCAAGCTGCTTCCGGAACCGCAGCGCGCTTTGCCGGCACTGGACCAGATCGCCGGCGATACCCGGTTTGTGGACATCGCCAGGCAACGTGCGCGCTCGGTGGCCGAGCGCATCCGGCACCCGAACAGCTAAAGGGCTTGGGCGCAAGTCTGTTGGCCCTCCGGTCGGAACCCGGAAAAGGACTGCCCGAGCACAAACGAAAACTGGGCAATGCGCTCAGCGCGATCTGTCCTGAATCGTGAAATTCCCTTCCCCAAGCCTGCCAAGTAGCCTATTTTATGGGGAATATCCCTGGTCGGGTGACCGACTCTTTGCCCAAAATCCTCCGTGTTTGTGTAATTCCGGTCGCCCTCAGCACGTATGTTAGGATGTGGATTCCTCCATGCCACGCGCATCGACGATGCACTTTAGCGAAGCCGTGGCTATCGCCACGTCCAGCCTCTGGGCACACAAACTCCGCAGTATTCTGACCTTGATCGGTGTGGTCATTGGGGTTACCTCCGTGATCGCCGTCGTCAGCCTGATTAACGGCGCGAACCAGTATGTAGCCACACGCGTTTTCCGGCTCGGCGCTGATGTTTTTGGCTTGTCGAAGCAGCCTTCCATCATCACCAACGTCGACGACTTTCTCGAATTTCAAAAGCGCAAGCGCATTACCTACGACGACTTTCAAGCGGTGAAGGCTTTGTGCCAGTCGTGCCGGGACGTTGGCGCCGCGCTCGGAGGCCGGATCGAAGCCAAAAGCGGCCTCAATTCTCTAAAGGATACGAACCTACGGGCGTGGACCCCGGAAATGGCGGAGTTGTATGACGTGGATCTCGTCTCGGGTCGCCACATAACGGATACCGATCTGCGCGACGCGGCTCCGGTCTGCGTCATCGGGAACGATCTCGTTGATAACTTGATGCCCGGCGTGGACCCGATTGGAAAAGAAATTCGTTGGAACAATACTCCTTGCCAGGTCATCGGGTTGGGCAAGAAGGAAGGATCGTCGCTCGGAACGTCGCTCGACAACTGGATTATCCTGCCGCTGACCACCTATAACAAAGAGAATGGCAATCAGCAGGATTCCCTGCGCGTCACGTGCCGCGCCGGCTCCGCTTCGAATATTCAGGTTAGCGTCGACGAGGTCCGCCAGATCATGCGCGGCCGTCATCACCTGCCCTACGCCAAAAAGGATGACTTCGCGGTCGAAACCAGCGACTCGTTTCTGGCGTTGTGGAAAGACATCAGCGGAACGTTTTTTGTCGTCACCATTGGCATCGCCTCAATTTCTCTGGTCGTTGGCGGCATCGTGATCATGAATATCATGCTCGTCAGCGTGACCGAGCGGACCCGCGAGATCGGCGTGCGCAAAGCCATCGGCGCACGCCGCAGCGACATCCTGATGCAATTTCTGATCGAAGCTTCGACGATTGCTGCGATTGGCGGTGCGCTCGGCGTTGTCTTCGGCGTTTTACTGGCCAAGGTTGTGTCGTGGGTCTCGCCGCTGCCTAGCGCCGTGCAGCTCTGGTCCGTCCTTGGCGGGCTTTTTGTGGCATTGAGTGTGGGTCTATTCTTCGGGACGTATCCGGCATCGAAAGCCGCGAAGCTCGACCCCGTGGAAGCTTTGCGATCGGAATAAGGGACTAGCGACAATGGCAACGCAGGGAAAAGTTCTGCCGGGCACGATCGTGCTGCCGGTTCGTTCGCGCGCGCGAAAAGAAAGCGCGGCGAAGCTTCGCGAGGAAGTGATTCTCGCGTTGGATACCCTGCGCAAGAATCCGCTGCGGTCGGCGCTGACCATTCTGGGAATCGTGATCGGAATCACCACGGTCATCACCGTAAGCGCTATGATCAACGGATTGAACGACAACGTGCTCGCAGGCATCCGCGAACTGGGTTCGGACACCATCATCTGCTACCGCTTTCCCTGGGCGTCGCTTTCGCGACCGCCTTCGGAATGGCTCAATCGCAAGGAACTGCAGCCCGAATGGGCCGAGGACATCGAAAAGCTCCCCCACGTGTCCGCCGCATCGCCGTCGATGCGCATCTTCATGCCGCAGTTTGGTGCGGGTACGGCCGATGTGCGTCGCGGCCAATTCCGCGCCAAGAACGTGATCCTTCAGGGAAATTCGCCCTCCATCTATCGCATTTTCGACATGAAGCTGCAATTCGGCCGCGCCTTTGACGAGAACGACACCGAGCATCGCTCGCCGGTCGTGATGTTGGGGTACGACACCGCGAGAACGCTGTTTCCGGGATCGCCGGCGGACAGCATCGGCCAGGAGGTCACGCTCAACGGACAATTGTTTACCGTCATCGGAACGATGGAGAAGCGCAGGCAGGGAATTTCGGGTGGCTCGAATCCGGAAGACAACATTGCGGTGATGCCGGTCACCACCCTGCGGAAGCTGTATCCGAACCAAAAGGACTACGTCATTTTTTTGAAGGCTTCGGATCCCCTGGTGGTCGCCCAGGCGGTCGAAGAGACGCGAGACCTGCTACGGCGAAAGCGCCGGCTGACCAGCGACAAACCAGACGATTTCGCTATTTTCACCTCTGACTATTTTCTGGATTTGTGGAACAAGATCAGCGGCCTGATTTTCATCCTCATGTTTGCCGTCGCGTCGGTGGGTTTGATCGTCGGCGGAATTGGCGTGATGAACATCATGCTCGTGAGCGTAACCGAGCGGACCCGCGAAATCGGAGTGCGCAAAGCGATCGGCGCAAAGCGTAGCAACATCCTTGCGCAGTTTCTGATTGAAGCGGTCACGCTAAGCGCTGTTGGTGGCGTGATCGGCGTGATCCTTGGCTCGGGCCTGACTTTGGCCCTGCGCTACGGGATTTCGATGCCCGCGACACTTTCGCTTTTCTGGATGGTCACGGCGCTGGTGCTCTGCGCGCTGATCGGCATCGTGTTCGGCGTCTACCCCGCATGGAAAGCCGCCCGCCTCGACCCCGTCGAAGCCCTCCGCTACGAATAGCCGGCCTGGTCAGGTCACCCCTTGTCAGTTGAGCCTGCGCCTGCGTAGACTCGCCTCCTGATGGCGCATGACATCCACGCGCAAGCCGGCGACAAGTTTCCGCTGACGCGTTGGTCGGTGGTCGAGGCCGTTCGCAGCGACGACTCCTCCGAACGCGAGCGGGCGCTCGAAACGCTGTTCGCAGCATACTGGAAGCCGGTTTACAAATACGTGCGCCTGCGCTGGAACCGGCCGGCCGAGGATGCTCAGGATTTAACGCAAGGATTCTTCGTGGAACTCCTGGAGCGTGAATTGCTGCTCCACTACGATCCCGCTAAAAGCCGGCTCCGCACGTATCTCCGGGTGTGCGTGGACAGCTTTGTCGCGAACGAGACCAAAGCGGCGCACCGGGAAAAGCGCGGCGGAAACACCGTCCATGTCGCGCTCGATTTCGATGCCGCCGAAGGAGAACTGCACGGTGTAGGGAGGGATGCCGCCTCCATCCCGTCGCCAGTGTCGCTGGAGGAATTTTTCGAAAAAGAATGGATCCGCAGCCTGTTCTGCCTGGCCGTGGAGGATTTGCGAAAGCTGTGCGAGAAGCGGGGCCGGATGGCATCGTTTCAGCTCTTTGAAGAATACGACCTCGATGAGGCGGAAAATATCTCCTACGACACGCTGGCGGCGAAACATGGCTTGCTCGTCACGGATGTGACGAACGCCCTGTCCTGGGCGCGCCGCGAATTTCGCAGAATCGCGCTGGACCGCCTCCGCGAAGTCTGCGGCAGCTATGATGAATTTCAACGAGAGGTAGTCGCCGTCTTTGGCAAGCAGACGAATTGAAAATGCGCCATGAGATTTCTATCCGACAAGACGCTGGAACGCCTTCGCGACACCCCGGATATCCCGTCTCTTGAAGGCACCCGGTACGTGCTGCTGAACCGCGTCGCGCGCGGGGGCATGGGCGTCGTGTATGCCGCACAAGACGAGCGGCTGCGCCGGCGCGTCGCGTTGAAGGTTCTGGATGCGCCAGAGCGAAACGGCGAGCTGGCGCGGCGGCTCATCCGGGAGGCCCAAGTGCTTGCCAGCCTGGAGCACCCGGGTATCGTTCCGGTGCATGATGTCGGCACGCTACAAGATGGCCGCGTCTTCTACACCATGAAATTCGTCGAAGGGCAGCGGCTGGACAAGCACATCCAGGCGTTGCCTTCGGTAGCAGACCGCTTGCGGCTGTTTCTGCGCGTTTGCGATGCGATAGCATTCGCACACGCGCGCGGCGTGGTGCACCGCGACATAAAACCAGCCAACATCATGATCGGACCGTTTGGCGAGGTCCTGGTCCTGGATTGGGGACTCGCCAAGGTTTTGCGTCAACTCACGGGCCCGAACGATCGGGCCGATCGCGAGCCGACCCGACCTAAAGACCCCGTGGCCCCCGCAAACGGAGACGACACGGCGGAACATTTGGCAGCCACGGAACATTCCGCAACGACAGGGCACGGAACGGTGATGGGCACGCCCGGATATATGTCGCCCGAGCAAGCGCGCGGCGAAAATCACGGCGTGGATGAGCGCAGCGACATTTTCTCGCTCGGGGCCGTGCTGCGGTTTTTGGTGACCGAACTTCGGTCCGAATCGTCCGAGCCCGGTATCCCCCTCGACAAGTCCCTAGCAGCGGTTTGCGCGAAGTCCCTTGCGCTCGATTCCGCCGACCGCTACGCCACGGTCACGCAACTCGCCGCGGACCTGTCCCGGTACCTGGATGGCTTGCCGGTCAGCGCTCGCGAAGAGACGTTTCTGGACAGGGCCGCGCGCTTTTACCGCCGCCACAATGTCGCTATCCTGCTGATAGCAGCCTACTTGTTGATGCGCGTCGTGCTTTTCGTCATTTCCCGCCGGTAGCCTTAAAGGAATTACAGCTCGCGTTGTACAGAACGTTGAAGGGGTAGAGAATCTCACGGCCAAGGAGGAGCGGATGAACAAGGTTCTGCTGGGAATTCTGCTTGGAGCAGTTCTCGGAGCAATCGACGGCGCCACTGCATGGTTCACACCGGCGGTGCGTGCCGGAATCGCCGGCATCATTGTCGGCTCGACGGTCAAGGGCATCATCGCAGGCGTCGCGATCGGTTTCTTCGCCCGCAAAGTGCATTCTCTGCTGTTAGGAATCCTGTTCGGACTTGCGGTCGGCTTCGTGCTCGCTTTCCTCATCGCGCAGCTTCAACACGGCTACTATCTGCAGATCATTCTCCCGGGCAGCCTGGTGGGCGTGATCGTAGGGTACGCGACGCAGCGTTATGGCGCGGGGCCGACGACGGCAACCGCGGCGACTCGATAAGCTAGAGGTCACGGTGACTTTCGTTTTTGTGCCCGCGCTAGAATGGCGTGCATCGAACTAGCCATGAATGCATCGGTTGGATTTGCCGCCTTCGACGGGCACAAGTATCTGTGCCTCGAGACCTTCAAAAAAAGCGGGGAAGGTGTGCGCACCCCCATTTGGTTCGCGGCTGATCCCTCCTCTGGGCTCAATTCGAGCTCGGCAAAGCTGTATATCTACACCATCGCGAACACCGGGAAAGTGAAGCGCATTCGCAACAACCCACGCGTGAGAATCGCTCCCTGTGACTATCGCGGCAAGATTCTGGGCGAATGGGTCGATGCTAAAGCGCAGATGATGACCGGCGAAGAAGCTGCACGGGGGATGCGCTTGCTCAATACGAAGTACTTTCCGTTGAAGCAGATTCTCGGGTTCTTTGCGCTCTTTAGCCGACGCGAGCGCGTTGTAATCGCTATTCGCCCTGCTTGAGTCCCCGCCGACGCTGTTGGAGCAACGTTTGCGCTGCGGCACGGGCGGCCCCGATCATGGCCCTGCTCTTTTGAGCCGCAGCGCGATTCCGTTCCGAAACTCCGGCGTTTGCAGGACTTTCCCGCCCCCGGGGTGCTCAAAAGTTTCCGATCTCTCGATGTTTCCCGTTCGAACATTCACCCAGTCGCCCGAGTAACGCCCAGCCGGCAAGTCGAGAGTCGCCTCCGTGGGCCCACTTCCATCCAAATAGATTCCATACTCTCGGCCAGGATTCGATACAATCCGCGCAACCACTCCCGCGGCATGCCTTACGCTGCTGCGGTCTGGCCGAAGATCCGCCAAGGACAGAGTCTGCAGAAACTTAACCAAGATGCCGAGCTCGCGACGCAGTGTGGGACTTCCGCCACCCGGACCGTTGGGCTCCAGGTCCCCTCCATCTTCGTGGCCCGGCGTGAACGAATAATCCAAGCCGTCAAAGACACTTCCGCCTGACAACATAAAGTTCCAAGCCTGCCGCCGGTAGGCTTCGTCATCGCGGCCAAGAAACCCTGTTTCGTCATAGGAGATTGCTTTGCCGAGACCATAGTTCAACGAAACAACCTCGGGATAAGCGTAATGAAAATTCACGATATCGACGCCCGGCAGGAGTTTTCGAACAGAAAATCGAAAATTACAGTAATTCTGGGCGATCAGGTGTCGATTCGGCACCGACGTCTCTTCCTTGGCGATCCACTCCGCCACGCGTTCCTGCCACGCGAGAGAAAGCTCATTCGCTAAATCGACGGAGTTTGGATACGTATCGCGCCCCGGTGGACGCAGATAGGGATTCACTACATCGGCGAGCGCCGGCTGGTCCGACCAGGGCTCGTTTTGGATTTCAAAGATTACGTTGTCGAATCCGCTTGCCGCACTCACCAGCTTTCGCGCGTATCGCTCCTGATACGCCAGGATGTTCCCGTTTTCGAGTGTGTGCACTTTCTTCCAGTCGATCGCGTCCGTGCCATTTATATTGTTCGCCGGATTCAAAGCACTTAGCTGCCACTGCTTTTCATCGTAGCTCGATGAGAACAGCGTCAACTCCACCACAATTCCCCGTTGCGCGGCTTCTGCCAGAAAATCGTGGAAGCGCGTGAAATACTCGGGGTTCCACCGCTCCAAATCGAACTTATTTCCGCCTCCCGCATACCCCGGCGTGCCGCTACGCGCCCACGGAGCGATGAAGCGACCCGGCAACGGAGCTAGATCGTTTCGTAAAATTCCGAATGATTTTCCAGGAACCTCCAGGTAGGAGCCGCCGAACAGCCTCGTGTAATTCAGACCGCCGGCCTCGAGTGTCCGCAGGTATCGGTGGTAGTCATAGTCGGCGTTCAGGACCGATCCGTAGTGCTCGCCACTGGTCACCAGCGCCACCACTTTGCCGCGGAACAAGAAGTAGTGCGGATTCGCCGGATGAAGTCGGATGGGCGGTGTTTGGTCTGCTTGCGCGCTCGCGCGAGCTACCGGCATCAGAAGGGTCAAGACCATCGCCGCGACCCGAATCCGTGTTCGA
>Ga0210384_10005998_pt1 | contig 13029 bp, 9 predicted proteins | sample IncBWH2MmetaG_FD_160574 | JGI IMG/M metagenome (GOLD analysis project Ga0210384, IMG submission 160574) | Forest soil microbial communities from Barre Woods Harvard Forest LTER site, Petersham, Massachusetts, United States - Inc-BW-H-2-M | ecosystem: Environmental > Terrestrial > Soil >... | reverse complement strand
CGGTGGTGCTGTTTGAATCCGGCGCGATGCTGTTGTACCTGGCGGAGAAAACCGGCCGCCTGATCCCGGCCGACCTGCAAGGGCGCATGGAAGTGCTGAAGTGGCTGTTCTGGCAGGTCGGCGGCCTGGGTCCGATGGCCGGGCAGATCGGCCACTTCAATGTGTACGCACCGGAACAGGTGCCGTATGCCATACAGCGCTATACCAACGAAACCAGCCGCCTGTATGGCGTACTGAACAAACAGCTGGCCGGGCGCGATTTCATCGCCGGCGCATTCTCGATCGCCGACATCGCCTGCTACCCGTGGATAGTGCCGCACGCAGCCCACGGCCAGGACCTGGCCCACTTCCCGCATCTGCAGCGCTGGTTCAATGCGATGGCGGCAAGACCGGCCACTATGCGCGCATACGACGGTTCCAAAGATGTGTACACGCGCGCAGAGCCGGTATCGGAAGAAAGCCGGAAAATCTTGTTTGGACAAACCGCGAGCTAATCGCTTTGTTTTTTTACTGAGCCAGGAGGCATCAAATGAAAAAACCGGATATCGCCATGCTGCTGTTTCTGGCTGGCTTGTGGGGCGCTTCCTATTTGTTCATGCGCATAGGCGCCGGCGAATTCGGCGCGATGACGATGGCAGGCGCGCGCGCGGCCGGCGCCGCCTTGCTGCTGATACCCTTGCTGGCGTCGCGCAGGGACGGCGGGCTGGCCGCCATGCGCCGGCACTGGAAACCCATCGCGCTGGTCGGCATTACCAATTCGGCCTTGCCTTTCGTGCTGTTCGGCTTTGCGGCGCTCAGCATCAATGCCAGCCTGTCGGCCATCTTCAACGCGGCGACGCCCCTGTATGCGGCGGTAATCGGTTTGCTATGGCTGCGCGAACGCATCAGCATCCAGCGCGGCCTGGGCCTGGCGGTGGGTTTTGCCGGCGTGCTCTGGCTGGTATGGGATAGCGCCAGTTTCAAGGCGGGAGCCCATACCGTGGCGACCGGCTGGGCCGTACTGGCCTGCCTGGCAGCGACCTTCCTGTACGCCTTCTCTGCGCACTACAGCAAGCAGCGCCTGGCCGACGTGCCGCCCTTGGCCGTCGCCAGCGGCAGCCAGCTGATCTCGGCCTTAGTGCTGGCCGTGCCCGCCATCATCTACCGGCCCGCCACAGCACCGTCGCCGCATGCCTGGGCCGCCCTGCTGGCGCTGACCGTTGCCTGTACCGCACTGGCATACGTGCTGTTCTTCAAACTGATCGCCAACGTCGGCGCCTCCCGCACGATGACCGTACCTTTCCTGGTGCCGGCGTTTGGGGTGTTGTGGGGAGTGCTGTTTCTGGGCGAGGGCTTTACCTTCAGGATGGCGGTGGGGAGTGGGCTGATCGTTTTGGGGACCGCTTTGACTACCGGGTTGATTGGATTATCGGTGAGCCGGGTAGCATCCACAGACCTTTCCAGGGTCGACGCTAGATAAACTGATTGCGCTTCGTAGGTACAGGCCGGGAGTGGCCCGGCGGCCACTTACTATTTCTTGCTTCGCCAAGAAATAGTAAGCACAAAGAAGGCGACCGCAGACTTGCCCTTCGGGTGATGGCGCAAGGCGCCATCACATTTTGTGCATGACAAAAAATGGGAAACAGACGAAACTCGCTGCGCTCAAACAACGTCTGTTTCTGATCCATTTCCTGTAAAGCACAAAATGCTGCGTCCCCAGCGGATTAAAGTCAAAAGCAACGTCAAAAACAACCCCAACATCAAAATCAAAATCAATCCGACCAATTTTGTGGAGCAAGTTCTTTTTCACATTGGAGAATCTGGTTGCAGTTGCTTTTCGACTTTGTCTTTGACCTTCAACCGCTTGGAGCCTCGCCGATTGTGCGGTACAGAAAATGGATCAGAAATGGCCGTTGTCTGAGCGTAGCGAGTTTCGGCCATTTCCCATTTTTTGTACCGCTCAATCGGGCACCCCGAAGGGGCGAGGCTTGCGGTCGCCTTCTTTGTGCTTACTATTTCTTGGCGAAGCAAGAAATAGTAAGTGGCTGTCGGGCCACTCCCGACCTGTACCCACGATAGCACAAGCTAATTATCAAGCGCAGTAAAAAGCCAGCACTAAACCCACCGTCATTTGACGATAGAAACCTCCCCCTTATATACTAGCCAGTTCCCCTCAAACAAAAAAAGAGACCCCCTTGTCAACATCATCGTTAAAAACGATCCTGCTACCGCTCGCCATGCTGGGCGCAACCCTCCCAGCACAGGCCGACGAAGGACAATGGCAACCCTACCAGTTGCCGCAGCTGAAATCCGAATTGAAGCACATAGGCATCACGATACCGGCGGAAGAGCTGGCCGACATCACCAGGCATCCGATGAACACCATCGTATCGCTGGGCGGCTGCTCCGCATCCTTCGTTTCTGCTGACGGCCTGGTGGTGACCAACCACCATTGCGCGTATGGCGCGATACAGCGCAACTCGACGGCGGCGCATAACTATATCGCCAACGGCTTCCTGGCGAAGACACGGGCTGAGGAACTGCCGGCCGGGCCGAATCAGCTGATCTATGTCACCGACAAGGTGGAAAACGTCACCGGGCGCGTGCTGAGGGGCCTGAGCCCGGCCTTGTCCGGACGCGAACGCAATGAGCAGGTGGAAGAGCGTATCAAGAAGCTGGTGCAGGAATGCGAACAGGACAAGATCTATCGCTGCTCGGTGCCCAGCTTCCACCGCGGGCTGGAGTACTATCGCATCCGCCAGCTGATGATACGCGACGTGCGCCTGGTATATGCGCCTACCGAGAGCATAGGCAATTTCGGCGGCGACATCGACAACTTCGAATGGCCGCGCCAGACCGGCGATTTTTCTTTCCTGCGCGCGTACGTAGGCAAGGACGGCCGTCCCGCCGATCCGTCGCCGGACAATGTGCCCTACCATTCCAGGGACTTCCTGGTGGTGTCGGCCGAGGGCCTGGCCAATGGCGACCCCATCCTGCTGGCCGGCTACCCGGGCCGCACCAGCCGCTATAAGCTGCCGGTGGAAATCCGCTACGCGCGTGACGCCAGCTACCCCAAATACGTGGCGGAAGCCACCGCCGACCTGGACGTGATCGCCCAGACGACACAAGGCAATGCCGAGTGGGCGGTGCGCTATGCCAGCGTGGTCAAGGGCATCAACAACCGCTTGAAAAAGACCCAGGGCCTGCTGGATGGCTTCGCGCGCAAGGACATCGCCGCGATCAAGGATGTGCAGGATGCCGAGTTCCGCCTGTGGCTAGCCAAGCAGGCTGATGCGGCGAAGAACACTGCCATGCTGGCAGAGCTGGATGCGGCGATCGCCGCCGACATGACGCTGTCCGAGCAGCAGTCCGCGTTTGCAATCGCAACCTCCAGCGACCTGCTGCTCAGCGCGCGCACCATCTACCGACTGGCGCTCGAACGCCGCAAGCCGGACGCCAAGCGCGAAGCCAGTTACCAGGAGCGCGACCTGCCCTTCATCAAGGCGCGCCTGGCACGGCTGGAGCAATCCTTTGTCGCCGCCGTGGACCAGGCACGCTGGCAAGCGGCGCTGCAGCGTTACCGGAACCGCGCAGCGAGCGAGCATCCGCAAGGACTGGATGCGCTGCTGCCGGCCCCCGACGCGCTGGCGGCGCTATACCGGCAGTCGCAACTGGCGGACACCGCCAGGCGCCTGGCCTGGCTGGACCAGGATGCCGACAGCATCGCCAAATCCGGCGACGCGATACTGCAGCTGGCGGTCAAGCTGAACGACGTGGCGCTGTCGCTGGAAAACCGCCGCAAGGAAGTCGACGGCAACCTGGAGCGGGTGATCCCGCAGTACATGCAGGCTGTCATCGCGTGGAAAAAGTCGCAGGGCAAGCCGGTCTATCCGGATGCCAATTCCACCTTGCGTGTCACCTACGGCACGGTAGCGCCGTACTCGCCGCGCGACGGCGTCAGCAAGGGGCCGTTCACGACCGTGGAAGGCATACTGGAAAAAACTACCGGCAAGACGCCGTTTGATACGCCGAAGGCCCTGCTGGATGCGGTCAAGGAAAAGCGCTACGGCGTATTCCGCGATGCCGCGCTCGGCAGCGTGCCGGTCAACTTCCTGTCCAGCGCCGATACCACGGGCGGCAATTCCGGTTCGGCGGTGATGAACAAGCGCGGCGAACTGGTGGGCCTGAACTTCGACTCCACCTATGAATCGGTGACCAAGGACTGGTACTTCGACACCGCGATCACGCGCGCGATCCATGTGGATATACGCTATATGTTGTGGGTCATGCAGGAAATCGACCACGCGGACAACCTGCTGAAGGAAATGACGATCAAGTATCCGGCCAGGGCCGGGAAATAAGCCGGGCTTATCGGTAAGAGGGCGGCATCGGGATAAACGGTGCCGCCCTTTTTTATTGATCCGCGGACCTATTCTTGGCGGCGATCCACTGCGACATGTATTGCGTGCTCTTGTGCAGATGGTGGCGCAGCATCGCGCCGGTGAAATTCTGTTGCCGGTAGCTATCCTGATTTTTTTTCGCATCCTGCAGGCGCAACAGCAAATCTTCGGCGATGCTTTGCCGGGAAAACCTGTGCTGCAGGATGTCCCGGCCATGCTGTTGCGCCTCTTGCCACTTGGCCGGGTCCTGGTACAGTGCGACGGCCCCGGCGACAAACCCGGCGCTGTCCGCAGCCACCGCACCGGCCCACGGCAGTGCGCCGCACATGCCTTCGGTCCCTATCGCGGTCGTCACGCTGGGGGTGCCGCACAGCATCGCATCGGCCAGCTTGCCTTTGAGGCCGGCGCCGAAGCGCAACGGGGCCAGGCAGACCCTGCTGTGCGCCATCACGCTGTGCGCGTCGTCGGCCCAGCCCAGCACGTGGAAGCCCTGGCGTGGATTGTGCAAGGCGCTGGCCTTGGGCGGCGGGTAGGCGCCGTACACATGCAATTCGGCCTGCGGCAATTGCTGCCGTATGGCCGGCCACAACGCGTGTTTCAGCCACAGCACCGCGTCCCAGTTCGGCGCATGGCGAAAATTGCCTATGCTGATGAAATGCCGGCGCTGCGCAAACTCCAGGCCGGCCTCGGAATGCGGCGAGGCGACCGACATCAAGGCGCAATGCTGCAATAGCCCTGCCGGCACGGCGAACTGCTGCTGCAAAAATTCCAGCTCCGCATCGGAGATCAGCAGGCTGAGGTCGGAGCGATAGATCGCGCCGATCTCACGTTGCGCCATATCGTCGGCTGCCATCGCCGCGTACAATTCCGCCGCGCTCGCGCATACCGGACCGACGCTCTGTTTTTGCTGTTCACTGCCGGCCGCCTGTTGCGCCAGCTTCAGCAGGCGCTGCCTGGCGTCGCGCAGGCTGTGCAGGTCGACCGTATCCAGCACCCGCAATGCATGGGGACAGATTTTCTCCACGCGCCAGCCGAATTGCTCTTCGGTGAAGAAACGGTCGAACAATACCAGGTCGGGCTGCAGTCCGGCGATAAAGCGGTCGAACTTGTCGCAATTGACGGCGATGGCCTGTTCCTCGACGCCCAGGGCCGGCAAGTCGGCCCTATGCTCCGACAATGCGGCGGCACTGGCGAAAGTCACTTGCCACTGCTGCTGCCGGAACAATTCGATGAATTCCATCATGCGGCTGCCGGCGGCCGACGAACGCGGCTCCGGCCATACATAGCCGATGATCAGCACGTTTTTTATTGCCGGGATATTTTCGGGTGTTTGATTCATGGCATGCATTCTGTGCCGACCGGCAGCGCAAATCCGCGCGCGCCCTGCAGGCCGCCGGTATGCAAGGCCAGCACGCTTTCGCCGGGCTGGAATTTGCCGGCGGCGGTAAGCAGTTGCAGCGCATGGAACATCTTGCCGGTGTACACCGGTTCCACCGGGATGCCGGTCTGTACCGAAAACCTGGCGCAAAATGCCAGCAACTCCGGCGTCGCCTTGGCGTAGCCGCCGTGATGGTAGCCGGTCAGCAGTTCATAATTGTCATAGGCCGGGTAGCCGGCCTGTTGCAGCAGGCCGGCGATTTCTTCGCGCAGGTAAGCGGCGTTTTTCAGCACGGCGATGCCCAGCACCCGGCCGCGGCCGCGCAAACCCGCCAGCAGGCCGGCCAATGTCGCGCCGGTGCCGCAGGCGACCAGCATGGTGTCGGGGATGAAGGGCAGTTCATCGATCAGCTCGGCAACGCCGTGCAGCGCTTGCGCGCAGCTGCCGCCCTCGGGCAACCAGACCGGCTCGCCGCCGTTTGCGTCATCGGCATGGAGATGCCTGCGCCATTGCCCGGGGACATCGCGCAAGGCGCGATACTCTTCGCGCGACACCAAGCGTATCTGCATGCCCAACCGGCGGCAATCGTCCAGCGTGGCGCTATCGACAGCGTGCGGCCCGCGCACCAGCCCTAGGCACGGATAGCCGTGCATCGCCGCCGCATGCGCCAGCGCGTGCAGATGGTTCGACCAAGGGCCGCCCATGGTGACCAGCGTCGCCTGTTTTCCTTGCAATTGCAGCAGCGGGTACTTGAGCTTGCGGAATTTATTGCCGGACACCTGGGCATGCAGCAGGTCGTCGCGCTTGACCCATACCTGCCGGCCCAGCACTGAGGCGTCTGGTATCAGCTGGCAAGGGGAGACGGAAATCGGGAGGGGCATTGCAATATGCCCTGCAGGCAGGCGGCAGGGCTGAAATAGTGGGGTCGGTTCACAGTCGGCGTATCAACCCCGGATTATGCCTGAATTTTACGCATCCTTAAAACGCCACATTCAGCGATGCACGGCACTAAACGCCGGCAGGCTGCCACTCACGGGCAAATTTCTGGTTTTCGTCCATCTGTTCACCGGTCAGCGTGTAGCGGACCAGGTCGCGGCTGTCGCGCGATTTTTTACCGATATTGAAACTTGCCGACAAGATCAGCTTGTAGCCTTCGAGGATATCCCTGGGCACGCCCTCCCCGCGCAAATAGCTCATGCCCAGGCTGAACTGGGCGCTGGACAGGCCCTGCTGCGCCGCCAGGCCAAACCAGTAGGCAGCTTTTTCGTGGTCTTGCTTGACCGCACGGCCATTGCTGTACATTGCGCCCAGCTTGTACTGGGCGCCTGCGTAGCCGCGCAGCGCCGCTTTTTCATACCAGTGAAAGGCTTGCTCCAGGTCCTGCTCTACGCCCAGGCCGCGGGCATGCATGTAGCCCAGGCTGAATTCCGCGGCGGCGTAGCCTTGCTCGGCGGCCTTCTGGTACCAGTACAGGGCTTGCTCGTAATCTTTCGGCACGCCTTTGCCGGTGGTATACATCATGCCCAGGCTGGACTGCGCTCCTGCATGCTCCTGCGCCGCGGCCTGCTCGAACCAGTAAACCGCCTGCTTGAAATCCCGCTGCACGCCTTGCCCATTCAGGTACAAGATACCGAGGTTGGTCTGCGCCCGGGGGTCGCCACGGGTTGCCGATTTTCTGAACGCATCGACGGCCTGGCCGTAGTCGTCCTCGTCCATAAAACGCATGCCGTCCGAGAATTCGTCGCCTGCCGCGGTCACACCGGATAGCAGGACCACCAGGGAAATAAGCAGATTTTTAAATATTTTCATGGGGACACGCTTCAATGGTTGATCGGCTGTGCGGCGGCTGGTCAGGCGCCTGGATGAACTGGAATTTCGGTACGTTCGATCCAAGCGCATCGGACGTAATGATAATCGGCCAATGTTGATGCAGAGATATGTCCAAAGTGTTTTTTTGCGTAACAAAATGTAAGTATCTGGCAAGCTTTACCTGAATTTACATCTTACTTTCAGAGAAACTGCGCGGACTTTCGTTTTTTTTACTTACCTGCGTGATTACATTCCAAATACATGGCAAATAAGCAGTAAACTATCCCGACGCCCCCCAATCCTGACCAACGAATCGATGATAAATGCTCCCCGCCGCCTGCGCATAGGCCTGATCGCCAACCGTTCCCATCAGGATGCCGCCAACTCTGCGCTGGTACAACTGTTTCGCGGCGCCAAAAATGCGCTCGATGCGTTGCAGCCGGAACTGATCGTGGTCGGCCGGACGCTGGATGCGCTGATCTCGCATGATTTGCTGAACGGCTACCCGGCCATGCAGCGCTTCCCCTACGGGCGCGAGGGCGGCTTGATGAAGCTGGTATCGCGCGTAGTGGACAGCGATCCGCAGCGCACCGTGGATGCGGTGATCTACCTGATCGACCCGGTGGATCCTTCGTCGATTTTTCCGGAAGCGCTGGCGCTGAAGCGGCAATGCGTGATCCATCACAAGCCTTTCCTGTCCACCCTGGCCAGCGCCCGCGAATGGCTGGAGCTGGAAGCCACAGCCATGGGAGCGACGCCGGACGCCGGCCTGGACGCCTCGTTTGCCTTCGCCAATGAAGGCATTGCGCTGATCGCCCACGATGCCATGAAGGAACGCATGCTGGCGCTGGCGGAGCGGCATTTTGCGCTGCTGGACCAGTATGCGGTGCGGTACGCCACCGGCACTACCGGCGGCCTGCTGAACCAGCTGGCGCAAAAGATCAAGGGCGAGGCGGCCGGCCGCGACTGGGTGCGGCCCTTCCTGTCCGGCCCGCTGGGCGGCGATGCGCAGATTGCGGAGCTGGTGCTGGAGCGGCAGATACGCCGCATCCTGTTCCTGGAAGATCCGCACGTGGCGCGCCAGCATGAGGCCGACATCCAGCTGCTGGAGCGCGCGGCGCGCACCGTGACCGATTTTTCCACGGTGATCAGCGATGCGCAGGGGGCGGACCGCTGGCTGAGCCTGCTGACCCGCCGTTGCGCATCGCAATGAAGCATACCGGCCTGAATTTACGCCACCTGTATTATTTCTGGGTCGTCGCCAAGGAGGGCGGCGTTACCCGCGCCGCTGAACGCCTGGGCGTGGCGATACAAACCATCAGCATGCAGATTGCGCAGCTGGAGCAGGCGATCGGCAAATCGCTGCTGACCACGCAGGGGCGCCGGCTGGTATTGACCGAAGCCGGCCGGCTGGCGCTCAGCTATGCCGACCAGATTTTCCTGCTGGAAGAACAGATGCAGAGCGCGCTGGCGGAAACCGATCTCGGCAACAGCATGCGGCTGACCGTGGGCATCTCGGACTCGCTGCCCAAGCTGATCGCCTACCGCTTGCTGGAAACGGCCTTGCGCCTGCCGCAAAAAGTCAGGCTGGAGTGCTACGAAGGCAAATTCGAATCGCTGCTGGCCGACCTCGCGCTGCACAAGCTGGATGTAGTGCTGACGGACCGGCCGGTCAGTGCCGGCACCAGCATGCGGGTGTTCAGCCATCCGTTGGGAGAGTGCCAGATCATGCTGTTCGGCATTCCTGCGCTGGCAAAAAAATACCGCGACAACTTCCCGGCCAGCCTGCACGGCGCACCGGTATTGCTGCCCACGCGCAACAATGCGATACGCGGCCGCATAGACCAGTGGTTTGAGCTGCATAATGTCAGGCCGGACGTGGTCGGCGAATTTGAAGACAGCGCACTGCTGAGCACCTTCGGCCGCAGCGGCCTGGGCCTGTTCCCGGCGGCATCGATACTGGCGGCCGACGTCGCCGAGCAATTCGGCGCCGAACTGGTCGGAGAATTAAGCCAGGTGCAGGAACAGTTTTATGCGATCTCGACCGAGCGCAAGATCAAGCACGCGGCGGTCGAGGCAATTTTAAGCGCGACGCACGGCGGCGTATTCAGCATGGCGGAACACACACACTAAAACAGAGGGGACGCATGTTGCAGAAATCGGCTCGCCTGCCCGCGATAGACCTGTTGCGCGGCATCGTTATTGTGTTGATGGCGCTGGACCACACCCGGGATTTTTTTGCGGCGACGCCGTTCGACCCGCTGGATCTGCTGCGCACCAGCCCGGGCTGGTACTGGACCCGCTGGATTACCCACTTGTGCGCACCCACCTTTGTGCTGCTGGCGGGCGTGTCGGCCTTCCTGCGCCAGCAAAAAACCGGGCTAGCCGATAACTCGCGCTATCTGCTGGGGCGCGGCGCAATGCTGGTGGTGCTGGAGTGCACCTGGATCAGCTTTAGCTGGCAGTTCGGCTACAACGTGATCATCCTGCAGGTGATCTGGGCGCTGGGCGTAGGCATGATCGTGCTGGCGGCGCTGATCTGGCTGCCGCGCCCATGCATCGCACTGATAGCAGCGGCCTTGATACTGCCGCATAACCTGCTGGATGCCTGGCACGGACCGGCTTCGGGCCTGTGGTTCAAGGCTTGGCACCAGGGCGGCTTCTTGCCTTTGGGCGACGGCTTCGGGGTCGCTTTTGCGTATCCGCTGATGCCCTGGGTGGGCGTGATGGCTGCCGGCTATGCGCTGGGCCCGGTATTCTTATGGGAAGCTGAAAAACGCCGCCGCTTCCTGTGGCTGAGCGTCGCCACCCTGTTGCTGGTCTTCGTCGGGCTGCGCTTCGGCAATCTGTACGGCGACCCCGATCCCTGGTCGGCGCAGGCCAGGGGCGGCATCTACCATTTGCTGTCCTTCATACGGGTGCACAAGTATCCGCCCTCCCTGCTGTACCTGTGCTCGACGCTGGGCATCAGCCTGGCAGTGCTGGCGCTGCTGGATCAATACGTGAAGCGGCCGGTGCCGGTATTGTCCTTGTTCGGACGGGCGCCGCTATTCTTCTATTGCGTGCACATCGCGCTGATACACGCGCTGGCATGGCTGTATATGGGCCTGCGCTACAACTACCATCCCTCCTTTGTCGGCCGCGGCCAGCGCCTGCCGGATGCCTACGAGCCGACGCTGCTGGTCTGCTATGCCGCGTGGAGCCTCATCATCGTCATCATGCTGGGGCTGACCATGCTGTGGACGCGCTGGCGTGGCGGCAGATCGGACGCTATAAGCACGCAACAGCGAGCGCCAAGCTCGATCTAGAACCGGGCTTGTCGGTAGCGCCCTGAAATACCAGTCTGGATAGCCAGGCGGCAGCAGCCCTCGCCGGTTAGGCGCCGTTCCTGCACAAAAATACCATAAATTCCAATTTTACTTCTGCTTTACCGAAGTAATGCTTCAATTATCTTCGCTTTTACTATAGTAAAACCTGCCCTAGTATCCCTGTATCGTCGGCTAATCGATGAATCCGGTGCATTGCGTACCGGAAACACACACTAGGAGCTAACATGAAAAAATTCCTGCTCACCATGATGATCGCCCTTGGCGCGGTGTCGCTGGGCGTCGCCGAGGCGGAGGCCAAGCGGGTCGGCGGCGGCGGCGCTATCGGCAGGCAATCGCAGAATGTCTCTCGGCAAGCCCCGCCAGCGCAGGCCAGCCCGAACGCGGCCAAATCCGCGCCGGCGGCAGCGCCAGGCGCAACGCCGCCTAAACCGGCCAGCCCGTGGAAGGGTATCCTGGGCGGCGCCTTGCTCGGCCTGGGTCTGGGCGCCTTGTTCTCCAGCATGGGCATGGGCGGCGCGATGGCCAGCATGCTTAGCTCCATCCTGATGATAGGTTTGCTGGCAGCGGCAGGCATGTTTATCTACCGCATGATCAAGAACCGCAGCGCCGGAACGAATGCGCCAAAGCCGGCGTTTGCGAATGCGTATGCCGGCGGACAGGCTAACGGGACACCGGAAATCGGTTCCCGCGTGGATAGCCAGCCGTCTGCTTTCCAGTCGGCGGCAGCAGCGTCCGCGTTTAACGGCGCGGGCAATGGCGCAAGCTGGGAAGTGCCGGCAGACTTTGACGTGAATGCGTTCCTGCGCAACTCGAAGACCTACTACATCCGCCTGCAAGCGGCGTGGGACAGGGCGGACGTCAACGATATCCGTGAATTCACGACACCGGAAATGTTTGGCGAACTGCGTCTGCAACTGCAGGAACGCGGCGCCTCCGCCAACCATACCGACGTGGTCAGCCTGGATGCAGAACTGCTGGGCGTGGAAACCACAGACAAAGACTATCTGGCCAGCGTCAAGTTCAGCGGCATTATCAAGGAAGCCGAACACGCGCCAGCCGAGGCCTTTGCCGAAGTCTGGAACATGACCAAGCCTGTCAACGGCCAGGGCGGTTGGGTGCTGGCCGGCATCCAGCCGGTGTAAAGAATCCGGGCAGGCTTGCCCGCCGGATGTAGAAAACCTCCAGCGTTACCGGCGCTGGAGGTTTTTTTTCGGCCGTAACAGCGAGGGTTTGCGACCGCATCCCCAGTAACTGATTGCCAAGGAAACTTGAATTCTCCGCAGATAGTCCGATAATGCTTGCATGGTATCCGTCAAGGAGCGTACGCAATGGCCGCGGTATCCAAAATATCCCTGGCGCCCATCCTGAGTGCGCTGTTGCTGTCGCTGGCGGCATGTGGCGGCGGTGGCGGCGGTGGCGGCGGCAACTCGGGCGCCGTCACGGGTAACGGCAGCAGCGATCTTGCCTATGCCGATCCGACCCAGTACTCCAGCGCGGCAAACGCATCGCTGGCCACCGCAAATGAGCAGGCGGCGCTGATGCACAGCCAGCTGGTGCTGAACGGAAAAACCATTAATTACACTGCCGCCAGCGGCCACCTGACCGCCAGCGACCTGGTCACAGGCGCGCCTGAAGCGTCTTTCTTTTATGTGGCGTACACGGCCGATAACCAGAGCCCGTCGGTGCGGCCGGTCACTTTCTTTTATAACGGCGGCCCCGGCTCGGCAACGATATGGCTGCATATGGGTTCCTACGGCCCCAAGCGCATAGTCACCAATGCGCCGGCCACGGCACTCGGCAACCCGGTGCCTTTCATAGATAATGCAGAAAGCCTGCTCGACACCAGCGACCTGGTGTTTGTCGATGCGATAGGCACCGGCTATTCGCAGGCGATTGCCCCCAATACCAACCAGAGCTTCTGGGGCGTGGACCAGGACGCCGCCGCCTTTCGCGATTTTGTGATGCGCTATGTAGCCGTGAATCAAAGGACGGCGTCGCCCAAATTCCTGTTCGGCGAATCCTACGGCACGCCGCGCACCGCGGTGCTGGCGAACCTGCTGGAAACGGCCGGCGTTAAATTGAATGGCTTGATACTGCAGTCGTCGATCATGAATTACAACGTCAACTGCGGCGT
>Ga0210384_10005997_pt1 | contig 13030 bp, 11 predicted proteins | sample IncBWH2MmetaG_FD_160574 | JGI IMG/M metagenome (GOLD analysis project Ga0210384, IMG submission 160574) | Forest soil microbial communities from Barre Woods Harvard Forest LTER site, Petersham, Massachusetts, United States - Inc-BW-H-2-M | ecosystem: Environmental > Terrestrial > Soil >... | reverse complement strand
CCGGCTTCATCGTCAGCTCGCTCCAAGGCGCCATTCTCGTGGCGAAGTCGCAGCGTAGTCCCATCCCGGTAGAACGCTTCGAGCGCGTCCTCTTTCAGCACCTTCTCCCTCAGGGCAACGCAGCATCGAAGCGGCGTGGCCGCAGGGCTGCTCGCTGAATTCGATCGCTCGAGGGCGGTCGGCTTGCGGCTTGACACGTGCAATACGGTCGTACATATTACACTTAGGGAAAGCTGGTTGCCATGGAAAAGGTCACTAGATCAAAGACTGACGCTGAGCAGACAAAGACTTTGGATACCCTCACGGATACGGCGGAGAACCCTCTTCTGAAATGGGAAGTTTTCGTGACGCCCGGCATCCCCGTGGTTACTCCCGACCGCCCTGCGGGCGTACGAGAGACGTATTTTCAGGCGATGGCGTCAACTCTCATCTATGGAGCAAGGGACGCCCTGCTCGTGGATGCGTTCATGACGACGGAGCAGTCCACTGCTTTGGCCGATTGGGTCGCGTCCAAGAACAAGAACCTGACAACCATCTACATTACCCATGGCCATGGCGATCATTGGTTTGGAGTTGGCGCCATTCTCGATCGGTTCCCGAACGCCAGAGTTGTCGCAACTCCCAGTACGGTCAGGATGATGCGCCAGAATGCGTCGCCGGAGGTCCTCCGCGGAGCCTGGGAACCCTCCTTCCCGCGCCAGATTCCCGCCAACTTGGTAATCGCGAAGGAGCTCGAAGGAAATGTAATCAACCTGGAGGGGCACGAATTAGTCGTCGTGCAGCTTGGTCATACCGACACGGACCACACGACGTGCCTGCACGTCCCTTCGATTGGGCTCGTCGTTGCGGGCGATGCCGCCTACAACGACGTTCACCTCTATCTTGCCGAGTCGACTGCTCAGAAGCGACAGGAGTGGATCGCCGCGCTCGACAAAATCGAGTCGCTGAACCCACGCGCGGTTGTCGCTACACATAAGCGACCGGAAAACGACGACACCCCGAGGATTGTCGCAGAAACGCGGCAGTACATCCGTGATTTTGATCGGCTGGCGGAGACGACGAGAACCGCTCAAGAACTCTACAACAAGATGCTGGAACTCTATCCTCACCGGATCAATCCCGGGTGGGCGCTGTGGAGCTCGGCGCGCGCCGTCAAGCCATAGATCCCCGCTCAGTTGGAGAATCCGATGTCATCGATCAAGACCGCAAGCAACACGACCGCTCCCACGCAATTCCTCAAGGTGAACGGCCATTCCTACGCGTACCGGCGGTTCGGCAATGGCGCCGCAGTGCAGTTGCTCTTCCTGCAGCACTTCACGGGCACGCTCGACAACTGGGATCCCGCCGTGACCGACGCACTCGCTGGCGGACGCGAGGTCATCCTCTTCGACAACGCGGGCGTCGGGCGCTCCTCGGGGGAGGTCCCGCCGACAGTCGCTGAAATGGCAGGCCATGCGACCGCTTTTCTCGACGGCCTCGGAATCGAGACGTGCGACGTGCTCGGCTACTCGCTCGGCGGGATGGTCGCGCTGCAGATGGTGCAGGACCGGCCCTCCCTCTTTCGAAAGATGATCCTCGTCGGGACGGCGCCGCGCGGCGGCGAGGACATCATGCACCTGGAGAAGCCCGGCCTGGCGAAGCGCATCCAGGACCCTGCGAACCGCGGCTACGACGTCCTCCAGAAAATCTTCTTCACGAGTTCGCCCGCGAGTCAGGCTGCGGGCGCGGCGTTTACTCGGAGGCTCGAGCAGCGCAAGGAGGACCGCGATCCGGTCGCGGGGCCGAACGTCGCGAACGCGCAGATGGCTGCGTTTCGGGAATGGGAAACGTTCACCGGCGAGCGGTTCGCCGATCTGCGGGTAATCCGTCATCCCACGCTCGTCATGAATGGCGTCAACGACGAGATGATCCCCGTCTCCAACTCATACCGACTGGGGGAACACCTGCCGAACGCCGTCTTGCTCACGTACCCGGACGCGGGCCACGGCTCGCTCTTTCAGTATTCGGAGTCCTTCACGAGGCACGCCGCGGCGTTTCTGTCGTCTACGTCGGAGTCAGCCGCATTCTGAGGCTGCCCAAGTGTGATCGAAAGTGGGTATTGCGATGACCGACAACAAGACGTTTGTTCTCAAGGGATTTGACACGCTGTTCAACAAACGAGACTACGAAACAGCCGCGACATTCTGGTCACCTAATTACATCCAACACAGCGCGCATATCCCGCCGGGCAGGGATGGGCTCTTCAACCTCGTAAAAGCGGCGCCGCCCGAGTTGCGCTACGAAAACCACGTGGCTGCCGCCGACGGCGACTTCGTCTTGCTGCACGGCCGTTTCACCAACAACGCAAGGCCGCGCGCCTGGGTTGCAGGGGATGTCATCAGGGTCGACAACGGCCTTATTGTCGAGCACTGGGACACTCTCCAAGACGAAGTCACGCGCGAGGAGTCGAAGAGTGGACTTCCGATGTTCGGAGGCCGCTTCTCCACCGCGCCATCGGAATTGACGGTGGAGATGGCGAGGAAGATAACGGCGCCGCTCTATGAGGCCTTGAACCAGCCCCAAAAGAAGGATGTTCACGCCCTTCTCGCACAGGCTTGCCACGCGGACTACAAGTCCCATTCCACCAACGAAGAGTGGCTCTCGCGCGACCGGCTGGCGGAGGTCTTCAAACAAATTGGCGCGAGCGTTCCCGACCTCGCCTGGAGCGTCAAAGACATCATGGTGTCCGGCGATCGCGTGATCGTCCGCGGCGAGGCGACCGGAACTCCCACGGGCGAGCTCTTTGGTGCTCGCGCGACCGGCAGGAGCTTCAAAACGATGGCCCTCGACGTGTTTGCCGTGCGAGGCGACAAGCTGGCGTCGGCGTACCACGTCGAAAACTGGATCGCCGCGATCCAGCAGATCCAGCCCTAGTCCCAGGGCGCCGGGCGGCCCAATGCCATGTGGGCAGAACCGTCGGATCCCACGGAGTGCAAGGTTCCTGCGACAGTCGAGCCTCGGCTCTGCTGGACGACGACGCGGTAGTGCCGCCGCGCTCCTCCTCGCGTTGCATTCTCCTTTTCCAAGAAACCCAGCCGGGCAAGCTGTGCAAGGCGTTGCGGGTGGATGTCTCGATTGTCCCGATGGCGAAACGAACGAGAGATCCATTCGAAGCAGATTCGCTGAGTGGTTGAGTCGACTGACTTCAAGAACGCATCGCATTCGCAGAGGACGTCTCGCAGCTCCTCCGTTAGCTCGATGTGCCCCCTCTCCCTCTAACGGGAGCATCAGGACTGTGGGGAGTCGGGGCTCGAAGAGGAGCCCAGCCCTTAGGGCCCAGCTCGAGCGGCCTCCGCGCGGTAGCGGCCCGGGGATACACCCGTCAGGCGACGGAAGACGGTCGTGAAATGGCTCTGATCGGAAAACCCGCTCACGAGGGCGATGTCGGCGAGGGCGAGATCCGAGGCCACGAGGAGCCTCTGGGCCCGACCGATCCGGACCCTGCGCACATACTCGCTGATCGTGCACCGGAAATGACGGTGAAACTGACGGCTCACTTGGACGGGATGCCGCCCCGCACAGCGGGAGAGGTCCGCGAGGCTCAGGCGAGTCGTCTCGTGTTCGTTCAAGAGATCCCGGACGCAAAGGAGCCACGGAGGAGTCCCTCCCCGAGCGGGGGTCTTCCTGTGGGCAGAGTCGAGTAGGAGCTCCAGGACGTGGAGCTCGATCGCGAGGGGGGAGAGGTCGTCCTTCTTCCGGAACTCGCGTTCGAGGCGGGCCGCGAGGAGCGATGCCGACGCGGTCCGGATCTCGCCAGGGCGCCCCATGGGCATGCGTTCCTCGGCGGCCAATCCGAGGAGGGAAGGCTTTACCTCTACCTGCAGGCATCGTGAGGCGGACGGGAAGTAGTTCTCATGGGGCTCGCCCACCGGGAGGAAACGCACGGTCCCGGGAGGGCAGAGGTCGGCCCCCCGGCTGTGCCCTGACCAGTGGGTTCCGTCCAGGGTGCAGGAGAAGCTCGCCCGCTCGTGGGAATGGCGAGGGAGGCACAACCCGGCAGCGTATTCGACCTCATCGACCCGTAGGGATCCCGTCTCGATGACCCCAAGGACCCGCCGCGATGTCTTCGTATAGGGGAGTCCGGAGGTGGATTGAGCCATCACGATTCAATCATTTGAAGAGCTAATTCCGCGCAAGAAGTCCGCCCTCCCCCTGGATACGATCAGTGGGATGGTGAAGTGTGCCACAGCCGAATCGAGGTGGGGGATGAAGAGGCGGAATTCTCTCAGGTTCTGGGTCACGCCATCTTTTCTCGGCGCAGCGGGGACGGCCGCCCTAACCGCCATCGCCTGGTCGCAAAGCCCCGAACCCCTGCCGACGGTCGAGGTTGTTCTCAACCGCTATGTCCAGGCGACGGGGGGGGCTCCCGCCCTCCTGCGGCACAAGTCCATGACCATCTGGAGCCGGACCGAGAATCTCACGAACCACGCGAACGTGCAGACCGTTGTCTATTGTGCCAATGGGAAGCTCCTGCAGAAGACGACCCTCCCCGAGAACAAGGAGTTCCTCGCCGGATACGACGGACTGACGGCGTGGCAGATCGATGGATCGGGGAAGGTGAGCATCGCCCACGGAGACGTCGTCAAGACGGTCGCCCGGGATGCGGATATGTACTACCACCTCCACGTGCTTAAGTACTTCCGATCGATGGAGGTAGCGGACAGCCGGGAGTTCAAGGGGCGAGCGTGTTATCACCTGAAGGGCGTCAACAACTGGGGCAAGCTCAACGAGCAGTTCTACGACAAGGAGAACGGCCTCCTTCTCGGCTACGCCTTCAACACTGCTTGGAGGGGTGGTAAGGGAGACGCGACCGTGACCTTCGAGGACTACAAGGAGTTCGGCGGCGTGCTCTTGCCGACGAAGACGACGTCGCGAGACGGCGACGCGGTCTCCGTTGATCTCGTCGAGTCGGTGACTTTCGACGACGTGGCGGACTCGGTCTTCACGCTTCCGGAGGCCGTCAGGAAGGCCATATCGGCTAGGGGCGCCCTTTCCCCTTGAATGGGGGGATCTTATGACTCGGCGGCCTTGTTTTGGAGACCATTGCAAGCCGAGCTGTAAAGGCTGGCTTATTACACTGCCGGCTATCACAACCCTGAATCGCGTTCCGATGGCCCCTCCGGGAGAAAATTCGGGGTCCGACCATCCGGAGGGCTCGAGCAGGTCGGCAGGGACATTAGAGTGGTAACACCATGGGATCCCTAGCGGGGCTTACCACGCCTAGGGTCCCGAGCATAGTGGACGCGTTCGGCGGCCTCCTCGAGGTCCTCCTTCCGGCGACGAGTGTATCCGCGGGTTGTGTTGAGGGAGGCGTGTCCGAGGATGTCGGCGAGGGCGACGAGGTCGTTATTGTTGTCGCGAAGGAACTCGTAGGCATAGGTATGCCGCAGCCGGTGGGGAGGTACCCCGGCAAAGTGAACGACGACATCGCGGATCCCAGCTGGCGTCATGCGCCCGCGCTGACCCACGAATAGGGCGGCGTCGGTGTCCTTTCGCTCGGCCAAGTACTCTCTGAGATAGTCGCGGGCCGCCTTGGGGAGCGGTACTTCGCGCTCCCGGCCTCCCTTCGCGATCTCCGCCCGGATGTGGAACGCTCCCCGTCGCTCCGTCAACTCTAGGTCACGGACCTCGAGGCCGGATAGCTCGCCGACCCGGACGCCCGTAAGCAGGAAAGCGAAGAGGATTGCCTTGTCCCGGAGGCTGCCCTCCCGTTCGACCTTGCGAAGGGCAGCCCTTGCCTCCTCGGCAGTGAGGCTGCGGGGCGCGGCCGGCTGGGGCTTAGGCGCCCGCAACATCTGGATGCGCTCGTGGAGGTCTCGAGACACCTCCTTGCGGCGAAAAGCCTCGGTGACGTATGTTCGAAGGAACAGAAGTCTCCGAGCCGCGGTGGCGGGCTTCGCGCTGCGAACCAGGAAGTTCTGGTAGTCGGCCCCGTCCATGGGCGTGAGATTCGCGACGTCGAAGCTCTGGCCGGTCGAATCGACGTACCAGCGCGCGAGGGCGCGCCAGTCGGAGTCATAGGCATCCGCGGTCCGGTCGCGCCGCCCACGCTCGCGCAAGGTCGTGAGGAAGCGCTCGTGGCGCTCCCACTCCGCGTCGGTAGCGAGAGCATCCAGGCCCGTCATGGGAGGGTCGGCCGACCGTCCTTATTGTTGAGGCCGCTATTGGTGCTCCTAGCCAGGTCCAGCCTGGTTATCGCGTGAGTTGTCGTCTCCTCCAAGAATCGTTCGGCCATCGGTTATCGCGTGAGTTTAGCCCGAACTGACGCGATAAGTAAAGTTATGGTGGGAGATACTCCACATTCCACCGCCCGGGAGGCCGCCACTTTCAGGGTGAGCATCTTTCACGGGACCAAGCTCGTCGCCATGCACGTGCGGTCGTGCGAGCCCACGCCCCGGTCGTGGATCAGGAGTATTACGAGGGGCTCTGGCGGCTCGCAGAGAGGGCGGTTGTGGTGCCGGCGAACGACCAGAGCCCTCTCGAGACACTGGAGAGAAGTCTCGCTGACCGCCGCGGAGGCCGTGGAGGGCAGCGTGTCATGAGCGCTGGGTTGTTGATTGCGTACGGGTAGACATTCGGCGACTCGTTTTGGCCCACCAAGCCACCCACACCCAGCGGATCCTCGGAGATGAATCGCCCCAGCTTCGGGTCGCCGTCGCCCTGGCCGACAAGAGCACCGGCCGTGAGATTGACGACTAGGCCAGCCGAGAGTCAGTCATGGTCGGCCCAGAGAGCTACGTACCAAACGAGGAAAAGCACGTTATATATCGCCATGCCGACGCACGTGGCGACGTAGAATCGTAGCTCCCCCCTGGAAATCAATGCGATCCGACCCAAGGCGTGTCTCACAGCCAGGCTCATCGCAGCGAGCGCGAGTTCTATAGCCACGAGAATTGCAGCCGCTGCCGTACCCTCAGAGATGGCAGGACGATGTGCCACGACAAACTCACTGGCCGCATTGACCATATGCTGAAGAACCTGAAGCGGCGAGAACCCGAAGAGAACGACGTTCGTTGCGATAACTAGCGCGAATAAGACCCTGCCACTAGTCACGCTCATCGGCTGTCCCGCCTTCTCATTTGCAGCAGTCGTAACAAAGCACAAGCTCCGCCCCCAGTTTCTGAAAGCCGCTCTGGCCGCCGTGAGAGAAGATCCATGTCGTTCCTACGCTGACCTTCCAAACCACCGTGTTGATGCCCGTGGTCTCCGCGTAAATCGTATAAGGCAGATTCGGAGGAGGATTCTTGAGGTGAGCGTGCTGGGGCAGAGAAGACGCGCACCCCCCACTGAAGTAGATCAAATTGAACCACGCGGCCACATCTCCATTAGGGTCCACCCCTCGCAACGGCCAGATGTGGTGGCCCGTTGACGGGCCATAGCCGGCCCAGAAGACCGATGAGGCGTGAACACAGATCTCCTCTTCCCCGCTCGGGTCAATGCTGCCGACCGGATTGTTGTGGACGTATGCATAGAGGCTGAATCCAGGGTCGGGGAGCGGGTCTTCGCTCAGGAATCTTCCGACGCTGGGATCGTAGTATCGCGCTCTGTAGTAGTAGAGGCTGGTTTCGGGATCCCACTCTCTGCCCGTGAAAGCATATCCTGCCGTCGCTGCCCCCGCGAGGGGATTCCCGAAGGGATCGTAGTCGCGGGAGACTGTGATCGTGCCTGCGCTGTTCGTCGTCTGAACGATACTCCCGAGATGATCGGCGAGGTAGTAGCTCACAACGCTCGCTTGATCCCTCATTGCAACCGGATGGTCGATTCCAGGCCCTTGGACGTAGTCATACGTCTGGCCGCTGGAGAGCCGTTCCTCATTTATGCTCGCTCCGTCGTAGACATAGCTGTGCGTGACGCCCCCTGCGATCTTCTGGAATCGTCTCCCACTGCCGTCGTAAACGAAACTGGCGAGGGTAGTGGTTCCCTGCTTGACATCGAGGAGTCTACCCTCAGCATCCCAGTCGTAGTTCGTCGTGACTCCCCCGCTGGTCTTGTTCTTCAGGTTTCCGTTGAGGTCATAGGCGTAGGTCGTCGTCCCGCCCGAAACGGTCACCTGGTAGGTATTCGTGCGGGTATTCCCGCTCGCGTCCGTCGCACTGACCACAACGTTGCTCGTCCCCGTCGGCACCTGGGCCTGGCCGCTGAAGGCGTTGCTGGGGGACACGGGGCTGGGCTGACCCTGCACGGTGACCGTCGCCGGCTTGTTGACCGTCCCCTGGAAGAGCAGTGGACCCACCCCTCCTTGCTGCTGGGTGAGCTCGTTCCGGTTGTTGAAGGTGGCGGCGGAAGGTGCGTCGTCTAGCTGTACCCCCGTCTGGTTGCCCACAGCGTCGTAGGCGTAACCGTACCGGCTCGGGACGGGCAAAGGCGTGGGGCCCGTGACTTGCGCCGTCTTGAGCTCGTTGTCTGCGTCGTACCCGAAGGCATAGACCTTGGGTGTGCTTGACCCCACTTGCTGCGACCACGTCGAGACGTTGCCCACGGGATCGTATGTGTAAGCGTACTGGGAGATCGTAGCACTGGAAGGGCTCAGGTTCGTGATTTGCTGGAGCCTTCGATCTCCAGTGTTCGGAAAGTAGCTGTACTGCGTCACTTGATTGTTTGGGTACGTGAGGCTCAGGGGACGCCCCGTGACCCCGTCGTAGCCGAGCGTGAAGGTCCCCACGGGGCTCGCTTCCGTGGCGAGCCGACTGAGCGTGTCGTAGGAGTTGGTCACGGTAAAGGCAGACAGGCCGTGACTCGCCACACGACCCAGCTCGTCGTAGGTGTAGTTGACGGTCGCGTTAGGGAGAGCAGTCGTCGAAAGACTCGCGAGGCGTCCTGCCCCCAGGGTCGGAGGGCTCGTCACCGGGTTGTAGGTGAACGAGGTCGTTCCTGTCCCGTCCGTCATCGTCGCGATCCGGCTATAGACGGGATCATAAGTGTAGCTCACGCTCGGCGTTGCGTTCACGGCGTTCGTGTAGGTGTTCTGCTTGAGGTTGTTATCGACGAAATACTGGTATCCCTTGACTTGGTTCAGCGCGTCCGTCCTCCGGAGGAGCCGGCTCGTTGTGTTCTCGTACGTGTACTGGAACTGCGTCGTGTCCGCCCTGGTCTCGGCGGTGACTCTCCCTTGGACATCGCGGCTCCAGCTCGTCTGGTTGCCGTTCCCGTCGATTATCGCGTCCAAGCTCCCGCACGAGCACCACTGGTACGTGGTCGATTGCCCCAAGGCGTCACGCACCAAAGCCACTCTTCTGAGCGCGTCGTGATAACTGTGCGTCCACCTCCCGAGCCGGTCACGCTGGTCCTGAGCATCCAGGAAGTTGTAGACCGTCTGCTCGTACGTCCCGTCGGGGTAGGTGACCTTGGTCGTCCGATCGAGGGCGTCGTAATCATAAGTTAGCGTGTAACTGTCCGAGTTGGTGACCGTGCGGACTCGTCCGTAGCCATCGTAGGTGTAGGTTGTGGTGGCCCCCGGCGCGGGCCCTGTGGCGCTCTGCAGGTAGCCGTTGGCATCGTAGGCATCGGTCGTGGTTCGGTTCTCGGTGATCCCTGCGCGGGGTGGCGTGATCATGGTCAGGACCTGTCCCCGGGTGTTGTAAGTGTAGGTCGTCATCTGTCCGGACATGTCCTTAGCGGTCAGTTGTTTGTGCTGGGAGGTGTACGTGTAGCTTGCGAGGAGATCTGACATCTGGCCGCTCACCTGCCGGGTCTGGAGTCGGTCGACGCCGTTCGTGTCGTAGCGATATTTAGTTCGAGTTCTGGACTCGCTGAAGTTGCGGTCCTCGAAGATGCCTGACACCCGACAAGCGGTTGGAAGCTCTGTGTTCAAGGCCAAGACCGAGTCGATGGTACTCCGCGAGAGAGAAAGAACCAAGGAAAAGGCGCAGAGTTCCCTCACCAGGGCCCTGGTGTTATCAAGCTCGTTGTCTGCGAGACGAGATCTACGGAAGCGGGTGATCTATCCGCTTTCGTAGATCGGACGCGCCTTCTGGAACGGGAGCGGTCCAGGCGCGATCAGGTGCTTGACGGTGTCGATCAATCGGCTGATCGGGTGCCGGGCAGCGGCGGCGCGAAGATCGTCGCCAGTGACGTGCAAGTACACCTGAGTACTGGTGATCAGCCGATGGCCAAGGAGGTCTCGAATCGTGACCAATCCAACGCCGGCACGCACGAGGTGGGTCGCGAAGGTGTGGCGGAGGCGATGCGGCGACAGCGGAATGCCGAGGCGACTCCGTTGTCCCCAGGTGCGAACGCGTTCATAGACGCCGCCACGTGAGAGTGGCCTGCCGAAACGCGACCTAAAGAACGGAGCGTTGTTGAGTGCGGGACCACGCGCTTCGACGTAGGTGCGCAGGACCTCGGCCAGTTGTGGGTTGAGTGGGACAGTTCGTTCATGTCCACCCTTGCCTTGCACGGTGATGGTCAGGTGCTCGAGATCAACGTTCGCGTTACGCAGCGATGCACACTCGGAAGCCCGTATGCCGGTTCCGTAGAGCAGCGCGAGCAACGCGCGATCGCGAAGACCGAGGATGGTGTCGGGCTTGGGCTCGGCCAACAAGCGTGATACCTGGTCGGCAGAGAGCGTGACCGGGAGCTTGCGAGGGACGGCCTTGATTGAGGGGAAACTCGCCAGCGGGTTGTCGCTGTAGTCCAACTGAGACATGGCCACCATTGCCGCGTAGAACTGGCGCAAGACCACGACCGAGCGGTTGATGGCGGAGTCGCCGTTGTCGCGCACTTCTCGCAGGTACTGGACGTAGGCGAGCACGTCGCGAGCTGTGACCTGATCTGGCTCGCAATCGCTCAGCTTGAGGCGTGCCCATTCGCGGAACTGGTTCAGCGTGGTCTCATAGGCGGCGATGGTGAGCGGCCGCAGTCCGCGTGCGACGCAATGCGTCCGGGTGTAGAGCTCGATCCAGTAGGACCATTTCATGAGCGCCCTCCGACTGGCAGCTTGTTGACCGCAGCCTGGGGTCTGCCGGGAAGAACGTGAAGATAAACACCCGTCTCCTGTGGACTGCGATGCCCCATCAACGAGGCGATGACGGCGAGATCGACCCCGCGATCCATGAGATGAGTGGCGAAGCTGTGCCGCAGCGTACGCGGGGTCACGTAGTCGGGAAGACTGGCACGACGCGCCGCGCTGCGGACGATCTCGCAGATGTCGTTCACGCGCAATCGTGTCTTGCGACTCATGGTCCGGAACAGCGGTCCGCGCTTGCCGTGGTCCAGCAGATAGGCGAGTAGCTCGGTGTAGACGGCTTCCGGGATGGGCACCGCACGCGGCCGATCACCCTTGGCCTTCAGCACCAGAAGCTCATGCCGTTCGCGGTTGACGCTCGCGACATCGAGAGCACACAACTCTTCGGTGCGGAGGCCGCAGCCATAGAGCAGCAGGATGACGAGGCGATCGCGTCGCCCTGCAGGGCCTGGCAACGCGGTCGCTTCGACCAGCCGCTCGGCTTCTTCCAGCGTGAGCGACTTCGGCGGAGTACGCCGAATGGTGTGCGGCAAGCTGAAACCGTCGAGCACATTACGGTCGGTTCGTCCGCTACGCCAGGCATACGCGAGTAGTCCACGCAGGTGACTCAGGTACTTGGCCAGCGTGGTCTCCGTGCAGCCGCCCTCGCGCTCGGCCTCCAGCCAGTGCAGGTAATCCTTCAGCGCAAGCCGCCACAAAGGAACCTGGCCACCGAGTCCGGCGATGGCACGACGCAAGGTGCAACGCACATCAATAATGGTGCGTGGGGTCCTGCGCCCGACCTTATCGAGGTAACTCAGATAGCCTTCGATCAAAGGGTCCATCCTGTCTGTGGCTGGCTTCGTCATGCTGTCGCTCCCTGTGGCTTAAGCCAGTCGTTGATGGGGTGCTGCGCGATGGCCGCCCGCCGCTGCGGATCGGCGATGTGCACGTAGCGCACCGTGGTCGAGATCACCGCGTGACCGAGAATGCGCTGCACCTCGGCCAGGTGCACGCCCGCTTCCAGCAGATCGGAAGCGCAGCTGTGCCGGAACTGATGAAGGCTGTGAATGGGAACCTCCGCTCCCAGCGCGATTTTGTGAATGCCGTTGCTTATCACGCTGGCGTTCAGTGGCCGCCCGTAGCGACTGACTAGCAAGGCCGTTTGATGGATCAGCCCGACCCGCTCCAGCTGGTTATGGCGCAGCGGCAGATAGGCCTCGAGACACCGCAGAACCATCTCCGGCAATGGAACGCAGCGCTGCTGCCCCGTCTTGCGACCATCGATGCGCAACGTGCCTTCGCTGCGATCAAACGCCTCGAGGGTCAGGCGCGCCAATTCGCCACGGCGCAATCCTGTGCCGTATAGCATCGCCAGAATCGTCACCCAGAGATGCGAGCCGTACTCGCCACCACGCTGTGAAGCAGCTCGCCACAGAGCTGCCATGTGCTCATGGTCGATCCTCTTCGGCAGCCGGCTGTAGGGCGTGACCTTCGGCCCCTTCATCCAGCGCAGCGGATTCATCTTCCACAGGCCCTGCCGCACCAGGTAGTCGCCAAAGCCGCGCATCGTGCTCAACATCCCGTACACCGTCGACTTCGCACGGAAACTCGCGCATGCCGCCATGAACCGAGTGATCGTGTCCGCATCAATGCCTTCAATCGTTACTCGGGGACGGCGCTTCTTCAGCCACCGACCCCAACGATCCAGGCGAGACTCCGTGTAAGACACCGTCATGGGGCTTAGTCCTCTTGCCCGGTACTCCTCCATGTAGGAGTCCTGCAACCGATCCCATCTCCTCATCGCGTGCTCCTTGCGTTCAATGCCGGCGAGTCAGGCGAACCGGCCTCAAACGTTACAGAAACAAACCATATGACCTCCGATATGACTTCCTCGGAGGCCGCGATGAGCCCTGAACTGAACTAAATGGCTGCTGAGTCACGACGCTACTCTGGCTCGCTGACGAGTCGGCCGGCGGGTTGGCGGCTCGGGTCGTGACCAGTTCCCTCGGTACCATTTGTGCCTGCGGGCGCCCCGCCTCGAAGAGG
>Ga0210384_10005996_pt1 | contig 13031 bp, 8 predicted proteins | sample IncBWH2MmetaG_FD_160574 | JGI IMG/M metagenome (GOLD analysis project Ga0210384, IMG submission 160574) | Forest soil microbial communities from Barre Woods Harvard Forest LTER site, Petersham, Massachusetts, United States - Inc-BW-H-2-M | ecosystem: Environmental > Terrestrial > Soil >... | reverse complement strand
GCGGTATTTCCTGAGCCTCTCGGGCTGCGGGCCAGATGGAATGATCGTCTACTCCGTGGATCTGGGATTGAAAGCGCGCGTGGGGATTTTAGCGTACTGGTGGCAAGGGGTGCGCGAGGTGCTGCGCTACACGTTTCCAAGATTTCGCGTGCGCGCAGGCGACCGCCAAATGGAGGCGACACTTGTCGTGGTCGGGCGGACAAAAAATTATGGCGGCCCGTTCAAGATTACCGATCAGGCGGATCTCTTTGAGGACCAGTTTGAAGTGATGGCGCTGACGACGCAAAGCGGGCTGAAATATTTGAGTTACCTGCCCACACTGTGGATGGGCAACCTGCGCAAGGAAGAAGACGTGCATTTCTGGAAGGCGGATACGCTGGTGTGCGAGCCGCTGGATGCGAATCCCGTATATTCCCAAGTGGATGGTGAACCGTTGGCCCGCCTGCCGGTGGAGTTTTCGATTGTGCCGAAAGCGTTGAAGTTGCTCGTCCCTCGCGGGAAAGTCGGTAGCAGGATTGTTTCTTCCTTGAAGTCCTGACCGTGGATCCTGCCACACATGCACTCACATCCTTAGCACTGGCTCGGGGAATTTTCCCTCGGCGGCCGTGGTGGTTCGTGCTGGGCGTAGTGCTCGCGGGGACCATCGCGGACGTGGATCTGGTGTCGGCGATTCTTGGCCCGGGCGTGTATTTGTTCACGCGGCAGACCCTTACCCATTCGATTTTGGGAACTGTGGCGGTGATTGCAATTGCGATTGGTGCCGCGCGATTGTTGCGAGCAAAGAGCGGCCCGTCCCGCAAACCCATCCGGGACGCAGAAAACACGTTTCAGAAAGCGGCCGCTACAAGAGATGCGGGAATCGCGGCTTTATTGATCGCGGCGACGCTTGCTGCGGTTTTGCATGTGTTGATGGACTTGGGCACTTCGGCAGGTGTGGCGTTGCTATGGCCGTGGCAAGAGACGCGGTTTGCGTTGGACTGGCTGCCGCGTGTGGACCCGTGGATTCTGGCGCTGCTGCTGGCGGGGATTTTGCTGCCAGAGTTGTTTGCGCTGGTCGGCTCGGAAATCGGCACGAAAGACACGGCGCCGCGAGGGCGCAACGGCGCGATTGCGGCTTTGGCGCTGATATTGATTTATGTCGGGGCGCGGGCAACGTTGCATGGGAATGCGGTTGCGCAACTTGATGCACACACGTATCGAGGCGAATCGCCACGACGGCTGGCGGCGTTCGCGGACCCGGTTTCACTGCTGACCTGGCACGGTGCCGCGGAAACGGCCACGCAAGTGTGCACGGTAAACGTGCCTCCGTCGGAAAACGCGCGGTTCGATCCGGAAAGTGCAGTGTGCATGCACAAGCCGGAAGATTCTCCATCGCTCATAGCGGCAGAGCAGGCAGAATCCACAAAGAAATTCTTGCAAGTGGCGCGCTTCCCGAGAGCAAGCGTGAGCGTGACCGAAAATGGAACGGAAGTGGTGGTGCGAGACGTTCGGGATTCCGCGGAAGAGGAAAAACGATTTGCAATCGCGGTAAGAGTTTTGCTGGACCGAAATGGAAAATTGACGAGCCAGGAGTTGCTCTGGGCGAGCGAAGTGCGCCTTCGCTAATTGTTTGGGGGATGGGTCGCGCCGGGGTGCTTGCTGCTCAGGATTAGGCGGGAAACCAGGTAGCTGAGCACGATGAATAGGGCGATGACGACGGTGGCTTCGAGTTTGTGGTTCTTCAGGTAGGGCAGCGCATCATTGCCGTAGCGGACCGCCAGATAGCCAATGCCAAAGTAGCGGATTATGCGAGCCAACGTAATCGCTGAGATGTAACTCCAGAGCGGGACTTCGAACACGCCCGCCGCAAAAACGAAAAACTTGAATGGAGTTGGTGGCGGCAAAAGAGCGGCGATCAGCATGCCGACGAAACCGTTTTCTTCCACCCAGTGCCTAATCGCCGCGGCGCGGTGACCGGCCTTTTTGTGAAAGAACGCTTCCCCTCCCTTTCGCGCGATGAAATACAACAGCACGCAGCCGAGGACCGAACCGGTTGCGGCCATCAGCGCGTAGAGCGGCATGCGCGCAGGATGCTCGATGGAAAGTTCGATCAGCAGAAGATCGTTGATCACGGGAAACGTGAGCACGGAAGAATCGAGAAACGAAATGAGAAAGAGCCCCGGCGCACCAAGTGCTCCTGCGAAGCCGACGATTTTTTGTTTCCAGGTGTTGAGCTGGAAGGGCAAGAAGTCCTCCGAAAAGTGAAAATCAGTTTAACAGAGCCACGCCGACGGTCAGAGGAGGGTTTGGATGGCCTCGGTGATTACATCGTAGACGCGATGGAGCTGGTCGGGCGAAATAATGTACGGCGGAAGGACGTAGACCACGTTGCCAAGTGGGCGAAGGAGGACGCTGCGTTCAAGGAAGAAATTGTAGAGCTTCGGGCGGAGACCGGAGAGATACCCGGGGTCATCGACGCAGAGTTCGAGAGCGCCGAGGCCGCCAAGCTGGCGGGTATCGCCGACCTGGTGGAAGTCGCGGAGTTGCGCTAGGCGCTCAGCGTGAATTTTGGCGATGCCCCGAATCCGATCGAACACCGGCTCGTCGTCGAAGATCTGAAGATTCGCGTTGGCGGCGGCACAGGCCAGCGCGTTCCCGGTGTAGGAATGCCCGTGATAGAAGGAATGCAGTCGATTCTCGCTGCGAAAAGCGGACTCGACCCGGTCGGTGCACAGCGTAACGCCCATGGTCAGAAAGCCGCCGGTGATGCCCTTCGAGACGCACATAATATCGGGCGAAATGTTGGCGAGGTCGCAGGCAAACATTCTTCCAGTGCGGCCGAATCCGGTGAGCACTTCGTCAGTAATGAGAAAAACGTCGTGCTTCGTGCAGAGCGCGCGAATTTTCTGGAGGAATTCGACCGGGTAAACGATCATTCCGCCCGCTCCCTGGAGCAATGGTTCGACGATGATGGCCGCAATTTTGTCGGCGCGTTCGGCGAGCAAGTGTTCCAACTTCTGAACACATTCGATGTGGCAGGATTCGCGTTTCAGCCCGACCGGGCAGCGATAGCAATAGGCCGAGTGAACCCGATGCACCGGGTAGCGCATAGACTGGAACGGCTGCGTGAACGGCGATTCGTCGCTGACGGACATCGCGCCAGCCGTGTCCCCGTGATATCCGTGCTCGAGAGCGACGATTTCACGCTTTTCCGGCCGCGAAAGGTTCTGGAAATGCTGCACGGCAAGTTTCAGGCCGACTTCCACCGCCGTGGAGCCGTCATCGGAAAAAAATAGATGTGTCAGCTCGCGAGGAACCCATTTGCGCAGCCGCAAGACAAGCTCCTCGGCCGCATCGTGCGTGAAGCCCGCCAGAATGACGTGCTCGAGCTTGCGGCCCTGCTCGGCGATGGCCGCGGCGATTCTGGGGTTCGCGTGGCCGTGAAGATTCACCCACCAGGATGAGATGGCGTCAATGATCTGCCGGCCGTCGGCGGTATACAAGACCGCGCCTTCGGCTCGTGCGACGCGTATTGGCGGAGGATCGAGGACAGAGTTGGAGAACGGGTGCCAGATTTGCAGCGGCGAGCTCATTGCGCAAATGCTGAGCGGTCGAAGTGATTCAGGAAAACCTGCATAAGCGCGGTGCGGTGAAGATTCGGCAGCTTTGGAATTTCGCCGATGACGCGGACATGGCCGAACTTTTCAATGGTTTCGCGGTTTTCGCGGTTCTGGTCGCCGATGAGCACCACGCCATGGACAGGAAGTTCTGCGGCGTGCAGCGCGGCGAGCGTCAGCAGTGTGTGATTAATCGTGCCGAGCCCGCTGCGGGCGGCAAGAATGACGGGAAGCTTGAACTTCACCATCATATCCAACATGAACTGCTTCGGATTGATCGGAACGAGGACGCCGCCGGCGCCTTCAACGACCAGCCAATCATTCATAAGACTCGAAGGCAGCGTGATTCGATTCAAATCGATTTCGACGCCGGCCCAGCGCGCCGCGAGGTCCGGCGAAACCGGCGGAACGAATTTGTAGACTTCATCGAGTGTGCGGTCGGTGCCGATGCCCGCGAGGCGCATGACGGTAACGCGGTCGGAGCCTTCGAGCGTGCCGGTCTGGATCGGCTTCCAATAAATCGCGTCCAGCGCCGCGCACAGCAAAGCAGCGAGAGTAGTTTTGCCTACGCCTGTGTCGGTGCCAGTGATGAAGAAATGGCGCCTCATGTGTGCCTCGCATGGGCAAGAGAAGTCTGGCGCGAGCGCCAGGCAACGAGCGAGTGCACAAGCCGCGAAAGCTCTTCTTGCGAGATGCGCGTGGTGAGCGAAAGCCGCAGGCGCGAGCCTCCTTCGGGAACGGTGGGCGGCCGAATGCCGCGGACCGCGAAACCTTCGCGCTGGAGATGCTCGGCCGCATCGAGTGTGCCGTCGTTGTAACCGAGAACTACAGGAACAATCTGGCTGGCGGTGCCAGCGGTGTCAAAGCCTTCGGATTGCAGGGCAACGCGAAGTTTTGCAGCTCGATAGAGGAGCGAAGCGCGATCCTCGTTCATGCGTTCCGCCAGACGCATCGCCGCCCGGATTTGCGCGGCGAAATATGGCGGCAGGGCAGTGGAAAAAATGAACGAGCGCGCGTGATTCACAAGATGCTCTTTCAATACTGCGGGGCCGCACACAAAGGCACCGGCCGAAGCCAGCGCCTTGCCGCAAGTGTGAATGATCGCGAGAACTTTGGAAGTAATGCCGGCGGCCGCGGCCAATCCGTGCCCCGCGGGGCCATGAACGCCGGTGGCGTGGGCTTCGTCGAGAATCAGGACGGCTTTATATCTTTCGGCAAGATTGGCGAGTTCGACCAACGGCGCGATGTCTCCATCCATGCTGAAAACGCTTTCGGTGACGATCACCTTGCGCCAAGTAGCGCCGGCGGCCTGACGAAGCGCGTCCTCGAGTGCATTCAGGTTCAGATGAGGATAGATGACTTTGCGCGCGCCGGACAAGCGCATGCCGTCTATCAGGCTGGCATGATTGCGCTCATCGGAAAAAACCACGTCATCTTTACCGAGGAGCGACGAGAGCAAACCGAGATTCGCGGCGTAACCGGTGGTAAAAAAAAGCGCGGACTCCGTACCGGCAAATCTTGCGAATTCATCCTCAAGGTCGCGCCACGCTTCCCCTTGCCCTGCGAGCAAGCGCGAGCCTGTACCGCCGATTTTTTCGGCGTGGCGTACCCCTTCGGCAACTTCTGCGCGCAATCCAGGATGTTCCGCGAGTCCCAGATAATCGTTGGAGCAGAAATTGACACCGCGAATTTCGGCCAGGCTGCGGCGCTGGCTGCGGGCTTCGAGAGCGTTCAACCCCTGGTGCAGACGATCTTTCCACGCGGATAGGGCGTCAGACGGCATGCGGCTCAAGTGGCTTCATGCCCAGGCTCTGAAGCAGGAGTTCGTCTTCATCGGCTCCGGGATTGGGCGTAGTCAGAAGTTTTTCCCCAACGAAAATCGAGTTGGCGCCGGCAAGGAAGCAGAGCGTGACCGCTTCAGGCGAGAGTTGCTTGCGGCCGGCAGCGAGTCGCACACGCGACGCGGGCATCAGGATGCGCGCGGTAGCGATGGCGCGGACCATCTCAAGCGGGTCGAGAGCCGGCATGTTCGCGAGTGGCGTACGTTCGACGCGCACCAGCATGTTGATGGGAACGCTTTCCGGGTGCGGCTGCAATGTGGCCAACTGGTGAAGCAGTCCCACGCGGTCGGTATCTTTTTCGCCCATGCCAAGAATGCCGCCGCAGCAAACGGTGATGCCCGCTTTGCGGACCGCGGCGAGCGTACGGAGGCGCTCGTCATAAACTCGCGTGGTGATGATGGAGCCGTAGAATTCCGGTGAAGTGTCGAGATTGTGGTTGTAAGCAGTGAGTCCGGCGTCTTTCAGTCGCACGGCCTGGCTCTCGGTGAGCATGCCGAGGGTGCAGCAGACTTCCATGCCGAGCACGGAAACACCCCGAACCATTTCGAGGACTTGGTCGAACTCGCGGCCCTTGGGAGCTTCGCGCCACGCCGCGCCCATGCAGAAACGCGTGACGCCTCGGGAGGCAGCATCGCGGGCCACGGAGATTACGTGCTGTGGATCGAGTAGGCCCTGGCGCTCGACGTCGGCGTCGTAATGTGCGCTTTGGGGGCAGTACGCGCAATCTTCCGGGCAACCGCCGGTCTTGATGGAGATGAGCTGGCAAGTCTGCACGCGATCGGGCGGATGGAACTGGCGATGAATGGTCTGCGCGCGAAAAAGCAGGTCCGGAAGCGGCGTGCGATAGATGGACTGCACTTCGGATTTGGTCCAATCAAAGCGCAAAGAGGTTTCAGAATGTAGTGCCGTAGAAGTCCCGGTCGATTCGCGTGTCATTAGCTCGTTGTTCGCTTGGTCAGAGTCAGATTGCAAGGGCTGAGTAAGCTCCACATGTTACCACTGGTACCGGTCGCAAGCCATTTCAGAGAGGAGTGGTGTTGCAAAAAACGGCCTACCCCGGCAGGCAGACCCTACATAAAGACAGGGACAAATCACCTCGGCGGACATGTTAAAAAATTTGACCGGCTATTAGCGAAATGTTATAAATCATCGTTTCGTCTTCCCTAGTTGCGCGGCACAAAGGGTAGTGCCGGGGTGGTTCTGACCCGCTCAGGGTCTGAGGGGTTGCTGCGCCAGGGTGGAAAAGTTCCCGTCCTGTTTGAATCGCGGGGTTTCCTTGAGATTCGGGGAAATAACTCGCGCCGACGCTGGTTCGCTCCCTGGGTTGGGAGTGCCACGCTCCATATTCGATTGGACAGGTGTGCGTAGTTTCGCAATGACGAGGGCGCAGGCCGGCAGCGGCAGGGGTAACGCGCCACGAGAAAAATGGAATGTTTGGAGGAAAGTTCATGAGCGTTTCGTTGGACACGGCCAAGTCCACCGGTCTTGGAATCAGCAAAAGGTTTGCGGCGGCAGCGGCAACACTGCTGCTTGGCGCCGGGTTGCTGCCGGCGGAAGAGGTGGGCGGAGAAGCAAACCTGAAGCTGCCCGATTTGTCGCAAGTGTCTTTTTTGGGAATTAACGGACACCAGTTGCTGCTGTACGGGATTGTGATCTGCGTATTCGGACTGCTGTTCGGGCTGACGATCTTCACGCGACTGAAGAACATGCCGGTGCACCGCTCAATGCGCGAAATTTCGGAACTGATCTATGAAACATGCAAGACCTACCTGATTACGCAAGGAAAATTCCTGCTGCTATTGGAGATTTTCATCGCCGCGGTGATCATCCTCTATTTCGGCGTGCTGCTGAAGTTTGAAGCGATGCGCGTCGGGATCATCATTCTGTTCTCGCTGGTCGGCATCGCCGGCAGCTACGGCGTCGCGTGGTTTGGGATTCGCGTGAACACGTTTGCCAACTCGCGCACGGCATTTGCCAGCTTGCGCGGCAAGCCGTATCCGATTTATCACACGCCGCTCGAAGCGGGCATGAGCATCGGCATGATGCTGATCAGCGTGGAACTGTTGATGATGCTGTTCATTCTGCTGTTTATTCCCGGCGATTATGCGGGTCCGTGTTTCATCGGCTTTGCCATCGGCGAATCGCTGGGTGCGGCGGCGCTGCGTATTGCCGGCGGCATCTTCACGAAGATCGCGGACATCGGCTCCGACCTGATGAAGATCGTCTTCAAGATCAAGGAAGACGACGCGCGCAACCCGGGCGTGATTGCGGATTGCACGGGTGACAACGCAGGCGACTCCGTGGGCCCAAGCGCGGACGGGTTCGAAACCTATGGTGTGACTGGCGTGGCGCTGATTACCTTTATTTTGCTGGCGGTGAAGAGCCCGACGCTGCAGGTGCAATTGCTGGTGTGGATCTTCGTGATGCGCATTGTGATGCTAATCGCCAGCGCCGCGGCGTACTTCATCAACGGCGTAATCGCCAAGGCGAAATATGGCAACGCGGACAAGATGAATTACGAAGCGCCGCTGACTTCCCTAGTGTGGATCACTTCGTTTGTATCCATCGCACTGACCTTTGTCGTCTCCAAGCTGATCATTCCAGAAATCGGCGGCGACCCCACGCAATGGGTGAAGCTGGCCACGATTATTTCCTGCGGAACGCTGGCGGGCGCCATCATTCCGGAACTCGTGAAGGTGTTTACTTCGACGGAATCGCGGCACGTGAAGGAAGTCGTGACGTCGGCGGAGGAAGGCGGCGCATCGCTGGGCATTTTGTCCGGCTTCGTCGCTGGAAATTTCTCGGCGTACTACATCGGACTGGCGATGGTTCTGCTGATGTCCATGGGCTACCTGATCAGCAACATGGGACTCGGCGAGATGATGCTGGCGCCGGCGGTGTTCGCCTTCGGACTGGTAGCGTTCGGATTCCTGGGCATGGGGCCGGTGACGATCGCAGTCGATTCCTACGGACCAGTGACCGACAACGCGCAGTCAGTGTACGAACTTTCGCTGATCGAGCAGGTGCCGAACATCAAGGCCGAACTGAAGAAGGACTACAACATCGACGTGAACTTTGAGTACGCCAAGGAAATGCTGGAAGCAAACGATGGCGCGGGCAACACGTTCAAGGCCACAGCTAAGCCGGTGCTGATCGGCACGGCGGTGGTTGGCGCGACAACGATGATTTTTTCCATCATCATGGCGCTGACCAACGGGCTGACCACCAACGTCAACCATCTTTCACTGCTCCATGCACCCTTCGTGCTCGGACTCATCACCGGCGGCGCGATGATTTACTGGTTTACGGGCGCTTCGACGCAGGCGGTGACCACGGGAGCGTATCGCGCCGTGGAATTCATCAAAGCCAATATCAAGCTGGAAGGTGTCACCAAGGCGAGTGTGGAAGACAGCAAGAAAGTCGTGGAAATCTGCACGAAGTACGCGCAGAAGGGCATGTTGAACATCTTCATCGCGGTGTTCTTTGCCACGCTGGCGTTCGCGTTCCTGGAGCCCTTCTTTTTCATTGGCTACCTCTTCTCCATCGCCATCTTCGGCTTGTATCAGGCGATTTTCATGGCCAATGCCGGCGGTGCCTGGGACAACGCCAAGAAAATTGTGGAAGTAGAAATGAAGCAGAAGGGCACGCCGCTGCATGACGCAACGGTGGTGGGCGACACGGTGGGCGATCCGTTCAAGGATACGTCTTCGGTAGCGCTGAACCCGGTAATCAAGTTCACCACGCTGTTCGGCTTGCTCGCAGTGGAGCTTGCCGTCCAACTGACGGCAACGCAAGGGAGCACACTGACTCACATTTTGTCGGCAGCATTCTTTGTCGTGTCGTTCACCTTCGTTTACCGCTCGTTTTACGCGATGCGCATTCGCGGATCGGCGGCGTAGCGAGCGAGTTGTAAGTCGCAAGTTCTAAGTTATCAGTTGAAGAAAAGAGGGGCGGCCGCTGACCGCCCCTCTTGTTTTGTCAGTTAGAAAATGTCGGCGCGCCGACATTTAAAGTAATACTTTAAGGTTCGATACTAACTGGTTACTGCCACCACGTAAGTCGAACACCATGCAAGGTTTAACGCGATTCCATTTTGGAACGTTCGAATGAATGTAGGCTCGACGTTCGAATGATTGCGAAAAAAGAGCGCTGGCAACGAAGCCAGCGCTACATTTGGAGCGATGGTAAGTTTGATTGTCAGGTGCGGATCAGGCCGGGAAATCGGCTGGGGTTGTTGTCGAAGCCGGGGAAGACTGGAGCGAGATTTTTCACACTCAGGTGCTTGGTTAAGATTTCGCCGACCGCAGAGCGGAAGTCGGTGGTGAGGGCCAGGTCGCGGCCTTCGTTGAGCTGGTGGTCGTTGAGGCCTGGCCATTTGCCGTAGACGCGGCCGCCTTTTACTTCGCCGCCCATGACAAACATGCAATTGGCGTGGCCGTGGTCGGTGCCGCGGTTGCCGTTTTCGCGGGCAGTGCGGCCGAACTCGCTCATCGTGACCACGATGACGTCGCCCATGCGATCGCCCATGTCCTGATAAAATGCGGCGAGCGACTGGCTTAAATCGCGCAGCAGGTTCGCAAGCTGGCCCTGCGTACTGCCCTCATTGACGTGATTGTCCCAGCCGCCGCAATCGAGAAACATCACTTCCAGGCCGATGTTTGCCTTAATCATCAGCGCGATCTGCTGCAGGCGCTGGCCGACAGGAGATTTCGGATAGTCGGCGCCATTTTCGGGCGGATACTTGGAAGTGTCGATTTTGCGCAGCATGTCGATGGCTTCGAAGGTTTCCGTGCCGGTACCATGTAGTGCATGATCCACCGTTTGCGCGTACATCGCTTCGAAGCCGCCTTCGGCGACATTGGCCATCGCGGCGGATTGCGGCTGAACCTTGAACTGGCGTAGGTCGGGAATGGCGATCGCGCCGGTGCTGCCCTGCAGCATGCGCGGAAGATTCGGTCCCATGGCGACGGCACGGAAGGGCGAAGCGTTTTCTTCGGGGATGGTGCCGATGGCGCGGTCGAGCCAGCCGTCCTGCGTGGCTTTCACACCCGGTGTGCCGGACTCCATATAATCCTGCGCATCGAAATGCGAGCGCGTGGGATCGGGCGAGCCGGCGGCGTGAATGATGGCGAGCTGATTTTTCTGGAAGAGCGGCGTGAAAGAAGCGAGCGACGGATGGAGGCCGAAGAAGCCGTCGAGATCGATTGCGGCATCGCCGCCGCCGCGCTTTGGCTGAGGGATGGCAATGGATGGGCGCAGGCGGTAGTAATTTGGTTCGCCGAAGGGGACGACGATGTTGAGGCCGTCGGCGGCGCCGCGCTGGAAGAGGACAACGAGCTGCTTTTTTCCCGCTGAGGGAGTGGAGGCGACAGCGCGCTGGAGAAAGGCCGGCATGGTGCTGAGGCCGGCTAGAGCGATGCCGCCTTGCTTCATGAAGAAGCGGCGGGAGAATTTTGCGGGGCGGATGCCTTCGCAGCAGTTGTAATTCATTGAGTCACCTCTATAACGGCCCGAAGGACTTCCTCAAGGCTTACACCGTAAAAGCGGGAGCTTTGCTCCCGCACTCAAAATTAGCGGCGCTGGAATTCGGGAGCGCCGAGGACCAACCCTGTAACTACGCCCAGGTCTACTTGTTTTACCGGGTCGTCCAATTTCGCCTGGACTACCTGGGGATTCTCGAGTTGCTTTTGCAACGTGTCGACGGTGTTGGGTGCCACTTGTCCACCCAGAAAAACCTGTACGGCGCGATCGAGCGCGGACTTCGGATCGTTCGAAGAGTCGGTACCTAGCAGCGCGTTGACGTCACTGCGCGAGCCCCGCACTTTGTTGCCTGCCAGCGCGAGCGAAAAATTCAGGCGATTGAGAAGCGAGCCGGTATTGACCCAAGTCTCCGCCTTGTCCGAGTAGCCGGTGGGGGGCTGGCACTGGTAGAGCGGCTCGCCGATGCGGCCGACCCAACCGACAAGCGGCATGGGCGTATCGACGTCGGTGCCAAGTGCGCGGACTGAGCTAACTACGAGTTCGAGCGGCGTCTTGACCTTGGCGCGAACCGCGTCGCGCGACCAAAACTCCGGCGAGTAGATCATAGTGTGCAGGACTTCGCGGATGTCGCCGTCCGACTTCTGGAACGTTTTGGCCATTCGGTCCACCAGCACCGGCGGCGGCGTATCGGAAACGAAGCGGCGCGCAAGCTTGGTGGAGATAAAACGCGCCGTATTCGGATTTTTTGAAAGCAGTGCGATAACTTCCTCGCCGTCCTTGATGCCGCCGGCGTGAATCTTTTTGCCGAGCACAATTTTCGGATCGGGATCGTGGAGGCGTTCTTCAAATTTGAACTGCGGATACTCGCGCGGCTTTTCAATGGTCCAACCAGTGAATGCGCGGGCCACCTCGGTGACATCTTTCTGCGTGTAGCCGCCGTCAACGCCAAGCGTATGCAGCTCCATCAATTCCCTGCCGTAATTTTCGTTCAGGCCTCGTTGCTGCTGTTTGTTCTGCGCCTGCTGCGGCTGCGGGCGGGGCGGATAGCCGTACGGCCTGCGGCGCATCTGCCGGCGCATGGCGCGCTCAGCAGCCTGGCGTTGCGCGGCGTTAGGATCGGCGCTGAGAAAATTGTCGAGATAAAAAAGCATGGCCGGGCTTTGCGCGGTGGCAGTGACAAGGTCGCGAAATTTGCCGAAGGCATGGGGCTGAATGGCGTCACGCTCGTAGGAGGTGAGGTACCACTTCACTTCGCCTTTACCCGCGAAAACGTTGAAGTGATTGAACCAGAAATCGTCCATCACCTGCTGCAACTGGCGCTCGCTATAGATGGCGCGAAGCGTCTTGGCCATCGCGAGTTCTTCGACGACGCGCTGCGGGCGCTTGCTGTCGTCGGAAATCGCCCGGGGAACTGCGTTGGGGTCCATCCCAAGCGGATCTCTTTGCGAAGCACCGCGCGTGGGCGGATTGAGCTTCATCGGGGAAGGCGTGTCCGGGTTAGAAGCAAACATGCTGGAGCCGGAAGAGTCCGCCGATTTTGCCGGGCCGACGGACGAGTCCATCTCCTGAACCATCGTGGTCACGCCTGCATCGGCACCCTGAGCCGTTTGCTGGACGGGGTCAGCGGAGGAAGATTTCGATTGCATGTCCCGGGCGATAACCGCGGCTGCAGCGGCGCCGGGTTGTTGACTCTGGTTTTGGTTTTGGTTCTGGTTTTGCGCTTTCACTTCCTGCTTGGCGGCCTGCTTGGGATTCGGATACTCGGCCAGCAGCTGCGATGTGCGCATCCTCAGCGTCGGATAAATTTCGAGCCGTGCTTCTACCGCTGAGTCATTAATCGAATTGGGATTGAGCTGCTGATCGATCCATTTCGCCAGACCGGTCTGTTTGATGCGTTCGATGTCGCCGGGGCGTGGACCGTAGGCGAGGCGGTTGAGCGCGTGAAGAATGGCTTCGTCCGCTGTGAGGTCGGTAATGGGAAGGCCCTTGAGGATGGGGTCCTGCTTGGGCTTTTTTTCGGCGGCGGTGGCGGGAAGCTCGATTCCCAGGGAAAGGAGCGTGCTGAACGAGAGGAAACACGCCAGAAGAGAACGCGACGTACGGCGAACATTCA
>Ga0210384_10005993_pt1 | contig 13042 bp, 8 predicted proteins | sample IncBWH2MmetaG_FD_160574 | JGI IMG/M metagenome (GOLD analysis project Ga0210384, IMG submission 160574) | Forest soil microbial communities from Barre Woods Harvard Forest LTER site, Petersham, Massachusetts, United States - Inc-BW-H-2-M | ecosystem: Environmental > Terrestrial > Soil >... | reverse complement strand
CTGCCTATATTGCGGCGCTGCTTCCATAACGACGTGATACTGGTTCAGCGATGTGTAGATAGTGGAGATCTGCGCCTGCCCGAACGCTCCGTAGAGCGATTGGTCAGTGAGTTGTGGGGTGATGCCCAATCGAGCAGCCGTGCGACGGTCATAGCTGACCGCGGTCTGTAGTCCGCCGTTCTGCTGATCGATGTTGACGTCCTTGAGTTCAGGTAGATTTCTCATTTCCTGGTAGAGGGTTGGCCCCCATTTGTTGAGATCAGCCACATTATCGGCTGACAACTCATACTGGTAGGCAGTGTTGCTGCTCTTTCCTTCAGACGGAATATCCTGGAAAGGCTTGAGGAGTGTCGCCGCTCCAGGAATTGCATCCAACTGCGGGCGCATGCGATCAAGCACATCGGCGGCACTCAGATTTCTCTCCGCCAAAGGCTTGAGCGTAACGAAGACAAATCCCGAGTTGCTGCCATCTTCGCTGCCCGGACCGGAAGTACTCCCAGTGAATCCGGTGACAACATCTACCGCCGGGTCAGCTTTAATCACCTTCTCAACGGAGATCAAAGCCGATTGCATTGCGTGAAAGGAAGCGTCCTGCGGCCCCTGAATCCCGCCGAGCAGCGAGCCCGTATCCTGTATCGGAAACAATCCCTTCGTGACTCTTCCCATCAGAACCACGTTGAGCGCAACCGTTCCTAGAAACACAGCCAAAACGATGACAGGATGCTTCAGTACCCAAATGAGGCTACGACGATAGCCGCCCAACAGACAATCAAGGGCTCGCTCACTAAATCGATAGATTCGGCCATGTGTTACTCCAGTCTCCGGTTGGAGAAGATATGCACACATCATGGGTGTGAGAGTCAGCGAAACCACCATGGAGATTGCAATCGAAACTGCGAGAGTCACCGCAAATTCGTGAAACAGTCGGCCCGGAATTCCTCCCATAAACAGAATCGGAATGAACACAGCAACAAGCGAAAGGCTCATGGACAAGACTGTCGGTCCGGTTTCCTCCGAACCTCTAAGAGCGGCTTCCATCGGCGGCACGCCCAACTCCATCAGACGAACGACATTTTCCATAACGACGATGGCGTCATCAACTACGAACCCGGTGGAGATGGCGAGAGCCATGAGCGATAAATTGTCCAGGGTGTAGCCGCAAAGATACATCACCGCAAATGTGCCAATCACCGAGATCGTAACTGCAGCTGCTGGGATTAGTGTGGCCCGCGCGTTACGCAGGAAAAGGAAGACAACGAGGACCACCAAGCCGATCGACAGAATCAGTGTCCCTTCCACATCCTTGACTGAGGCTCGGATTGTGGTGGTGAGGTCTCCCGTCACTAAGAGTTGCTCATTCGAAGGGATCGAAGCCCGGATGGAAGGTAGCTCGCGCTTGATCTCATCCACTGTACTGATGACGTTCGCACCCGGCGAACAATAGACAAGTAGACTAACGGATTCTTTCCCGTTGACGTAGGCTACGGAGCGGAGATTCTCGACCGAGTCGGTAATCGTTGCGACATCGCTGAGCCGTATGACGGAGTTGTCCTTCGCTCCAACGACGAGGGGCGCATAATCGCGAGCCTTCGATATCTGATCGTTTGCCGTGATGTCGGCGATGGTATTTTCGTCCGAGATTTGTCCCTTCGGCCGGTTTGCATTTTGCGCGCTGATGACACCCGCGACATCCTGCAAGCCAAGACCGTAGTGACTTACTTGTTGCGGATTGAGATCAATTCGCACAGCTGGCAGAGATCCGCCAAGAATGGTTACTTGCCCCACCCCGCTAATCTGCGAGACCTTTTGTTGGATGATGGATGATGCAGTGTCGTATAGTGCCCCGGTGTCGACGGTCTTGGAGGCTAGATTGAGCACCAGCACAGGCGCCCGCGCGGAATCGATCTTGCGATAGGTTGGATTCGCTGGAAGATTTGCGGGTAAGTAGCTGCGAGCCGCATTGATTGCAGCTTCCACATCACGCGCCGCGCCGTCGACATTTCTGCTCATATCGAAGGTCAGCCTGATCGAGGTTATGCCAAGAGAGTTTTTTGAACTCATTGAAGTAATTCCCGCGATATGACTGAATTGCTTCTCCAACGGAGTCGCCACAGAAGACGCCATGTCTTCAGGGCTTGCACCAGGAAGTGCCGCCGATACCTGGATCACCGAGAGATCGACCAAGGGCAACGAAGCCACTGGAAGATACCGGAAAGCAATCATTCCTGCCAATGCGACGCTGACGGCCAATAGTGTTGTCGCCACGGGTCTCTTTATGAACGGTGCGGAAAAATTCATAGCTGCCCCCCTGCATCTAGCGTCACCAGAGACGATTTGTGAGAGCCGAGCCGTTGTCCTAGTCTGTCGAAGAAGATGTAGATGATGGGAGTTGTGTAGAGCGTCAGAACCTGGCTAAGAAGGAGGCCACCAACCATTGCGATACCCAAAGGACGTCGAAGCTCATATCCAATGCCAGAGCCGAAGGCTAGCGGAATTCCTGCAAAGAGGGCTGCCAGCGTCGTCATAATGATGGGACGGAAGCGAAGAAGTGAGGCATCGTAGATCGCTTCTGTGGAAGTAAAGCCACGAGTTCTTTCAGCATCGAGAGCAAAATCGACGATCATAATTCCGTTCTTCTTCACGATCCCGATTAACAGAATGATGCCAATAATGGCTACGATTCCGAGATCCTGGCCGAACAACATGAGTGCCAGCAAAGCTCCGACTCCAGCCGAGGGCAGAGTCGAAAGGATGGTGATTGGGTGGATGAAGCTCTCATAGAGAATCCCCAACACGATATAGACGGCAGCCAGTGCCGCGAGAATCAGGAGCGCCTCGTTGGATCCAACCGATTTGTAAGCTGCAGCGGTACCCTGAAAGCTCACCTGTACACTGGCGGGCATTGCCAAGCCGCGCTGTGTCCTTTCGACCGCGGCGACAGCCTGACTCAAGGATGTATGTGGTGCCAGGTCGAATGAGATTGTGACCACTGGGAACTGGCCCTGATGGGAGATTGTCAGGGGGCTGGATTTCTTCTCGAAATGTGCAATCGCGGAGAGAGGGATCGGAGATGAAATCGAAGCCGATGTTGCACTTGAACTGCCGCCCCCTGAAGTAGCGGAAGAGAGCTGAGAGGTTGTGGCTGAAAGGCCGCTTGCTCCACTCATTGAAAAAGGCGAGATCGTAGACTTCGATGAAGAAGCAAACCCACCCGACGTGTTGGAGGGCAGGGCGGAAGTACCGACAGATCCGGACGCAGCCGACCGCTGTGCTCCTGATATCCCGCTGGTGGAAGAGACTGCAAGCGTGCTCACCGAAGTGGAGACGCTGTTGGCAGCAGTCCGGCCAGCGGTGGACACAGAATTTGCGCTACTTTGCTGTGAAGAACTTTGCAGATAGATATCCTGAAGCTTTTGGGGACTCCTCTGAAATTCAGGAGATGCCTCGAGGATCACGTGATACTGATTGAATTGTGTGTAGAGGGTACTGATCTGACGCTGCCCGAACGCGTCATATAGCGTCGAGTCAATCTGGTCTGGGGTAATATTCATGCGAGAGGCTGTGGCCCGGTCAATGACGAGATTCTCGGCTAGGCCTCGAAGTTGTTGATCGGTGGCAACGTCTCTCAGTTCCGGTTGCTTCTTGAGTTCGTCAACCATTTTTGCGGTCCAGGTATCGAGTTCCGCCTGATCGGCATCTTCGAGCGTGTACTGGAATTGGTTTCGGCTGGCACGATCGTCAACCGTCAGGTCCTGCACCGGCTGCATGTAGAGATGTATGCCGTCCACTCTGTCCAGTTTGGAATGGAGACGGTCGATCACCGTTGCTGCGTCGACGTGACGTTCCTCGAATGGCTTGAGATTGATTTGGATACGGCCACTATTAAGAGTGGCATTTGTCCCATCGACTCCGATGAAGGAGGAGAGGCTTGCGACCGCAGGATCCTGCAAGATCACCTTCGCTAGTTCCTGTTGCTTCAGCGACATGCCCTGGAATGATATGGATTCAGGAGCTTGCGAAATCCCCTGAATAATGCCCACATCCTGAGTAGGAAACAGGCCTTTCGGGATGACAACGTATAGATAGATTGCGAGCACCAGCGTTACTCCCGCCACCAGAAGAGTCGCCACCTCATGGCGAAGTACCCATCGCAGTGTCCGGCTATACCGTTCGATCAGGACTTCAAACATATGTTCAGACCATCGATAGAACGACCCTTGCTTCGATTGCGGCTTGTGGCGAAGCAGACGAGCACTCATCATGGGAGTCAGGGTGAGGGAAACTGCGGCAGAGATGAGGATCGTAACCGCAAGGGTAATGGCGAACTCGCGGAAGAGTCTGCCGACAATGTCCCCCATGAGAAGCAGCGGAATGAGCACTGCGATGAGAGATATTGTGAGCGAGATGATGGTGAAGCCAATCTGCTCCGCGCCCCTGAGTGCTGCATCCAGCGGTCCGAATCCTTCTTCAAGGTAGCGCGATATGTTTTCGATCATCACAATCGCGTCATCAACAACGAAACCTGTCGAAATCGTGAGCGCCATCAGCGTGAGGTTGTTCAGGCTATATCCCAACAGATACATCACAGCCAGCGTTCCAACCAGAGAGATAGGAATGGCAATGGCAGGGATGATCGTGGCGGAGAGATTGCGCAAAAAGACGAAGATGACCATGACGACGAGGCCGATCGTAAGGACGAGTTCGAACTCCACATCCTTGACTGATGCCTGAATCGTCGTCGTGCGATCGGTCAAGACCGTCAGCTTTACTGAGGCTGGCAGGTTTGCCTGTAGCTGAGGAAGCAGATCTTCAATGCTCTTGACGACTGCAATCGTGTTTGCGCCTGGTTGTCGCTGGATATTGAGAATCACTGCAGGGGTCTGATTCATCCAGCCGGCGAGCCGCGAATTTTCAACTCCGTCCGTAATTTTGGCAACATCGGACAGTGTTACGGGAGCGCCGTTCTTATACGCAACCAGAACATCGCGATAATCGTCGCCCGAGAGTAGCTGATCATTCGCATTGATTTGATAATTTTGCGCTTCTCCATCGAAGGTTCCCTTCGCAGCATTGACGCTAGTGCTTGCGATAGCAGCCCGCAAGGCTTCAAGGCTGATGCCATAGGTTGCCAGCGTCGTGGGATTTGCCTGGATGCGGACGGCCGGCTTCTGTCCCCCGCCGATCGTAACGAGTCCAACTCCACTGAGCTGCGAGATCTTCGGGGCGAGCCGAGAATCCGCCAGATCTTCTACTTTGGAGAGCGCCATAGTCTTCGATGTCAGAGCGAGGGTCAAGACAGGCGCATCAGCCGGGTTCGACTTGCTATACACGGGCGGAACCGGCAGGTCAGTAGGCAGAAAGCTCTGCGCGGCATTGATCGCAGCCTGTACCTCCTGTTCAGCCACATCGATATTCAGACGCAGCGCAAACTGCAAAACTATCGCAGAACTTCCGTCCGAACTAGTGGAGGTTATCTGGGTCAACCCAGGAATCTGGCCAAACTGACGTTCCAGCGGCGCAGTAACAGCAGAGGACATCACATCCGGACTGCCTCCCGGATAAAAGGTCCGAACCTGAATTGTCGGATACTCTACCTCGGGTAGTGCCGAAACTGGTAGCTCGATATAGGCCGCGGCGCCGACGATCAGAATCGCTACCATTAGCAACGCAGTCGTTACCGGTCGAAGAATGAAGGCGCGGGAAGGGCTCAAGGCTGTACTCCCGTGTTGACTAAGGCTCTTTGAGGCGACGATTCGACCTTCACCGGTGTCCCCTCTTGCAACTTGTCGAAGCTCGAGAGCGCTACCATCTCTCCTACCTGCAGACCTTCGACTGCAGTTGTATCGTCGTCAGTGCTCCGCTCGGTGATGTTCCGGACCGACACAGCGTTCTTATCGACAACGAAGACGAATGCCTGTGTCCCATTCCGCTGGATCGCCGCGGAGGGAATGAGAACTGAACCTTTGAGCGTTTTCACGAATAGCCGCGCATTGACGAACTGGTTTGGAAAGAGGGTTAGATCTCGATTGTCGAATTCGCCACGGAATCGAACCGTACCGGTCGACGTGTCGATCTGATTGTCAAGAGTCAGAAGGGATCCGACTGCCAATTTCGTTACGGCTGAACGGTCAAAAGCTTCGAGGGCAAGAGGTTTGTGTTGACGCAGTTGCGTCTGGATTTCTCCGAGATGATCCTCTGCCACGTTGAAGACGACCGTGATCGGCTGGAGTTGGGTGATCACCAGGAGCGCGCTTGAACTGCCGGCAAAAACAGTATTGCCGGAATCCACTAGTCGCAGACCAACCCTACCTGAAGTTGGAGCTGTGATGTGGCAATAGCTAAGCTGGGCCTCGGCATATTGCACTTGACCAAGATCGAATTTAACAGTTCCTTGATCTTGAACGACGGCCTGCTCCTGATCGTCGAGAATCTGCTTTGCAACAGCGTGCGAGGTGAATGCCTCCCGGTAACGAGCAAGATCAATCTCAGCCTGTTTAAGGACACCGCTATCATGGTCAAATAAGCCTTCTGCTTGCTGCAACTGCGCCTGATACGGGCGAGGATCGATGTCGAGGAGCGGGTCACCCTTGTGTACGATCTCCCCCTCGCGATAATGCACTGCGAGAACCTGACCGCTCACCTGGCTGTAAATGTTCACCGTCGAAATCGGGGTTACCGTACCGAGCGCGTCGATATAAACACCCATGTCACCCTGGTACGCCGTGGCGACGTGGACAATGACAGAATGATCTTCCGCTCCAACAGCCGTGGAATCGACCTCGTGCATTTGTGGCCTAAGTGCAAAGAGAATGCCGAATGCCAGTGTGGCGACCAAGAAAATGGCTACTATCCTCTTTAACTTTGACCTGGAAGCAGGTTTCGCGATGACGACCTGCCGTGCAAATCCAGGTTGCGCGAAGTTCCCTTCGCTCTCTCCGAGATATTGGCTCACTTGCTATCTCCCGGAGAGATCTTCAGACGCATCTGTGTCTGCACCCCTAGCGTTTGAACGAGAAACGAGTGCACTGCACAAGACCTATCGAACAACCATCTTCTGACCTTCATGCGCCCTCCAGAGTTCTATTGTGGGGAGGGCAACAGCAAAGCGCCGTCAGGAACGGTCAAGTACTTGTAAGGATTTGTATGAGAAACAAACCAAGGCAGACACTGACGCGCGTCGGGCGCAACTTGAGCTCATCGAGTATCGCTCGTGGGATGTTTAGGCGAGGGAACCCAATGTTCTTCGCGCGTCGGCCTGACGGTTTGGACAGCCACGGGTTGATCGAAACTCTTAGCCTTTGCTGTTATGCTCGCGCTGCGGAAGCTCATGCGATCGGCAATCGAATTCTTATTTCAAGGCCTGTCGGCCGAAGATTCGCGGCACTGATCGTACCGTGGTGCAACCGAATCGCCTCTGAAGCAATCGCTAGACCGAGACCGTTTCCATCCGTCCCTTGCGCGTCGCCGCTAATTCGATAGAAGGGTTGAAAGATTGCCTCAAGTGATTCTTCCGGAACCCCCGGGCCATGATCCCGGACGGAGAGAATCCCCGCCAGTTCCGGTGTGCTCCTGTCAATCTCTAATACGACCTCGACATTGGTTCCCGGTCGGGTAAACCGGACCGCATTGCGAATGATGTTCTCACAAGCACTTCGAAGGGCATGTGGATCGGCATTCTCGAGAATGATCGAACCTTCTGTACGGAAACTCACCGACTTGCACGACGCTTCTGCTTCGAAGTTACTGTCAGCCGCTGTTTCCTCGACGAGTTGAGCAAAATTTACATCGTCTCTCTCTGCAGAGGAAAGCCCGGCTTCGAGGCGTGAAAGGGTCAATAGCTGTCCCATCAAAACATCGATCCTCGCGACGTCACGATCCAGTCGTTGAAACATGTCGTCGGCGTCTGCCGAGTAACGCTTTTTCAAAAGCGCCACAGAGAGATTGATACGAGCCAGAGGAGAACGCAGCTCATGTGATACCGAATTCAGAAGGTTCTTTTGCGTCTGAATCAGCAAGTCCAGACGACTCACCATCGAGTCAAAGTCCTTTGCCAGAGCTGCCAATTCGTCAAAGCGCCTGGACACCGAAGCAGGCACCCGCGCTTTGAGATCTCCATGAGCAACTCTTCTAGCTGTCGATTGAATGCTGTGGATCGGTGATGCAATATGATACGCAAGCGCGAAACAGAGTAGGGTCACCAGAAAGATCAGGGAGATGGTATACGGGAGGCCCTCTCCCAGTAGCGCCTCTCCTATCTCCCGTAGCCCAGATTTCAAATAGAGCATCAGGACGTAGGGATGCCCCGAAGGAGATACAAACCTGTAGGCAGCGATTTGGCCCCGGAGTATGACGAGTTGACCATCCTTTGCTGCATGCGCAACTCGAAGGCCATCGTTTGTTAGCGGCCGCGACAGCACATCTTTATAGAATCCGTCGAGCAGGAAGAGTTGCCGCGCACGGCTCTCATCGTTCGTTTGCGAGAAACGGGCAAACGCCTTAGGTCCACCCGATTCATACGCGTTGGCAGCCTCTGCGGCCAGGATAGGCGCGACGGTTGCATACATATTTGGGACGGAAACCTGCCTGATGCCAGTCAGGCGACTGCCGAGAAACACAATAGCGAGCATGCCCCAGGCAGTTAGCCAAAACCAAAAGAAAATCGTCAGGAAGAGCCGGTAAATGGGTACTCTGGCTCTCACCTTGCAGAGTCTGGCTTGAAGATTGAGAGGCAAATGTTCTCCCTTCCTGATCAGCGCGTTCTTTAGTGATGTATACGATACAGCTCTGTTTCTGAATAGTCTCAAAGCAGAATCTATACAAATCCTTACAGACGCTTCACTCTTCCTGACGGCACCATCACCATTCTCCACATAGTTTGCAAGCAGGAATACTTTTCCTGCGTGGAGAATCATGACTTACAGGCGTGTTAGATTTGGGCCTCTATCCGGCATCATCCTGATTGCGACTGCCATACTTTCCGCTCATTCGCGTAGCATCGTCGCTCAAGAGTTGGAACGTCAGCCCTCATCGACTGACCATTCGCAAGATGCGGTTCCATCTCCACTCAATAGGGAAGATAAGCCAACATCTGCGACGAATGACCTAGTCGGGGCCGCTCTTCCCGATGCACCGACGCCAGCAAGTCAGACACAGGACCAATCTCAGCGGCCCACGACGGTCTCGGGTCAAAGGCTAAACCAACTGCCCATGCTGCCCCCGCGACGTACCATGATTCCTCTGACGGCGGAAGATAAGTTCCAGATCTACATCCATAAGACATTTGGCCCTCCAGCGGTGATCTTGCCTGCGCTTGGGGCTGGCTATCAGATGATCAATCCACCAAACAATTACCCCAGAGACTGGAAAGACGGTGCCGGCGCATTTGGCAGGAACTACGGATATAGACTGGCAGATCACACGTCCAGGAACACTGCGCAATTCATGACAGGCCTCCTGCTCCACGAAGATCCCCGCTACCAGCGCTCAACCAGCACGAATCCGTTCGGCCGAACCGTCCACGCGCTTGCTTACACGGTGGTCGATAAGACTGATTCTGGCAAAAACACCATAGCCGCGAGCAATTTTGCTTCAGCAGCTGCCGGAGGGTTCGTTGGGATGGGCATCCTTCCGGATGGCTATAACGATCTCACACACGCAGAACAACACATGGCGAGTGAGTTTCTGCAGCTCGGCATTGGAAATGTCATTACTGAGTTTCAACCCGAATGGGGGCCGTGGGCACAAAAAATACACCTTCCGAAGATCCTTCCGGCTTGGTGGGTTCCCGAACACCACCCTTAATATCGCCTGATCCAAGCTCCGGGATAACAGCTGCCTTAGCCCTGATCAGAGAAGTAGGCGACATCTACTCCTGCGGCCAGGCGTACAGGTAACCGATTCCACGCACACTTCGAATTCTCTCGGCGCCATCGTTCTGCGGACCAAGTTTGCGGCGAAGGTTGCTGATGTGGAGGTCGATGCTTCGATCGAAAGGCGAGAACTTTCGGTCGAGAACCTTCTCGACAAGTGCCTCACGGGTCAGAACCTGTCCTGGAGCCTCGAAAAACGCCCGCAATAGATCGAACTCCGCCGAGGTCAACCTCAGCAGCTCACCCGCCTTCGACACTGTGCGCGCCGCCAAATCGAGTTCGATGTCCCCGGAATGGATTACAGGGGGACGGGATGCGGTATTCCTTTCCGATTGCCACCCCGATCTGCGGAGTATAGCCGAGATTCGGGCGATCAATTCGCGGGGACTGAACGGCTTCGGCAAGTAATCATCAGCGCCTAGTTCCAGGCCGAGGATGCGGTCGAATTCGTCCCCTTTTGCTGTCAGCATCAGGACAGGAGTGCGGACACCCTGTCGGATCTCCCTTAGAACGTCAAAACCCTTTTTGTCTGGCAACATGACATCCAGCACGATCAGTTCATGGTCGCCCTCGATTGCGGTTCTTATCCCTTCGCTGCCGGTATGAACCACGGAAAGAGTGAACCCCTCCGGCTCCAGGTATTGCGTCACTAGATGGCACAAGTCGCGGTCGTCATCCACTAGCAGAAGACGTGGGTTGGCTCGTTGTGTCACGCCCTTTGAGTTCTGCAAGGTCTGTATCTCCGCCAGCCAAAGGAACGGCTCTTTATTCATGATATCTCTGACGCTCCTACTACTGGTCTGTCACCCATGGGCGTCACGAATCCGCGTCAACGAACCTAAAAATCTTCACACTCCGCAAAGGTTTCCTGACAGCACCGCCTATGCCTACCCGACGACAATGAAAAGCAGGAGGGAATATGAAGTGCAGCATCTTGCCCTTCTTCAACCAAATTGCATGGACGCTGTCGTTCTTTGCGATTCGTATGGCCATCATCCTTCTATAGCCCATTGTCTCTCCTTAAGCGATTAACCGATTCCATGTCTTTCGTCAACGAGCTGATTGCGACGGGCGTTCGCACTTCAATAACTTAGGAATCTTGACGCTATAACGATATTGAAGTTTTTTCCTGCAGGGCATACGCAGGTCATTGATTGCGTCCTGGTTGTTGGCGGCCTGGCCACAGCTGTCGGCGCATTCTCCAAGCGCTGGTCCCACCATCGATAAGAAAGATGAAGAAAACCATGCCATGAAAAATACGCTCAAGACAATGAGGGCAGTAGTGATAGTGCCATTCAGTTTTGTGGGAGGGGTCGTAGCCTATCTCGTCTATCCGGGCACGCCAGGCCGATCTAGGTTCATGTCTTTCGACGGGTATATCGAACTCCCTCGGGGTGGACTGCTCAACGTGCTCGACTATCTAACACTAAGGGGTAGTACGTTGTTCGTTACAAGTGAGTCGTCGGGTACCTTATTTAAGATTGATTTGGATCCGAATCACCCGTCCGTCAGCTCAGTATCAGAAATGCCTGGGGCCGGCGCTGCTCACGGAATCGCTCTCCTGCCCGAGGCAAATATCGCCTTCATCACACGAAGCGAAGGGAATAAGGTCGATGTCTTCGATCCCAAATCTCTTCAGCAGCTCCAGAGCATTCCGGTTGCGGATGATGCGGATGCCATACTGTTTGTCCCGTCAGCGAAGCTGATGTATATAGCGAATGGAGACGCGAAATTGGCGACTCTGATTGATCCGGTGAAACGAGTGACTGTCGGCCGCTATACCTCTCCCGGGAAACCCCGAGTTTCCCGCACTGGACCCGCAGTCCGGACTGCTCTATCAAAATCTTGTAGACATCAACTCTGTAGCGGCAATCGATCTCGGCAAGCGATCGGTAGTGGGGCAATGGTCTCTCGCTCCTTGCGAAGGGCCGTCCGGGATGGCAATTGATTCCGAACAGCGAAGGCTTTTCGCGGCTTGCTCCGGGAATGCCGGATTAGTCGTGTTTGACCTGGAGGCGCATCGAGTCATCGCGTCGCTAAAGATCGGTAGCGGCCCCGATTCGGTCGCCTTCGACCCTACTCTTCACCGTCTCTACTCTGCCGGAAAAACCCGGGAGATTTGACCGTGATCCAACAAAACGGTCCCGACACATATCGGGTATTGGATAGGATACGTACCCATTATGGAGCCCATACCGTCTCGGTAGACCCTGTCTCACATAAGGTGTTCGTGGCTTACGCAAGCCTTTTTGCGCATCCCAGGATCGCTGTCTTCTCCCCGAAGCTGTGAAGAGGTGTGAGACTTAAGACGTGTCCTCTCGAGATTACCGAGCACACTTCAAGTAGATGTCAACATTGCCGACCCGGAGTATGTTCAGTTCTTTGGAAATTATGACCGGCAATGTGCTTCGGTCCTGATTTTCTGAATAGACCAACCATTGGAACGCATCACGGGACGCTTGAAGATCTGATTCTGCAGATCACCCTCTTACAAATCTTTACACGTCTCCTACACATCCTGACGGCATCTCATTGCGGTCACAGCTAACTTCAAGACAACAGAGTCTGGGGCGCGATCGCTCAGTGCCACCAGGATCGCATTTTTCGAAAATACATGAGGTGAACTATGAAGTTGCACATCACGGGTATGCTTTTTTCGTTTTCAGTCTTGACCGCACCTATATCACCTGCGGTCGCGCAGGAAGCCCAACCCTCCCCCAATACGATTGTTGTGGGATCGGGTAATGATCTTCGGTGCAGACTCGACAAGGGTCTGCGGATCACCAAGGCAGGCGAACCGATTACCGCAAGACTAGTGGAGCCGGTATACATCGGAACAAGCCTCGCTATTCGCAAGGGATCGACAATCCAGGGACACGTCTCGTCTGTGTCTACTGCGCCTTTAAGCAAGCGAACCGGACGGCTTCTGAGCGGTGATTTCACGCCTCCCCAGATTGCGAACGTAACCTTTGACCGCCTGGTTCTCTCTGACGGAACTTCGCTGCCGATTCACACCGACACAACGGTTGGGATCAGTGGCGTGAAGACAGCAAAATATCTTCCTAAGTCTCAACGTCCTGGCGTTCGTCAGAAGGTGAAGGAGGCGGCGGAGCCTCTCCGGGAACCAAACAAGTTGCAACGACTCGGCGAAGCCGCTATTTCCAGCCTGCCGT
>Ga0210384_10005992_pt1 | contig 13044 bp, 21 predicted proteins | sample IncBWH2MmetaG_FD_160574 | JGI IMG/M metagenome (GOLD analysis project Ga0210384, IMG submission 160574) | Forest soil microbial communities from Barre Woods Harvard Forest LTER site, Petersham, Massachusetts, United States - Inc-BW-H-2-M | ecosystem: Environmental > Terrestrial > Soil >... | reverse complement strand
GGCTGCTCGGGCTGCTCGGGCTGCTTGGGCTGCTTGGACTGCTCGGGCTGCTCGGACTGCTTGGGCTGCTTGGACTGCTCGGGCTGCTCGGACAAGGAAGGCAATTTAAAACAAATTGACTTCAAAGCAATCCCAGTTGTCGAGAATCTTCACCAAAAGATTTATGAAGCTGCGAGTAATCCAGAAGCTCTCCAGATGGAAACTTGGCACACCTGCGAAAAGAAACACTGCCGGGCGGGATGGGTTGTCACGCTGGCCGGCGCAGAAGGGAAAGAACTCGAACGACGATTCAACACCGAACTCACCGCAATGATGATTTACGATGCAAGCTGTCCGGGCTACAGGATCAATCCGGCGAGGTTCTACGACTCGAACGAGGATGCGCTGGCCGACATGAAGAAACTGGCAGAAGAGCGATGAGAAAACGATCTGTCCTGACCGAGGTGCGCCGATGAGCGAAAATGAATGGCAGCCTGTGAGATTGAAGCCGTTAAACGGGAGACATACAAAGGCTGGAGCACTTACGATTACTCGCAAGCCGCAATTCGCTCGAGGTGGAGTTATTGTCCGAGTCAGGCGCGCAGAAGATAGAAGTGAACGCTATACGTGCGGCGCTAAAGAGTTTTTCGAGGTTCACCCGGAAGATGGCCTTAAGTATTGGAACGATTGCGGCCAAACGAGAAACTTTATTTGTGAGCACCGAATAGATGCAGACTGAGGAGACTCCATGAAGCTCACTTTACTTGCTGTGATGATGGCCGGGAGGCGCCGATGAGTCATACAGATGATTGCCCGTCGAGATGGCAAGCGAAGCGCGAGGGTGAACGCGCTTACGATAGAGGCGAAGGCTCATGGCGCAATCCTTATCGAGAAGATTGGCCCGACCAAGGATGCCCCGAAGCTGAGAGGGCTTGGCGCGAGGGGTACAGAAATTCCGAACGTCGAGAGGAAGAACGGCAAATAGAACTGGCTCACGAACGCGCTGCCGAGCAGAGACACCGAGAAGAACTCGCCTACGAGGAAATGTATCAGCAGGCTCAATATGAGGAACAGCAACAACAGGAAGAACCGATGCCCGAAACGGAGGAACCGACCCAATGAAACTCCATCTAGCTCCCCTCTTGCTGCTGGCCCTTGTGCCGAGCGCCCATGCAGGCCCGAAACGAGTGCTAACCGCAATTCCACGCGCAGTCGGAAGAAGCAATAAAAACATGCTAACTTTTCACCGGAAATGGGTGGCCCTCGAACAATGGGGCCAAGTCGCTGCCATTCTCTTCGATGAAGCGAGTACCCAATACGCCCTGCACAAGCGTCCAACTCTAGTCGAAACGAATCCACTGGCTATCGGCGGCAGGCATCCCTCAATCGGCATGACGGTGCTCGACGCTATCATCCTTTCGGAGGGGGAACCGGCATTTACCAACTATGTCTCCGAGGTAGCTTCAAGAGAAACCGACAAGACATTTCGGAACATCTGGCACGCTTATCCGGTAGCTACCGACTTGACGCACACGTTTGCGGGATTGCACAACATGAGTCTGGCGGCTGGAGGTTGCGGTTGTCTATGAGCGAAATAACGGTAGACTTTTATCGTGCATTTGGAAAGAACGGGCTTGGCGAGACAGTCGTGGCGTTTCGTATTCCTGACTCGGCTGCAATCCTAAGCCGCGATCCAGAAGAGTTCATGCACTGGTGTTATGAACAGATGATGTCCATTGCAAGAGATGCGAAGAACGCCAATAGGCCACAAATGAAGCTGAATCCATAATGAAACTCCACTGCCCAAAGTGCAATCGCGTCACGCTGGAACTGTCCAGCGAAGAACAGGGCAGGATCCTGTCGGAGATGAATGGGCCGGCAGACAGCCACATTGAAGAGTGTCCGGTGTGCCATATATGGCAATGGAGCCTGACGGCGAGGGTGCAGCTATCATCCTCATAGACAGTCGCGTAGGCTCCAAGCACCTTGCAGCTATGATACCGGGCTCTGAACTGGTACAGCTGGAGTTCGGAGACGCAGCCTTTGAAGGTAATGGCGTCACAGTCGGGATTGAGGTCAAGCGGCTAATGGATGCGGTACAGTGCATGTTCAGCGGTCGGCTAGCTGACCATCAGATTCCGGGCCTAAAGGCCAGTTACGATGTTGTCTACTTGTTAATTGAGGGGGTCTACCGTCCATGCCCACAAAGCGGCGTTCTGCAATACCTGAAACTGTTTCCAAACGAAAGCAAGGACAATGTGCAGTGCGGAAGGTGGGTAGACGCAAACACTGGTGGTCGGCAGGGGAAGAGATTGATGTACGGCTCCTTCGAGCAGTGGCTAAGTACGTTGGTATTAAACGGTGGACTTCATTTGAAATCGACGCCGTGCGCGGCCTCGACCGCCGCACTCATTTCATCACTGTACGCATGGTGGATGCGGACAGATCACAAGAGCTTCCGTGTCATGGACGAGACAACCGAGAGCGTGATGCTAAGCAGGCCCAGTATGATTAGGCGCATGGTGGCTTTGTTGCCAAACGTGGGATGGGTCCGCAGCGGCATACTGGCACAAAGGTTCACAGGCGTTGAATTTCACCCTAATGGAGACTTGCCGGAGTCTTGGTATATTGAGAATCAGATTGCGGAAGGAACGGCCAATAAGATTGTGGACGCCTGCTTAGGAAGGGAGCGCAATGGAAGCAACCTGGAGTGAAGATACGCTGGTGCTAGTGATCGACAAGAGCGACCTGGGCATGGTGAACAAGGAGATTGTCAACCACGTATTCACCGCGGCATCGCAGGACGAGGCGCAAGGGGAGCAGGTGGCAAGGTTCCTGGTACTGGGGCTGGCCATTCTCTTTCGCGGCGTTCTCCAGTTTCTTTTGGACTAAGATGCCATCCTTGCCTCAAAAGTGGCTAGAAAGTGCCTTTACGGGCCAGCAAAGGGCATCCTGGTGAGGCTCTATACCCCACTTTACCCTCCCGAGGGTGGGCCGCTGATGGGGTTCAGGTTCCTGCTGGGAGATGTGGCGTTCAAGCCCTGCCACTATTACTCGGTCAGGGAACAGGACATGAAGAGGCACCTGTGGCAGAAGCATCGAATGAGAATCCAGACAGAGTTCAAGTATGATGAAGCCAGAGGAAGTAATGCCCAGCCTGAACCGCATCACGACTGACATCGTGCCTCTGTTCATTCTTTGGCACGAAATGTGGTTCTGGTTGCACGAACGCGAGCAGAAGCCCTACAATCCCTTGCAGGACAAGAACTGGTGGAGAGAGCAGACCATTAAGCATCCACCTGACATGGACCTGCTCTTCTGACCCAGTAATAGCAGTAAAGGTAAAGATAGTATTAAAGGAAAAGGAACCGGATCCAAAGGAGGATCTGCTCATGCCCAACCCAACAGTGATGATTCAGTACCAACCGGAGAACGCTCCAATCGCACTAGCTAAGGAGGTCGCAAGCATGATCGCATGTCTTGACGCCACCAAAGCCATTACAGATGCAGAGCAACTGGAAGCCGCGAGCATTATACTCGACGCGGCAAAAACAACGGCCAGTGACGTTGATGTTTTCGTGGACAACCTTCGCTCAAGCATTCAACTAGCCTGCGCCCGTGTGCGTGAACTTCCCGGCTACGAGGACTTTGAAGCCACCTTGACCGTGCGAACATGGGGGCTGCGAAAGAGGCTCACAGAAGGCATTACGCGAGTGCGTAACTTCAGGGCCAGCTACATCAGCGCCGAAGAGGAACGTGTCCGAAGGGCAAAGATCGTAGCACAGCAAGAACAGGAGAGGCTCAATCGGCTGGAAGCTGACAGGCTCGCAAAGGAAGCTGCTGCTGCCAAGGCCGACACGGAAACCATTGAAGAAATAAAAGAAGTGGTCATGGCAACTCCTGCTCCTGTGGTGGTTTCGGAATCTCTGGACACGGCCAAGGAAATGAAGGCCAGTGTGCGCTACGCTTACTCAGCGAAGATCACCAATTTCCACGCTTTCATTGTTGGGCTTGCCAACAATCAAGCTCTTTACAATACGCTAGTCGATCACATAGACGAAATTGAAGGTATGTTTCGCAAGCAGGCCATGAACGAGAAGGAAAACTTTAACTATCCCGGTATCACGTTTGAGAAGCGTGCCGTGGATGTAGGGAGACGATGATGCCCAAGCCAATAGAAGAAGCCGCACCGGACTATCGCACCATCTTTGAAGAGGACAACCTTAACAGGTTCGCTCATCTGATGGAGCGCCGCATTGCTGCAGCAGAGACAATCAAGGAACTGGAAGAGGAAAAGAAACATCTGGACCTGGACCTGACCGCCATGATGACGGACCAGGGCGCGCCCAAGATCAATTACAATGGCAGGCCCGTGGCTTTGGTTCAGGGCTCGCGTTCGTCATTGTCGAAGGAGAAGCTGCTCCTCGCTGGCGTTGCTGCCACCACGATACAGGCGGCGACAGTAGAGAACACATTCACCTATCTCTTGGTCGGTAAGGCCAAGTGATCTACGTCAGGTTCATTGCCGACAACTCTTGGGAATCCCGGGCCATCCGGTTCAGGACTCTTGGGACGGTGAGCCATGTCGAGTATGTCATTGACGAAGGCGACCGGGAAGAATACACATTCGGAGCAAGATTGCGGGGAGGAATCACTCACCGACCGATTAGATATTGCACACCGCATTTTGACGAGCGTTACGTCTTTCTTGGAATCGAAGCCTCCTATGAAACCGCCCTCAAGTTCGACCACCGTAAATACGATTGGCTGGATATTGCTGACCTGCTGGTTGGCCGGCATCCTGCTTTTTACGATCCGTGGCGCCTTATCTGCTCCACGCTCGTCGGATACTCGAACCGGGTAGCCTGGGCCAACGGGAAGGCTCCGGCCCTTATCAATCCCAGTGTCGAGACGTGGAGAATGACTCCGGCGATGCTTTATGCCGCCTGCACGCAGATGGTGAGGAAAGTTCAATGACCACGTTTGAAAAGTTCTTGGCATTCGACATGATCTTAGCTTGTATTGCCGTCACTGGATTTATTATCTTGGCAGTTGGCGCGATTGCCGGATGGTGGAAATAGAGGAGCCGGGAAGTGTGTGAGCTTCCCGGCGGGGGTCTCAAGGTGGTACAGGTGAATTACCTTCAGTGAAGCACAGTTGACGAGAAAATACTGTCTCCTTTTATACACTTTTCGGTGGCAACCCTGCCAATAGCTTCTTGATTTGGTCGGTGTTGGTGGTGGCCTGTGACGCTGCCGCAGCAAGGATCTGGTCATCGGTAAGCCCGCTCTGGCCGCGAATCTGGTTGATGATGTTGAGGATGGCATCGAGCGCCAAGATTGCAGCGTTGATTGTTGTGATAGGGTCCATTATTTTCCTCCCAGTGCCGTGATCGTGACGGTCACAAGCGTTACAATTCCATTCGCCACCGCCGCTACCTTTGCCTGAGATGCCTGATTGGAAACGTGTAGAGCGGCGAGGGTTGAAGGATCGCCCATGTCGGCGGCAAGAACCTGAGCGCATTTGGTAAAGCCGCCTGCAATGGTGCTGTTATGGGCCACCTGCACGCATGCGATATACTGCCCATCGAGCGTGTTGAGGGTGCTTAGATAGCCGAGGATTTGGCGCTCTTCATCGGCAGTGATGGTTCCCTGCACGCGAAGGGCGTCGATTGTAACGTCGGCCTGATTGACCGAGATGGCCACGTCTTGGGCCAGTTTTGCAGCCACACCGTAGGGGTCTTTACAGCCTGTTGCCAGAAGTAGTGCCAGTGCCAGTACCGTGCTTTTCCACTTCATTGTTGCCTCCTATTTGTATTTTAAGGGTACATCATTCCTTTGCGGACTTGAATATGAAAGTGCTCGTTCTCCGTGTCGGGATCTTCGATGAAGCCAAAGAACCGTATGTCTCCAAGGAAATTCATAATCGCAGCAAGGGCTAGGTTCTTGTCCGGCAAGTCCTGGCTGCGTACATCGTAAGCCTCGCCGCGATGGTGCGGATCGTCTGGGCCAGAATGCTCGCCATCGGTCCCACTCGTGATCGTCAGATCGTGCGCTGCGTGTGCTGCTGCAGATTCGACAGCGGCAAGGATGCGGAAGCCGCCGGGGGCGATGATCGAGAACGAGACGCCATCTTTGACCCGGATACAGGGATTCATTTCTGTTCATCCTAGAAGAACGTGCTGAAACTCCAGCAGAACAAGCCAGCCGCAATCAGACGGCCGTGCCAGGGGCCGCGATAAGGGTCGGGTGCCCACCAAGCGCCAATGGCGAGCAGAAAGAGCAGCGTTCCAAGCATCCGAAGAAAATTAGCTAGTCCACCGCGAGGTTCCATAAGTCTCCTTTTCTAGTTGCAAGATGGTACTGTGATAGTGGTATCGTCAAGCGACACCGCGCCATTCCTAGCCAGTGCCCTGCCATTGAGCGTCGAGCCTGTTTTCATGGTGATGGATTCAAGCGCAACGATATTGCCTTGGAACAAAGCCGTGGTCCCGATCGTGGCCGAGCTTCCCACCTGCCAGGACACATTCTTGGGCACCGCCCCGCCAGTCAGGACCACGCGGCTGCCGTTCTGCGTGGTGAGGGCTGAAGCAATCTGGAAGGTCCACACGCCGTTTGCGGGACCAGCCAAGGTGACATCTCCGGTAATCCCGAGCGAGGATGTGGACTTGTAGAGCCCTGGCGCGAGCGTGGTGCCGCCCAAGTCGCCTGCTACAGTTGTCGGTGCTGGTGCTGTGCGTCCAGCGAGGTCAAGGTAAGCCGCAGTCAAGTCTCCCTGCGCGAGCTTAGTGGTGTTGTCTCCGGCGTGAATGGCTCCTGTGACGGCACCGGAAGGAAAGCCTGTAATCGCGCTTCCCGGCCACACGCCAATGTCACCAGTGATGATGCTGGGAGTTCCGGGAACATTGGTGATGGTTGTGCCGGCCAAGACGCCAAAGGTGCAGGCAGAAGCCAGGACAGGTGGCCCTGTTACTGGCCCCATCTTAACTGGAGAGCCGCAGCCGATGCTGAAAGCCAAAAGTAGAGCCAGAATTGTGCTTTTCATATTCCTCCTATTTTGTGCTTCCGTTTTGTTTCAAGTTAGCCTTGAGCGAAGTGATTTCACTTTTCAGTCCATCAATCTTGGCACTCATATCGCGGGTCTGACGATCTGCGGCATCTGCTGTAAACTTGCGAATCTCTTCTTTTAAATCAAGGATTTCCTGCTTCTGTGCGTCGAACTGACTGTTGACCTTGCTATGAATCTCGCCGAGAGTCTTTGATGTTTCTGTGGCCGTACTCGCCAAAGTTTCTGCTACCTTGGTAGTCGCGGCCGTGGAGTCCCTCGCTGTTGCTGCCAGCGTCGTAGCTACTTGGTTCGTCGCGGCTACGTTTCTTGTGGTATCGGCACGCCTTCGCACTTCGGCATAAAAGGAGGTCGCAATCACGGCAAGTGCGATGCCGAGAGAACCCCAATCGTGCTGCACGATTTGTTGAGTTTGAAGTATCATGGCTTGTCAGCTTGTTCCTTGGCGCGTTGCGCTGCGATTGATTGTTCGAGCGTAGGTACATCCGGCTTTTCCGGCGGCGCCTGACTACTGTGCGCTGTACTGGTTGTTGTCGAAGTGCTTCCCGGCGGCGCGGGCACGTCTGCGCTGCGTCCGCGCAATGCTTGAAGCAGGGCGCCAGAAAATCCTGAGAACGTCGCTAGGATCACAGTCTCCACCTGGCCGCCGCTATCGTGCCCTTCAAGGACGTGGACGGTGAGCACCAGAAGTAAAATTACAAACAGGCTCAACACGAACAGATTCCCGCCAGGAGTAGAAAGACTCGTCAGCCATGTTTGCCATTTTTGCATTTGATCTCTCCTATTGCACCGTCACAGACAATGCAGTTGGAGCAAAGCTTGGAACTGGTGCAGCTACGCTACTCGACGGTGCTGAAAGCACTCCGCCGGAGGAAGCTTCTACTTCATAGCAATAATTACCTGGAGTCACTGTCGTATCGATGTAGGTCATGACCGCGACTCCACTGGCGAGCGTGGCGAAGCTAGGAGTTCCTGAACAGAGTCCGGTTGCCCGAAGGACTGTGTAGGTAGTTCCGACTGGGTTAAGGGTGTCAGCCCAGGTGAGCTTTGCGCTGTGGGTACTTTGGGCTGCTGCTCCAGAAGGAGTGATTGTTGCGAATAAGCCACAGAGCAAGGCTATAAACACGCTCCGAGCGAACCTTCCATTGAGCCAGTTCTGCTGCTTTGGCAAGTAGTTCATTTCCTTTGACTCCTTTTTCTTTATCGAATCGTCCAGTCATAGCATTTTATTGTAGCCACCGAAGTCTGAGCGAACGTGAAACTCGTTCCGGCCACCGATGCTGTTACTGCTCCATCTCCAAAGACTTCCGCAGCACAAGCTGGAGCGCCAGCAATTCCCGTATTGTCCGTTGTCGGAGTGACTGTGATTGTGCTCCCCGAAAGGACTGCTGTCGTGTTGATCGTATAAGTTGCAAGACTAATGGGAACTGCTACTTTGCCTGTCGAAGATGAGCCACACGCAAGCGGACTAGCAGCCGAGGCAATCAGGCAGCGTCCGGTGATTGAAGGTTCAGCGGGGCAGTTGTAAAGCGTTCCGGTAGCCGAGTAGCTGTTTGCCACTATCGTTGTGACCTTGTTGCCGCAGAGGTCTTGCAGGGTTCCTCCTGCCTGCAACGTGATAGCTACAGAAGCAGCCCTCGCTACAGCCGTTACTGTATCCTTCATCTGGACCGTCGTACCAGTTTCAATGAAGATAGCGTTAGTGCTTCCCCCGGTTGAGTTCGTATCCGTGATTTGGTCCTGGCTCAGATTTGCCGTTCCACCGATCATCACGATGCCGTAATTGGTGCCTGCCGAAGTAACCGGGTTGATGGTGTCTTGAGAGGAGTTCCAGGTGCCTGCGGTGATGTCCACGCAGTGCACGTTCCCTGCCGCAACCGTGGCGATAATCATTCCGAACGTATTGGTATTTCCGCTGCTTTTCATGCAGGCAGGATTACTGGCCGATCCTCCGTTGCCGCAAGTCCCGGTCGTAACCTGAGTGAAAGCGGAAGCATTTCCTACTGTGAAATTGCATGGAATCGCTCCACCAGCGTTTACGATTACGTTATAAAGATATATCTGACTGGCAAATGTAGTGACAATGCCGAAGGAACTTGCCGCCGAAGGTGCCCACGCTGCTATGATCAGGTTTGAAACGTAGGCATTCGATTGAGTCGGCCCGCCGTTGATTAGTGCGATTGCGAACGCGTTTCCATCAGCAGCCCGTGGTTGTCCTGCCCCCCAGATCGCCAATCCGTCCACATTGATGTCGTAGGCTCCAAGAAAACAACCGGAGAATCCGAGTGCCCCGGATGCAGTTCCACCAGAACAGGAGTTACCAGCACCAACCGTTGTATCAAAATTTGGTGTTGGAACGATGACGCTGCCATAAAATCCAGCTACGCCGCGTAACGTAGGTCCAGTATATGCTGTACCTGACGCTGAAACGCATTGACCTGGCCTTGGCCCATTGGCATTAAACTGACCTTTCTGGACAAGAAAAATACCAGCCTGGAGAACGCCGGGAGTACAATTCGGCGCATTCACTACAGCATTCCAGAAGTTCAGAAGAGGTGTTGTATCATCAGGCCCGAAATCAATCTCACAATCAAGCGAAGTTGAAGAAACACAGGTTGCCGCTGAACCACCAGCAGAAGAAACAACAAGCGTGCCAGCTCCAGTCACGCATCCTGTGGTAATCGTACCCTGGAGAAGGTCAACCGTTCCAATTCCTGAGAAGGTGTTGGGATGTTGTGTGCCAAAGACAAGCCACCCAGCTTTCGCATAGGTTGGGCAATCGGCATTTGGAAATGTAACTGTCTGTGACGCATTTGAAAATCCGGCGTCGAAGATGCGACCACCGGAAACGACGCTATAATTCACCGAGTCAATTTGTGTGTTGAATGAGCCTCCACCACAAGGGATCAAGACGGTCGATGATTGAGCGCATAGCGTTTGATTGGTGACCGTGTTATAGAACACCTGCCCGGTCGTGTAGGTGACCGGATTCGTCGTGACGTAGGTGATGCTGGAGCCGCCGGGACCGAAGTTTTGCCCCTGACTCCACACGACAGCAGCGATCCACAGACACAAGATCGCCACTCCCAGCACGAATGCCGCCGGGGACCAGTTCCAAGCTCGTTTAATTCGCTTCTTCATTTTCAATCTCCCAATCCCGCTTTGCCACCAATTCCTGCTGTGCCGCCGAACCCACCTCCACCACTTGTGCCTACAGCCGCTCCCTTGAATGACACTGCCAGAGCATCCAGTGCAGAAGCGCCTGCCGTGGTATAGCCGAAATTGATGATGGCATTGGTGCTGTGAAATTTTACGGCCATCATGTCGCCATTGGTGAGGCCATTGTTATCCCCGCCTGTGCCCCAAGTTGCCAACTCGTAGGCGTACTCCGACGCGCCCGTTGATGCTGTGGTCGGCCCTAAACCAGACTGCCCGGAGTCAATCACAATGCCTGTAGCCGTGCCTGGAATAATAGAAGCCTCGTCGGTGAAAGCGACGTTGGCGGTCGAAGTGAACGGATTGTTGCCTGCCGTGGCCCCACTGCCTGCGCCTGTCAGCGTCGAGGAGTTTGCTGCTGCCGCTGTGGTATCGAGCGGTGCCGTTGTCACTCCCTTCATATCGGCAATGTAGACAAGATCGTTGCCAGCGGCCGAATTGAAATGCAGGATGACCGTATAAGTGGCGCTCGCCGTAAGGTTCCCTTGAAAGAAGCATTCTGGAAACTGAGCCGCGCTCACGACTAAAGTATAGGTATTCGGGACTGAGTCGGTCACGGAGTTCAGGTTCGAGCCTACGTTTCCGGCATCGTTACAGACTGCTACTCCATCGCCTGTCGTGGCGATCGGGAAAGTTATCGTCACGTTCACTGTTCCGATGGCTTGCACGTAGACGGTCTGAGAGTTCGAGATTCCGATTCCTGCTCCCGGCGCTGCCCCTCCCGCGCCAGACTTGAGCGATATGGCGATGATGGCGAACGCATCATGCACGGTCTGCGGGATAGTGGCCGTGACAGCCAGAGCGCCGGAGCTGCCGGGAACCTGATATTCGGTAAGGTTGCCGAAGAACCAAGACTCCTGAATGAATGTCCAACCGCTTCCCGCCGTGAATGCTCCGCTGGGCGTGTTGTCGCCAGCCGCGAAGTTTGAGTTAAAAACAGATGTGATTACGAGGTCGCCGCCCGTCCCGACCGTGACAGAGGTTGCGGTAATGTTCGGAGGCGTGTTGTTTGCCGGAGTAATTGCGGTCGAGCAACTGGTGCCATCGGCAAGGGCCGAGGCTCCCATGTTGTACCAGTCCTGCACGCTGAAACTGATGTCGCTGATGCCGCCGCCTATGCCCGTGTGAATCTTTATGTTTGCCGGAACCGCCGCGAGAACCGCATAGACCAGCGTGTAGCGGTAGTTGGTGTCCTCGCAGGTCGTCGTGAGCACATCAACCCAAGTGTTTGAGCCTGTATTGTCCGTGACCGTAGGCGTGTCAGCTTTCGGCAATTTAATTTCAACTGTGAGCACATCACCAATCGAAGGCACTGTAGTAGCTGGCGAAGAATCAAGCTGCATAATGAAGTCATCAGCCTTGTCGGTCGAATTGCTGCTCATGCCTTCCTTGCCATAGCTGCGTTTTAGGGTCGGAGTAGCCGCTGAAGCCGATACGGCACAGATGAACAACAAGAGTGCTACTCTAAATATATTTCTCATTGCACTTGCTCCACGGCGGCCGTTAACTCCCACGTTCCTGTCCCTACGCCGCAAGCTGTGTATGTGTTCGTCACCTGAATTGGCTGCGCTCCAGTTGACCACAGATTAAATTCTCCGCTGGCAAAACCAGTCGTATTGGACGCCGCGAACTTGAAAGCTGCCGTAAAAACCGCGATGCTGCTGTTGTCATTCATCGGCAGAGCGATAGCCGCGTGCGCGCCCGCGTTGTCCGTCCAACTTAGCGCGAACGTAACCTGGCCTGGAGTTGGAGTGCCACAAGCTGTGCCGCCTTGATTGAAATACCAAGTAACTCTGTATTGTCCAGCCACATTGCATCCACCCGCAGAGGCCGGACAGAGGGTATAGATGGTCTTGGTGGCCGTTTGCGCGGTGACGTGAACAGAATGGTTTGAATCTCCACTACTTGATTCTGTTAAGACAGCAGCCGAGTTGCTTTCCAGTTTTATGCCAGAGGAAGGCCCAGCAAGTTTATTAAGAAGGTAAGATGTAACCGCCGCTGGAGCCTGTTCGCAAATACTTGTCGCCGTGTTGCAAGGTGCAACCGCCGCGCTCGTTGTGCCTTGCGGGAAGTCCGTGAATCCTGCCGTTGTTCCCGTTGATGTAAAGACTGGTGTGCGAATACCTGCTGTATCTGTGCAGGTGATTGCGTTCGCTGTCGTGATCGCTTCGTCACAAAGCGAAGCGGTCAGCAGGCCATGCGTCGCGTCTGTAGACTTAGGAATGAATCCCGCGGCGATAGCTGATGCCTCCACAACTCCGATACTGTCCGCTCCGTTGACCCATTCCTTGAAGATATTGTTGGTTATGTCAAGGCACAGAGTCGCATTGACTGTCGTCACGCAGCCTGCCGCTTCTGGAATCTCCATCGTACCGGAAGTAAAGTCTTGAAGGAACGCGCCGTACACATTCGTTTGCCCGGTCTGTACAACAGCTGCTGGCACGCTTGTTCCGCAGGAAAATAAATGAGTGGCTGTCGTATAGTTGACGTGATTGCCGGTAGCATCCGTGCAGTTCGGCATTACGGCCCAGGCAGCTACCGCCGAAGCTGTAGTGCCAAGAAACGTGTCGGCTGCGGCATTCGTTGGCACCGTGGTTCCGTTCAACTTTACGGTCGTCGTCGCCATTCCTACGCTGGTCGTGTCACCTGTCAGATTCCCCGTGATCGACGCTGCTGTGCCGCTCACGTTGCCCGTTACGTTTCCGGTCAGCGCCCCCGTGAAAGTTGTGCAGGTCATACCTCCCGCGCCATCAGTCGTACATCCGGTGTCAACCTTGATGTCGG